>JAAUXX010008433.1_pt1 | contig 26807 bp, 14 predicted proteins | sample 7278111 | NCBI WGS metagenome assembly JAAUXX01 (sample SAMN14350116, study PRJNA611818) | marine sediment metagenome | isolation source: surface marine sediment (1.8m) | place: French Polynesia: Moorea | collected 2018-08
CGCGCATCCTGCGCTTATTCTGGTGGTCGAAAATAAAATTGCGATTTTATTTTCTCGCGAAATCAACGACATAGCGTCGTCGATTTCGGGCATCACATCCATGTGATGCCGCTAGTGCCCGTTTTAGGACGGGCACTAACTAAGGGTTTCTACCCTATGTTCGCTTGGGGTCTGTGGTGAATTTGAGACCGCAGCGGTAGCAACTTGTGTCTACAAGGCTGGACTGAGCCCAAAAAATGTGTCCGCGAATAAATATGGCCATTCTCGTATCGCTGCTGGTTGCGGCAATTCCCACTCGTGGCGAACGAGAAGCGACCGGGTTCCGGCTCTTGCCCGCAAACGGTTCGGCCACGAACTTGCGGGTAATCGACGCCGGCCGCCGCCGCTGGGTGCACTACCAAGTGCGCCTGTTCCGCTGGTTGCCCGAGCGGCCGGCGGGGGCAAGCATTGTCTACAACCACGGCTTGCAGAGTCACAGCGCCTGGTTTTTTGCCACCGCGGAAGCCCTGCGCCAGCGCGGTTATGCGGTATACGCCTTCGATCGCATCGGCTCCGGCCAGAGCAACGCTGGCGTCGGTCGCGACCATCGGGACCGCCGCTTCAACAGCGCCGGCCACATTTCCGACTGGCGCCTTTTTGTTAATACGTTAAGCGAAGTGATTGGGCAGGTAAGGCGTGAAAGAGGGGGCGACAGCGTGATCCTATGGGGCAATAGTTACGGTGCGAAAGTCGTGTCCGCCTGGCTGCACGAGCACGAGCAGGCCGTTGCGGCGGCGATTTTTACCACGCCCGGTTTGTACCACAATGAGCGCAGCATGCCCTTGCCATTCTCCAAACTGCGCTTGTTGCTGAGTGCCGGGCGGACAAAATTTCCACTGCCTATGGTCGAGCGCGGCGGCGACAACGGCGCCGCCTGGTTTATCGGGCCCGGTCCCTGGTTCGACGCGATACGCGCCGATCACCTGTCGCTGCGCGAGGTGACGCGGGATTTCTACCTGCAAACGGCGCGCATGGACCGCTATCTCGCGCGCCATCGTCGGCAAGCCTACACCACGCCGGCATTCTTCCTGCTGGTGCGCAACGATGTGATGATGGATAACCAAAAAATGCTGGCCGATATCCGCGACCGCTCGCTGGACGCGCACTACAAATACTACCAAGGCGGCGATCTGAACAAACACTTCCTGATGTTTACCGAAGATCGCGACGAAGCCTTGGATGATATCGTCAAATTTATTTCCGGCCGGCGCCGCGCCATCGCCGGGCTCGATACCCCTTGAGGCAGTTGTCACTATGATGGGTACTGGTTGCGGTTTGCGTGGGAGGCGGCAATGGTGGCAATAGCCCACTTCGAGCTTTTTGCCAGCGATCTGCCCTTTAAAAAGTCGTTTCGGCATGCGGCGGCCGTGCGCGGCGTCTCAGATAGCCTGTTTCTGCGCTGCCAGCTAAGCAACGGCGTGGCTGGCTATGGCGAGAGTCTGCCGCGAGTCTATGTTACCGGTGAAAGTCGCGACGACGCCTGCGCCATGTTGCAGCACGGTATACTGCCAAAGCTGGTCGGTCGGCGCTTCGCTGCCATGGAGGAAGTGCTCGACTTTCTTCACCACTGCAACGGCGCCGCGCCCACCGACTGGGTTGCGCCCGACAGTGCGCAGACTGCCGCTTGGTGCGCGGTCGATCTGGCGCTGCTCGATGCCTGCGGCAAAGCGTTTGCCGTCGCCGTGCTCGACCGCGACCGCAATATTTGGCCGCAGCACACGCAGCCCCTGCGCTACAGCGGCGTGCTATCCAGCGATCGCGGTTTGGCCCTGTTGAGGTCGGCGCTAAAAATGCGCCTGTTTGGTTTGCGCAGCATCAAATTAAAACTCGACCGCGACACGCCGCCCAGCGCCATCGCGCGGGCGCGCCGGATTTTGGGCGCATCGGCGCGCCTGCGCGCAGACGCCAATATGTGCTGGAGCCTGGAGGAGGCCATGGCGCGCATAGAGGAGCTGCAGGGCTATGGCGTAGAATCTGTCGAACAACCGCTGGCGGCGGCGGATCTCGGCGGTCTCGCGGCCCTGCGGCATGGTTGTGGGGTCGACATTATGGCTGATGAGAGCCTCACCGACGCCGCCTCGATGAAAGCCATTGTCAAGCAGCGTGCCGTCAACGCCGTCAACGTGCGAATCGCCAAATGCGGCGGCCTGATCGCCGCGCGCCGACGCTGCCGGGAAGCTCTACAAGCGGGCTTGAAGCTGCAGATTGGCTGCCAGGTGGGTGAATCCTCGCTGCTGTCCGCGGCGCAGATGGCGCTTATTGCCAGCATCAAGAAGGTCGACTACATCGAGGGGTGTTTTGGCCGCTTTCTGCTGCGCGAAGACCCCGCAGCGCCGTCGCTGACCTTCCGCTATGGCGGCAAGCCACCGCCGCTGCCAACCGGCGTGGGACTTGGCGTTCATATCGACGAAGCCGTGCTCAGACGCCATAGCATTCAGCGTGCGCTGGTGGGAGCAACTCGGTGATGACGGAGAAACCGCCGGCCGACGATCGCTATACGCCATCCACGTGTATTGGCGAGGGCGGTATGGCCCTGGTCCACGAGGCGTTCGATCATAACCTCCAACGCACTGTCGCCATGAAGAGGATTCGCCCCGAACTCGCCGACACGCCCGAATACCTCGCGCGTTTTCAGGAGGAGGCGCGCATCATGGCGCAACTGGACCATCCCGGCGCCATTCCGGTCTACGAAATCGGCAAGACCGATGACAGTCTCTTTCTGGCGATGAAAAGAGTGCACGGCAAGACGCTCGAAGCGCTGCTGCACGAGCGCCAAAACGATGAACTGTGGGACCAGCGGCGACAACTGACGCTAATCGACATCTTCGAGCGAGTTTGTCAGACCATGGCCGCCGCCCATTGTCAGCACATCATCCACCGCGACCTCAAGCCCGACAATATCATGATCGACGACTTCGGCGCCGTGTACGTGATGGACTGGGGTATCGCCAAGCAGCTGGGCGCGCCGGAACACGTCCAAGGCCAAGCCGCGCAACCCGCCGGCCACTCACAGCACACCCGCCTGGGCGTGGTAATGGGCACCCCGGCCTATATGTCGCCTGAACTCGCCATGGGGCGGGCGGCGCTGAGTGGGCGCCAGAGCGATGTCTTTAGCCTGGGCGCCATCCTCTACGAAATGCTCACCGCGGTGCAGCCCTTCGCCAAGGCCAGCGCCGACCAATCCATGCAGGGCGTGATCCACCAAGACCCCGACAATCCGCGCCAAATAAACCGGGGATGTCACCGCACACTCGCGGCCATCTGCATGAAAGCGCTCAACAAAGATCCCCATAAACGCTATCGCGACGCCGGTGAACTGGCGGCGGACATTCGCGCCTTTCGCGAATTTCAACCGGTGTCGGCGATTCGCTACGGTTGGCGCTACCGGCTGTGGGCTTGGTATCAACGGCGGCCGGCGTTGAGCGCCACGCTGGCGACCCTGCTGGTGGCGCTGGGGCTCAGTGCCGTCGGATTGGGCACGCTGTCATCGGTGGGCAACCTTGTCGTCACCATGGCTTACGATGACATCGACGCACTGCAGGCGCAGATAGTGCGGCTGCGCGACGCCATCAGCGACTACGAGCGCCGGCTCGCCGACCCGGCCACCTCCGCCGCGGAGCGGGCCGCTCTGCGGGCCAAGCGCGACGGCGCCGTAGACCGCATTGAGGCAAAAAGCCGTTTTTCCGCCACGCTGGCCTACAGCATCGCCGCGATGACCATGTTCAGTCACGACACCCGCGCCGAGCGACTGATGTACGACAGCCTGATGGGTCGAGTGAGGCAGGCCATGCGGCAGCAACGCTACCCGTTGGCGCACGAATACCTGCAGTTTGTTCTCCAACACTCCGGGACGATACGCGACCCCTTCAACTTGTCCCGGGCTGAGCTGGCGGAAGTTCGCCGGCTGTTCGCCGAGGTCGAGAGCCACTTGCAAAGCTCGCCGTGAGTCCGCATTAAAAAGCACCCAACCTTAGCGCACGGACCTCAAGTTCTATTTTGTTCACCTAAGCCGCGTTGTGGTCAGAATAGGGGCATTGCCTTTGGTCCTTTTGGTTGGGCCAATATCAAAGGCCTGACCTTGATTCTCATGATCCCCATACTCCATATCATAGACCTGATAAATGACTAAGCTCGCCGTGTCTCGTTTAAAGTCGATTGGGTAGGTTTTGTTGGCCATATCTTTTACCTTCTTTTTTTTCGCTATCTTAACCTACTGGTTGGTACGGGATTACTAGATCACTACACTTCTGGTCTCGTCGAATCGATGAGACTAATCGCTTAGTTTATGCTGTTGATGGCCTCCGGCTGACAATCATATCTTGTCGATACCATTATGAAAAATGATTTGACAATTGACTCCGCTGAAAAAAAGCGTGGGAAATTACAGCGTCTTTAGTTGCGAGCGTTATGAGTTGACACGTCGGTCGGCAGACGTATTTAGGGCAGATGAAGAGAGAGCCCCATAGCAAAATTTTATTAACCTCATATCTGTATCTGTGAGATCGTGCTGAAAGATGCCAACAAATTTGCCATAGAGGCGCTACGGGTCGAGCTTTCCACCACCAAAACGCGCCTTTTGGCGGGCACAGTGTCGGATTTTTTTACTTTTCCCGAGATGAGGAAGCTGTCGGACGGCACAATTTTTATACCTACTACGCTTTTGACGCGTTAAAATATCCGCTGTGGCGCCACGAGTGCGTATACAATAACAAAATCAGCTTAAATGATATTTTAATATTAATAGTGCATATTCCGGGTGTTTTCCGGCACACTATTTGCCTGCCTTGTTCGGCCCCATAGGTTTCACTGTTAAACGGTTTCATCGACGGAAAGTTATCATGATCGTAGCTCTGGACCACATTGCCATCGCCGTTCCGGATCTGGACAAAGCGATTGCGCGTTTCGCCGAGGATTTCGGCCTGGAATTTAAAGGGCGGGAGGATGTGGAGGCGGCCAAGACGTCGACCGCGTTCTTCCCGTTGCCGCCGACCAGTATCGAACTCGTCCATCCCCTCAACGGTGAAGGCCCCATCGCCAAGTATCTGCAAAAAAAGCCCGGTGGCATGCACCATCTATGTTTCCGCTCCAACGACTTAGATGCCGATGTGGCGCGGCTCAGAGAGAAGGGGTATCAGTTTCTGAGCGAGGCGCCGACGCTGGGGGCCCATGGCTGTCGCGTCATTTTCATTCATCCGAAGAGCTGCGACGGGGTGCTGATTGAATTGAATCAGCCGGCGCAAAGTCGCGCCTGATGGCGGTACGCAGGAGGCACCGATGAGTGACAAGGCCTATACACCGCCGCCCGCCGGTCTGGAAGATTGGCGGGTTCAGGCGACCAAGCAGACGCGAGGCAAGGGCCCCCAGTCGCTGGTGAAAGCCACTTCCGAAGGGGTCGATGTTCAGCCGCTGTATACGCGGGCCGATATCGAGGCGCTGCCCTTTACCGACACCCTGCCCGGCTTCGCGCCCTACATTCGTGGGCCGCAGGCCACCATGTACGCCGGGCGGCCATGGACCATTCGCCAGTACGCGGGCTTTTCCACCGCGGAAGATTCCAACGCCTTCTATCGCAAGGCGCTGGCCGCCGGCGGTCAGGGGATCTCCGTCGCCTTCGATCTGGCGACCCATCGCGGCTATGACTCGGATCACCCGCGCGTCACCGGCGATGTCGGCAAGGCCGGAGTGGCGGTGGACTCGGTGGAGGATATGAAAATCCTCTTCGACGGCATTCCGCTCGACAAGGTGTCCGTATCGATGACCATGAATGGAGCGGTGCTGCCCGTGCTCGCCGGTTACATCGTCGCCGCGGAAGAGCAGGGCGTGTCGCAGGAACAGCTGTCCGGCACCATTCAGAACGACATTCTGAAAGAATTCATGGTGCGCAATACCTATATTTATCCGCCGGGCCCCTCGATGCGCATTGTCGGTGACATCATCGCCCATTGCTCATCCCACATGCCCAGGTTCAACACTATTTCGATTTCCGGTTACCACATGCAAGAGGCCGGCGCCGACGCCGCGCTGGAGATGGCTTACACGCTGGCGGATGGCAAGGAATATATCAAAACCGCCATCGCCGCCGGCTTGGATATCGACCAGTTCGCCCCGCGCCTGTCCTTTTTCTGGGGTATCGGGATGAATTTTTATATGGAGATCGCCAAGCTGCGCGCGGCGCGCCTGCTGTGGGCGAAAATCGTCGCCGAGTTTGCACCACAGAACCCGAAATCCAGTATGCTGCGCACCCATTCGCAGACCTCGGGCTGGTCGTTGACCGAGCAGGATCCCTACAACAATATCGTGCGCACCACCATCGAGGCGATGGCCGCGGTCTTCGGCGGCACTCAGTCGCTGCACACCAATGCCTTTGACGAGGCCATTGCCCTGCCCACCGAGTTCTCCGCCCGCATCGCGCGCAATACCCAGTTGATCATCCAGGAAGAGACTGGCATCACCAACGTGGTCGATCCCTGGGGCGGCTCCTATATGATGGAGACCCTGACCCAGCAACTGGCCGACAAGGCCTGGGCCCTGATCGAGGAAATTGACGCCCAGGGCGGCATGGCCAAGGCCATTGAATCGGGTCTGCCGAAACTGCGTATCGAGGAGGCGGCGGCGCGCAAGCAGGCCGCCATCGACCGCGGCGATGACGTGATTGTGGGCGTCAACAAGTACCGGCTGGATAAGGAAGATGAGGTCGATACTCTGGAGATCGATAACGCGGCGGTGCGCCAGGCGCAGTTGGCGCGGCTCGCCAAGATCAAGCAGGAGCGCGACGCGTTGCTGGTCGAGCGCACTCTGCAGGCTATCCGCCAGGCCGCCGACAGTGGCGAGGGCAACTTACTGGCGCTGTGCATTGCCGCCGCCCGCGCCCGCGCCACCGTGGGTGAAATTTCCGCGGCCATGGAGCACGTCTTTGGCCGTTTTACCGCGCGCGCGCAGACCGTGTCCGGCGTCTACGGCAGCGCCTATCGAGAGGACGAGGAGTGGATGGATATTGGCACTGAGATTGAACAGTTCGTCGCCGACCACGGCCGCCGACCGCGCATGCTGGTCTGCAAAATGGGGCAGGACGGCCATGACCGCGGCGCCAAGGTGATCGCCACCGCCTTCGCCGATGTGGGTTTCGACATCGACCTCTCGCCGATGTTTTCCACCCCGGAAGAGGTGGCCCGCCAGGCGATTGAAAACGACGTGCACGCGGTCGGCGTGAGTTCTCAGGCCGCCGGACACAAAACTCTGGTGCCGCAGCTGCTCGAGCAGTTAAAAGCCCAGGGCGCCGACGACATTATTGTCATCTGTGGCGGCGTGATTCCCAAGAACGACTATGAATTTTTGCAAAATGCCGGTGTAAAAGGCATTTTTGGCCCCGGCACCCAGATTCCGCTGGCGGCAAGAGAGGTTTTGGCGGCGATCAAAGACAGTGCTTGATGAGCGTCATCGACCTGGATAAATTGCGATGCGGCGATCGCCGCGCCCTCGCCAAGGCCATCACCCTGGTGGAAAGCACCCTGGACACCCACCGGGTGCAGGCGCAGGCGCTGCTGGAAACCCTGCTGCCGGACGCGGGCAAGAGCGTGCGGATCGGCATTTCGGGCACGCCGGGCGTGGGCAAATCCACCTTTATCGAGGCCTTCGGCCTGGCGTTGATTGCGCTGGGCAAGCGAGTCGCGGTGCTGGCGGTGGACCCCAGCTCGCCGCTGGCGGGCGGCAGCATCCTGGGCGATAAAACGCGCATGGAGGCGCTGTCGCGCACCCCCGAGGCCTATATTCGGCCCTCGCCTTCGGCGGGGCAATTGGGCGGTGTGACGCAAAAAACGCGGGAGTCGATGTTGCTTTGCGAGGCCGCCGGCTTCGACGTGATCCTGGTGGAGACCGTGGGCGTTGGCCAATCGGAATTTGTGGTGGCCGACATGGTGGACTTTTTCCTGGTGCTGATGCAGCCCTACGCCGGTGACGAACTGCAGGGCATCAAAAAGGGCATTCTGGAAGTGGCGGACGCGCTGGTCATCAATAAGGCTGACGGCGAGGGTGAAAAGTTCGCGCGGCAGGCGCAGCGCTACTATCAGAGCGCCGTGGACCTGGTGGCTCACCCGGGATTCTGGACACCCCGGGTGATGACCTGTTCAGCGCGGGAAAAGCGGCGTATCGACGCGGTCTGGGAGATGATCTGCGAATACCGGCAAGCGGCGGAAAACCTGGGTGAAATGGCGAACAAGCGCGCGGCCCAAAACAAAAAGTGGATGCAAAGGCTCTTGTTGGAGCTTATCGAAGTAAAAATGAACGCGGTGGCGGGCTACCAAAGCCTGCGCGCAGAGCTGGAGGCACAAGTGGAGGCGGGGCGGACCACGCCCCTGCTGGCGGCCAAAAAAATTGCCGCGCTGTTGACGGGAAACGTCGATTGAGTCAGCGCTTCCCGGGGAAATTTGACGCAATACTGGAGCTCCTGAATGAGTCGTGAAACTTTTAGCTGTTATCTGATTGGCGCCGACACGCTGTTGGTCGAGTGTGGCGAAGTGCTGCTGGCCAAACACCATGAAATCAAGGGCGTGATTACCGCCGCGCCGCGCATCAGCCAGTGGGCGCACAGCAAATCGATTCCGGTCATTGCGTATAATAAAGGCTACGGGGAGGAACTGGCCGGGCAGGACTTTGACTACCTGTTCAGCATCACCCACTTGGCAATCATCAGCGAGGAGGTGCTGGCGCTGGCCAAGCGGGGCGCGATCAATTTCCACGACGGCCCGCTGCCGGCCTACGCCGGGCTGAATGCCCCCGCCTGGGCCCTGATGCGGGGCGAGGAAAAGTACGGTATCACCTGGCACACCATCAGCGCCGGTGTCGACGAGGGGGACATTGTCAAGCAGGTGATGTTCGATGTGGCGCCTGACGAGACCTCGCTTTCCATCAACACCAAGTGTTTTGCCGCCGCGCTGGAGAGCTTCCCGGTGCTGGTGGATGAATTGGTCAGCGGCAGCACCGCGCCCGTGCCGCAGGATTTGAGCCTGCGCTCCTGCTTTGGCAAATTCGATCGCCCTGAGGCCGACGGCCTGTTGCAGTGGCACAAATCCGCCGCCGAATTGGAGGCTCTCGTGCGCGCCCTCGATTTCGGCGATTACCCTAATCCCCTGGCAATGCCGAAAGTGCGTATCAACGACAAGGTCTACGGCGTGCAGAGCGCCGTGGCAAGAGAAGTGGAGGCCGACGTGGCGCCCGGTCACATCGTCGAGATGGAAGAAGGTCAGATCGATGTCGCCACCGCTAAGGGCGTGTTGTCGCTGACGAAATTCAAAGACCTCAATGGCAGAATCATTGCCCCCGGCGAACTGGGCGCGGGCTTGAATGTCGGAGATCGCGTGGCGGGCGCTGATGCCACTCTGGTGGAACGGCTCGCGCCAATCAGCCGGCAGATAGCGCGCAGCGACGACTACTGGGCCAGGCATCTGGCTTACCTGGAACCGGTGGAACTGCCCTACAGCCAGAATGAACCCGCCGCGCTCGGGGACATCGCCGCTTATGCCTGCGCCCCGATTGCGGTCCCCGTGGGCTTGGCGGCGGCGGTAGCCAACGTCGCCACCAGCAATGCCGTCGTCGGCGCCTTTGGCGTCTTGCTGGGGCGTCTGAGTCGCAAGCACGAATTTGATCTCGCCTATGTCAGCGCGGCGGTGGCCCAGGCCTGCGGGGTTGCGCCGGGGGTCTACAGCGAATACTCGGTGCTGCATCTGGGTTTCGACATCCAACAGTCAGCACACAAGATCATTGACCAGGCGGCCGCCCAAATCGGTGCGGCAAATGAGCGCGGCGCCTGGGCGCGAGATATTATCGGCCGCACCCCGACTCTCGCCGCCATTCCCGAATTGGTCAATGGCTCGGTGCTCCCCGTGGGGGTGGGCATCGGCATCGATATTGCCATTGTCGGTACGACGCTCACCCTCTGTGTGGCCGCAGACGGCGCCAGCGCGGCCATCCGTTACGACAGCTCGCGCCTGCCGAAGGCCGGTGCCGCCAAGCTGGCCCGCCAGTTCGAATCCATTCTCAACAATATTGTCGCCGGCGCCGAACGTCCGGCCGGCGAACTGGAATTGCTGACGCAGGAGGAAAAGTACAGGATTCTCCAGGACTGGAACGCAACCATGGTTGACTACGACAGCAGCGAGTGCATCCACCACCTGTTTGAGAAGCGGGTCGCGGCCCACCCCAACGCCACCGCCCTGGTGTTTGAGGACGCGCCCATCACTTATGCCGAACTCAACAACAAAGCCAATCAACTCGCCCGCACCCTGATCGACAAGGGCCTCGGACCCGACGACATGGTGGGGGTCAACGTGCAGCGTTCCATCGACCTGATGATTGCCACGCTCGGTGTGCACAAGGCCGGCGCGGCCTACGTGCCCTTGGACCCGGCCTTTCCCGCCGAGCGCATCGCCTACATGGTGGAGGATGCGGCGATGAAACTGGTCATCACCCAAGAGGATATAAGTGCTGAACTGCCCCCCAGCGAGGCAGAGGTGCTGTGCGTCGACAGCCTACGCTACACCACTGACAGCGTCGCCAATCCCGCCGTGGCCATGACCTCCGCCAATCTCGCCTACGTGATCTACACCTCCGGCTCCACCGGCAATCCCAAGGGCGTGATGGTGGAGCACCGCAACGCCACCAACTTTTTCGTCGGCATGGACGCGCGCATCGAAAGCGGCGCTCCCGGCACCTGGCTGGCGGTCACTAGTCTGTCGTTCGATATTTCGGTGCTGGAATTGTTCTGGACGCTGACGCGCGGCTTCAAGGTCATCATTTATCGCGAAGACCGCAGTGGCGAGTCCGGCGGCGTATCGCAAAAGGTGCAGCGCCGGCCGATGGAATTCGGCATGTTTATGTGGGGCAACGACGACGCGCCGGGCCGGGACAAATACAAATTGATGCTCGAGGGCGCCAAGTACTTTGATGACAACGGCTTTCACTCGGTGTGGACGCCGGAGCGCCATTTCTCCGCTTTTGGCGGACCCTACCCCAACCCCGCGGTCACCAGCGCGGCGCTGGCGGCGACGACCAAGCATGTCGCCATCCGCTCGGGTTCCATTGTGTCGCCACTACACCACCCGGTGCGCATTGCCGAGGACTGGGCGGTGATCGACAATCTCTGTAACGGCCGCGTGGGTCTGTCCTTTGCCGCCGGCTGGCAGCCCAACGACTTTGTCATCATGCCGCACAATCACAAAAACAATAAGCAGGTCATGTTGCAGCAGATCGACATCGTCAAGAAGCTGTGGCGCGGCGAGAAGGTCGCCTTTGCAAACCCCATGGGCGACATGGTGGAAACCGCCACCCTGCCGCGACCGGTGCAAAAAGACTTGCCGGTGTGGCTGACAACGGCCGGCAACCCGGAGTCCTATCGCCATGCGGGCAAGCTGGGCGTGAATGTGCTGACCCACTTGTTGGGCCAGAGCGTCGAGGAGGTGACGGAAAAAATTCGCATCTACCGCGCCGCGAGGCGCGAGGCGGGCTTCGATCCGGCGGCCGGCAAGGTCACTCTCATGTTGCACACCTTTGTTGGCGGCGACAACGACGAGGTACGCGAGTTGGTGCGCGAACCGATGAAGGACTACCTGCGCAGCGCGATGAAGCTGGTCATCGACTTCGCCTGGTCCTTCCCCGCCTTTAAGCGCCCTGGAGGCGCCGACGCCAAGCCGGAAGACATCGATATCAAGAACCTGACGGAGGAGGAGACCGACACGATTCTCAACTTCGCCTTTGAGCGCTATTTCGAAACCAGCGGCCTGTTCGGCACGCCGGCGACCTGCGCCAAGATGATCGATCGCTGCAAGGCGGCGGACATCGATGAGATCGCCTGCCTGCTCGACTTCGGGGTCGCCACCGACAGAGTAATGGCGAGCCTGCCGCTGCTCAAAGAAGTTAAAGAGATGGCCAACGCGGCGGCGCTGGCCGCTGCCGAGGGGGATGAGGTGCTGGATCAATCGCTGCCCGCGCAGTTGGAGCGCCACGCCGTCACCCATTTTCAGTGCACGCCGTCGATGGCGCGCATGCTGTGCTTCGATGACGAGGCGAAAGCCCAGTTGGCGAAACTAAAGCACATGATGGTGGGCGGCGAAGCTTTTCCCAACGCTCTGGCGAAAGACCTGAAAAGCAACCTCAACGGCCGCCTGACCAATATGTACGGTCCCACCGAGACGACCATCTGGTCGACCACCCAGGACGTCGACGATGCGGCCAGCATCCCCATCGGCCGACCGATCGCCAACACCGACATCTATATCCTCGACGAAAACCGCCAGCCGGTGCCCACCGGCGTGGCCGGCGACCTGTTCATCGGCGGTCGCGGCGTGGTGCGCGGCTACCTCAACCGTCCCGAGTTGACCGCCGAGCGCTTTATCGCCAATCCCTTTGAGCCCGGCGAACGCATCTACTGGACCGGCGATCTGGCCCGCTACCGCGACGACGGCGTGATCGAATTTCTCGGCCGGGTCGACCACCAGGTGAAAATTCGCGGCTACCGCATCGAGCTGGGTGAAATCGAAGCCAAGCTGGGGGCCCACGAGGCGGTGCGCGAGTGCGTCTTGATGCTGCGCGAGGACACGCCGGGCGATCAGCGGCTGGTGGCTTATCTGGTGGCAAAATCGGCGGCCCCGGATCCCAACGAGATTCGCGATCACCTGCGCAGGGACCTGCCGGAGTACATGGTGCCCAACGATGTGGTGGCATTGGATGCCATGCCGCTGACGCCCAACGGTAAGATCGATCGCAAACAACTGCCGGCGCCGCAGGGCACCGGCCAGCCTGCCACGGTCGCCTATGAAGCGCCGAAAGACGAACTGCAACAGACGATTGTGGCCATCTGGCAGGATACCTTGAAATTGGACAAGGTTGGCGTGAATGATAACTTTTTTGATCTGGGCGGCCACTCGCTGTTGATTGTGCGCGTGCACCAGTTGCTCAAGCAGCAGGTGGATAAACCGATCTCTTTGACGGACTTGTATCGCTTTCCGACCATTTCGTCGCTGACGGAATTCTTGAATTCCGAGCAGAAGAATGAATCGCTGAAGAAGAGCAGCGATCGGGCGTCGCGACGGCGGGAGCGGATGGGCCTGCGCAAGCGTGGGCGCAAGTGAATCGCTTGGGGCGTGTTCAATATCTATTGGTGAAAGACAGAACGAGAAAACATGGATAATTCAGAAACTGAAGATTTTGGTGGTTACGGTATCGCCATCGTCGGTATGGCGAACCGGGTTCCCGGGGCGAAAAACCCCGTTGAGTTTTGGCACAATCTGGAAAACGGCGTCGAGTCGGTGAGCTTTTACACCGATGAGCAAATGGCCGCGGCGGGCGTGACGCCGGACCTGTTAAAGAATCCACACTACGTGAAGGCCGGCGCGCATCTGGACAAGTTTGACCACTTCGACCCCGACTTTTTCGGTTTCAGTCCCAAGGAGGCGGGCATCCTCGATCCGCAGCATCGGCAGTTTTACGAATGCTGCTGGGAAGCCCTCGAGCGCGCCGGTCACCCGCCGTCAAAGTTCGACGGCGCCATCGGCATCTACGCCGGCTCGGGCATGGCGGCCTACCTGGCGCAAAACATTATGACCAATAAAGAGCTGGTGGATTCCGTGGGCATGTTCCTGCTGCGCCACACCGGCAACGATAAGGACTTCCTGGCGACGCGGGTGTCTTACAGCTTTAATCTGAAGGGTCCCAGCGTCAACGTGCAGACGGCCTGCTCGACGTCATCGGTGGCGACGCACTTGGCCTGTCAGGCCCTGCTCAGTGAGGAGTGCGACATGGCGTTGGCGGGTGGCGCTACTATCGACCTGCCGCACCATCGCGGCTATCTCTACAAGGAAAACGAAATCCTCTCTCCCGACGGCCACTGTCGCGCCTTCGACCACCGCTCCAAAGGCACGATTTTCGGCAGCGGCACCGGGGTCATTGTGCTGCGCCGGCTGGAAGATGCGCTGGCGGACGGCGATCATATTCACGCGGTGATCATCGGTTCGGCGGTCAACAACGACGGTTCCAGCAAGGTCGGCTACTTAGCGCCTTCGGTGGAGGGGCAGGCGGAGGCCATCACCGAAGCGCTGGAAATTGCCGATGTGGACGCCGATTCCATCGGCTATGTGGAATGCCACGGCACCGGCACGCCGGTAGGCGATCCGATCGAGGTGGCGGCGTTGACCGCGGCCTTCAACGAAACCACGGAGCGCCGGGGCTTTTGCGGCCTCGGTTCGGTGAAAACCAATATTGGGCATCTGGACACGGCGGCGGGCGTGGCGGGCATTATCAAAGCCTCTCTGGCACTGGAAAATAAAAAAATTCCCCCCAGCCTCAACTACGAAGCGCCCAACCCCACCATTGATTTCGCGCGGTCGCCCTTTTATGTCAACGATAAGTTGAAAGACTGGAAGCGCGGCGAGGAGCCGCGTCGGGCGGCGGTGAATTCCCTGGGTGTGGGCGGCACCAATGCCTTTGTGATTTTGGAGGAGGCGCCCCCGCAGGAAGCCTCCGGGGCGTACGAGCGCAGCAACTACGTCATCGCTTACTCCGCCAAGAGCCGCAAGTCTCTCGACGCCTACGGCGAGAAATTGGCGCAGTTTCTGCGCGACAATCCCGACATCGACATGGCGGACGCGGCTTACACCCTGTTCGAGGGTCGGGAACATTTCCCCAGCCGCCGCGTGTTTGCGGTGCGCGATCGCGCCGAAGCCATCGCCGTGTTGGAGAGCAATGACCAGCGCCGCGTCTATACTCACTCCGCCGACGAGCACGAAAAATCGGTGATCTTTATGTTCCCCGGCGGCGGCGCGCAATACGCCGATATGGGTTTGGGGCTCTACCAAAGCGAGCCAGTCTTCAAACGGCACATGGACGAGGGCTTTGAGTATCTGCGGAAAAAGACGCAACTGGACTACCAAAACTTCCTCTTTGTCGGCGATCAGGATCTGGCGACAGTACAGCGGGAATTGCAAAAGCCCTCGGTGCAGCTGCCGCTGATTTTCATGATCGAATACGCGCTGGCGAAGCTGTGGATGTCGTTGGGGGTAGCGCCGAAGGCGCTGATTGGCCACAGCATGGGGGAAAACACTGCCGCCTGCCTGGCGGGGGTGTTCAGTTTTCATGACGCTCTGGGTCTGGTGCTGCTGCGCGGCCAGTTAATGGACGAGGTGCCCGAAGGCGGCATGTTGAGCGTGCAGTTGCCGGCGCAGGAGTTAAAGCAACACCTGCACGACAAACTCGCCCTGGCGGTGATCAACAGCCCCGCGATGTCAGTGGCTTCGGGCACCAAGGCGGATCTGGCCGAGCTGGCGGCAAAACTCACCGCCCTGGATATTGAAAACAAAGAAGTGCGCATCGATATCGCCGCTCACTCCTGGCTGCTCGACGGCATTCTCGAGCCCTTTGGCGATTACCTGCGCAGCATCACGCTGAACACGCCGCAACTGGCCTTTGTCTCCAATACCACCGGCAGCTGGATCAGCGATGAGGAGGCCACTGACCCCGACTACTGGGTAAAGCATTTGCGCAACACCGTTAACTTTGCCGCCGGCATCGACACCCTTCTGGAAACCGAGAATCAGATTTTCCTCGAGGTCGGGCCGGGCAACACCTTGGGTTCCCTGACCCGACAAAATCCCGTCGCGCCGGCGCAGCGGGTGTTTTCCAGTCTGCGCCACCCGAAAGAGGAAACCGCCGACGACAGTTACTTCTATACCGTTTGGGGTCGCATGTGGGCAGTGGGATTACCGGTCAGCGCGCAGCAGATTTTTGGCGACGCGGCGCGCCACCGCATGCCGCTGCCCACCTATGCCTTTAACCACAATCCCTACTTCATCGAACCGGGCAAACCGGCGCAGGACAGCGGCCAGATGTTTCGGGCGCTGGAAAAAATCGAAGCGCTCGATGAATGGTTCCGCCAACCCGTGTGGGTGCAGCAGGGCGTCCTGGCCAAGCCCAACGGCCGGCAGAACTGGTTGCTGTTTCTGGACGACAGCGGCATCGGTCAGGAACTGGCGAGCAAATTGCGCAAGGACGGTCACAATGTCGTCACGGTGGAAGAGGGCGACGCCTACCACCAGGTGAGCCAGGAGCGTTACAGGTTATCACCGGAGCTGGGGCTAGAGGCCTACAGTACCCTGGTCAAAGACCTGCTGGCCAGCGGGCATTTTCCCGATCGCGTGCTGCATCTGTGGCTGCTCAGCCAGAACGAAAGCTTCCGCCCCGGCTCCAGCTTTCTGCACCACAACCAGGAACACGGTTTTTACAGTCTCTTCTTCCTGGCCCGCGCCATGGCGGATGAGGGCTTGCTCGATCGACGGGTGGAAATGCTGGTGTACGCCAACGGCATGCTGCGGGTCGCCGATGAGGATGTGCCCTATCCGGAAAAAGCCACCGTGCTGGGCCCCTGTAAAATCATCCCGCGGGAATTTCCGCACGTCTGCATCGCCTGTTTTGACATCAGTCTGCCCATCAGAGCCGAGCGCGGCAGTTTGTTCGGCGCGAAAAGAGAGGCGCCCGGCATTCCGTCCGAATTGTTTGCTCTGATCAGCAACGAGCTCTATGCGCCGGTGACAAACGGCGTCTACGCCTACCGCGGCAACGTTCGCTGGCAGCGGCAATACGATCGTTTGCAGCTGCCGGCGGTAAGGGCAGACCGCATCCGCGAAGAGGGCGTCTATCTGATCACCGGCGGCCTCGGCGGTATCGGTTATGTCATGGCGCAGGAGCTGGCCAAGCGCCACAACGCCAAGCTCGTGCTAGTCAATCGCACCCCGCTGCCAGGTCGCGCGGAGTGGGCGGACTGGCTGGTCAAGCACGGTCACGATGACAAGATCAGTCTCGGTATCGGCAAGGTCCGCAAGCTGGAAGAACTGGGCGCGAACGTGCTGGTGCTGGCTGGAGATGTCACCGACGCCGATCGCATGCGGGAAATCGTCGACGAGGCAGCGCAAAAGTTCGGCGCCATTAACGGTGTCATTCACGGTGCAGGCACCATCCACGACGGCCTGATCCCGATGAAAAATCAGGGCGAGATCGAAGAAGTCTTTGCGCCGAAGGTTTACGGTACGCTGGTGCTCGATGAGATTTTCAAAGGGCGCGCACTCGATTTCTTCGTGCTTTTTTCCTCCACTTCCACGGTTATCGCGCCCGTGGGGCAAATTGACTACGTCGCAGCAAACGCTTTTTTAAACGCCTTCGCCCACCGTCGCAACAAGAACGAATCCGGCTACACTGTAGCGGTCAACTGGGGGGTGTGGAACGAGGTCGGCATGGCGGCGGCTAGCGCCGCGCAAATGGGCTATGGCGGCGCCCGCCAGACCCAAGAGGAGATTTCAGACGCGCGCCACCCGCTGTTCGACAAGCACCTTCAAAGCTCCAAAAATGGCCGTGATTTACACTATCTGACGTCTTACTACAATAGCCAACAACAGTGGCTCCTGGACGAGCACCGCACGCGTCGGGAGCAGGCGCTGTTGCCGGGTACGGGCTATATCGAGCTGGCCCGGGCGGCGCTCGAGGAGTGCGGGGAAAGCGGCCCCTTTGAAATCAAAGAGCTGATTTTTCTCAAAGCCCTCTACGTGCCGGACAATGCGACGATCGCGGCGCGGGTGAAGCTGGAGCAGACGCTTGTGGGCTACGACTTCGCCATTCAAAGCGAGGCCACCGACGCAGAGGGCCAACGCGGCTGGCAGACCCACGCCGAAGCCAGCATTCTGATCGGCGCCAGCGAGCCGCGCGAGCGCCAGGACGTGGCCCAGGTACTGGCGCGGCTCGGGCTGCAACAATCGACGGAGACGGTGCCGGCGATGCGCACCCGGCAGGAGGATCACCTGCATTTCGGCTCCCGCTGGCGCGTTCTGCGCGATGCCGGGTACGCCGCCCAGGAGTCCGCCGCGCGGCTGGCGTTGGACGATGCCTTCGCCGCCGACCTGGACGACTACAAAATCCATCCGGCCCTGCTGGATATCGCCACCGGCTACGCCATGGAACTGATAGAGGGCTACGCGGCGAGCGGTACTGCGGAGAATCTCTGGGTGCCGGTGTCGTACGGTAGTTTTAAGTTTTACAAACCGTTGACGCAACAAATATATAGCTGGGTGCGCAATAACAAACCCAACAAGATCGACGATGATTTCGCCAGCTTTGACGTCAGTCTTTACGACTGGAAGGGCAATCTCTTGGCCGAGGTCACCAAGTTGACCATTCGCAAGATGGTGGGAGAGGTGGACTTTGCCGTCGCCGATGCACACCCGAATTTGGAACCGGACACCTCGAAGGTGGCGCGGGGCGATGCCGAATTTCGGTCGTTGTCACCGGCGGAGATGGCCTTCCAGCACAACCTCTCACAGGGTATTTTGCCGAGTGAAGGCGCGGTCGCCTTGCTGCGGGTGCTGGCGCAATGTCAGGAGCCGGAGGTGATTATTTCTTCCCTGCAGCTGGAAGCTCTGATCGAGGAAGTCGAGGCAACCGCGGCGTCCATGCACAGGGAAGACGAGGACACCAAGTTCGCGCGCCCGGAGCTGGACAACGACTACGTTGAGCCGCGCGATGATATTGAAAAAACCCTCGTCGCTTTCTGGGAAGAACTGCTCGGCGTCGATCGCGTAGGAGTGGAAGACAGCTTCTTTGATCTGGGCGGACATTCCTTGGTCGCCGTGCGCCTGTTCGCCAAGGTCCAGCAGACTTACGATGTCGATTACCCCATCTCGGTGCTGTTCGAAGCGCCGACCATTGCCGCCTGCGCGGCGATGATTCGCGAGACGGTGGGCGATACGGGCGTCACGGCCGGCGCGGGCAGCGGTAGCAAAGAAAAGGCGCACAAGGCGCGCTATACCCATCTGGTGCCCATGCACAGCACTAGATCCACGCAGCTGACGCCCTTCTTTCTAGTGGCGGGTATGTTTGGCAATGTGCTCAACCTGCGCCATCTGGCCCAGTTGATCGGCCACGAACGCCCTTTTTATGGTCTGCAGGCGCGCGGTCTCTACGGCGATCATGAACCGCACGAAACCTTCGAAGACATGGCCCGCGACTACATCAAAGAAATGAAAACCGTGCAGCCCGAGGGACCGTATATTCTCGGCGGCTTCTCCGGCGGCGGCATCACTGCCTTTGAAATTGCGCGCCAGCTGAAGGCCGCCGGCGAGGAGGTGGCGGAACTCATCTTCCTGGACACGCCTCTGCCTTACAACGATCCGCTGAGTTCCGTAGATCGCATGTCCATCCACTGGCAGCGGATTCAGAGCAAGGGCTTTGCCTATTTTGCCGAGTGGGCGAAAAATCGCTACCAGTGGGAATTGCAAAAAATTCACAAGCGGTTCGGCGAAATGGAGCAAGACGGCGCGACGCCGGCGGAGTTCAAGTCGGGCATGATGGAGGTGGCGTTCTATAACGCTCTGGCGCGCTATCAAATCCAGCCGCTGGATATCGCGGCCAAGCTGTTCCGCCCAAAACTCCCGGTCAAATACCACCTCGGCGGCGGTCGAGTGGCCAACGAAGATCGCCAGGTGATTTATGAGGACAACGGCTGGCCGCGCTACGTCGGCGACTTGCAAGTCTACGAAGTGCCGGGCAACCATGATTCCATGGTGCTGGAACCGAACGTGCGGGTTCTGGCGACCAAGCTGCGCGAGTGCATTGAGAGCGCAGATCCGAAGATGCATTGTTGAAAAAGGCAGGGAGCGAATGGCACTGCCTTAAGAGCAAATCGGTGCCTTCGCCGCCGGTTGGCAGCATCGGGGGTGTTTCCAGGACACGCCGTAGACCCCTCCCTGGGGGCTCGGCTGCAGCATCCCTGCTGCAGACGGTCTTGGAAACACCCCCGATACTGCCAATCTACCACCGTTTTTGCCTTAAGGCAGTGCCATTCGGCAGGGAGCCTTTTTCAACAGCCTGTTAGATAACAAAGGGAATCCGTAAGTGATAGAACGAGAGGCCGGCAGATCGATGACAGAACTCAATCTTGGGGATGCGTTAAAAAAAGGTATGCGCAATCTCGCCTCCGGGGTGTGCGTGATCACCGCCTTGACGGAAAACGGCAAACGTGTGGCCATGACGGCCTCCTCCGTCACCTCGGTGTCTGACACCCCCCCTTCATTGCTGGTGTGCGTCAACAAAAGCGCGCGCCTCGATGGCGCCCTGAGTAAAACCGGTGATTTTTCGGTCAATGTGTTGAGCAAGGACCAGGAGGAGATATCGACTACTTGTGCCAAGCCGGCGGAGGGTGACAGCCGCTTTAGCGTGGGCAACTGGATTATCGACCAAAACACCGGTTTATCTTATCTGGATGACGCCTTGTCGGTGTTCATTTGTGCAAAAACCCGAGTGGTTCCCTATGGCACGCACAACATCTACATTGGCGATATCACCAAAGTTCATTTTGGCGATGGCGAACCGGATATCCTGGTCTACGCCAAGGGAGCCTATCACAATATTTAGGGCGCCCCTTCCATTTCACCGTAACCGAGTCCCGCCGTCGATGCCACAGCCGCCAAAACTCAATGCCCTCATCGTTGCCGAAGCCGCCAACCCGGAATGGACCAGCGTGCCGTTGCTGGGCTGGTCGCATTGCCACGCGTTGGCGCGTATCTGCAATGTCCATCTGGTCACGCAAATCCGCAACCGGGAGGCCATTGAGCGTTTCGGCTGGCGCCATGGCCATGAATTCACGGCGATAAATTCGGAAAAGCTCGCCGCGCCGCTGAACAATCTGGCGCTTAGAATTCGGGGCGGCAACAATCTCGGTTGGACCATTGCCACGGCCGTCGGCAGCCTCACCTACCCGTATTTTGAATACCTGTGCTGGAAGTACTTTGCGCGGGATTTGCGGGCGGGCAAGTACGACATCGTCCATCGCATCACACCGGTGAGTCCGACCGCGCCCAGCTATCTGGCCAAAAAACTCAAACGTATCGGTGTCCCCTTTGTGGTTGGCCCCCTCAATGGCGGTGTCGAGTGGCCGCCGCAGTTCCGCGACTTACAGCACAAGGAAAAGGAATGGCTGAGCTACGTGCGCAACGCCTACAAACTGCTGCCCGGCTACGCCTCACTGCGCAAAAACAGCGCGTGCATCGTCGCCGGCTCCATGGCGACCAAGGCGCAATTACCCAAGCGGTATGCGGATAAGATTCTCTATCTGCCGGAAAACGCCATCGATCGCGCGCGCTTTTCGCTACAGAATACCGCCGACTATGCCTTGCCGATTAAGGCCGCGTTTGTCGGGCGCCTGGTGCCGTACAAAGGCGCCGACATGGCGATAGAAGCGATGACGGCCCTGGTCAAAGCGGGAAAAATGACGTTCGACATATACGGCAACGGGCCCGAGGAGGGGCGGCTTAAACAGCTGGTGGCGCAACAGGGGCTGCAGGGCAAAGTGATTGTGCACGGCTTCGTTCCCAACCACGAGTTGCAGGCTAAGCTCGTCCAGGCCGATATTTTTGTCTTTCCGAGCATCCGTGAGTTCGGCGGCGGCGTGGTGCTGGAATCGATGGCCCTCGGCGTGGTGCCGGTGATCGCCGACTACGCCGGTCCCGCCGAGTTGGTGACCGCAGCGTCCGGCTATGTGGTCCCCATGGGCGACCGGGCACGTTTGATCGACGGCTTTCGCCGGCAATTGACGCAAATCTGTGAGCGGCCCGAGGCACTGGTTGCCAAGCGCGCCGCGGCGATCGAGCGCATCAATACCTACTACACCTGGGACAAAAAAGCCGAACAAATGGTCGAGATCTATCACTGGCTGCTGGGCCGAGCGGAAAAACCCGACTACCAACAGCCTTTTAGTTAGTGCCCTTCCAGAAACGGGCGCGAGAAAATAAAATCGCAATTTTATTTTCGATTCCCAGAAAAAGCGCAGGATACGCGTTTCTGGATGGGCACTCAATTCTGACCACGCTTCTCGGAAGTCGAGTGATGCGCCGTGACTGTGGTTCACGACTCTACGAATTGGTCGATGCGTCAATGAACCGGCGTATTTTATATAATATTTAGCGATAACCTATCAGAAAATCTTGATATCTTTCCCGCAAACTCACGAATAGTCGTGTGTTTCTCGGCGTTCATGGATTTAAACAAAAAATGATTTATTATTTTTAGTACATGGAAAAATGTATGGCGTTATATCTATGAAGGCCTATCAAAAATTGCATAACAAACCTTGTGTATATGCATTTCAGGTGATTTTCTGGATGTCGGGTTTGTGCTATGTCTTCGGATCTTCAAACGCCATCAGCGCGAGCACTGCGCATAGTGAGCTTGATAGTACAAAGGACAACGCCAAGCTTTGCCTCTATATCTCCTCCTACCATCCCGGATACGAATGGCAGGATGGTGTGGAGGAAGAGATCAGGGCGGTGCTTGAAGGTCATTGCAATATCCAGCAATTTTATATGGACACTAAGCGTAATAGGGAACCCGAATTTGCCCGCAAAAAAGCGTTGGAGGCGAAGGCGCTTATCATCGATAGCGAACCCGACGTCGTGATCACCTCAGATGACAATTCAGCTCTCTACCTGATTAAACCGCACTTCAAAGACGCTGAAATTCCCTTTGTATTTTGTGGCATTAATTGGAGTGTTGAGGAATACGGCTTACCCTACAGCAATGCCACCGGCATGGTTGAGGTCGGCCCTTACGAGTTATTGCTGAGGGAGGTCATTCGGGTGCTGCGGGAACCCAAAACTGGTGTTTATCTCGGCGGGGACGTGAAGACCACGCGGATTAATCTCAGGCGTTTTGTCGGTGATGCCAAGCAACAGGATATCGTATTGCAAGGGCAGCTTGTGACGAATATGGCTGCCTGGGAGAAAGCTTATCTCGACGCCCAGAAATCAGTCGATTTTATTGTCATCGCCAATCATGCGGGGATCGCGGATTGGGATCATCAGAGGGCGACTCACTTCGTCAAGCAACATGCCGGTAAGTTGAGCGTGGGATATCTAGAGCACATGGCGCGCTACAACATGCTGTCGATGACCAAACTGCCTCAGGAGCAAGGCGCGTGGGCGGCCCAATTAGCGCTTGAGATCCTCGATGGCGCCAGCCCGAGTGACTTTCCAGTGGTGGTGAATCATCGCTGGAATCTCTACGCCAACCCCGACCTACTCGAGAAGTCAGGGCACAAGTTGTCGGATGAGATCTACAGGAAAGCTGTGAAAGTTAGCCTATGAATTGGCGCTCGCTCAGGTATGTAATGACGTCGTTGGCCGCGGCGTTGCTCAGCCTCAGTGTCACCTTAGGTATGTGTTATTGGGCTTATCAGCATGAGCGCAAAACAGAGGAAATCAGATTTGAGTTGGCTGCAAACGATATCAGGGACCGCATCATTGGCGGTCTCATTGCCGGCGACGAGGCCAGCTACAATATCGTCTCTATGTTTCATGCTTCAACCGCGGTGGATGCTGAACAGTTCCATGTCTACGTAAGAGATATGCTGGCACGCCACTCCTTCATTTCTTCGGTCAGCTATATGCCGAGGGTAAACGGGCAGGAGCGCGCACAGTTTGAACAGTCCCTACGGGCAAAGGGTTATGCCCGCTTCCGCGTTAAAGGCTTGTCTGGCGCCGCGCCGTTGGCCGTCGGCGACCTGCATTACCCCCTGCTTTATCTTACGCCCTTCCGTCCCGTTCAGCTGCGCTGGTTGGGGAGGGATCCTTTAAGCTCGGCGTCTTTCCGGGATGTGATGAAGCATGCTGTTGACACCGGCTTGAGCATGCCCGCGATATCTTCCATTGGTCGAGGCCCGCTGGCCAACTATGTGTTGTTTAAAGCGATTTATAGCGGCAAGGTATCGCCGCAGACCGCCGCCGATCGCCAGCAAGCCGTGAGTGGTATGATTGCCATCAGCATGAAGCCTGACCTGCTTTTGGATACCAGCGCGGCCGTCTCCGGCGTGCAGCTGACGCTGAGGTGGCTGTCGGGAGAAACGTGGCAGCCGCTTTTGAGCCACGATGCGCCCGTGAAGCAAACCTTAAATCTGGGGCGCATGCGACGGGATTACGTCGTTGATTTGGGCGGCTATAGCTATCAGCTGCGGGTGTCGAAGGCGCTTCCCTGGGACATTTTTCAATGGTTCTGGCCGATTTCACTGCTGTTCCTGGGTTTGGCGATGAGCGTCATGATATTGATGTTTTTCCGCGCTCAGTTTTCCCGCCACCAAGTGATTGAGCAGAAAGTCGAAGAGAAAACGCGACAGCTCCACCAACTCGCGTATTTTGACCAGTTGACCCAACTGCCGAACCGCAAAATGTTACTTGAGAAAATCGAACAGATTATCCACTCAGTGGACGTGGATGATGGCGAAAAAGTGGCGTTGCTATTTGTCGACCTGGACCGGTTCAAGCTAGTCAACGATTCTCTAGGCCATCAAATGGGTGATCAATTGCTAATCGAAGCGGCGCGACGTTTAGGACGCTGCACGCGCAAGAGTGACCTGGTGGGGCGACTCGGTGGTGACGAGTTCCTCATCGTATTGCCCGGTTTGGAAACCCCGCGGACTATTGAGCGTGTATGCGCCGCGCTAAATCGGGTGTTTATCAAGCCCGTGCGGTTGGGTGCGCATAGCGCCATTGTGACGCCGAGTATCGGCATCAGCATTTACCCGGATGACGGTGAGCAGGTGCAGGCGCTGTTGCAATATGCGGATCTGGCGATGTATGCCTCTAAGCAAGCGGGCGGTAATCGGGCGAGCCTCTATAGTCCCGGCATGGGTGGCTCTGTGGCCGAGCGTCTGGCTCTGCACACCGGCTTGGGCCAGGCATTGGCTTCGGGGGAGTTTTCGCTTCACTACCAGCCATTGGTCGATGGGCTCAGCGGCAGTCTTAAAGGTGCAGAGGCGCTGCTTCGCTGGCATAAAGAGGGCAAGGTGATTTCGCCCGCAGAATTTATTCCCGCGCTGGAAGAAACGGGGCTGATCTGTGAGGTGGGTCGTTGGGTGCTGCTGCAAGCTTGCCTGGATGCCGCCCAACTCGGCCTTCTGTGTGATGACTTTAAAATTTCCGTGAACGTGTCGGCGCGCCAAATGCTCGACGGTGATCTGGACCAGGATGTGCGCGACGCCTTGAGTCGCGGTGGGTTGCAACCCTCACAGTTGCAACTGGAAGTGACGGAGAGCCTGTTTATTCAGGAGTATGAAAGAGTCAACGCGGTGATTCAGGGCTTGCACGAGTTGGGCGTGACATTGTCTCTGGACGACTTTGGCACTGGCTATTCCTCTTTGAGTTATCTCAAACGTTTTCCCTTTCATAGTTTGAAGTTGGACCGCTCGTTTATTCGCGATATTACTGAAAACCGCGAAGACAGAGAGCTGGTGCGCGCCATCATTGCCGTAGCGCAGGCACTGGACCTCAATCTGGTGGTCGAGGGAATCGAAACCGAGGACCAGCTGTCGGTAGTGCGCGGTCAGGGATTTACCGGCGGTTTGGTGCAGGGATACTTATTTGGTCGCCCCATGCCCTTGACTGAATTCGAGCAGCATGCACAGACCGAACTTCTTAAGCTTGGGCAATATAGTGGGGTTGAGCGGAAGGCATCACTGCCATGAGCGCCCAGGGACGGGTTCACAGCGTGTGCGCCACCCGGTGCCCTGATGCTCGGGGGCTCAATGCCAGCAATGATTCATGTGTTTCATCGCCAACATTATGCGCAGATCTAACGTGACAAAGTAGAACTAATAAGGCTCTTAAATAAGTTTCCCTGGCTTACTCACAATCGCCTTGAGTAAACGGTTGGCGGATCGCACAGGCTATTTCCAAAACATCAATTTGTCTTTGATTTTTTGCTTCAGTGACTTCGGCGGTTGCCACTCCCAGTTCTGCTCAAATATGCAATTCTTTTTCGGCGCTTCGGGCTTGCTGGCAAGCTCCACTCCCCATCCGGCGGCAATGGCCGGGTCCATGCCCGTGTAATCGCTCATCTGGGTGTTTAAATGGCCGGGGATCCACTCGTGGACTTCGATATCGGCGTCGTGACCGGCAATGTCCACCGCGATGGCTTTAGTCAGCGCGTGCAGGCCGCCCTTGGTGCAGGAATAGGCGGCGCTGTCGGCGATTGGGCCCAAATCCGCCCAGCTGCCGACATTGAAGACGCGACCGAACTTATTTTCAATCATGGAAGGCAGGATAGCCTTGCAACAGTAGGCCACGCCACACAGATTGGTGGCAACAGCCGTTGCCCAGTCCTCGGCCGATTCTTTGAGAAAATTCACTTTCGGGTAGACGGCGGCGTTGTTGAATAAAATGTCAATGCGGCCGTGCTTGGCGATTATTTTTTCGACAACCTGAGTGACCTCGGTAAAGTTGCCGACATCGACGGTAAAGCATTCAAAATTGCCGTTGATGGCTTTCGACGTCTCTTCCAGCTTATTCTCGGAACGGCCCAGGCCGATGACGTGACTACCCTTGTTGGCAAAAGCTTTGGCCAATTCCCGTCCTAGGCCGCTGCCTGCACCGGTGATTACCACAATTTTATTCTCTAGCATACTCTTCCCCCAAGTTTGGTAGTGATAGCCCGCGCGGAGTATAGCGCGTTTGGTGGTTTTTTATCTCGTTCTCGCCGTCGGCCACTGGCGAATCGCCGATGACTAAAAATGTGAAGCGTTCGGCGAACAGATTAAGAAGGAGTACGAATTCAAAGGCCACTGACTATACTTCAATGTCATTAACTTAAGAATGAGTTCCAATGTGGCACTGAGCAGAGAGAGGGCCGGGTGACGGCTTTGGCGTGACTAGCGCCAGGGACGAGCGCGGGACCGGGCCATGGATGGCCCATGGAAC
>JAAUXX010027129.1_pt1 | contig 26589 bp, 20 predicted proteins | sample 7278111 | NCBI WGS metagenome assembly JAAUXX01 (sample SAMN14350116, study PRJNA611818) | marine sediment metagenome | isolation source: surface marine sediment (1.8m) | place: French Polynesia: Moorea | collected 2018-08
CGGCGTTGCGCCTCTTGACAAGGGAGCCCACCCTTGCCGGCGAGACGCGCCTTGCCAGAACCGCTGACACACTCACTGAACCCGTCAATATTATGTTGAAGGAGTACTAGAGCCGTTCTGCCTTTTACAGAGGTCGCCGCAGCAAGACCTTCCTGGACGGCGCATCAGCGGCGCCCAATTTCATCGATGCCCAGATTGGCCAGCTCATCGGCAATTTCGTTTTCCCGATGACCGCTGTGGCCCTTCACCCAATGCCACTCCACCTCGTGTTTGCCCGCCAATTGATCGAGCTGCTGCCAGAGGTCGCCGTTTTTAACCTGCCCTTTCGCGGCCGTGCGCCAACCGTTTTTCTTCCACTTGCCAATCCATTCAGTAATGCCTTTGCGCACATATTGGGAATCCGTTGTCAGCGTCACGTGGCAGGCCTCTTTCAAGGCCGCCAGCCCTTCGATCGCCGCCTGTAGTTCCATGCGATTATTGGTCGTGTGCCGTTCACCGCCGTGCAAGGATTTTTCCCTGCCTCCGCAGCGCAATAGCACCCCCCAACCGCCCGGCCCCGGATTGCCCCGGCAGGCGCCGTCGGAAAATATTTCCACTTTCTTTAAAGACATTCATTCCCCCAATGCACATGCCATGATGACGGCAATCATCACTCTGAGGTGCTGCGCGTTCGAAAAGGCAGCACAAGGCACTCTTTTGCTGTCTCGGCTCGTATTGCCTGCTTGGCAATCGGCATGGCGTCGAGCAGCCCGGCTTTTTCCCATTTTGGTTTAATCGGCGTCAGGCCCACCTTGTCTTTTCTTGCCACCAAGATGTATGACATGCCGCCCGGCAACCGACTTTTATTGCGCAAGCGGTCCAGAAACTGGGTGTAGGCCAAATAGCGCGTATTGTTTATGGGTAAATTGCGGAAGACGCCGCGGGTGGCGGTGCAGGAAAAGTCTAAAAACTCCAGCCAGTCCCGCATCCGGCCCGCGCGCAGCGTACGCCGGCGCGATATACCGCTAAAATTGAACAGGGCGCCCAGGGCTTGAAAAACCCCGGCGACGCTGATCGGGTTGAACGCCACGATAATGATATAGCCGCGGGGAATGGTGACCCGCGCCGCCTCTTTCAATACTTGATGGGGGTTTTGCGAGAATTCCAGCACATGATGTAGAACGGTCACATCCACGGCCTCGTCTTCCAGCGGTAACTCACCAAAATTGGCAAGGCCTTGAATAGCATTTTTTTCTTCATCTCCCCGGTAGGCGGGGGCAATGGAAAAACAGTGGTTGATGCGACTCGAACAGGCAAAGTTCGCCGTTTTCACCGAACTCAATTGCATAAAGTGGTAACCAAACAGGTAGCGCATTTCCTCCGCGATCGCCCTGCGTTCGTGAATCAAGAGGCGCCGTCCAAGGGGACTGGTGAACCAACGCGAGATATCGTCGTAGCTGTCCTGCAGTGGACGGATGTTGAAACGTGATTTAAAATTCTTCATCATAATCATTCGCCGATAATGCCAGCCGGTGGGGGTATTCTAAGTTATCCGCCGCAAACACGCACCAACCTTATAATACGATGTTGCCCGTCACACCGCTTCCCATTTTTAATGACAATTACATCTGGCTTGTGCAAGCACCCGATAAGCCCGAGGTCGTCATTGTCGATCCGGGCGACGGCCTTGCCGTGGTGGAGTATCTGCGACGGCAGAACCTGCGAGCCACGAGCATCTTGATAACGCACTCACACCACGACCATATTGGCGGCATCAATGATGTACTCGCGTACCGCGAAGTTCCGGTCTACGGCCCGCAATGCCGCGCCATTCCGCAGGTGACCCACCCCTTGCGCGAGGGCGATCACATTGACCTCTGGGGTGCACGCGCCAGCGTGATGGAGGTGCCGGGCCACCTCCAGGAGCACCTCTGCTATGTCGTCGAGCATCGGGGCGCGACACAGGTTTTCAGCGGTGATGTTCTTTTCTCCTGCGGATGCGGTCGCATTTTCAGCGGCACTCACCGAGAGCTGAAAAACTCCGTCGACCGCCTCAAACAACTGCCCGCGGAGGCGCAGATTTACGCCGCCCACGAATATACCCTGGCCAACCTCGCCTTCGCACGGGTCGTGGAACCCGCTAATCTCGCCTTGGGCGAGCGCGAGGCCGAGGTGAGGGCCCTGCGCGCGGCACAGCGGCCATCCCTGCCGACGAGCATCGGTCTGGAACGCAGGATCAACCCCTTTTTGCGCTGCGATCAGCAAGATGTTGTCCGCAGCGCAGCGGCGAAACTTTCGCGCCAGCCGGCAGACGAGTTGGAAGTCTTTATGGTGCTGCGAAGATGGAAAGACACATTCAGGGTGTGATTTTAGGCATTGATTTTGCGGCTATACCGTTTAGACTTACAAATAATTAGAAGGTGAGGCGGTTATAATGCTTTTGTATAGATCACTGGTTATCTCCCTCTGCGGCCTCTGGCTAATCGCGGGATGCAGCGCCACCAAAGCCCCCGATGCGGCAACCGCCGGCGCGGCGCCTGTCTCCTCAGTCGTTTTCAAGCACAATATTATCCTGGAGAATCCCGACTTTGCTCTCGATCCGGACTGCTTTGTTACCGAAGAGGAGTTCCGTTCGAGCGAAGCGATGGCAGAGGTCAATCTCTGGCAGCGGGTGCGCGACGGCTATCAGCTGCCGCCGCAGAGCAACCGCCGCATCGATGCGGAACTCCGGTGGTACGCCAAACACCCCGCCTATATGCAGCGCGTCACCGAACGCGCCGAGCGCTACCTATTTCACATTGTGGAAGCGCTGGAAGAACGCGGCATGCCGCTGGAAATCGCGTTGTTACCCATTGTTGAAAGCGCCTTCGACCCCTTCGCCTATTCCCACGGCCGCGCCTCCGGCATGTGGCAGATTGTGCCCGGTACGGGCAAAATGCTGGGGCTCAAGCAAAACTGGTGGTACGATGGCAGGCGCGATGTGGTGGCCTCCACCGACGCCGCCCTCACCTACCTGGAACGCCACCACCAACGCTTCAACGGCGACTGGCTGCTGGCCCTGGCATCCTACAATAGCGGCGCCGGCAACGTCTCCAAGGCTATAAGAAAGAACCGCAAGCGCGGCGAGCCCACCGATTTCTGGCACCTCGACCTGCCGAGGGAAACCAAAGCCTACGTGCCCCGACTGATCGCCCTGAGCAAGCTGGTGGCCAGACCCGCAGACTACAATATCGCCCTGCATCCGATTTTCAACCGACCCTATTTCGCGGCCGTGCACATCGGCTCGCAAATCGACCTCGCTCAGGCGGCGGAACTGGCCGACATCGACATGGATGTGCTCTACCACCTCAACCCCGGCTTCAATCGCTGGGCGACGGACCCCAAGGGACCGCATGAGTTGCTGGTGCCGCGCGCCAAAGCCGAGGCCTTCGCCGCGAGAGTGGCGGCCATTCCCGCCGTGGAGAGAGTGACCTGGGAGCGCTATAAAATCAAGCCCGGCGACAGCCTGTCGACCATCGCGAAACGCTACAAGGTCAGCGTCGATTCACTGAAGAATATCAACCAACTGCGCCATAACACCATTCGCGCCGGCAAGACCCTGATGGTGCCGGTGGCGGCCAAAGCCGAGCGGCACTACAGCTTCAGTTTCGATGAACGAGTAGCGAAGCGCTATGCCGCGGTCGATAAGAAAGAGAAAGGCCACCAGCTTGACTACGTGGTAAAGAGCGGCGACAGCCTCTGGACCATCAGCCGCCGCTACCAGGTCAGCACGGCAAAACTGGCGCGCTGGAACAGCATGGCGCCGCGCGATCCCATCAAACCCGGCCAGATCCTGAAAATTTGGACCAATACGCCCCAGGCAGCGGCCACAAGCGGGGTCATTCGCAAAGTTTCCTACAAGGTGCGCACCGGCGATTCACTGGCCCGCATCGCGAAAAAATTCCGCCTCAAAATCAACGATATCGTGCGCTGGAACCAGATTCAGCGCTCGAAATACCTGCAGCCCGGCCAGTCTCTCACATTGTTTGTCGATGTCACTCGAGGGCAGGAGTGAGTGGGGTCAGGTCTTTGATTTATGATTTTTTGAATAGCTCCGCTAGACTTCAAGCAAAGCAATCATAAATCAAAAACCTGCCCCCAAGGACTCAAGGATTTACTGCTATTCTAGGTAATTTTTAAGGATACGGCGCAACGTGTCCGTGCCAATATCCGCTTGATCTGATTTGCTGTATATCGCCAGCAACGTAATATGCTCGTCACTTTTCACGTAGTAAATCACCCGATAACCGCCACTTTTTCCTCGACGAGCATCCGTATTTTTCACGCGAACTTTGTAAACTCTATAGCCAGTTCCCTGCAGTTGATCTCCAGGCGTTTTTCCCTTTTCCAATTCATCAAGCAAGCTCTGCAGATCTTTGCGCAGAGAACGATAACGGCGCGTAAGGCGCCGTACATGTTGTTGAAACTCCAGCGTGTAAGCAATTTTCATTGGTTATCATTATCGTCTATCCCGTCCCATAAAGTCTCTATCGGGTATGTGTCGCCAGCTTGCATTTGCGCCCAACTGCGCGCAAAGCTTTCTTCTAGAGATTTCTGTACAACGCCCTGCCGGAACGCATGAACGATGTCGATCAATGCCGGCATATATTCATCCGGCACTTGCTGGATCTCTTGCGCCAAACGCTCACTGTAATTCGAACGGATGCTACTCATCATCGTTACCTCTCGTGGACTCGCCTCTAGCGTAACATGTTACGCCTTATCTTGCCGACGCATGAAGCAGGTGGGGTCACAGGTGGGGTCCACAGGTGGGGTCAGGTCTTTGATTTATGATTGCTTTGCTTGAAGTCTAGTGGAGCTATTCAGAAAATCATAAATCAAAGACCTGACCCCAACGATCGGTGGGCGCCGGCGCGGGATTTCAGTTTCTGCTGCGACAGCAGATTCAAACTCATCTGCGCCTGTTGGCAGAAATGTTTGAAACTTTCAAACTGGCTATCGGACAACTTGCCGCCGAAGTTCCAGCGATCGGCGTAGAAGACCGCCACCTTGCGGTCGTCCACCTCCAGCAGATGCACGAAGCTGGGCAGTTTACCGACGATGGTCACCACATCCACCGGGTAGAGTTCGGGGCGCTTTGCCAGCGTCTCGGGGGTAAACCAGTGGCTGCCCCGATGGTCCATGGCGTGGGTGAAGATACTGTCGGTAAAGGGGCCAACGTCCAGTAAAAAGGAGCTGCGCCAGTGGTCGGTGCCCTCTCCCAGCATGTATTTGGCGATCAGCTTGTGTCCCTTGATAAAGGCGATAAGCACGCGTTCCAGGCCGATCCCACGGTGCATACCTTCCAGCACCATCTGGAAAATGGTATTGACGTCCAGCCCCTCTTGTGTGGCGGAAGACAGGTCGCGCAGAATGCGCAATTGCAGGCCGGAGTCGCCCTTCATCACCTTGTCCGCCGGCTTGGGGCGCGCCAGCACAACATCCTCGATACTGTTGGGAATCAGCGGACAAGCCTCCGGCACGCCGTAGCTGAGCGCCACCTGTGCCGCCTGGTCGCCTCCCTCTCGCACCTGTGTCAGCGCATCTTCAATGGCCATGCCCGTGTAGTCCGCCACTTCCTGCAGCACTTTTCGCAATTGCGGGCTCTCCCAGCCATAGAGGGCCGCGCGGCTCAGGCGTTCGCCGGTGACCACCGCCTTAACCTTTAAATCGGCGTTTTCGCGCGGGTACAGGGCGTTTTCCAGGGTGTCGCCCAACTTCCACTGGCGCGCCAGCTCGAGCGTGATGGCCTTGAAGGTGGTGCCGAGGACGGTCTCCATGGCGGCGCGCCTGACGGTGGGCGAATCACTGCACAAGTCCTGGTTTTCCTGATCGATCTCCTCCGACATCCAGAAGGCCATCTCGCCGAGATTAAACAGCAGGGCGCCGATAAACACCTCTTCGCCGACGTCGTCCTCGCCGTCCGAGGCGCTCAGTAAATTGCGCGCCTGGGTGGCGGCGTGAAACCCCCGGGCAATGAGTTCCAGCACGCGAGCCTTGGGTTTGTCTTTGAGCAGCGACTCCATCACCAGGGAAGAGATGCATATCGCCCGCACGCCCTTCAGGCCAATGTGGACAATGGCCCGGCTCACGGTATTGATCGGCGCCTTGGCGTAGTTGTATTGCACGCTGTTGGCCACTTTGAGTACATGGGAGGTGAGGTTGGGGTCTCTGAGAATGACTTCCGCCAGCTGATTGACGTCGGAATCCTCACTGCCGGTGATTTTGTTCAACTCGGCGATAACATTGCCCAGTACCGGCAAGTTCTGCTTGCTGAGTTTTTCGGTCCAGTATTTAAGGCCTCTAGCGGACATGCTTGCTCCCGGTATATGCACTCATAGTTGAATTTTAGCCTAGACTTGGGGCGATGATGGGCGCCGCCGCACGTCTCGATTGACGCTCCGCCAGTTGCTGCTACACTTTCCCGCTGGCCCAAATTGAACTCACACTATCCCTACTCAACATGACCCGACGCATTGCTTACCTGCTCTCATTGCTTGTTTTTATCACCGGATGCTCCCCACAAACGGCAACCAATGCCGAGCGGGGCATCGCGGAAAAAACCCTCTACATCGGCAACGGGTCGGAACCGGTGTCGCTCGATCCCCATATTTCCACCGGACTGCCCGAGTACCACATCCAGCTGGCCATTTTCGAGGGCCTGGTGACGAAGAACAATAAGACCCTTGCCATTGAACCGGCGGTGGCGAAGTCCTGGACAATCTCCGATGACGGGCTAACCTATACTTTTACGCTGCGCGAGGACGCCCGTTGGTCCGACGGCGCAGCGGTGACCGCGCAGGATTTTGTCAACGCCTGGCGGCGCGCCCTCACGCCGGCGATGGCCAGCCAGTACGGCTATATGTTTTACTACCTTGACAATGCCGAGCGGTATTTTAACGGCGAAGTCAAGGATTTCAATCAGGTGGGTGTCAAGGCGCTTGCCGACCGCGTGTTGGAGGTCACACTGGAACATCCAACCCCTTTCTTTTTACAATTGCTCGATCATCACTCCTATTATCCAGTGAATAAAACCGTCGTCGAAGCCCACGGTGAGTTTGCCGACCCATTAAACCCCTGGACGCGCCCGGAAAACTTCGTTGGCAACGGCCCCTTTGTACTGGACGTGTGGGATGTCAACCGCGCCATCGAAGTCGTGCGCAATCGCCACTACTGGGATCAGGCGCGGATCAAACTCGAGCGCATCGTGTTTTACCCCATCGAAGAAAAAGCCGCGGAGGATCGCGCCTATCGCGCCGGGCAGATTCATATGACCCATACGCCGCAGTTTGCCACAGAAAAAATCGCCCACTACCGGGCGCAAAATCCGGACGCCATAAGAATTATTCCCACCTATTCCAGTTATTATTACTTATTCAATACCAGCCGAAAGCCCTATTCCGATCCGCGCGTCAGAAAAGCCGTCGCCATGGCCATCGACCGCGAAACCCTGGTCGAGTCGGTCATGAAAGGCGGCGAACCGCCGGCCTATAGCATCGTTCCCAACGATCCGCAAGGCTACACTCCCAAGCAGCATTTCACCTTCGACATCGACGCCGCCCGCGCGCTGTTGGCAGACGCGGGCTACCCCAATGGCGAGGGCTTTCCGACCATGGAACTGCTGTACAACAATGACGATGTCCACCGCAAAGTCGCCCTCGCCCTGCAACAAATGCTGAAGCGCCATTTAAATATCAATGTGCAACTGCTCAATCAAGAATGGAAGGTGTATTTATCCTCGCGCAAGACTTTGAATTACGATTTTGCCCGCGCGGGATGGGTGGCCGACTATCTGGACCCGTCGAACTTTTTGGGAGTATTTTATTCCTTTTCCGGCAACAACCACACCGGCTGGAAAAATGCGCAATACGATGCGCTGCTAAAAAAATCGCGCCAAACCGCCGATGCCCGCGAGCGCTTTGCCCTATTTGCCCGCGCCGATGAAATTCTGGCCGCGGAAATGCCGGTAGTGCCCCTGTTTTACTACACGGATATCAATCTGGTGTCGCCCGCCGTGCGAGGCTGGTACGACAATGTGATGAATTACAACAACTTTAAAGATGTCGAGCTAGTGCCCATCCAAAAACGGGCACCAACTGCGCCATAGGGGCGTGACGCCCAAAATCGCAATTTTATTTGCGACCGCGACACCATTGAAGCAGTGAGACCTTCGGTGTCCTGGATTCAGACGCGCGGCCAGTGACTGGCGTAGGTGGGGTTTGAGATCGATACGCCTATCAAAATCAGAGTTATGGATTTGTGTCTGGTGCTCACAGCTAAAGAAAATACCGTGATTTAAGAGCAAAAATACAATATATACGCAAATTAAGTCACGGATTCAGGTTAACTACTTAACCTGCAATTTAACTATTAAACTGGCATAAATGGGCGGCGAGTTAAAGAGAGAATGCCGAAATATTATTTTCGGCAACGCTAACACGGCAGTGCTTTGTTTGGCAACGACATTGCGAGTTGAACTCAGGTGGCATTAAATACATGGCTCGTTCTGAGGGAAAATATCGCGCCAAACCATACGCGAGGCATATATGCATAGCGGTTGCAAAACACAGGCGAGTTGGGTAAAAATGATGTATCGGCTTGTAATTGATCAGTGGAAAACGCGTATTTCTTCTATTCTATTTCTTTTCTTGACGTGCAATTCATCGGCTGTAGTGGCACTCTAAAGCTACGACTGGCACCATTGGTAAGCAAAGATACCAACGACTGAACAGGTGACTGAACTATGTAAGTATTATTTGCTATAACACAGCAAGCTGAACAAAGTTAAAACAAATAAAAATAATTATTTTGAACCGTGTGTTAGATCGAAACAGGATGTTGCTAATCAGACAATTAAAATACAGTTGTTTTATCGGCCATAACGGGCCGAAAGCGATGGGGAACATGGCTATCTTAGTCTGCGCACTTGGTAATTGGCATAGAGGATATGACGATGCTGACTTCATCCATTGAATGGGACGAGTTCGTTGAAGGCGTTGAGTTCGAGGAGTACATACCGATTGTCGGGAGACACCTTAGGGTGATCGACGAATCGGGACTAACATTCGAACAATTCATCGTTAACGAACTGGTTAAAGATTTAGAAATGGACCCTGCAATGGGGTTCAAAACCCTCAATGAACTGGCGATCGAATACGTCGGCCGGGGCAAACCGCAAAGCTGGGAAACACGCAAAAATCGAATCCCCAAGCGAATCAAGGCGATTTTAGAGCGCAGCCAGATTCCCATCCCCAAAGCGCTGCTGGACCTCGCCAAAATCCGAAAATTCAATTTGTTCATCACCACCTCGGCGGATACCCTGTTGGAGCAGGCCATCGAGCAGGTGCGCGGCGTTCCCTGTCAGACACTGTGCAATTCGATGAGCGGCGTGGTGGAGGATATCCAGGAGCCCTCCCCGGGCAATCCATGTGTTTATCATCTGTTCGGGGCGTTTTCCCGCGAAAACGACGCCCCGCGGGACTGTGCTGTTACAGAAGAGGATATGCTGGAGTACCTGCATCAGTTTGACCGCGACCCAAAGCCGGACCGCCTGATTGATTATATGAACGAAAAGGAGCCTATTTTCCTCGGCTGTCAGTTGCCTGACGGCGTCGTGCGGATGCTGTTTCGCACGCTTTCCAAAACCCGGCTATTTCCGGAGAAGTCCTTTAAGTTTATCGAATGTTCGGGCACCGAAGACCCGGACCTGATGCTTTTTCTAAGCGGCTTGAGCGCCGAGTATCTGATTACCGAAAATCCCGCGGAATTTGCCTCCGAGCTGGCCAATCGGTGGATCGAGTCACACGGCAACAAAGAGCCCGCGGTAAACGACGGCGTGGAGGTCAACGCCACCGGCGCCGCGCCGCGTGAACTCCACCTGGACAGTAACCCGAACAGGCACAGCGTATTCGTGAGCTACCGCCGCGCGGATAAGGAGGTCGTGCGCAAATTTGTCGCCAGCCTGAAAGCCATGGGCATCGGTGTGTGGTGGGACGAGGACGATATCGACAGCGGCGATTGGAAACACAAAATTAACAAGGGCATCCGCACCTCCCACCTTTTTATCCCGATGCTGTCACACAACGCCCAGGCGGATGAAAGCACCGTAATGGCGGAGTGGAACAAAGCGCTCGATCGCCTCGAATATGTCAGCCGGGACGTCCCTTATATCATCCCGATACTGCTCGATGACATCGAGGAATATGCGGACCACATTCCCCCCAAATTTTGGGATCAAAATTATTACCGGGCCGAAGGCGGCATTGCGAGCCCCAAAACACTCGCGATAATCCAGGACGCGTTCCGCAAGCGTGTCGCCAGAGCCGAGGGCTGTGCGGCATGACCGCCCATGCCCAATGCGCGGCACCCGAGTTCGAGGACACCGGGGAGGCGTTAGCAGAGCCCGCCGGCAAAACAGATGTTACCTCGGAGACGCCGTTCCCCGGCTTGCGGTCGTTCGAGGAAAATGAAGGCAGCTATTTCCGCGGCCGCAGCGCAGAGTCGGAAGACCTCACACGGCGCATCGTGCGCGCGCCGCTCACCGTGTTTTTCGGCGTTTCCGGCCTCGGCAAAACCTCTCTGCTGAAGGCGGGCGTTTTTCCAAGGTTGCGCCAAAAGGCTTATCTGCCGATTTTAATCCGCCTCAACTTTCATGAATACGCCGGTGATCTGGTAGAACAGGTGAAGTCGCAAATCGTCAGACAAAGCGACCGGGAAAATATCGAGGTCATCCCACATCCGCAGGGCGAGACTCTCTGGGAATATATTCATAAAGCGCAGTTTTGGCGTCAAAATACGCTGCTCAAGCCCTTGCTCGTGTTCGATCAGTTTGAGGAAATCTTTCGCGATGAGCGCAAGACAGACAGACGCGTCAGGCCGTTTCTGATCCAACTGGGCGATCTGATCGAGAATCGCATACCGGCGACGGAGCGCAAGCGCTTCGCCGAAATGGAAGACCTGCCATTCCAACTGAGCAAACAACAGTACCGCGTTGTCGTCACGCTGCGCGAAGAGGCTCTGCCCGATCTCGAAGGGAGCCTGCGCGATATCCCGTCCATCGGCCAAAACCGGCTGCGCCTATTGCCGATGTCCGGCCCTGCGGCCATGGAGGTGGTGCGACAAAACCCGGATCTGATCGATGAACCGGTTGCCGAGGAACTGGTCAGCATTGTGGCGGCCAGCAAGGATGCGCGTGATTTTAAACACTTCAAAATAGAACCGGCGTATCTCAGCGTTTTTTGTCACGAGCTAAACAGGGAGCGCCTAAAACGCAAGAGCCAAAAAATCACCCGCAATCTGCTCGATGTGAACCACGACGAGATTCTCAGCGGCTTTTACGAGCGGACGCTCGCCAGTGCAAAGTATCCCAAGGCGGTTCGGGAGTTTATCGAGGACAGGTTGATCACCAAAACCGGCCACCGCGCAAGTGTTGCCAAAGACGATGCGATCGACGAGGTTATTTCTGAAAGCTGCATTGAAAATCTGGTCAAAGACCGGCTTGTCAGAGTTGAGGAACGATCGGGAACCGATCATATCGAACTCACCCATGATTTGCTCACCGGTGTCATCCGCAAGAGCCGCGACGAACGTCAAAAGCAACAGCAGCTAAGGCGGCTGCACCGGCAACAATTTATTTGGAGTTTTGGGATTGTTGTCGTCACAGGAATTGCGGCATTTATGTTTTACCAAAACCACAAGGTACAGAAACAAGAACGCATATTGATGACTCAGAAGGAAGAGTTGCTCAGCCTGATCGAAGAGAACAACAAGCAACATGCCGCAATAAAGAAAACTCAAGAGGTCATCGAGCTGCTGGAAGATGTTGAGCTGGGGGAGAAAAATTACGCAACCATCGAGCTTTTAAAGGGCCTGCGCCTTGAACTGGTGGGGTCTGGCAAAAGCCTGATCAAGGCCGGGCTGCGGCAGACGGACCCAGGGACATTCGCCATGCATTTCGTCAACGCACTGGAGTCAAATGACGAGCAGCTCGCAAAGCTGGCCCACAGAAAGTTAAACGCGCTGCGTTCCAAGGGAAATAAACAGATATTGGAAGAGCTGTTCTACGACTCAAATGCAGAGAATGATCATCAGTTCCTGAGCCAGCTCTGCGCTATCGCCACAACCAAAGGGCTGAATACCGCCGCGGTGGAGACCGCACTGGCCCTGGTGGCCGAGAGCCCGCCGGTCTGGATTGCAGATTTTAGTCCACAGTTAATCGCCACAACATTACAAGCCGAGCAGATGAGCCAGGTGAGCGACGGGACAAAAGCCGAGCTCAGCAAGTTAAGAATGGACTTGCGCATTGAAGCACTGATATATGCCCTGACAATAGGTGACGAAGAAAGCCGGCAGGAGCAGCGCTCAGCGCTCGGCAAGGAATTTGGCGGCAGTCCACTGTTAATCGATAAACTGCTCAAGGCGGCAAAAGATACAGACAACGCAAGTTTTCCATGGCATATATTGGAAATAATGGCGGCAAACACCGAGGATAGCGCCTGGCAAGCCGATGGGCTGATAAAACGTGTCGAGGATTATATACAGGCAATGACGGCATCGAGTAGATACGGCGATAGCACAAAAATACAGGGCATTAGGGTGCGTATCCGCATAAACCAGCTCAATCCAGCCGCAGATGCCCGCTTGACCAGGGACGTGATCAAAACGCTCACCTACAAACCCGCGCCAAGCAAACATCAGCGGCCTATGATACTCGCTTATCTGCACGGGGCCACCTTATCGGAGCGCCACAAATCCAGGATTAGAAAAGCAGCCGATACCCTGCTCGCCGGCGGGCAAGACAGCCGGGACCTCGCCGGCGAATTAAATGCTATCACCGATCCCGGGTTATCATCCAGGTAATGCCCAAAGTTAATCGATAGACCGATTCAGGCCATAGGCAAATGGCGGGTGCCATCAAAGATAGGGGGTGGAACTTCTACATATGAAAAACTTATCCATTCAATCCAAGCCCCAGGAGGAATATTCCGAAAAGTATCACGATCACGCCTTCGAGCAATATAAAATGTACCTGCAAACCACCGATCGCATTTCCACCCGGCGCCACGCGGCAAACACATTCTTCCTCTCCATCAATACCGCGCTGGTAACCCTGGCCGGTTACGCCAAAGCGGCCACCAGCGCCGATGCTGTTTTCTATTTCATCACTTCCCTGGCGGGCGTACTGATTTGTTATACCTGGTATCGCCTGGTGCTCTCTTACAGAAATTTAAATGCGGCAAAGTTCAAGCTGATACTCGCCATGGAAAACCAACTTCCCTATAGGCTTTACGATGCAGAATGGGAGACCCTCGGACGCGGCGAAGACAAGCAACGCTATCACTCATTTACCAGCCTGGAGATGCGTATTCCGTTCATATTTGCTTCAATTCACCTATTGGTGCTGTTATACGCTGCCCCGTGGTGGTATATAATAGACAGCTATTAACCCGGCATCCATACTTCTATCAGCCCTGCTTCATCTTTCCGCCCAGGCCAATGATGGCGAGATGACCCTTGTTACCTTCGCCAACGGCCGAGCCGATGGCGGCATTCGCCAGGGCGCCGATGTGGAAAACGGTTTGGACTCCCCCGGGGATGTGTTTGTATTTGACCAACTTGGTGTTTCGACGATCAGCGATAATGTTGGGACGGGAAGCATCGTCCATTGCAGCTTAACGGCGGGCGCACCTTAAATCGCGCGCCGGAACCGGGCAGTCCGCTCATCGATGCCGGCACCTTATGCGCTCCCACGGATCAGCGCGGACAACGCCGCCCGATTGGCAGCGCTTGTGATATTGGTGCGGTCGAAAGGAATTAGAGAACGGCAGAAATGGGGTTGCGTTGTGAACTACACGGTGTGATGCACTGTTGAAAACATCGCAACGCACCGCCAACGAACAAATCGATTAGGCGAGTCATTGATTTTGCGAGCAAATAAAATTGCGATTTTATTTTCGACGTCAGAAAAAGCGCGGGATGCGCGTTTCTGGATGAAAACGAATTAGTGGCGGCGGAGCCTTAAAGCCATGGCGTGGTATATCCTCAAACGACTGCTGGCGGCGATTCCAGTGCTGTTCAGCGTAATTTTACTGACATTTTTATTGATTCGCCTGGCGCCCGGCGGTCCCTTTGATGAAGAGCGCCAGGTACCGCCGGAAGTAATCGAAAACCTCAATCAACGCTACCATCTGGACGATCCGCTTCACCTGCAATTCTTTAACTACCTCGGCCATTTGCTGCAGGGGGATTTTGGACCCTCGTTCAAGTATCCGCAGCGCACGGTGACCGAAATGATCATGGCCGGTGTGCCGGTCACCGCGGAGCTGGGGCTGTACGCGCTGATCATCGCCACCGTGTTCGGCGTCGGCATGGGCCTTATCGCCGCGCTGAAACCGAATACAGCGCAGGACTACGTGCCTATGTCGCTGGCCATGGTCGGTATCTGCCTGCCCTCGTTTGTGCTCGGGCCACTGCTAATGCTCATTTTCGGCATCTGGCTGGAGTGGTTGCCGATCTCGGGCTGGGGCTTTCAGCAGAACGATAAAATTCTGCCCGCCATAACCCTGGGCGCGGCCTACGCCGCCTACATGGCGCGCTTGACGCGCGGCGGCATGCTCGAGGTGCTGTCACAGGACTATATCCGCACCGCCATTGCCAAAGGCCTGCCGCAGTGGCGGGTGGTGGCGTTTCACGCCCTGCGCGGCGGTCTCGCGCCGGTGATTACCTTCGCCGGCCCCGCCGCCGCGGGCTTGCTGGCCGGCTCTTTTGTGGTGGAAACCATCTTTCAAATCCCCGGCATGGGGCGCTTTTATCTACAGGCGGCCTTCAATCGCGACTACACCATGATACTCGGCACCACGATATTTTTCGCCGCCCTGATCGTGGTCTTTAATTTGCTCGCCGATATCCTGCTGGTGTGGCTCAACCCGCGACTGCGACACGCGTCGCTGCAAAAACCATGAGCGCAAGCGCAGCACCACAGGCGATCGAAGCGGGGCGCTCGCTGTGGGACGACGCCTTCGCGCGCTTGCAAAAAAACCCACTGGCGATGATCAGCCTGTTGCTATTGAGTGCGCTCATCGTCGTCGCGCTGCTGACCCCGGTCATCGCCCCCTACGACTACGACGCGCAGAATCTGGCGCTCGGCGCCTCACCGCCCTCGGCGCGGCACTGGCTGGGCACCGACACCCTGGGGCGTGATCAATTCACCCGCATTCTCTACGGCAGCCGGGTGTCGCTCAGCGTCGGCTTTATCGCCACCGCGGTGGCGCTGTTGATCGGCGTGCTGTGGGGCACCGTCGCCGGTTTTGTCGGCGGTCGGGTCGACGCCGTAATGATGCGCCTGGTAGATATCCTATACGCCCTCCCCTTCGTGGTGTTTATCATTTTATTGACGGTGGTGTTTGGCCGCAGTCTGTTGCTGCTGTTTTTGGCCATCGGCGCCGTGGAATGGCTGACTATGGCGCGCATCATCCGCGGCCAAGTATTGTTTTTAAAACAACAGGAATTCATCGAAGCGGCGACCGCCATGGGATTGAGCCGATGGCAAATTATTTATCGCCATTTAATTCCCAACGCCATTGGCCCCATTATCGTTTACACGACGCTGACCATTCCCTCAGTCATATTATTGGAGTCGTTTCTAAGTTTTCTCGGTCTCGGCATTCAACCCCCGCAGAGTTCCTGGGGTTCGCTGATCTCTCGCGGCGTCGAAACCATGGAGGAGTATCCCTGGCTGCTGGTGTATCCCGGCCTGGTGTTGTCAACCACCCTGTTTGCCCTGAATTTTTTGGGTGACGGCCTGCGCGACGCGCTCGACCCGCGCGTTTCCAAGGATTAACGATGCTGCTTGAAGTGAATAAGCTAACTATCGCCTTCCACACCCGCGAGGGAATTGTCAAAGCGGTCGAGGATGCCAGCTTTAGCGTGGCCGCCGGTGACATACTGGGCATCGTCGGCGAATCGGGCTCCGGCAAATCCGTCAGCTGTTACAGCCTGCTGGGACTAATTCCCTCGCCACCGGGAAAAATCGAAAGCGGCACAGCCCTGTTTCACGGCCGCGACCTCTACCAAATGGACGCCAAAAGTCTGCGGGCGATTCGCGGCGGCAAGATCAGCATGATTTTTCAGGATCCGATGACCTCGCTCAACCCCTACATGCGTATCGGCAAACAGATCATGGAAGCCATAGTCATGCATCAACCGCTGGACAAAAAACACGCGCGCGCCAAGGCCATCGAGGCGCTGAGCGAAGTGGGCATCCGCGACGCCGAGACCCGCTTCCATTGCTACCCGCACGAATTCTCTGGCGGTATGCGCCAGCGGGTGATGATCGCCATGGCGCTGGCGACCGAGCCCGAACTGCTGATCGCCGATGAACCCACCACGGCCCTGGACGTGACCGTGCAGGCGCAGATCCTCGAGTTATTGACAAGCATTCAGGCCCAACGCAAGCTGGCGATAATTTTTATTAGCCACGATCTGGCGGTCATAAAATCCCTGGCCCGACACGTGATCGTGATGGAAAAAGGCAAGATCGTCGAACGAGGCAACGCGGAAGATATTTTTGTCAACGCGCAACACCCCTACACACAAAAGCTTATCGCCGCCGTCCCCAATAGTAAAAAGCAAAATCCCGGCGCGCTGAGCGTCCAATCACCGGTACTATTGGATGTGAAAAAGTTGCACACCCGCTTTTACCAGGTTGCGGGCCTGTGGAGAAAGACCGTTACCCACCAAATAAATGCCGTGGATGATATTTCGCTGAGCATAAGAAAAGGCGAAATACTGGGGCTTGTGGGGGAGTCGGGTTCCGGTAAATCCACCTTGGGAAGAAGTATCATGCGCCTGGTGGCGAGCGCATCCGGGCAGGTGCTACTCGAAGGTGAGGATTTGACAACACTCACCCCACGGCAACTTTTCAAGGCGCACAGAAACCTGCAGATGATTTTCCAGGACCCCTACGCGTCCTTAAATCCGCGCATGACGGTGTTTGCCGCCCTCTCCGAACCCTTGCTGACCCACGGTCTGGCGGATAGAAGCACTATCCATAAACATGTTAACCAACTGTTGGATGACGTCGGCCTCGCGCGTCGCGATGTGAGAAAATACCCGCACGAATTCTCCGGCGGCCAGCGGCAACGCATCGCCATTGCCCGCGCCATCGCCCTAAAACCCAAACTGGTCATTGCCGATGAGCCGGTCTCGGCGCTCGACGTCACCATCCAGGCCCAGATTCTACAACTGCTGCTCGACCTCAGCGCCCGGCACGAACTTAGTATGCTGTTTATTTCCCACGACCTGGCGGTGGTGCGCTTCATCTGTGATCGGGTGGCGGTGATGCAGAGTGGAAAAATCGTCGAGCTTGGGGAAACGGAAGCGTTGTTTAACAACCCTCGGCATGAGTACACCAAAGCCCTGCTCGCCGCGATTCAAGAAATCTGAGTGATGGAATCCAAGGTCGGGGAAACGCGGCATAGCTCAGGCCGCTGTCGGCCGATCAATGCCATTAACTTTAAGAATGAGTTCCAATGTGGCACTGAGCAGAGAGAGGGCCGGGTGACGGCTTTTGCGTTCCATGGGCCATCCATGGCCCGGTCCCGCGCTCCTCCCTGGCGCTAGTCACTCCAAAGCAGTCACCCAGCCCTCTCTCTGCGGTCTCGCCGAGCTTAAGTTAATGACATTGGTCGGCCAATACCCGCCAATTTGTCTTTAATATCTGTTTTCCAATTCATTGATTTGCGCTTCGAGGGGCTCGGTCCACTTGCGCAGCCAATCTTGGCGATATTGCGGATCCGAAATCAAAAGATCGGCATCCGTTTGACCCCGAATATATTGCGCTGCTCTATTTTGCATATACAGGGGTAAAGATGTGGAATCGTTTGTGGTCACCCCGAGCGCCAGGGGATAGACCTTGATCTTGTTGGAGATATTCTGCTCAAGCGCCTGCTGCGCCAGACTCATGGTGGTTCCGGTGGTGAGTACATCGTCAACCAAGACAATGCGCTGGTATTTTTCGGAGTTGGGGCGACCGCGCAACACCAGGTGATCAATCTGTTGAGCGATACCACTTTCCCCGCCCTGTGCTGAAGATTGCCGATAGGTCGGGTTGACAAGGATATCGACAACGTCGTATTTGCGGTTTTTAAGCGCTTTCATCAGGTGGTTTAGTCCACTGAATTTTCCCGGCGTCGACGAGGGAACCGGCACAATGAGTATCTCGAGTTCTTGCGCGCGCTGCAGTGGGATAGCCTCGGCGAACTTGTCCGCAAAATGGCGCACCGCCGTCCGGTCACCGCTTTTTAATCTCACCAGCATCTGACTGTCTAAGCTGGTGTTGTGCTGCTTTCTAAGACCCGCAGGGTAGTATTCAAATAGCGCCGACACCGGATGATCCTCCGGCCCGCGAAAATATTGCGTGTTGAAAATCTCTTTGAGGCCGTTTTTGTCAGTGGTGGTGAATTGGAAATTCGGGTCTAAGCGCGCCATCATCGGCGTGCCGTCGCTGCGCGAGTAACGAATAACCTGGGTCAGTTGCGTCAGTTGCGGGGGCCAGGATTTTATCCACTGATCCAGTTCCCGCCGCTGCTCCGCGTCCAAGCGGCTATCGGTGCCGGATTTTGCCGCGACAAGATCTTGGGCTTCCAATAAAGCGGTGAGGATAGCTTTATCATCACTTATGTTTTCACTAGGCGCCGTCCATTTGCCCAGTTCTGCGGTAAAATCGGGGTCTCGAATGTAACCACCAAGGGTGTGTATTGGCGCTTGGCCGGTTTGACTCGCGCCGAGGATCTCCCCCGGTTTGACTTTAACGCCCGAGGTCGTTGTCAACAGGCCGTTTTTGTCATACAAGCCCTCGGCAAGTATCTTATCCAGGGGTTCAAATGCCTCCACCTTGGCGCTTGAAGGCGTCCGCTTTGGCCAGAAAGGCGCCACATCGGTATTGCTGGGTGCGGCGCCGGCGTTAGCCGCTTTGGCCCCTGAGAATAGGTCTCGATAGGCTTGATCATGCAGTTTCTCGGCTTTTTCGGCGACATTTTGCAATTGCGTGAGCTTTCTGCGAAGGCCCTGCAAATCGCCGGAGACAGAATTTTCTCCCGACCCGGCGCCACGAGAGGACGCCATGGCATGGACATTGGCAGACCCTGCCCAATGATCCAACTGGATGCGGTAGATCGGCGTTTCGCCCGCCTCGACCGCGGCCGGTCGTGGGGCGTATCTCGCTGGCGTGGCATCCCCAGCGCCGATACGACCAAGCCTGTCCATGCCGTCATTGCCCAAGATATCGACGCTGTAGGACAAGGCCGCCGACTGAGCGACGCTCGCGACAAAGGCTTGCGGCGTGTCGATCTCGCCATCCAGCAAGGTCTGCCGGGTGGCTTCATTGATTCCACTCGCCAACGCCAAGACAGTGGGATTTAACCCGGAACTTCCCAACGCAATGTCCACCACCCCAAGGCTGTAGCCGGTAGCGCCCAGCCGATCGAATTCCGCCGCCGAGGGGACATCGGTCTCGAGGATGTATTTTCTCTGCGCTTCTACCCCTTGCGCGGTTGGCTGCAAGGTAGTGAATAACGCCGCGCCAAAGGAACCTATGACATTCCCCGCTATGCCCGCCACGCTTGCCGGAACATCGATGGGTTTCTCCTGCGCGATGAAGGCTGGGTTCTGACCACTCAGATAGCCCACTGAATCCACGAGAATCTGCCAAGAGGATTGGCCACCGGCGCGAAAACCCCGCCAGAGATCGCCAACATTGCCGAGGGAAGGCATGGAGATGTCGACGCCCGCGGCGCCATCCATCGGGAGAGGCATCCCGGCGCCCGCCGCACCCAGCTGCAGTTTGCGGTCCGGCGCCGGGCGCGGTTGCAGTAAGGGATTGTCAATATCTTCCATTAGTTCGACAGCGTCGTCCATGTTCGGCGCAAGGTTGACTAAGGCGTCCACACCGACACCGCTGGACACCAGGGGGGCGCTGCCACCGCCAAAGGCCGGCGTATCAATGAACCCTGTGAGCTCGGCTGTTGCGCCTGGCCGGCCTACTAAACTGACCCCGCGCAGCGCCCGGCCGGCATAAGCTTGGGCGTCAAAGCGGGATGCAGTTTGCGATTCCGCCAGTGAATTTGGCGACGCCACGATCTGCTGGAAGCGCTTTACAGCGGCGCTGTCCGACGGATTCGCCAACTCGAAACTCATTGGAGAATTGCCATTGCTGCGAGCCGAGCTGTCTATCGCGCTCATAAAGCCATTGCCGAGAAAAGGATTATCACGCGGGCGAAAATAGCGTATACGCGCCTTGGTGTCCCTATACCGTAAGCATTAACTTGCGATCAACTGCGGTGGCAACCCATCAAAAAGCAAGCCGCGAAAGTCAGTACAACTCAGCCGAAATATCCGTGGCAGTTGGCCCCCAATAGTAAGGGTATCAGCAATGGTGATACCGCCTCCATAGTCACGGATAAACGATCGTGCAAATTACACCGCATCACCCAAGCAGCTTTAAGGGTGTTGAAGCGCTGAAACTAACGGTGAGGCTTGGCAAACTACTGCAGCGGAAAGAGCGATCGCCCAACTGACAAAAAGCCACCAAAACCCGCAAATTGGCGCCAAATTCTCTTCCAACAAGAAAAAAAGCAACTACATTGTTCGCTTTCAATGCTGCCGCAAGGGCATACGATGACAGCGATCGACGGCACGACACTATCCTTCGACAAGCAGCCCACTGAAGCACAAAGCCAATACCCGGTGTTTTATCTTTCCATCGTCTACCACCCCGATAGCGCCCGCATCGGCCAGTGCGCGGCGCTACCGCAGCTCGGCGGTCGCGGATGGGTGGAATTGTCCCGCACCACACCGCTGTTTTTTCCTCCAAACGCCCTGCTACACGGCGAAGGCAGCAGTCTGAACGACCCCTACCTGAGCCGAACACCCATCTACGTTAAACGGATTGACGAGCAGCAACTCAGGGTCACCTGCCAACAAAAGCACGATGTCCGCATTCAAGGCCATCGCGTCACAGAACAAAACTATCCGTTGGCGGAGATACAGCGGGGTCTGGTCATGGAATGCGGCGGACGGGTCGCGCTTTTGCTCCACAGTCATGTTCCCTCCACGATAAATGAAGCGCCGATACCAGATTGCCACGGGATAATCGGTTGCAGCGCGGCCATCAACGGGATTCGGCGGCTGATCGACAAACTCGCTCCGCTCGACGTCGGGGTATTGATCCGCGGCGAATCCGGCACCGGGAAAGAACTGGTGGCGCAGGCCCTCCACGCCGCCAGCGCGCGGGCCGGACGCCCCTTCATTCGGGTCAATATGGCGGCCATCCCCGAGTCACTGGCCGCCTCCACCTTGTTCGGCGCGCGCAAAGGCGCGTTTACCGGGTCGGACAGAGAACACAAGGGCGTTTTTCGGGAGGCGCATCAGGGCACCTTGTTTTTAGATGAAATCGGGGATATCCCCGACAGTGTGCAAACGACTTTGCTGCGCGCCCTGGAAAATGGCGAGATACAGCCGGTGGGCGGGGCCGGCCCACAAACGGTGGACGTGCGCGTTGTCGCCGCCACGGACGCGGCGCTGGAAGAAAAAATTGCCAGCGGTAGGTTTCGCAATCCACTGTTGCAACGCCTGGCCGCCTGTGAAATTCAGATTCCATCGCTGCGCGAGCGCCGGCAGGATATTGCACCGCTAACCCACGCGCTGCTGACAAGCGCCTTTGAGAGCACGGGCCAGGGGGTGAAACTGACCGAGAACCTGGCGGACAGCCAGCGCTGGAGTCGGATTTTTGCCACGTTTTGTCTGCATCACTGGCCGGGCAACGTGCGCCAGTTGGCACATGTGGCCAAGCAAATCGCCATCCACAGCCGCGGCGAGACCGGCGTTGTTCTGCCGCCGGAAATCGAGAAAATAGTGGCCGCGGGCGATGCATCCCGCACCGACAACATACCACACGCCGATGCGCCCCGAGCCATAAAGCGGCCGAAAGATATCGCCGACGGGGAGCTTGAGCAAGTGCTCAGAAAAAATCACTGGGATGTAAAAGCGGCGGCCGACATGCTCAATATTTCGCGCGCCTCGCTCTACGGGTTGGTGGACCGACACCCCACGCTGCGGCGCGCGCGGGACATTCCCAACGAGGAATTCATCGCCGCGTTCCACAGCTTTCGCGGCGAACTCGACGCCATAGTGGCGCACTTGAAACTTTCCAAGCAAGCGGTGCGCCGACGCCTGCGCGAAATTGAACAACAGGGATACCATCTCCAACACTTTGGGTAATAAAGAGCCGGCGAATGGCGACAAAAAACATCGCAAGCGAGGCGGATAACCTCACCCTCAGCCACTACCGCATCGAGCAAAGACTGGGCGCGGGAGGCATGGCGGAAGTGTATCTCGGCTACGACACGCGTCTGGAGCGCGCCGTGGCGATAAAATGCCTGCACAGGGACAAGGACTCCGCCGCTTATCAACGGCGTTTGCAGAGCGAGTCAAAAATTCTAGCCAAACTCAATCACCCCGCCATCGTGCACATTTACGACGTCATCGAACAGGACGACAGCGTGATGTTGGTGATGGAGTATGTGCCGGGCGGCAATCTGACGCAATGGTTGGCCAAGCGGGCGCGCTCACTGCGCGACATCCTTGGCATGGCCACGGATATCGCCACCGGCCTTCAGGTCGCCCACCGGGCAGAGATTATTCATCGCGACTTAAAGGCCGAAAATATTCTGATCACCGAAGAAGGCCGGGTAAAGATCGTGGACTTCGGGATTGCCAGGTCGCTGTCCGCCTGGCCAGACGCGCACACCCAGGAAGGCATGGTGGTGGGAAGCCGGTGCGCCATGGCGCCGGAACAAATCAGCGGTCAGCCCCTGGACCCGCGTTGCGACCTGTTCGCCTTTGGCTTGCTGCTATTTCGCATGCTCGGCGGTGGGCACGCTTTCGGCGGTGAGGCCGATGGCGATGGCGGCATCGGCCTGGTTCACCGGGTGCTGTACGCCCCACCGAGAAGCATTGCCGAGCTGCGCGACGATGTGCCGGCCGAATTGGCGGCGCTTGTTCAACAGCTGCTCCATAAATCGCCCGAACGGCGCCCGAGCAACGCCCAGATTGTCGTCGACGAGCTGAAGATGATCGCATCGCGCCTGGACAATTCGGCAATGAATACCACGCGAGCGATCGCGCAAATCACGCCTCCGCCAGAGACGCGGCACCACGGCATGGCGGCGGGCAGCGCGCCACCTGCGGCCGGCAAAATCCGCAACCTTCAGCAAATTTTTGCCCAGCGCAAATTGCAACTGGCGACGGCGTTGGCGCTAACGCTCGGCTGCGCGGCGGCGTTACTGGGGCCGCCATCGGCGCTGACGGTTTTGCAGCCACAAAAACACTATATCGTCGCGCTCGAACCGCGGTTTGCCTCCCAAGGCGATGGGCGGGGCGACAACATCCTCGGCACGGCGATACACCGGGCGGTGATGGATGCCGTCATCGGTCTTCGCCACGCCGCCTTGATCAGTCCCGCCGAAGTAAGCGCCTATGAGGGCTCCCCGGTGCAGGTTGCGCAAGCCGCCGGCGCTGACGATCTGCTGACCACGCACGTGCAATGCCGGGAGAATGTTTGCCAACTGCAATTGACGCAAACCGAGACCCGCCATAAGACCGTGTTAACGCAGCGCAGTTTCTCCGTCCGCACCGACCAGCTGGTGACAATGCAACACGCCATCGTCGGCCAGACGCAAAGTCTATTGCAAGACTTCGGCATTCGCAGCGACGCGACGGATCTCAATATTTCTGAAGATGCCTATCGCGAGTACCTCGATTTTTACGCCACCTTCAGGGCGGATGAACTCAGCGCGCCGGCAGTACAAGCCGCCCTGCGGCTGCAAGGGCAATGGCCTAATTTTCTGCCGCTTTACGACCTGCTCACCGATCACTACATCCGACAATTTTTGGATACCCGCAACAACGATTATCTGGCCCGAGCCGACGCCCTGCTGGATGAGGCACTGGCGCGGACACCGGACGCGTCCACCCTGCTGGTCAATAAAATAAAAATATCCCTCAAACGGAAAAACTACCCGGTGGTGCTGCCGGCGATCGCGCGGCTGCAAAAAAACGCCACAGACGAGGTCGCCGTCACCGAGCTGACCGCCGAATACTGGCAGCGACAAGGCGACTATCAAAAAGCCCTCGCCACGCTTGAGTCGGCGATCATCATGCGCAAATCCGCCGAACTGTTGTTTCGCCAAGCGCAGATTCGGTGGATCACCGGTCAGACTGAAAACGCCCGCAGCGCACTCAACGAGGCATTGACGCTGAGCCCGGGCTATCTGCCCGCCTTGGGACTACTGGCGGACACGGCGTTAATTGAAGGTAAGGGAGACGAGGCGGCACGACGATTCCAGGAACTGATCGAGCGGCAACCCAGCAGCCTGAACTACAATAACCTGGGCCTGGCCTATCACCTTAACGGACACTTTCATCTGGCGAAGCAGGCCTTTGTCGAAGCCCACACCGCCAGCCCCGACTTCCCGGATTTCCTGATTAATCTCGCCGATAACGCGTTCTTCTCCGGCAACGCGGAGCAGGCGCGCGACCACTACCGGCAAGTCCTCGCTTTGCTGGCGGCGCAGCCGGCGGCGGGAGCGGATTACTACACGATGAAGGCGCAGGCGCTGGTCCATCTCAGTCGCCACGAAGAGGCGCTGATGAGCCTGAAAAAGGCCCTGCAGATCAGCCCCGACGGCATCAATGCCCTCTATGCCGCAGCACTGATTTATGCCGCCATTGGAGAAAACACCTCAGCGCTGATCCACGTGAAACTGGCCCTGGAGCAAGGCATGGCAAGCCAATGGTTTGGCCTGCCGTGGTTTGATGCCATAAGAGAACAACCCGGCTTTCAAGAGGCCATGGGCAAGGTCGAATCGCTACGCTCTGATTAAATCATCCAGACGTCGTCAGCGCTTCGCTACCCACTCACTTACACCGCACCGTCAATTGCGGATCTTTGGCAATATAGCCATTGTACTGGCGATTCATTACTTTCTTGTAGGCCACGAAGCGCAAGTCCAGGTCGCCGCATTGCTGACATTCATTCGCTGTAGTAAAGGTCAACAGGAGTTTGTTCTTCTTGAGCTTTTCTACGTTCGGCATCATCGTGGTATCCGCGCTCGGGTCGACGTAGACGCCCGTGGCCCCGTTTTGATTTTCCTGCCCCACCAATCCCGCCATCGCATCAGGCGTATTGATCGTGTAGTTCGTCGACCCGGACGTGAAATTGGCGATTTTTGTTCCGCTGACCGTCATCGAGCTGCTATCGAATTGCAAACCATCGGTAGGTAGGTAGCTGGCGTCAAAAAATATCCAGTCACTGTCTTCAATTACCACCCACAGCTTAACGCTCTGTTGATTGGTTGCGGTAAAATCCACTTCCAGCGCGCTTATGGGGTAATTATTGGTGTCATTTGCCTGCCGAAATATCCAGCCGCCGCCGTCAGTGCTGGTGCTCGGCGTGAGCATGTAGATTTGTCCCGTGACATTTTGATCGTCGGCGGTGATGGTGATCTTGCTGTTACCCTCACTGATACTGGTGTTGGCGTCGGTTTTCATATTTTTCTCCGTGAACTGTATTGGTGTTAACAGGCCCTAGTGCGCAAGCGCCACAGGGTAATCGTAATTTTCCCGCATGTAGTAGCTCACCACATGCACCTGACCGTCATCATTGACGGAATACTCGGCATAGGCTCTGGTCTCCCAGCTGAGCGAATGGCTCAGCAAATCCAGCGTATCTTCGAACTGCTCCTCCGCAGCGAGCGTGTAAGCCACTTTGCAAAGAGTGGTCAGGCACTCCACGAGCTGTGGCCCGGCGCTACTGTCTATTGTCTGGATAGCGTTCAAGGCCTGGTTGAGCATAGTTTCCGCGGCGTAGGACCAGTCGCCGTCGCGCGTCTCGGACAAATACACGTCATCAAAAATCGTGATTGGATCGGGGGCCGGCGTCTCATCGGTTGGCGTATTGTCGACCTGCTCATCGATAGTTGGCGCCTGCGGCTCGATAGTTAGCGCCTGCGGCGATGCGCGCTCCTCAAGCGCCTGTAATCGCCGGTTTATTTGCCGCTGGGAATCCGCAAGCGCATGCAGCGATTTCTCCAACTCTTCCACGGCGGACTGCGCAAAGGCGTTTACGCCATTTTCCATTTCCTCCTGGTGCAACGGCAGCACGGTGGCATAACCATCTCCCGACTCCGGGGGCGACATGGCGTTTTCATAGTACCAATAGACCACGCCGCAACACGAGAAAAAGGTGAGCGCGCTTACAACAATAAAGGGTTTGGTTTTTAACATGATGACAACCTGCTGCGGCGGACTGCAGTCCGCCGGCTGCTAGTACTCCTTCAACCTAATACTTACGGGTTCAGCGTTTGCCTGGTGCTCCTCAGCAAGGCGCAGTGCGAAGGGAAGGGTGGTTCCCTTTGCAAGCGCTGCAACGCTGCTGAGGAGCGCCAGGCAAACGCTGAACCCGTAAGTATTAGGTTGAAGGAGTACTAGCAGCCGGCGGACTGCAGTCCGCCGCAG
>JAAUXX010004170.1_pt1 | contig 26272 bp, 22 predicted proteins | sample 7278111 | NCBI WGS metagenome assembly JAAUXX01 (sample SAMN14350116, study PRJNA611818) | marine sediment metagenome | isolation source: surface marine sediment (1.8m) | place: French Polynesia: Moorea | collected 2018-08
CCTGGAAATTCAATAGGTCGTCCTGACCTATTGAATTGTCACCCTTAAAAACGGGCGAAATTGTGTGAAATTCCTTGTTTTTAGGGTGGTCCGGCATCCCGGTTCGCGCGAGTCTCCGGCTCGCGGCGGTGCGTCCCTGCACCGCAACAGGCCCTAGAGGAGAAGTGAAGCGGTAGAGCTTCTGCAAATACAAATGACGGAGGAGGACACTGATATGAATGTGTACCAGGAGAGCGATCAACGGGCGGAACCCAGCCTCAAGTCTTATCTCATCTTTTTATTGGTCTGTTTGTTAAATGCTTCCTGCATATTTTTGATATTGGGTGGCTTGTAAGCCGGCTGCGCACGCATTGGTCTGATCCTTAGAAAGCAAAGGTAAATCCGGCGCTTAGGTTTTCAATATTGTCACCGGCGACATCGACCTCTTGATAGAGCAGGCGCAGGGCGAGATTGTCCGAAAGGTTCCAGGCGATGCCCGCGCCCAGGCTCGTATCAGCGTCCTCCTCTTCGTTCTTGGAGCGAAACAGGGTGGCGCTGGTGATGTTTGAGGTTGTCAGGTCCCAGTAATACACGCCGATTCTGGCGAAAAACTCGACCTCTTCTGTCACGGGTATTATCGCCAGCAGTGAAATGTTGGTGCCATCGACGCTAAAGTCGGTGCTGCCGGCGCTACCCGCGCGAACGGTTTCCTCGCCCAGCTCCAGCCAGGAGATTTCCAGGGCCAGATTGTCACTGACACGATAGCCACCACTTAATTCCAGCGAGCTGACATCTTCAGCGACTTCTGCGTAGTCGGTCGAGCCCGTCGCCGCGGCGAAATAAAAATGCGCCGGGCTGTTGTGGGAAAAACTCAATAGCACGGACAGTGCGGTAAAGCGAAGCATTGGTGTTGTCATGATATTCCCCAAAACTCATTGAGCGAGTTGGAAATGTAATAGACCGAAGCTTAACCCTGGCTGAATCGTCAGGAGTAAAGGAGGGGCCCTGACAAATCAACAAGATAATACAATCACCCGCTCCGCACCGACTGTTAATCCGGCATAAATGTGTGCCGGGTAATACGCACATTGACATGGCTGATCGGGCGATCGACGCGTCGATCCGCATGGGCTATCATTCGACGTTCTGTGAGTTCGCGAGGCCCCTCCACCATTGATGAAAAGTAGTGAGTTTGCGGATCGCGACCGCGAGATTTTCGATCTCATGGGCGCTGGCATTTATCAGCGGGGCTATTGCGTGCTGGAAAATGCGCTTCCTGCATGCCTGGCCCACGAGTTGGAGAGCTTTAGCCGCCGTGTATCGCTGGAGAAGTTTGAGCGCGCGGGGATTGGGCGCGCAAGCCACTATGAAAAAAATGATGCTATCCGAAAGGATGCAATATGTTGGATCAGTGACGATAGCGCGGCTGGCTGCGCTGGGCGCAGCGTTTGCAAGAATACTTGAACCGCCGCCTGCTGCTGGGCCTTTTTGCTTTCGAGAGTCATTTAGCCCGCTACCAGGCGGGTGACTTTTACAAAAAACATCGCGATGCCTTGCGCGGCAAGAGTAACCGCAAAGTCAGCCTGATCGTTTATTTGAACCGCAATTGGCAGCCACTGGACGGTGGTGAGTTAGTGCTTTACTCCGCTGACGGGGAAAGTGAACTTGTTCGCGTCTTGCCACAACTGGGCACCGCGGTGGCGTTTTTAAGCGAGGAATTTCCCCACGAAGTGCTGCCCGCAGCGCGCGAGCGACGCAGTATCGCCGGCTGGTTTCGGGTGAACTCCTCCGCCAGTGACCGGGTGGATCCGCCAAGGTAAGCCGGGCTCAGGACTTGCCGGCCAGATACGCCCGCCAGCCACCGTAGTGGCTGATGTCCACAGCGCCTTCCAGACCATAGGCATCACAGATAAAGCCGCTTTCCCAGGTGCCGTTTTTTAATTCCACTTTGCCGATGCCCAAAGGCGCCCCGATCGCCGCCACAAAACTGCCGAAATTCTCCGCCGGCATGCTCCAGACTTCAACCTCGACCGCGACCCCATTGGCGACATTGCGCTCTATCCCGGGGCGCTTGCCATCGGCCAGCGCGTATAGACGGTAGTGGGGCGCGGTGGCGGTGGTGGCCCTTTTTCTGGCACCGCGTTCGGTCAGCTGCCAGTTGAGCGGCTGGCCGTCAAGGTGCGCGCCGCAGACGACGAGGCTCACCGTTTCCGGGTCGGAAAATTGCGTTTGCGGTGTCGCCGTATACGGGAGGCGAGTGTTGCCCAGTTGGGTGGCCGTCTCATCGAGCCAGCATTTCGCCCACGCCAGGAGCTTTTGTTCCTTGAACGTCGGGGCCGCCAGCGTGAAGCCATTGGGCACCGGTGTCTGCCACCCGGCATAGGGCAAGGCGATCGCCGCGTAGTCCAATAGATTCATGTAGTTGGTGTAATAACCCAGTTGGTTGTTCAAAGCGATGGGATCACCGAGCACCGCGTTGATGGTAAAAACCGTGCCGGTGGTTGGGGTGAGGAGGAAATCGACAAGTGCTAATTCGGCGTCGGCCGAGCGCTTGAGCGCCTGCAGCCGGTATTGCGCTGAAAAAGTTGCTTCGGCGCTGATGTGCTCGCCTTCGGCGGTGATCTTTCTCACTACCGGGTGCATTGCCGAGGCATATTTTTGCAGCACGGCCTTGGTCGCGATATAGCGTTCGGTGACCCAGGGTCCTTCATACAGAAGTTTTGCCGCATCCAGGAAGGGCTGAAAATCAATCTCGACAATCTCGGCGCCGAGCGCCCGCCATTGCTCGAGCGTGTGGAAAAACGCCTGTTGGGTTCTCGCATCGCCAAAAAAATTGAGTTGCCGGGGCTGGGGGACGCCCAGCGTTAATTGTCCCCGCCCCACACCTTGTACATACGACGAATTGTGGTGGGGATTTGGCCGCGCGAAGGGATCGCTGGCGTCGTAAACGGCGGCCACATCGAACACGGTTTTGGCGTCGTCGGCGGTCAGCGCAAAGATGCTCACCGCATCCAGGCTCCGGCACGCCGGCACCACGCCCGCGGTGCTCAAAACCCCACGGCTGGGCTTCAGCCCGACCAGATTATTCAATGCCGCCGGCACGCGTCCCGAACCGGCGGTATCCGTTCCCAGGGCGAAACTTGCCAACCCCAGGCTGACCGCCACCGCTGAACCGGAACTTGAGCCGCCGGCGATATAGTCGTCGTGCAGGGCGTTTTTGCAAGGGCCCCAGGGCGAGCGCGTGCCGACCAGCCCAGTGGCGAACTGATCCATGTTGGTTTTGCCCAACGGAATGGCCCCGGCGTCTATGAGCACATCGACGACGAAAGCATTTTTTTGCGGTGAGTAGGAAAATTCCCGGCATGCGGCGGTGGTGGGAATGCCGGCAAGGTCGATATTGTCTTTGATCGCAAAAGGAATTCCGTACAGCGGTAGCTCGGCGTCACGCGTCTCTAGACGCGCCAGGTAGGGCTCCAGTTGCTGCGCTGTCAGCAGGGAAATCCATATATTTTTGTCTGCATAGTGGCGGCACTTTTCCAGTAGGTGGGCGATGAGTTCTCGCGGTGCGAAGTCACCGTTGGCGTAATGCTCCCGCAGACCCTTGATCGTAATATCTACCTCCTTCCCATTCATTGGCGGCGCTCCTCAATATAAACCAAGGCCTGCCCCGCAGACACCACCGCACCGACCGGTTTTACGATCGAATGCACCGTCCCGGTGACGTTGGCGGCCACCTCGATTTCCATTTTCATTGATTCGAGTATCACCAGAGGATCACCCCGCCGCACCCGCTGTCCCTCCTCGACCAGCACTTGCCAGACACTGCCGGCGACCGCACTTTCGATCGCCGTTAAACCCTGCGGAATAGGATCGGCCTCCCCGGTAGACACCGGTGATGAGTCAAAGTGGAAGTGGCCGCTGTTTTTCCAGTATTGCAATTCCCGATCGAAGGCGGCCTGGCGCCGCTGTTGAAATTTTTCGATGCTGTCGGCGTTGCATGCGACGAAGTCTTCATATTCCCGCAGGCTAAATTCCTGCTGTTCGATTTTCAGGGGATAGTTGCCTTTGGGAAAATCCCTGCGAATCTTGTGCAGTTCATCGTGAGACACCGGGTAGAAACAGAGCTGGTCGAAAAATCTCAGCAGCCAGGGTTGGCTGAATTCGGCGGTCTTGCGGTAATGGTTCCACATTTGCAATGTACGGCCGATAAATTGGTAGCCGCCGGGCCCTTCCATCCCGTATATGCACAGGTAGGCGCCGCCGATGCCGACCGAGTTTTCCGCCGTCCAAGTGCGCGCCGGGTTGTACTTTGTCGTGACCAGGCGATGGCGCGGATCCAGCGGGGTCGCCACCGGAGCGCCCAAATAGACGTCGCCCAGCCCCATGACGACATAACGCGCCTGGAAGACGATGGCCTTGACCTCATCGATCGAGCGCAAACCATTAATCCGGCGAATGAATTCGATATTGTCGGGACACCAGGGCGCATCGCGCCGCACGGATTGCATGTATTTTTCAACCGCGAGGCGGCAAGCGTCGTCGTCCCAACTCAGTGGCAGATGAACGAGTCGCGACGGAATCCGCACGTCGTCCAGACGCTCCAGCTCGCCAAGACCCTTCTCTACGGTGGCCAACAATCTTACGCGGGGTAGCCGCTGCGGATCGTAGTGCACCTGCAACGAGCGGATGCCGGGGCACAGGTCGATAATGCCTTTACCGATAAAGTCCTGCAGGAACTGGCGCAGCGCATATACCCGAAAGCGCAAACGCAAATCCAATTGTTGTTCGCCGAATTCGATCAGCACGAAGCGATCGCCGGCGGGGCGCACCTGGATGGCGAGATCTTTTAAAGTGTAGGTTTTAAGAATGCAGGTCGCCGGAGGATGGGTGGGCAAGAGCGCGTTCAGGGCCGCGTCGGGGGCGTCGGCTCGGCGCTTGCGGTCGCGATCTACCGCCTCGGCAATGGCGACCGACTGAAAGCGGACTTTATCCCCCGCGCGCAACTGCCCCAACTTCCACAGGTCGGCATCAATGACCGTCGCCGGACAGACAAAACCGCCCAGTGAGGGGCCATCGGGTCCCAGAATGACCGGCATATCGCCAGTGAAATCCACCGTGCCGAAAGCGTAGGCGTTGTCATGGATATTGGAGGGATGCATGCCCGCCTCACCGCCCGACTCGCGCGCCCATTCGGGATTTGGGCCGATGAGGCGAATGCCGGTGCGGCTGCTGTTGTAATGGACCTCCCAGTGCGCATTGAAAAATGTCGCCATGTATTGGCGGGTAAAAAAATCGGGAGCCCCGTGCGGACCGTAGACAACATGCAGTACCCAATCGTTTTGGATGCGCGGCCGCAAATCTTCGGCGAGTGTGCGGTTTTCGCAGCGATGAATGAGCGGGGGAATTTTCAATACGTCGCCGGTTTTCAGGGCGCGCCCGCAGTGGCCGCCAAAGCCGCCCAAGGTGAAAGTGGATTTTGACCCCAAATAATCCGGGCACTGTACGCCACCCTTAATCAGCAGGTAGGCTCTGGCGCCCCGGCGGGCAATTTTCCCCAAAGTCAGCACCTGCCCCGGATGCACGTCGATAACGCTCCAGCCAGCCTGTGTCTCACCGTCCAGGTCAATATCTATCTTCGCACCGGTAACGGCAATTTGACTGGCGGCATAAAATTTTATGCTCGGGCCGCTGAGCGTGATCTCCAGACCGGCGCAAGTTTCGGCGTTGTCCAACAGGTGGTTACCCAGTCTGAAACTGCAACTGTCAAAGGGTCCGCTGGGCGGCACGCCCACCTCCCAATACCCGGTTCTGCCGGGCAGATCCTGCACGCTGGTCATGGTGCCAGAAGACAGTACTTCAATGGCCGGCGCGGCGCATTGCCAGGTATCCAAAAAGCGGGTAAACAGGGTGGCGTTGCGAAATATGTCGCTGCGCAGCAATTGTGTGATGTAATCCAGGTTGGTGGCGATGCCGTAGATTTCGGATCCTGCGAGACAGTCCTGCAGGTGGGTATTGGCGGTGGCTCTATCGGCCGCCCGAACGATAATTTTCGCCAGCATGGGATCGAAGTGGGGTGATACCTCGATGCCCGAACTCACCCAGCTGTCAACGCGAAGTTTGGCCTTATCAGGAGAGTACTGCGGCCATCGCACATGGCTGAGCAAGCCGGCGCAGGGTTGAAAATTATTGGCCGGATTTTCCGCGTAGAGGCGAACTTGTATCGCGTGTCCGCGTGGCTGCAGGGCGGCGCGTCGCGCGGTCAAATCGGTGATGGGGGAATGGGCATGTTCGACCATCCACCGCACCAGATCGACGCCATAGACTTCCTCGCTTACACCGTGTTCCACCTGCAGGCGGGTATTGACCTCCAGAAAGTAGAATTTCTCCGCCCTTGGGTCGTAGATAAATTCCACTGTGCCGGCGCTACTGTAGTTGACGCCCGCCAACAGCTTGCAAGCGGTGTGGTGCAATGTCTGGCGTAACGTGGCGCTGATATTGGGCGCCGGCGCTTCCTCGATGACTTTTTGGTTGCGCCGCTGCAGCGAGCAGTCGCGTTCACCTAGATCGACGGCCGCGCCGCGTCCGTCGCCGAACACCTGCACCTCCAGATGGCGGGCGTGCGCGATGTATTTTTCCACAAAGACACTGCCGTCGGCAAAGTTGTTTTGGCTGAGTCTTACCACCGAATCGAAGGCCTTAGCCAGCACTTCTCGATCGCGACACACCTGCATGCCAATGCCACCGCCGCCGGCGGAACTCTTTAGCATAACGGGGTAGCCAATCTCGTTCGCCGCAACGACGGCCTCGGCTTTGTCGCGCAGTAAGGGGCTGCCCGGCAGCAGGGGAACCTGGAATTCGCGCGCCAGCGCCCTTGCCTTGTGTTTGCGGGCAAAATCGCGCATGTTTTTTACACCGGGCCCGATAAATACAAGAGCCTGCTCCTCGCATAACCGCACAAAGTCGGGGTTTTCGCTAAGAAAACCATAGCCGGGATGGATAGCTTCGGCGCCCGCTGTTTTGGCAATCTGGATGATCTTGTTTTGGTCGAGATAGGTGGGCGCCGCCCCACCTTCGCCCAGTGAATAGGCTTCATCCGCCTGTTCGACATGCAAAGAGTCACGGTCGGCTTCAGCATAGATCGCCACCGCGGTGATGCGCATTTTTTTTAAGGTGCGAATAATACGGCAGGCAATGGCGCCGCGGTTTGCTATCAGTATCTTTTTAAACATCGCAATAGGCGTTCTTGTTTGGCGGGCCGTCCCGTAAGTCTTGTACTGGAGAGGTCGTCCTCCTCAGGGTGGTTTTACCACCGTTTCAGGTCGAACAGTAAAACCCTCAACTAATCCCACACCATGATTTCTATCGGCCTCGGGCTGTAGGCATTACAGGGGTTATTGAGCTGCGGACAATTGGAGATTAAAACAATCACATCCATCAGGGCCTGCAACTCGACATATTTTTCGGCATCGCTGATCCCGCCTTCGAAGCTCAGCCCGCCCTCGGGGGCGATGGGCACATTCATAATATTACCTAAGCCGAGTTAATCGCTTCGCGTCCGCGTAATCGCCAACGGGAATATCATAGGTAATTTGTGCGCCGTAGCGATTCGGATCATGAGGGTCGACGCGGGGCTTATCGAACACCAACAGTCGAGTGCCCAGATAAAAACCTTCCCGCAAATCGTGCGTCACCATGAAAATGGTAATCCCGGTTTCTCGCCATAGCGAGAGCGTCAATGCGTGCATATCCTTGCGTATCCCCGGATCGAGCGCACCGAAGGGCTCATCGAGCAGGAGTATGCGGGGCTTTTTGATCAGCGACTGCGCGATCGCCAGCCGCTGTTGCATGCCGCCGGACAATTCGAACGGATATTTGTGCAGAGACTGCGATAGACCCACCAGATGCAAAATTTCCCTGGCTTGTGTCTTGACCTGGCGCTGCCGGCGGCCAAACAATTTGGCGGCAAGAGGTGCTCGTTCAAATTCGATGCCGAGCATAACGTTTTGCACAACGTTTAAGTGGGGAAAAACCGAATAGCGTTGAAAAACGATGCCCCGCGTCGCGTTCGGTTCATCGATGATGGGTTCGCCATCAAGTAATAATTTCCCCCGCGTGGGCTTGTCCATGCCCAGGAGCATTTTTAGAAATGTTGTCTTGCCGCAACCCGATGCGCCGACAATGGTAATAAATTCACCTTCACGTATATCGACGCAGACATTTTCCAGCACAATATTTGAGCCAAACTCGCGCCAGATATTTTTTGCCTGAATAAGCGGTTTTTTTACGGTGGGAGCATTCATACCTTGCCTGCCTCACCGCGTCGATCGCGCCGGCTGCGTTCGTAATACCAAGGGAAAAGACCGCGTGAGAGCTGCAGCAAGCCCCAGTCCATGGCATAGGCGAGCAGTGTTATCCACGCGACATAGGGCAGGATAATATCCATGGATAGGTAGCGACGCACCAGAAATATGCGATAGCCTAAGCCCTCGGTGGAGGCGATGGCCTCGGCGGCAATCAAAAATAGCCAGGCCGCCCCCAGAGAAAGTCGCACGGCTTCGATGAGTCGGGGCAAGACCTGAGGCAGCACCACCCGCAGCGATATTTGCCAGGTTGTGGCGCCCAATGTTTGGGCCTTGACGAGAAGCTCCTGCGGAATTTCGGCGACACGATGTTGCAAATCGCGGATTAAAAATGGTGCAGTGCCGATGACGATGAGAATGATTTTGGAGAGTTCACCAAGACCGAGAACAATAAAGAGTATCGGCAACACGGCCATCGGTGGAATCAAGGAGACGACCGTCACCAGCGGCGATAAACTCGCCCGTATAAGGGGCAATAGCCCATTGAGTACGCCAAAAAATAATCCCAGTGCAGCGCTGGCAGCAACACCGGTAATTAAGCGTTTAAGGCTGGCATAGGAATCGCGCCAGAAGAGTAATTTGCCCGAACGTTTATCCGGCTCAAGAGCGAGCCTTGCCATGGCATCGGCAAAGGACGAGAAAGCGGGCATGAGCTTGTCATTGGGATTTTCCGCCAGCCTTGCCTCTGATCCCAACATGTACAAAAACGCAAGCAATACGATCGGCAGGAGGCCGAGGGCAAGTTTTGCCCGTCGACTCGGCTGACAGTTCATCAAGCGTTTCACGGCAAGCTGGCGATAGGTGATGTGGGCGGCACGTGAGCCGTGTCCTTAAGACCTGTTTAGAACTTGCCGTCGGCAGCCAGCTTCATATAGTCGTCTGTGAAGCGCAACTTAATATTGTTTTTATCGCCAACCACGCCTGCGGGGGTGGCAATGCCGATAAATCCGGCATCGGGCGCCCCTTCGCCGAGAAGGCCGTGCTCAAAGGAAAAATTGGCCACGTACTGCATGGTTTTCAACAGCGCCTTGCTGTTGGTAAAGGCCACCGCGTCTTTTGCCTGGTAGAACATTTTGGTCGATGCCAACTGCGCCTCATAGCCCTTGAGATCTGTTCCAGAGGCGGCCGCCATTTGGGACTTGGCATCGCGCGCCTTGCCATCGCCGCCAGCCATGGTTGCCATAATCTCGTACCAGGCGCCGGTCAGGGCTTTGCCAAACGCCGGGTATTGTTCCAGCGTTTCGCTATTGACCACTAGCAGATCGATGATTTCCCCGGGAATTTGGCTGGAATCAAATACCTTGTTGGCATTCGGCATGGCGGTGATTTCACTCAGCAGAGGGTTCCAGGTGGTTACCGCCGTTACCGAATTGGTGCCGTAGACGGCGACCATATCGGCATCTGAAGTGTTGACGACTTTAATATCTCTCTCCGTCATTCCGACGGATTCCAAAGCGCGCGCCAGCAGGTAATGAGATACGCTCAACTCAACGAGATTGACATTGCGGCCCTTGATATCTTGCAAAGATTTGCCGCCCTTTAGCACGACGCCGTCATTCCCATTGGAAAAATCACCAACGATCAACGCCGTAGAGTCGACACCGCCGGCGGCCGGGATAGTCAAGCCGTCCATATTGGTCATGGTGCAGCCGTCAAATTGGCCCGCCGTGTACTGGTTGATCGATTCGATATAGTCGTTGATTTGCACCACGTCTATTTCGATACCGTATTTGTCGGCCCATTTTTTTACAATGCCGGAGCTGTCGCCATAGGCCCAGGGCATCCAGCCGACATAGATGGACCAGGCGATACTGAATTTTTTGCGCTGCTCGGCACTTGCCGAGAGAGGAAAGAGTGTCAGGATAAAGAATACAGCAATTAGCTTAAAAAACATTGTGCGGGACATTGTCAACCTCCAGTGATCGGTAACGCTTTATAATTTCCGCAGATTACAAAGGAGCTCTCCAAGGCCGAGATTGTTTTCAATCACACCTCGCGAAATCTCCCGGGCTTTTGTCCCTCCGTGTAACCTTCACCACCGATATCACTTGAAGGTCGACAGCTCTCGGACCAGGCGCTTGTGAAAGCCGGAACCCTAGCTATCCATTTGTGTATTCACTGCGCCATTTGTGTATTCACTGCGCCAGTTGTCGTTGAGCTAGCGTAAGTTAAAACGCCACAACCTTAGAGTGCTCCTGTCGTGAATTTCATTATGAAATATTTGTGCCAATTAATATCTTAGCGCCCGTTTTGGGCCATTGTGCGGCATTGGACAGTGCGGCACATCAACTGAGAATGCACCACGAATATCCATACCCGCCTTTCTTGTGCCATAAAAGTGCATGCCCGTGCGCTTCCCGCTTATTGGCGGTGGGTTAAACCGGTGTTTGGGCTGGCGCCGCCGGTTTACCGACCCTCTCGCCCAAAAGCGCCCCATAGAGCTGGACAAATTGCTGAGTGAGATTGTGCGATGGCGCGTAGAAGATCAATGGTTTGGCGTATTGGTGGGATTCGCGCATTTTAACCGAAGAGGTCAGGCGTATCGGTAAAATAGGGTAGCCGGCCGCCTGGATATTGTCGATCAACTGCTGCGGCAACTTCGCCCGTGCCTGGAATTGGTTGACAACCACCCCCTCGATAAGCAGACCAGGGTTGTGGTCTTCACAGATATCGAATATCGCCTCTGAGACCTTATCGAGAGACTGGCGCGAGAACGCGTCACAGTCGAAGGGAATAAGCACGCGATCGCAGCCAATCAATGCGGATTTGGTAAAGAAATTAAAGGCCGGTGGGGTATCAATATAGATTTCATCATAATTTTCTTGCAGCTCTTTGAACGCATCGCGCAGCTTATATATCTTGTAACGGGATTCGAGTTTGTGCTCAATTTCCGGCAGGCGTATGCTTGAGGGCAGCACGTGCAAGTTTTTAAACGGGGTCTGATAGACAAATTCCGTGGCTTTTTTCTGTTGCGTAAACATGCCACCGGCCTGATCAAGATATTCGGCGATAGTCTCGTCTACCTCGAGTTCGCCCAACAAATAGTGGCTTGCATTAAATTGAGGGTCAATATCTATCACCAGGGTGCGCTTGCCGCTGTTAGCGGCCACGGCGGCCAGGTTGCAGGTGATACTGGTTTTTCCGACACCGCCTTTCTGGTTGAATATAACTCGAATCATTGCACTTCCCTCAATTAATTTCAGAATGAACGGTATGCCCAACTTTACGCCAGCAAAGGTATGCGTGCAGGCTTGTCATTAGCCATGTCAATAAATATGGCGCTACAATTTTAATCGTGGCCGATTATAGCTTACACTTAGACTTATTGCCGATTATAGAATCCTCTGGCCATGGCTTTCTACTGTTGTCATTCAGTTATTTTCTTCGTTTTGTTGTTTGCCCCGGTGGCGTCGAGTGGTGAGAAAATTGTAATTGCGGCCGATTACTGGTGTCCCTACAATTGTGAGCCGCAAAGCGAACTGCCGGGTTATATGGTTGAGGTCACGCGACGTGCATTTGCGCTGCACGAGGAAGACAAATTCAAGGTGGAGTACCGGGTATTGCCCTGGTCGCGAGCGATACTTTACGCGCGGCGGGGGCAAATAGCCGGCATTATCGGTGCGGTAGCTACCGAGGCCAAGGGACTTGTCCTGCCGGAGAAAACCCTGGGTTACACGCGCTCCGTATTTTTCACCAACAACGCCAGCCCTTGGCGCTACACCACACCTGAGAAGCTGGTCGCGGAAGGACGGCGTATCGGCACGATAAAAGACTATGATTACAGCGCGGAATTCAGCAAGTTTGCGTCTGAGCATCCCGAGCGGCTGTACGTGGTGTTTGGAGAAAACCCCCTGCCCGAACTGGTTCGCCTGTTGTCGATAGGAAAATTGGACGCGGTCATTGAGGATCCATCGGTCTTCTATTTCATGCTCCAGGCACTCGACATACCCAGCACCAAATTCGGCCAGGCGGGCGAGACCGGCGAGCCCCAGGCCCTTTACGTCGCCTTCAGGGACGAGTCGCATGCGCAGATTCTCGATGCCGGCATCAGCAGACTCAGGCAATCCGGTGAGTTAGCGCAGATACTCGGTAAATATAATCTCAGCGACTGGGCCCAAAACCAATAGTAAAAGAAATTCACAGTCCGGTTTCGGCAAGTTGCTGCGCACAGGTCGAGGAGTAGCAGCGCGGGGAATACGCGTAGCGGGGGTAGAAAAATCACGCCGTATGTCAACCGAAATCGGACGCAAGCGTTGAGCAATGGGTGATAGTCTTGTAATGTGAGAGCAATGATGAAACAACTCATTTTAATCCTGATCTGCAGTGCCACGCTCGTGGCATGTGCGCACCGGCAGCGCATTATCGTCGATATGAAGGGCGTGGATGCCGCCCAATACCAGCGCGACTTGGTTGAGTGCCAAAGCTATGCGGCGCAGGTTGCGCGCCAGGCTGGCAAGGGAGCTGTTGGCGGGGCCGTGGTCGGCGGCGCGGTGGGTGCGATCATTGGTGACAGTGACACAGCAAAAAAGGGCGCCGGCGTCGGAGCGGTGACAGGGCTGGTCAAGGGCGGCGCGAAGACCCGACGCGAAAAACAGAACGTGGTGAAAAACTGTTTGCGCGGTCGCGGCTACACAGTGTTGAATTAAAAACCTGAATCTTTGGCCACATCACGGCGCGTGGCGCAGGCCCTCGCCCTTCTCCCTCACAAACGCGCGCGCCCCCGTTCTTTTGAGGTCTTGCCAGCAATACCCGTTCAGGTACGATAGCACGGCCGCATCGTAGATTGGGGAATGGGTTTGAGCACTGAACACGCGACGAATAATAACGCTGAGCCGCGGGGAGGTTGGTTCTCCCGATTTCTTGCCACCGTGGAGTGGCTGGGTAACTTGCTGCCCCATCCGGTAACGCTATTTGCCCTGTTTGCCCTTTTTGTGTACCTGCTCAGCGGGATACTGGGGTATTTTGACATCGCCGTGGCAGACCCGCGGCCGCTCGGCGCCAAAGGCCGCGAAGCCGACGGGATGATTGAAGTGATCTCCCTGGTCAATGCGGAGGGCCTACGGCGCATCATGACCGGCCTGGTCACCAATTTCACCGGTTTTGCGCCGCTTGGTACGGTGCTGGTCGCGCTTCTCGGCGTCTCTGTCGCCGAGCACTCGGGCCTGCTGTCGGCCCTGATGCGCGCCCTGGTGGTCAACGCCTCGCGGCGCACCGTCACCGTGCTGGTGGTGTTTGCCGGGATCATCTCCAATACCGCGTCCGAACTGGGATACGTCGTCCTGATTCCCCTCGGCGCCATGATATTTCACTCCCTTGGCAGGCATCCGCTCGCCGGATTGGCGGCGGCTTTTGCCGGCGTCTCGGGGGGGTACAGCGCCAATTTGTTGCTCGGTACGGTGGACCCCCTGTTGTCCGGCATCACTGAAGCGGCGTCACATATGATTGATCCAGACTACGTCGTCGGCCCGGAAGTGAACTGGTATTTCATGTTTGTCAGCACCTTTTTGATTACGGCCCTGGGGGCACTGGTTACCGAGAAGATCGTTGAGCCGCGCCTGGGCGTCTATGATCCGCGGGAAGCGTCAATTGATCTGGGGGCGCAGAAAATAGAAAAACTCAGCCGCGAGGAAAAAAGAGGGCTCAAGGCCGCGGGCCTGGCTTTTCTGCTGTTGTGCATTTTGCTGGCGCTGACCATTGTCCCGAGCAATGGAATCTTGCGCCACCCGGAGACGGGCGCCGTGGCGGGATCACCGTTCTTGAAGGGAATCGTCGCTATCATTTTCTGTACCTTTGCCATCCCCGGATTTGCCTATGGCCGAGTGGCGGGCAGTATGCGCAACGATCGCGATATCATTGCCGCGATGTCCAAGAGCATGGGAAGCTTGAGCTTATATATCGTGCTGGTGTTTTTTGCCGCGCAGTTTGTGGCACTGTTCAAGTGGACAAACCTCGGGACCGTGCTGGCCGTCAAGGGCGCCGGATTGCTGCAGGCATTGGGCTTGGACGGGCCCGAGGTGTTTATTTTTTTCATTCTGATGTGCGCCCTGGTCAACTTATCCCTAGGTAGCGCGTCGGCGCAGTGGGCGGTCACCGCGCCCATATTTGTGCCCATGTTGATGCTGATCGGCTTTGCGCCGGAAACTATCCAGGCGGCCTACCGGATCGGCGATTCGGTAACCAATATTATTACCCCGATGATGAGTTACTTCGGGCTGATCCTGGCGATCGGTGAACGCTACCACAAAAATCTCGGCATGGGCACATTGATCGCCACCATGCTGCCCTACGCCATGGTCTTTTTCGTCGGCTGGGTGCTGCTATTTTACACCTGGGTGTTTCTACTGGGGATTCCTGTGGGGCCGGGCGCCGCCACCTATTATCAGCCCTAGTGGTGCGTGCGGCAAGCTTTGCAAAGGCCCGGATTATCCTATTTCCCGAAAACGTTATATACTTGCCGAATGAGGCAAAACGTGCCACCGTGTATCTGTTTTGTTAACTGGTCTCCATCCAGAAACGCGCATCCTGCGCTTTTTCTGGGGGTCGAAAATAAAATTGCGATTTTATTCTCTCGCGAAATCAACGACATAGCGTCGTCGATTTCGAGCATCACATCCATGTGATGCAGTTAGCGCCCGTTTCTGGACGGGCACTAACTAGAAATGTTTGCAATAAAATTTCGGGCGAACAATCGGGCAAACAAATAGTGTAAGCAGCCGGGACGATTAGGATGTGTATTGCGCTGGTCGGCTGCCAGGAGTATTTGGAAGGTAATCCATGGGGAAATCTGCTGTCGTTTTGCGCCACAAAACCTGCACAGGCGCCATTGTGTGGCTGCTGCTACTCTTTTCCACTTCTTGCTTTGGCTTTGCCAACAACAAAATTACCGCCGAGCAGGTTGTCAGCCTGGACAAAGGCTTGGTCCCCGAGGTCAAAATACTTGCGCTTGAACGCGAACCGCAGTCGTCGCAGCTTGAGCAGCTTCTGTCTGATATCCCGCTCACAAGCGCAAGCTCGCCGAATTACGGTTTTTCCACTAAATCCTATTGGATTGCATTTGCGCTGGAGAATCAGACCGCCAACCGGCAGCAACTGCTGCTCGAAGTGGCCTACAGCATGCTCGATCAGGTGATTTTCCAGGCCTACGATGCACAGACGGATACCCTGCAAAGCGAATTCGTCACCGGCGACCAATACAAGTTTCACGAGCGCCCCGTGCTCCACCCCAATTTTGTCTTTCCGCTTGCCATCGAAGCGCAGCAAAAGTTAAAACTACTGATAAGGATAAAGACGGGTTCCTCAAGTCAGTTCCCGCTCAAGCTGTGGTCACAAGGAGGCCTGACCCGCTACAGTCAAACGCGAGCAGCCGCAGTGGGAGCGATGGTTGGTATTATTCTGGTGCTGGCGGTCTACAATTTACTGCTGTTTTTCAGTTTAAATGACATAAGCTATCTGTTCATGGCCTTTACACTGACGGGCTACGCGGCCGTGGAAGCAATCCTCACAGGTTACGCATACTTTTACGCCTGGCCGTTCAGCCCAATGTGGCAGGACATGAGCCTTACCGTCGTCTCGAATTTCGCGCTGGCAAATCTATGTTTATTTTCCCGTTCTTTCCTATCGCTGCAAACGCAGCATCCAAAGTTTGGGGCCATTTTGCTCGCCACTGCCCTGTGCAGTATCGGTCTGGCCTTGGCCAGCACCATTCTGCCGTATCGATATATGATCATCATTACTGCGGTAAATGTTGTTGTCGCCCCGGCGATAAGCTACAGCGCGGGCTTGTACCTAACGCTAAAGCGCTACAAACCCGCCTATTTTTATACCACGGCGTTTTTGGTATTTGTCATCTCGGCGGCGATTTTTGTCCTCGGCAAAATGGGCATCGTGGCGCGCACCGGCGTAACGGAGTATTCCATTCATGTGGGGGCGACCTTAACTGTGGTGCTACTGAGCTTTGCCCTGGCTGACCGCATCAAACGAGAAAAGGCTGCGCGGGAAATGGCGCAAGAAGTGACCATCGCCAACCTGAAAAAATATCGCAAAATTTATGAATCCTCACTCGAAGGCATGCTGCGCGTCTCGCTCAAGGGGGATCTGATTGCCTGCAATCCGGCATTTGCCAAGCTAATGGGCGCCAAAGATGAGGAGGAGTTGGTGAGGCGGATCGGCCGCGTGTCTGACTATTTGCCCAATTCGGATGAGTCTCTGGAAGATCTTGTTTCCGCCCTGCGTAAACAAGGGCACGTGTTTGGTTTTGAGACGGAGTGCAAGCGGCTGGACGGCTCGATTTTCTGGGGTGCGCTCTACGCCAAATACATTGATGATGAACACGCCGGCGAATTTATTGACGCTTCCATTGTCGATATTACCGACAAAAAACTGAGCGAGGAAAAGCTCAATTTTATCGCCACTCACGATCCGTTGACCGGCGTTGCCAACCGCGCGGGCTTCGAGCGGCAGCTCAATCTGGCCATACTGAGCGCGCGCGAGCACGCCAAGGTGCATTCGCTACTGTTCATGGATCTCGATCAGTTTAAGGTTGTCAATGATAGCTGTGGCCACGGCGCCGGCGATGAGTTACTAAAACAGCTGTCGGCGCTTTTTCGGGGACATATTCGCGATCTCGATTCCATTGCGCGGATTGGAGGAGACGAGTTTGTCATCCTGCTGAATGAATGTCAGCTCGACAAAGCCACGGAAATTGCCAATCGATTGCGCCAGGAAGTCTACGACTACAAATTTTCCTGGCAGGCAAAGATCTTCTCGGTCGGCGTCAGTATTGGCATTGTGCCGGTGAACAGTGAAACAAAGTCGAGCAGCGAATTGTTGAACCTGGCGGACGCCATATGTTACGCCGCCAAGGAAGGGGGGCGTAACCGAGTGGTAGTGCACGAAGAAAAGCTGACCGACCTTCTGATGCGCCAAACGGAGCTGGGCTTGGCAAAACGAGTGCAAGAAGCCATCGATGGCAATAGACTGATTCTCTACAAGCAAGACATCAAGCCACTAAAGGGGTCCGTTGACGGAGACATTTACGAAGTTTTCGTGCGTTTGCCAAGTCAGGGGAAACTAGTATTTCCCGGTGGCTTCATTCCGGCGCTGGAACGTTTTGATAGCTTAACAAAGTTGGATATTTGGGTTATCGAAAACTATTTGAAGTGGCTTTGTAAAAACCCCGAAGCGCTTACCCGTCTGGCGCAGGCAAACATCAATATCAGTGTTCGGAGCTTGGAAGACGACGGCTTTGAGCGGTACTTGCTAGAAACTTTTCCGCGCTATCGGATACCGAAAGACCGCGTCTGTTTCGAAATTACCGAATGCGAAACGGTATCCAATTTCGCAAGAGCCAATGAGTCTCTAAAACGCTTGGCAGTGCATGGTTTCCGGTTTTCACTGGATGATTTTGGCTCCGGATTTTCCTCCTATACTTACCTGAAAATGCTGCCGCTGACTTCGCTGAAAATAGACAGTAGGCTTGTGCAAAGCGCCGAAGATGACCCGGTTGATGCGGCCATGATACGATCTGTGATAGAAGTCGCTCACACTATGGGCTTAGAAGTGATAGCGGAATTTGTCGAGAGTGAGTCTGCCTACCGAAAGCTTGCGGAATTGGGAGTCGACTACGCCCAGGGGTATTACCTGCATGAACCTGAGGAGCTCGATGCGGCCGGCCCGTCAGCTTTGCCAGGTTGTTGTTGAGCTGAACCGAGGTTGGCCGAATTTTTGGCGCTTGTGCTTCTACTCTTTGCATTGAGGGTTAAACGGCCAGCTCCGTCTTATGATCTGTCACCCATGACTTCCGTGAAGGAGTTACCCATGCCGAACATTTCCTGCGCTTTCGATGGCGGTAACATCGACTGCGTAAGCTGCGAATCCGCCACGGATATTCAGTTGAATATCCGCAAAGACGCGAATTCTGATTTCTATCAATGGTTTTATTTTCGCCTCACCGGTGCCAAGGGCGCTGACTGCCATCTTCGCCTGTTGAACGCCGGCGGGGCTGCCTACCCCGCAGGTTTTAAAGATTACTCTCTGGTCGCCTCTTACGATCGGGAAGCCTGGTTTCGCGTGCCCACCAAATTTGATGGCAGGGAACTCACGTTCGGTATCACGCCGGAATTGGACAGCATCTACATCGCCTACTTTGCACCCTTTACCATGGAGCGTCACGCCGACCTTATCAGCTGGGCCTGCCACAGTTCACGTGTTAATTATGAGAGCTTGGGGCCGACCCTGGATCGACAGGATTTAGACTTGCTGATTATCGGCGATAACGATGCGACAAAGAAGAATTTTTGGGTGATTGGCCGCCAACATCCGGGAGAGACCATGGCTGAATGGTGGATGGACGGCTTTCTGGGGCGGCTGCTGGATAAAACTGATCCGGTGTCGCGCGCATTGCTGGCGCAAGTGAACTTTTACGTTGTGCCGAATATGAACCCCGATGGCAGCAGGCGTGGTCATTTGCGGACCAACGCGGTTGGCAGCAACCTGAATCGGGAGTGGCAGTCGCCCTCGCTGGAGAAAAGCCCGGAAGTTCTCTACGTGTTGAATAAAATGCGCTCGACCGATGTGGATTTTTGCCTCGATGTGCATGGTGATGAGGTGCTGCCTTACAATTTTATCGCCGGGGCGGAGGGTATTCCCAGCTGGTCTGACAAACGTCAGGCAGAACTCGATGACTATAAACAGGCGCTACAGCAGGTCAGTCCGGATTTTCAAACCGAATATGGTTACGCGGCAAGCGCTCCGGGGCAGGCAAATATGACGATTTGCACAAATTTCATCGCTGAGACCTTCGGCTGCCTGGCGATGACGCTGGAAATGCCATTCAAAGATACCCTGCAAACGCCGGACAGCACTTGCGGATGGTCGCCCGCGCGCAGCCAGAATCTCGGGGCGGCGAATCTGGATGCGATGCTGCGATTCCTGAATTTTCAATAGCGATGGCCGCTCATCTCTTATTCCTCCAGCCCATAGCCACAACTTGCCAAGGCGCGATTTGGCGCATCAGCTATACTCTAATTGGACCAATATCACGGGCTTTTGCCGCACTTCCGCGTTAAATGTATGAATTTGTGACTTGTTTTGGTGTCATTGTTACCTAATGTGCTAAATGTTTTCTTGTTGCGACAGTGATACGGTGATATTTTTCGGTATCGCTGTTTAAATTTTATACAGCATGCGCAAGTGGGTAGAGTGGTCCCTTCACAGGACGTCAAACACACGTACAGTCGCATATCAACCTTTTGATGGTAAAGGTTTTATGTCGGCTCGACCGGGCGTTCGGGCAAATAGATGACAAGCATGGCTATCGCACCAAGCATCGAGAAATCGAACAAACCCAACCGTTATATTGCAGCCTCATACTGCGACCATGAGCGTCTATACCTGGTATTTGGCGTCGATCTCGATGCGGATCTACCCCCCCTGAGCGCGGATTTGAGCCTTGTCCACGGCCATGACACGGTGGGAGTCGCAGCTATCGACCTGCACATCAGCGCGGCAAGATCGCTGGTGGTATTGCTGCTCGAGCAGGCGGTATCGCCGGGAGACAAGCTCATTCTGCGCTATCGGCCGACACAGTGGTTGATGTGCACACGCGATACGGGTGAGTCGCTCGCAGCTTTCGATGAAGTGATTTATCCCCGCGCCGCAGAGGCACTCGACCCTAGCCTACGGCTAAAAACCAAGTTTGAACCGGCGGCCAAAACCAGGCCGGACGCGCTCACAAGCTCGGCGGTGGAGGTGCGTTTTGCCAGTGCCTTCCAGTTGCGGCTGCATTTCGCCGACCCACTCGATACTGCGATTCCGCTCGATGTGGACGATTTTCGCGCGGAGAGGGAAGATCGCTGGCTAAAGATCACTGCCGCACAATACGTAAAAAGCCGCGCCAGTGCGGTGCCGCAAATCCAGCTGGAATTGTCCGCGCCGATCGAACCGGGCAGCAAGATCGTGCTCGGGTATCGATCGCCCGCCAACCGCCTGCGCACTCTCGATGCCGCGGCGCTGGCGCCGTTCAATGTTGAAGCGGTCTTTGATGAGGCCCCCCACGACGCTTGTCTAGCCGATCTCGACGACGAACATGACACGCAGACCTTGGCGTTTGCCACCGAAGACAAGGCCCCCAACCTAAACGAATTTGACGCTGTCGAGGACTGCTCCCACGAAGCGGTCGAGCGCGAGCTGTTTGACACCTGCTTGGATGAGCAGACTGTACTCGATGCGCCGGCCACGATCTCTGAAGACGCAGTGCTTCGCGAGTTTGACGTTCTGTCCACGCAATCCGGGTCTGTCGAGCCCGGACCCGCCGATAGCGCGCCCAACGAGGGTCCGCAGCCAATATCGGATGGCGGCGACGACGCGCAAGCAGCGCATAAAACAACTGAGTCCGCTGCAAAAACCGCCACAGACCCGGGGCTCGCGTCAACGTACGTCAACTCTGTGAAGGACCCCGACCGCGTCGCCAGCATTGCCGAAAAAACCGCGCGCCTGAAACAAGCGCTCGCGTCTAAAACCGCGCAACCGCAACACTCTGTACTGCTAGCGTCGGCGGTCAAACTGATTTATTTTGTCCCCATCGTGATTTTTGTCTGGCTGGTGTTCATCGTCGGTGTCTATGTGGCGACAATCGTTTTCGACGTCAATTTGCGGCTGCCGAACTTTGCCGCGTCGCCGACGCCATCTGGCGCGCAGGGACAAACGTTGCAGCGCGAACAATGCGCCATGCAGTCCGATGATGGCAGCAGCTATCAAGGCGAATGTCTCAAGGGTGAGCGGGACGGTTTCGGCACCTACCTGTGGCCCTCGGGAAATCGCTACGAGGGCCATTGGCTAAACGGCAAACGACACGGTAAAGGCAGGCTGATGTATTCTTCCGGCGCCGTCTATGAAGGCGAATATCGGGCCGGTCACGAGCACGGCCGCGGCAAGATGCGCTGGCCCAACGGCGCCAGCTATGAAGGCGCTTATGAAGCAGGAAAGTTTCACGGCAAGGGCGTGTACACCAGCGCCGGCGGTAACCGCTTCGAAGGCAGGTTTGAGCGGGGCAGTATGACGCAAGCCGGAACCTGCACGATGAAAGGCGGCGAGGAGTATGCAGGACCTTGTCGAGGTTAGGACCTGTTAATACTAAGGCAATTTATTGCTAAAAGATATAAAAATAATCTCCATTTGTTGACTATCTTTTATGTAAACCGCAACTTTTTTGTTTACTTTCAGTTTTTGTGAAGCTCGCTGTCCTGCATTGACGAGTCTACCATTGGCAGGTCAGCGGCGAAATCGACGGTGATTCGTCGCAGGGTGTATGCATGTTTTTTTCATTGTTGTCCAAGCTGCGAATTGGCGCGCGTTTGGGTATAAGCTTTGCGGCGGTGCTGATGCTGTTGGGTGCGACGGTACTGGTCAGTCTGGCCCGCATAGGGGACCTTACGCGTGCCAACGAAAACCTCGCCAACGTCGAGATGACAAATTTACTTCTGGCGGCGGATGTGAAATCCGCCGCGAAAGAGGCGGCGATCAAACTGTTGTTGATTTTGTCCACTCCCAATCGCGATCAGCGCGTCCCACTTTATCGCGAGATTGATCGCCACATAGGCCTGATGGATGAGTTGCTGATCGAGTTTAGCGCCAATATCGATGTCGGCTCGCCCGAATTGGACGCCGTCATCGACCAGAGGCAGCGCTACCAAGAGGCGTTCCAGCACACAGTGGAGCTGGTGGAACTGGATATCGAAACGGCACTGGCGGATTTTTTTCAGACCACCAAACCCGCGCTGGAAGCGCTGTTTGGCGCCATGCAGTCGTTGGTTGCGGCCAGACAAAGCCAACTGTTGGCGGAGCAGCAGGCGACTATCGATGCCAGTGAACAGGCGGCCGACCTGCTTATTCTTCTGGGCGCCGCGGCCCTCGCCCTGGGGACATTGCTGGCCGTGGTTGTCAGTCGCAGCATCACGCGACCGGTGGCGCGGGCGGTTGAGGTCGCCAACAGGATTGCCGGCGGCGACTTGCATTCGCCGCCGAAAGTCGGCGGCAACGATGAAATAGCCAGCCTGATGAACGCCTTCAGTGAGATGTGCGCGGGTCTGCTCGCGCACATTTATGCAATTCAAACATCCTCCAAAACCCTGGAAGATTCGGCCAATCAACTTACGATACCCGTGGAATCGGTTGAAGGCGGCTCCCAGAGCCAGAGCGGGGCAGTGTCGAGGATAACCCAGTTGGTGGCGGAATTCGCGCGCGAGGCAGACATCGCGGCGACCGCGGCCCATGCGGCGAAAGATCAGGCCGATGTCGCGCGCCAGCTGGCCTCGCAAGGCCGGTCGCTGATACAGGATGCAACCGACGAATTTGCCAAAATTTCCGCCACGATCAGTGGCTCGGCGCAAGCCGTGGAGACGCTGAGCGAGCGAGCGGCGTCCGTGCGCGGACTGGTGCTCACGGTGCGTGAAATTGCCGAACAGACCAATCTGCTGGCGTTGAACGCAGCGATCGAAGCCGCCCGCGCGGGTGAGTCGGGCCGCGGTTTCTCAGTGGTGGCCGATGAAGTGCGAGGATTGGCGAATCGAACGGAACAGGCGACCAGCGAGATTAACGGCGTTATCGATGCAATGGACCTGGAGACGAAAACCGCGGTGGAGAAATTTGCCAACGGCCAACAGGAATTGGAAGAAGGCGTCAGGATTATCCAAAAAATGGTGCAACCGTTAAATGAATTGAGTCGGGACGCGCAGGCGTCGTACGAAGAATTGGCTCAGCTTGAGAGCGCCGTAAGCAAACAGGCGGAAGAAAGCGCCAGCATTCAGCGGGATATCGCGGATATCGGCGAGTTGGCGAACAATAACCTGGCCGCCGCCCGCGAGGTGAGCCATACCACCAAAAGTTTAAAGCAGATCGCGGGGGACTTGGCGTTGGAAGTCCAGCGTTATTCAGTCAGTTAAGGAGCCCCTGAAGAAGCCCAGATGGTTATCTCTATCGTCGATTTAAAAAAGCTCAGCTCAATAGAAAAGGTCATTATCCACTCACACGACCAAAGCTTGTACCTAGTGTCGGTGATTATTGATGACGCAGAACACTATGTGGTTGACAAGAACGGCAAGCCGCTGAAGGCTTTCAACAAACTGGAACTGCAGGCGATCTTCGATCGCCACAGCGTCGGTAAGATGGTGCTGCGGCAACAGAGCCCCTATGACGAAATGGTGGGGCAACCGCTGCGCGATGGTGACAACACGCTAGAGGTCCCGCTTGGCAACCGTGCGCTCGGTGGCCGGCACTCCGATAAGCCGAGTTCACCCGGCGGCAGTACATTCCACTAATGTCGCCCCGCCCGTGCCGACGCGGTTCCACTCACTACTGTCACATAAATTCAATAAAAAATTCATTTTTTTAACGTGGCCTGCAACAAAACTGTCACCCCCCTCCTAAACTCTTTCGCGGCTTGTCATTAAACAATAAATAAAAATAGGTCATGGGCCCAGTTCCATAGGCAGACCTGAAGGGAGTAACAGTGCAAATGGTTATTTTATCGCTACCGCGTTGTGTGACAACGACATTCAGCATTCCCAACAGCTTACCCATACCGAATTTACATTCATTGTTGACCGGGTTAGTCGGCCGTTGACGCCCCAGTTATTGCTGCCGATCATGGCCTCGCCGTCGTAGTTTAGGGTGATTTCCTTGCTAGCATCCACATCAATAAAATCGGCAAGAGGCGTGGTGGGAAGGTGTAACTTGGCGGCGTAACGCCCCGTCAGTGGCGCTTCCCAAGTGTCAATATCATCCAGATGACCGCTGACCGCCCGCGGTTTTAAAAACGCGAACCAGTCCGGCGGCAGCCGAGACCGCATAAAAGCCAGCGAGCGATCGTAGATACCCTCCTGCGTCTGCAAGTCCAAATACATGCTGTACAGGCACAGCAAGGAGTCAGCCGCCGACCACGGTTCGGGGGGCCGCCGCAGCAGCCAGTATTCGAAGGGGGCTGCGCCCAACTGCGCGAGGCCGTAATTGACGCCTTCGGCGTAAGCCTGCAGGAGGGTGTTCTCGGCCGCGGCAAAGCGGGCGATTGCGTGCTCCGCGCGTTCGCGAAAACGATGGCGACGCACGCGTTGGTCGTATTCGAGCGCGGCCTTGCCGAACAGCTCGGCGAATTCGCCCGCCGACTTTCTACGCAGCAAGTCCATTTGGAAAAATCGCTCCTGTGCGTGCAGGAAACCGAGGGCGTGGGCAATATCCGGGCGGTTTTGTCCCCGTAAGGTCGGGTTGCCCTGCGCATACCGTTCGATAGTGACCGCGCGGGTGATGCCGGGAGCGGCGATCTCACCGGCGAGCAGCGGCAGGCTTCTGGACAAAACCGCGTAGGCCGCGACGCTCAGAGCGATAAGCAGCGCCGCGATTAGCGCCGCGGCGTACTTGAAGAACGACAAGGACTTTTTCATTGTTAGGGCGCTATGTAAACCCCGCGTGCGAATAGCGTCGTTAGCGCGGCGCTGCCCAGCGCGGTAAATGTAAGCGCCATGCCGGCGACGCGATAGTTGTATACCTCGGACACCTGGCTGACGCCATAGGCGTGAATCACCCTGCCCGCCAGCAGACAGATGCAAAGGCAATGAACAAGCCAGGCGCCCAGTTGATTGGCTTCCAGCATCATGATGAGCAATAATGTCAAGGGCGCATATTCCGCAAAATTTGCATGGGCCCTGATTGCCCGCTGCATTACGTCGTTTTCCCCATGCCCGATGCCTATTTTTAGTTTTCTACGCAGGCGCAGTGTGCGTACGCTTAGTGCAACAAATAGGAGGGCGAGTATTGCTGCGTATTTGGGAGTAATGTGTAACATACTATCGTCTTACCTGGCTGAATATTGAAAAATGTAAACTTATTAACCCGACATAAATGCACGCCGGGTTAATAGTGTCCTGAGTCAAAAGTTCTTTGGCCGTTTAGGCATTCTTCTACATCGACAGCGCCGCTGTGTTGGGGTGAGCTGCGTCCGTACTCGCGCAGCACGTGGCTGCTATAGGTATGCAGAAAATGCAAGTAGCGCAGCGCGACCAAAATCGCTGTCGCGATGAGAACCCAGAGTCCAATCTGCATTTCACTCGCCAAGGCCGCGCATTTTTGCGTTGCGTGCGGGCAGCCCGCGAAGAGACGATAGAGAAAGAAAACCAGAACAAAAGTGAGCGCCGTCGTCATGTTGCGCGAGAAGTTGAAAGCATTGAGGAGGCGAAAATGCGCCTCCCGAAAGTCCTCGCCCTTCTGCGCATGGCTAAATGCAATGCCGAAAATTCTGCGATCATCGTGGTGGTCAATGGTGTCATCCCATCCTTCTTCGCGCAGGCGGCGAAAGACGGCGTTCAAGTCCCGCGCGTTCATGCGTCGAAAATACTTGATCCTGTGGAGTGATTTACCGAACAAAAGCCAGCGGGAGGGGCGGCCAAGGGTTGTCGCTGTGGTAAATTCCTGCAGCACCCAGTGCGCGAGATGAGAGTTGGCATGGCCGACCATGTAAGCAATCGCCACCACAAAGATAGTCTTCATGCCTTCAACGCCAAGTAGACGCGAATGAGCAATCAAATGGGCGCCAAAATCACCAAAGGCAATGTCGGCGGCAATCAGAATGACCAATCCGCATATAATATAACTGATCCATTCAAAGTGTGAATAAAGCCCTTTACTCATAATCCTGAACGCCTCCTATTTTTATTTTGTCAATGCGGGGTAATTTTATGCGCTGATGACAAATTCATGCATAAAGAAAAATAAACCAGGCGCGACATCTCTGCTAAGGCTTGTCACGATAAAAACTGATACGCTCACTGCTCACTATTAACCTGGAAATTAAATAGGTCGTCCTGACCTATTTAGTTGTCACCCTTAAAAACGGGCGAAATTGTGTGAAATTCCTTGTTTTTAGGGTGGTCCGGCATCCCGGTTCG
>JAAUXX010020760.1_pt1 | contig 26265 bp, 29 predicted proteins | sample 7278111 | NCBI WGS metagenome assembly JAAUXX01 (sample SAMN14350116, study PRJNA611818) | marine sediment metagenome | isolation source: surface marine sediment (1.8m) | place: French Polynesia: Moorea | collected 2018-08
CGGGGCCAGTATCTTGACGTAGGAAAAGCCTACGAGACCGAATGCGAAAGCCTGGAGCGCAAGCGCCGCCAGCGCCACGTCGTTGCCTGAGAAGGCCCCGCCGAAAAATATCGTCGCAATAAGCGGCTCAGCGAGCAGGATGAGGCCAATAGCCGCGGGGAGCGCGATGAGCAGCACAAGACGCATTGACCAATCGAGCGTCGCCGAGAATGCTTCGTGGGACTCGGATGCATGTTGGCGGGACAGGTAAGGCAGCGTGACCGTCGCGAGCGCAATACCGAACAGCCCGAGGGGAAACTCCATCAGCCGATCGGCGTAGTACAGGAGACTGATTTTGCCGACGCCGAGGAGCGACGCGATGATGCCGCCGATCAGCACGTTGAGCTGCGCCACCGACGAGCCGAATATCGCCGGCAGCATCAGTCGGACTGATCGTCGTACGCCCTCGTGAGCGGGCTGCCAGCGAGGCCATGAGAGCAAGCCGAGGGATTTGAGGAACGGCAGCTGGAACAGCAGCTGCACGACACCTGCAACGAGCACGGCGTACGCGAGCGCCATACCAGGCTCGTCGAGCGTGGGTGACAGCCAGACCGCAAACCCGATCAGGACGACGTTAAGCAGGACCGGAGTGAATGCCGGGGCCGCAAAACGGCCATAGGTATTCAGGATGCCGCCGGCAAAAGCGGTCAGAGAAACAAACAGGAGATACGGAAACGTAAACCGCAACATCAGCGCGGCGAGGTCGAAGCGGCCATTGTCCCCGACGAAACCGGGTGCAACGATTGCGACGAGTATGGGCGCCGCGATCACTCCGATCAGCGTGACGACGAACAGTATGACGCCGAAGGTACCGGCCATGGCGGCGACGAACGCGCGTGACTCGTCGTCGCTGTGCTGTTCGCGATAGCGTGCCATGACGGGCACGAATCCCTGTGAGAATGCCCCCTCGGCGAAGAAGCGGCGCAGCATGTTCGGAATGCGATTCGCGACGAGAAAGGCGTCCATGACCAGCGATGCACCGAACATCCGGGCGAAGACGACGTCCCTGACGAGCCCCAGGATGCGCGACAGGAGCGTCATCAGGCTCACGATCGATGTTTTCTTCAGGAGCCCTAACGAGGTGGTTTTGACGGCCTCGGGGCCGGGCGTCGGAGAATTCGGGCGAGAGGCGCTCATGTATCGCGGGAGTGTAACAATAAAGGCATTATAAATCAGATATTTACGAAAACCGGAGTCGATCCGAAGCGCTTCGCTCAAGGCATTGACAAGAGCCCTCCGTCTACGAATAATACGCGGCTCTTTGCAGCTCCTACACGGATTTACCAGTGGCAAACATCAAGTCTGCGCAAAAGCGCGCCCGTACGGCGGAGAAGACCCGCAAGCACAACCAGGGCCTGCGCTCGAAGATGCGCACCAAGATCAAAGACGTCCAGAAGGCGCTCGACGCCGGGGACAAAGACGCGGCCGTAGCGGCTTACAAGGATGCCGTGCCCGTCATCGACAGCATGGTCAACAAAGGCATCGTTACGAAGAACAAGGCTGCGCGTCACAAGAGCCGCCTCAATGCCCGCGTAAAGGCGCTCGTCGCCTGAGGCCGAAAGAACAAGCTTTGCAAAAAAGCCCGCTTTGCGGGCTTTTTTGTGGCTAGGGTGATTCTTCTCGGCTGCTCAAGCCAAGGTTGATCACCGGGCGTCGTCCGCGTCCACTGTGTCGCCGCCGCCATGCTCCTCTTGCTCGCGTTCGAGCGCCTGCATGATCGCCTGGCCGAGCGCTTCGGTTCCCTCGCGCGTCGCCGCGCTGGTCGAGTAGACCGGCCCCTCCCAGCCGAGGTCGGCCACGAGCGCTTCGCAGGCGGATTCGCGTGCCGCCTCGTCCAGGAGATCGATCTTGTTGATGACGAGCCAGCGTGGTTTGGCGCTGAGTTCAGCTGAGTAGTTTTCGAGCTCTTGCTCGATTGCCCTGACCTGGTCGGCCGGATTCTCGGCCTCGTCGATCGGTGCCACGTCGACGACGTGCAGCAACAGGCCCGTCCGCGACAGGTGCCTGAGGAACTGAATGCCGAGTCCCGCTCCTTCACAGGCACCTTCGATCAGCCCGGGAATATCCGCCATCACGAAGCTTTGCAGGCGGCCGACGCGCACGACCCCCAGGTTCGGGTGCAAGGTCGTAAACGGGTAGTCGGCAATCTTCGGCTTCGCCTGCGACATGGCGCTAATCAGCGTCGACTTGCCGGCATTGGGCATCCCGAGCAAACCGACGTCCGCGAGCACCTTGAGTTCGAGGCTCAGATGACGACCTTCGCCCGGAGTGCCGGGCGTGGTTTTTCGCGGGGCGCGGTTGACGCTGGATTTGAAGCGAGTGTTGCCCAAGCCCCCGCGGCCGCCCTCGGCGACCATTTGCCGCTGGCCCTCGTCCGTCAGATCACAGATCAGCTCGCCCGTGTCGATATCGTGCACAACCGTGCCGCAGGGTACGCGCACCTCGTGGTCCTCGCCCGAACGCCCCGTCTTGTTGCGACCCGCGCCGGGCTGGCCGCTCTCGGCGCGAAACTTCCGGGCAACGCGAAAATCCGCCAGCGTGTTCATGGCGCTGTCGGCAACGAGGAACACGCTGCCGCCGTTGCCACCGTCACCGCCATCCGGGCCTCCCCGTTCGACATACTTCTCGCGTCGGAAGCTCAAACAGCCGTTGCCGCCGTTACCGGCCTGAACGCGAATCGTGGCTTCGTCGACGAATTTCATGGTGTGTGACGCTCATACAAAAAACCCCGCTCGAGGCGGGGTTCTTCGCGTGAACCTAAGCGTCTTCAGACAACGCTGACGAACTGGCGGTTCTTCGGGCCTTTCCGCTCGAAGCGCACTTTGCCGTCTTTCTTGGCGAACAGCGTGTGATCGCGACCGACGCCGACGTTCACGCCTGCATGGAAACGCGTGCCGCGCTGGCGCACGATTATGTTGCCCGCGATGACGTCCTGTCCGCCGAAGATCTTGACGCCGAGACGTTTACTTTCCGAATCGCGGCCGTTCTTACTGCTGCCGCCTGCTTTCTTATGTGCCATGACTGGTTACCTGTCTAAGAATTCGTTTCGTGTCGCTGCCCTGGACGCTTAGTCCTCTTTTTTCGCAGCGGCCTTCTTCGCAACCTTCTTCTTCGTTGCGGTCTTCTTGGCTGTCGCCTTCTTCGCAGCCGTCTTTTTCGCCGTGGCTTTCTTGGTCACGGCTTTCTTCGTCGTGGTCTTCTTGGCGGTGGCTTTCTTGGCGGTCGTCTTCTTGGTCGTCGCCGCTGCCTTCTTAGCCGCGCCTTCACCAGCGATCGACGTAATCTCTACCTCGGTGAAGAACTGGCGGTGCGAGCCCTGCCGAAGATAGTTCTGGCGCCGGCGGAATTTCACGACCGGCACTTTCCGGGACTTGCCCTGGCGCAGAACCTTGGCGCTGACGCTCCCGCCCTCGAGCAGCGGCGTGCCGACCTTGACTTCCTTCCCTTCGCCGACGAGCAAAACCTCGTCAAATTCTACCGTCGCGCCCTCGTCTGCCTCGATCTTCTCGAGACGCAGGACGTCGCCCGTCGCGGCGCGATATTGCTTGCCGCCGCTGCGAAAAACCGCATACATCGTGTTGTACTCCAGTAAGCAAGCTTGCCAAGACACGCAACTTGCTGAGAAATAAGCAAAATTGTGCGGCGCGGACACCGTCTACGTGGTCGGGTCCTTAAGGTACTGCCGCAAAAGAGCCGGAATTCTATAGATTCCGACTGCCCGGGTCAACGCCCGCCGGCCGCGCAATCTTTCAAATAATCAACGACTTAAAATAGGGCTGGCGCCGCTCGTCGCGGCGACGAGCGCCTCGCCAAGCCCTGCCCAATCAGGCATTATCGCGCTTCATATGCACGCAGCCGAACGCCCCATTCCCGACACGCCCTTAGACCACGTCGTCGCGCTCGCAGCCGACGACATGAGCCGTGTCGACGACCTTATTCGCACGAGCCTCGCGAGCGACGTGGCCCTCGTCTCGCAGGTCGCCGAGTACATCGTTCTGAGCGGCGGCAAGCGCCTCAGGCCCATGATTGTCCTGCTCGCAGCACGGGCGCTGGGCTACGAGGGCGATGAGCACGTTCGCGCTGCCGCGATCATCGAATTCATTCATACGGCGACGCTGCTCCACGACGACGTTGTCGACTCCTCGGAAATGCGCCGGGGAAAACAGTCGGCGAATGCCGTCTTCGGCAACCAGGCGAGCGTGCTCGTCGGTGATTTCCTGTATTCGCGGGCGTTCCAGATGATGGTCGATCTCGACAGTATGGAGATCATGCGCGTCATGGCGGATGCGACCAACACGATCGCCGCGGGTGAGGTCCTTCAGCTCATGAACGTCCGCGACCCGGACGCGACCGAGGCGAGCTACGACGAGGTGATCTATCGAAAGACGGCCAAGCTCTTCGAGGCCGGCGCCCGGGTGTCAGCGGTCCTGGCCGGCACGGGCAGCGCTTCGGAGTCGGCCATGCTCGAGTTCGGGCGGTCCCTCGGAACGGCATTTCAGCTCGTCGACGACGCGCTGGACTACGATGCGTCCGCTGAAGAGCTCGGCAAAAACCTGGGCGACGACCTGGCCGAGGGCAAACCCACGTTGCCGCTGATCGTCGCAATGCGCGAAGCTGACGAAAGGGGCCGGGACCTCATTCGCCAGGCCATTCTGGAAGGCGGCCTGGACCGCCTCGACGAGATCAAATCGGTGATTGAATCCACGGGTGCGCTCGATTACACTCTCGCGCGCGCTCAGGAGGCAGCGGATCGTGCCATAGGCACCCTGTCCGAAATTCCCGACTCGGACTACAAGCAGGCCTTAATCGCCCTCGCCGATTTTTCCGTAAGACGTCGTTCCTGAGACCGTCACCCGCTTCGGGGTATAGCTCAGCCTGGTAGAGCGCTATCTTCGGGAGGTAGAAGTCGCTGGTTCGAATCCAGTTACCCCGACCAGTTTCCGCCGGCCGTGTCCTCAGACGACACGTCCGGCGTTTTCGTTCCTGGCCTTGAGCCAGGTCAGGCGGTGTCGCGCAGTTCGGCCTCGATGCCTAGCCGGCCCAGCAGCTCCGGAACCTGCCGCTTGAGCTTGAAGTAGCCGCGACCGGCGTAGGGCCACGCATCTTCGTCGTAGTCCCGTCGCAGCCTGATGAGCGCCACACCCGCATCGTCGAGTGCCGATTCGAGCGACGCCAGTCGAGTCGCAGCGGGACCGGTCGGTGCCCAGGGCGTTACGAGTGCCTCTAGGCTGTGCTCCTCGCAGAATGCCAGCGTGGCAGCAACCCAGTCACCGTCGCCCGCAAATCCCGTCGGACAGTCGTATGCCGCGCCCGCTCGTGCGAGCGCGTCCTCGACTGCATGCCTCGCGAAGTCGTAGACGAGCGGACTCACGGGCAAGAGCGAACGATCATTGGTTGCCGTAACGCCCATTGCGGCTGCCGGCCGGCGACTTAGGAGGCCCAGCTCGGGAACACAGTCCTCTTCGGTGACAATGAGCCCGAACTCGCCGTCGGGCTCGGCGCCGGCCGGTTCCGGTGGCTGTACGTGAATCATCGCGTCCTCCGACAGAGGCGGGGCGTGTGTCGCGAGCTGACCGCGCGGGTTGAACCGGTAGTTCGTGAAATTGGCAATGTTCGACACGCGGGCCAGGTAGGTCTTTCCGCGGGTATGCAGGCCGCACACCCATCGCCAGCCGAGCGTATTCGACGCCGGATCGCCGTCGATCAGATGCCGGAGAAAGAAGTCCGCACCGAGTTGCCAGGGCAGCCCCAGCGTGTACACCCAAATGCTTGCAAACCACATTCGCGCGTGATTGTGCAAGTAACCCGTCGTCACGAGCTCATCAATCCAGGCGTCGAAGCAGTCAATGCCCGTGCTGCCCGATACGGCCTCGTTGTAGCGCTCGCAGGCATCCGCATCGTCGTTGAGCCGGCGCACGAGGCGGCCGAGATCACGATGGTAATTGGCCCATACGTCCGGGTGGTGCTCCATCCAGCCCTTGAAGTAGGTCCGCCAGTACACTTCCTCGACAAACTTCTGCGCGTCGGCGAATCGATGACAATCGAGCACACTCCGCAGCAGTTCCTCTTCCGTCAGCAGGCGATGGCGAACATAGGGCGAGAGAACCGAGACGTTGTCGCGCTCGTCGGGCCCGAAATCGAAGTTTCGGTTCTTCGCGTATTGACGACCTGCGTTGGGTAGAAACGTCTGTGCAGCCTGCAATGCAGCCTGGCGGGTGGCCGTCGGTAGCTTGGGGACATTCATTTGGCTTGGTCTCCGATGGGTTCCAGTGACAACTGACGTGGTGCGTTCCCTTTCCCCTTCCCTGTGCGTCTCCCTGGCGGCCGCTTGCGGCTGCCGTGACGCGTCGTAATCGCCCGTGCTTGCTCACGAAAGCCGCGTTCCTTCCGCACGGCCCAGATTCGTTGCCGGGCCGTCCTGGCGGCGGCCAGGTGATCGACGACCGGCACGGGATAGACGCTGCCGAGCAAGCGGTTGCTCTGCTCCCAACGCCAGGGTTCCTGGACAAATGCGTCGGGCACGGCATCGAGTTCAGGAATCCAGCGGCGAATGAAAGCGCCGGTCGGATCCTGGTCGTAGCCCTGCTTGACCGGGTTGTAGATACGCGGCGTGTTGATGCCGGTCGTGCCCGACTGCATTTGTACCTGCGACCAGTGAATTCCCGGCTCGTAATCGGTGAAACAGCGTGCGAGGTGCTCCCCGGGCTTACGCCAGTCGAGCCACAGGTGGTAGCTCGCGAACGACATCAACATGGCTCGCATACGAAAATTGATCCAGCCCGTGGCAGACAGCGAGCGCATGCACGCGTCGACAAACGGGATACCGGTTTCACCCGATTGCCAGGCATTCAGAATTGACGGGTCGGAGCTGGCATCTCGGATTCCGTCATAGGCCGGGTGAAGATTGCGAAACTCGATTGCGGGGTCGTCTTCGAGCTTTTGCATGAAATGGCAGTGCCAGTGCAGGCGCGATGTGAACGACTTCATCGAGTCCCGCCAGGCCTTCGAAGCGCCGATCTGTTCGAGTTGCTGCCGCCGCAGGTTTGAGGCTTGCGACACCTCTTTCATCGAGAGCGTTCCCCACGCCAGATGTGGCGAGAGCCGCGAGCAGTGTGTTGCGCCGTCCAGGGGGCTCGACATCGCCCGCCGATAGGGTTCACCACGCTCGACGAGAAAACTCTCCAGCGTCGTCAGCGCAGCGTCTCGTCCACCGCGTTGGCGTTCCGGGCATGGGTTCGGTTGCAGACCGAGGTCGGCACTTCGCGGCAGGCGATCGCTCGAGACGTCAGGAACCGGCTCCAGTGCGCGGGGCGGTGGCACAAGCGGTTCGCGCATCCGGCGATTCCAGCGCCCGGCCCAGCCTTGTCGCGAGCGGAGCGGCCGGGCTACGCCGGTTTGCGGCACTTCGTGCCATGGGATCGAATTCGCCCTGCACCACGCCTTGACGGCCCGGTCACGGGCATAAGTCCAGGCGTTACCGGTCTCTTCATGTGACCACAGCGCACTGATCGGGGTTTGTGCGTGAATCGACGCTAGGGTCTCCACGGCTTCACCGACGCGCACAATCAAGCGTTGGCCGAGCTGCCTGAGTTCGCGGTCGAGAGATGAGACGGATTCAGCACAGAAGTCCCAGTGCCGCGATGAAACGTCTGGCTGTCGCCAGAGCCCGGGCTCGACGATGTAGAGAGGAAGGACCGCGCCGTGCTCAGCGGCGTCGGCCAGCGGAACGTGGTCGCTCGTCCTGAGATCGCGTTTGAACCAGACGACGTGCACGCGTAGGCCTTTTGTAGCTCTGGGCATGGAGCCAGACAAAGAGTATTCCGACGATCGTTGCGGCAATGATTTCCATCGCTCCTCCTCGGGCGGCGTGAGCCGCGAAAAACTCCAGTTCGTTCCCGGTAAATTGCCGGCGGCCCGGGGGAGGGCCGCCGACGAGGGAGCGCAGAGACGGAAGGATCAGGGGGAGAGAGTCTCTGCTTTTTGGGAACGTCGCCGGCGGTAACCAGGGGCTAGCGCCGACGACCTTCATCTTACGATCTTGGCAGGACTTGTCAATCTTTTGTCTAGGATATTTCTAGACAACTTTGTATCTGATTGTTTCGGCCGCTCAGTACTCGATGCCTTCCGCGCGGGCCACGCGTTCGAGCGCCGCTTCGATGTCGGCACGGGCGGTTCCAGTCACTCGATAGAGGTATTCGTGAAGGGCTTTGTCGTCATCATCGCGGTTCGCGCAGTTGGCGCTGTATGTCTCGAAAGCCCCGAGGTCTGCAACGAGCTGCGCGAGATGCTGAGGGCATTCGCAGTCGACGCTCGAGCTGACGCGCGACAACAGCGCGAGCTGCTCTCGCGTGAACCGGCGTGGCGCCGGTTGCTGTCCACTCGCCCAGTCACCCTTTGCCGTGTCGGGCTCGACGACCTCGGCCTGCGGTGTCGAAACGGCGAGACTGGAAAGCGCCGTGGCAATTTCGTCGAGACGCACGGGCGCTCGCAGCAACGTAACGTCCCTCGCGGCGAGTTCGTCAATGTCGGCGCTTCGCGCGAACGTGTAGACCACGACGCACATGCGAGCCGACGCCAATGCCTTGAATTTCAGGATCCGCTCGATGCCGTCGGGCGTGATCGTCGGCAGCTCGAGCACAAGCGCGTCGACCGGACGTTGCTTGAGCTCCATTTCAAACTGCTCGAGGTTGTTGTCGACAAGGACAAAGGACAGCGGCCCGACGGAACCCGAGTAGTCGCGAACGAGCGTAGGCAGAAAGTCACCCAATAGCGCGACATCGAGCGACTGCAGCCCGGCATGAGTCACAATCTCGTTCATGCTCGAGAGCCGCTGCTTCAGCGCCTCCGTGCTCTCACCCGCGATGCGGCTGATCGCCAGGCCCCGGTCGGTCAACAGCTTGAGCAGACGCAGCTTCTCGACGTCTTCGGTGTTGTACACGCGACGACCTGTTGAACTCCGATCGGCGACGACGGCTTCGTAGCGCCGCTCCCAGACGCGAATCGTGTGATCTGACAAACCGGTCAGGCGCGCGACGGCGCCGATCCCGTAAACGTCACTCGCTGCCTGTTTCATGGTCCCTCCAGCCATCCGTCAAACCCGCCGCGCCACGATAACGCCAAGAGCCGATCCCCCGCCAACCACTCCGGCCCAGGCTCGTGCCAGCACGGACTCCTCCGCCGGCACAGCGTCGATCGCGTCGTCGCGATGGTGTATCTCGTCGTGCATGAACTGCTCGAGCACATCGACGAGCGGGACGAGCGCTTCGCGTGCTTTCATGTGGTCGATCTGCTCCTGGTAATGCCGCTCGACGAAGGTCTCGACGGCGGCAACCGTGCGGTAGGCGGCACGGGCGCCGAACAGCGCCGAGCCCGCGCCGAGGAGCCATCCCGACAGCCACCACAATGGCAGCAATTTGCTTTTGCCCTCGTCGGGAATCCAGCGATCGAACGTACGCCGGTGGCGCGTCTCGGCCAGCAGGTGACGGCGCGCGAAGCGGACGAGGCCGGGATCGCGCGTAATCGACAGCATTCCAATATAGATCGCGACCGCGCCGTGCTCTCCCGCGTGATCGGACCGGAGATCGCGAATATCACGCCGCGTCAACGGCAGCGTTGTGTAGTCTGGCAAGCTAGGTTGTGGCATTTCGCCAATGTACTGTAGACTTCTGTTCTAGACAATACCTAGACAACCCTCATGTTACTGACAGTGATATTTCTCGCGATCGGCACGTGGTTCGGGAGCATCGTGTTTCAGAGCGCCCTCGTTGCCCCGGTCGTTTTCCGGGTGCTCGACGCAGACGGCGCGCGCCGAATGCTCCGAACGCTGTTTCCACGATTCTTCATTCTCGGCTTGGCTTGCGGCTTTATAGCGCTGATTTCGCTGGTATTTCCGGCCAGCCTGGACACAAGCCGCAATGTTCTCATGGGCATCATTGCCGTAATGCTGGCCGCCAACCTGCTGGCTCTCGCGCTGGTCCCGACGATCAATTCGGCGAGCGACGACGGCGACACGACACGATTCCGGCGGCTTCACGGCGCGAGCGTCGCCCTGACCCTTGGGGTCCTGGCCGGCTGTATTGCGGTCGTCTCGATACTCGTCGGGACCTTGCCGTCGGTCGACGCATAGTGGCGCCTCGACCGCCAAGCGCGGCCGACTGGTTCTGCCTGCTGGGCCTGACGGCATGCTGGGGCACGGCTTTTCTGTTTAACGAGCTGGCGCTCGAGGCCTTCGCCGCCGACCGTATCGTGACGATCCGGATTGCGCTGGGCGCCGTCGTCCTGCTGGCCTATGCCCGGTTTACGAACACGCCGCTACCGCGCGAGTGGCAAGCCTGGGTTCCGATGCTCGTCATCGCGGTATTCGGCGTCATCGTTCCGTTCTTCCTGACCGTGTGGGCGCAGGTGCACCTGCCCTCGGCGACGACGGCGGTGCTCATGTCGGTTATGCCGCTCATGGTCATGACGCTCGCGCACGTGTTTGTCCCGGGTGAGCGCCTGAGCCGGGCCAAACTCGTCGGGTTCGCGATCGGCTTTACGGGTATCGTGCTCGTTATGGGCCCCGATGCCGGGTCGGGCGGCCGGATGGAGCTGCTGGCGTCGCTGGCCGTGCTGGCGGCAGCGTTCAGCTACTCATCGACGAGCGTCTACGCGCGACTTCACTCGGCGACGAGCCCGATAGCGAGCGCAGCCGGCATGTGCCTCATCGCGACTGTCTTCACCGCGCCAATGCTTGCTGACGGACAGCCAATCCTCCCCGACCCTCTGCCTGTGCTTGCTATCGCCGCGATTGCGGTCCTCGGCGTATTTGCCACGGGTATAGCAAGCGTCCTGTACTTCAAGGTCGTCGCCGGTCCGGGTCCGACCTTCCTGTCTCTCGTGAACTACATGGTTCCGATCTGGGGCGTCCTCCTGGGCGTAGCGCTGCTCGACGAGACGATGTCGGGGTGGGCGGTCATTGGACTCGCGCTGGTCCTGGCCGGGATCGCGATCAGCGAATTCGGGCATCGTTGGTTGTCGCAGCGACGAAACACAGAAAGCCGGGAACACGCCACGCTCACAAGCGTCTAGAATGGCCACGCGGCGAACCGCGTCATAAGGACTCAAGTATCGGCCATGAACGCCCTACCCTGGCAATTCGACCGCCGCATTGCGGTGCTCACCGTCGGCGTACTCATTCTGTCTGCTTCGCCTGGAGCAGAAGCCCAGGAGCTAGCCGGGTTCGAACTGACCCCGTTCGGCGGCTATCGTATGGGCGGTCAGATCGACACTGAAGACTCCGATCTTTCAATCAAGCTTGATGATTCCGCCAGTTTCGGACTGCTCCTCAACTGGCCGGCCCGGGATAACACGGAGTGGGAGCTTCATTACAGCACCCAGCAAACCGATGCGCGCGTTACGGATGCTCTGACGGATACGGAAACCCGGGTCGACTTCGAAACGCACGTGGCGCAGATTGGCGGCACGTACCTGTTCGAAGGGAACAATACGGTCATTCCGTATCTCGCGATGACGCTCGGCGGCACCTATGTTCGCACGCCGAGCGACAGCGACACGTTTTTCTCAGGTTCGATCGGGCTCGGCATCAAGGTCTTTCCGAGCGCCCGGGTAGGTCTGCGCCTGGAAGCCCGCGGCTACGGTACGCTCGTCAGCTCGAGCAGTCGCATCTTCTGCACTACATCGCCCGATATCAGTGGTTGCGCGATTGAACTCAAGGGCGATCTCGTCAGCCAGGTCGAGACCTTCGCCGGCATTACCGTCCGCTTCTAGAGAGACGTCGGCAAACGCGATAACGGAAATCGCAAGCAGGATCATCAGGACTGCGGTGATTTTGCGAGTATTCATACACCCTCCGCGGATTGCGGCAGGAAGCGGCGGACCGGGATCATCGCCACGTCGTAGACGGCCGACAGCATGAGTGACGCAGTCGCGAGGCCACCGAGCGCGTAGACCGCGAGCATGCTGCCGAATAGCGGCATCATGACCGGCAGCTCTGCCCAGGACGGCAGCGCGTCGAGGAAAACACCAAAGAGCCCGGTGTTCCAGAGCACGATCGTCAGCAACCCGGATACGCCCAGCGCCATCAAGGTTCGCGTAGCAGCGAGCGCATCGAGCACGCGCCTGATGCCCTGGCACTGACGGTGCGTTTCGACAAACAGCGTTTTCATCTCCATCCCTCCGTGTGGCCTTAAGGGCCAGCCCTTGTGGGATCTATACTAGGAAAGCACTGTCGCGTCGGCTGGTCTGGAAGCCGCAGGGATTGGTCTTTTTGCGGCACAGAGTTTTATAAAAATCAATAAGTTACAGGTGACCCCAATGGCTCGAGGCAAAACTGTGGACGAGGTGCTCGGCAAGGCCCGGCATTTCCGGGCTGAACAGGAGGCGCTCCGCGCCGTGCTACAACGTACTCGCCTCGAGGAGACCGTCAAATGGGGCAGCCCCTGCTATACCTACCGGGGCAAGAACGTCGTCGGGATTGGCGGATTCAAGACCTACTTCGGGCTCTGGTTTCACCAGGGCGCGCTGCTCGATGACAAGGCCGGGAAGCTCATCAATGCACAGGAGGGGAAGACCAAGGCGCTGCGGCAGTGGCGCATGACGAGCGACAAGGAAATCGATGCGGACCTGATCGTTCGCTACGTGGATGAAGCGATCGCGCTCGTCGAAGGCAACAAGGCAATCAAAGCCGAGCGCAATCAGCCACTCGACATACCCGAGGAACTGGCCAGTGGCTTAAGAAAGACCCGGGGCGCAACGGCTGCTTTCCGTGAACTCACGCCGGGACGGCAGCGCGAGTACGCGAACTACATAGCCGAGGCAAAACGAGAGGCCACCCGGCAAAGCCGCACCGAGAAAATCCTGCCGATGATTATCGCGGGCAAGGGTCTCAACGATCGCTACCGCTGAGCGTCCTTTGTGATTGACGGCTCAATTGCGCGGTGTCATCGTCCGCGAATGACCGCCGTAACGATACAAAGCCGTCTGCCCGATATCGGCACGACGATCTTTTCGGTCATGAGTGACGCCGCGGCGAGTCACAATGCCATCAACCTGTCGCAGGGATTCCCGGCATTCGATCCGCCCGCCGAGTTGGTCGAACGCGTGCACGCGCGCCTCCTTGAAGGACGCAATCAATACGCGCCCATGATCGGCGTGCCTGAATTGACCGACGCACTGGCCCATTCGATACAGTCGACCCAGGGTCGCACGCTCGATGCCGCCACCGAGATCACGATCTCCGCCGGTGCGACCGAGGGATTGTTTAGCGCTATCCAGGCCGTACTGCATCCAGCGGACGAGGCGATCGTGCTCGATCCTTCCTATGACTCCTATGCGCCCGCTATTCGCCTCGCCGGAGCAAGGCCCGTACACGTACCCCTGAAGGTCCGCCCACCCGGCGAGTTTTCCATCGACTGGCAGCGCCTTGGCGACGCGATCACGCCGAGCACGCGGCTGATCATGCTCAATTTCCCGCATAACCCGACCGGGGCCCTGCTCGACAGCGACGACCACGATCGACTGGCCGAGCTGCTCCGCGACACGAACACGCTGATCATCGCGGACGAGGTCTATGAGCACATCGTGTTCGAGGGCCGACGACACGTGAGCATTCTCGCGCACGATGAGCTCTATGAACGCTCGCTCGTGATCTCATCGTTCGGCAAATCGCTGCATGCGACGGGCTGGAAGATCGGCTACTGTGCCGCGCCCGGCCGGCTGACCGAGGAGTTCAGGAAGGTTCACCAGTTTACAAATTTCGCCGTCAGCACGCCGATGCAGTACGCCATTGCCGATTACCTCGCGAGTAACCCCGACTTTGCCGTCGACCTGTCGAGCTTTTACGAAGCACGGCGTAATGTGTTCCTGGACGCGCTCGAGGGATCGCGTTTTCGCTTCAAGCCCGCCGCGAGTACGTTCTTCCAGTTGCTCGATTACGCCGACATCAGCAACGAGGCCGATGATGTGCTTGCGCTGCGCTGGACACAGCAAGTCGGCGTTGCGTCGATTCCCGTGAGCGTCTTCTGTGCACAGCCGCTCGACCAGAAGCTGCTACGCTTCTGTTTTGCGAAAGACGACGACACTCTGCGACTGGCGGCAGAGCGCCTTCGCTCTCTTTAGCCCTTGAAAGCCCGACAAGAAGGAAGGACTCGAGTATGAAAAGCATTATTGCGCTGGTTATTGGCGTGCTGGTTCTGGCCGTGGCCTGGTTTCTCGCCTCGCCGTTGTTTATCGATCGCTCAGTCGACGAGGCCTTTGAGCTGGTCCTCGACGACGGGTCGGTCAATGTCGAGGCCGTACTCGCGATGCCTGAGGAGAAGCGCCTCGGCATGATGGACGAGATCATGGAGGCAGCGGAAGCCGCACCGGACAAAACCATGGACGAATCCATGATGCCGGATGAACCGGTTCTCGTTGCCAGCGGTCAGTTTCGAGACGCGGATGCCGTGCACAAAGGTTCGGGCAATGCATTGCTATACACCCTGCCCGACGGCCGACACGTGCTGCGCTTCGAGGAATTCAGGACGACAAACGGCCCTGATCTCGTCGTCTACCTGGCCAAGCACCCGTCCCCGGCGAGCGCCGACGACGTAACCGACGGCGGCTACCTGAGCCTCGGCAAACTCAAGGGCAATGTCGGGAACCAGAACTACGTTTTGCCGGAAAACGTCGCTATCGAGGACTACCAGAGCGTCGTTATCTGGTGCGAACTATTCGGCGTTTTGTTCTCACCGGCGCCGCTGATGCCGGGGACCGCAGAAACAAGCGATGAAGGCGCTGCCGACGGCTAGGATCTGGCTAACTGCCGAGCTGAAAAGCCAGCAATGCACCGAAGTAACCGAGCGCAGTCATGTAGGTCCACGCAAAGATTGGCCATCGCCATGTGTTGGTCTCCCGTCGAATGACCGCGAGCGTTGCGGCACACTGCAGGCACATTGCGTAGAAAATCAACAGCCCGATGACCATTGGCAGCGTAAATACGGGCTTGCCGTCCGGCCAGGTCGCGCTCTTGAGCCGGCCACTGAGCGTAGCTTCGTCCGCCTCGTCACCCACGGCGTAAACGGTCCCGAGCACGGCAACGACGACCTCGCGCGCCGGGAAGCCCGCAATGACGGCCGCGGAAATGCGCCAGTCCCAACCCAGTGGGCGAAACGCCGGCTCGACAAACTTGCCGGCGCGCCCCAGGTAGCTCTGTTCGAGCTGATAAGCAGACGCCTGATTGTCGATGACTTGCATTGCGGCTTCGCGCTCTTCGGCGTCGAGCCCTGCCGGGATCTCGGCGACCATTGCTTCCATGCGCTCGTCCGCGTTGTCGACGCGCGGAAAGTAAGCGAGCGCCCAGACAACGACAGCCACGGCAAAGATCACGGTCCCGGCGCGATACAAGAAGACCTTTGCGCGCGCAAGCAGCTGCATGGCGACCGTCCGCAAATTAGGTCGGCGAAATTCGGGCAGCATCAGGGCGAATGCCGGCCGTGGTCCTCGCAATGCCGTCTTGCGGATCATAAACGCGGTAAGGATGCCCATGACGATGCCAAACACGTAGAGACCGAAAAGCACGAGCCCCTGCAGGTTCAGGAAGCCGACTGTCTGCTGCGGTACGAACGCGGCAATAAGCAGTGCATAGACCGGCAGACGCGCGGAACAGGTCATGAATGGCGCCGCAAGAATGGTCGCGATCCGGTCGCGGCGGTTCGGGATGACGCGCGTCGCCATGATGCCGGGAACCGCACAGGCGAAGCTCGAAATCATGGGAATGATCGACTGGCCGGACAGGCCGACCGAACGCATAACGCGATCCATCAGGTAGGCCGCTCGCGCGAGGTAGCCGGAGTCTTCCAGAAAGATGATGAATGTGAACAGGATCAGGATCTGCGGCAGGAATATGACGACGCTGCCGACGCCGGCGATAACCCCGTCCGCGATCAGGCTTGCGAACGCGCCGTCCCCGAACCGCGCATGAACGGCACCCGCCAACGCCGCCGACGCGCCGTCGATCATGTCCATGAACGGCGTCGCCCACGCGAACACGGCCTGAAATACGATGAGCATTACGACAAACAGGCCAATCGTGCCGGGCCATGGCTCATTGAGGAATCGCGCGACACGGGCAAGCAATGCCTCATGTGACGCGCCGCTGCCACGCACGAGATCGAGCGTTTCCCGAACCCAGGCATAGCGCCGCCGCGCCTCCGCCGCCAGGGGCGGATCGTCTGCAAACAGGGCCGCGCGGGCAACGCCCAGCGCTTCGTTCCGCGACCCCAGCGACTCGGCAACGAAGGCCGCCGCCGTCGACGACTCGCTGATCAGCGCCCGCGCAACCACCGCTTCGGACAGCTCGGTTCCCTCTGCCAGTTCAGCGGCCGCCGCGGCGAGCTCGGGCCACACCGAAACGGGTTCAGCCGGTTCGGAATCTTTGAGCGAAGCGATAGCGTCGCGAAGGTCGGCAATGCCTTTACCGGTCGTCGCAATAACCGGACAGATGCGGATACCGCCGAGTCGCTGCGACAGGGACTCGACGTCGATGTCATAGCCGGCGGCAAGCGCCGCGTCAGTCATCGTCAGCGCAATGACGGCGGGCAGCCTGAGCTCGAGCAGCTGCTGGACCAGGTAGAGGCCCTGGTACAGGTTGCTGGCGTCGAGAATTATCAACAGGCCGTCGGGCGGCGCGTTGCCCTCGATGTGGCCGAACACGGCATCGACCATCACCTGCTCTTCCATCGAATGCGCCGTCAGGCCATAGGTCCCGGGAAGGTCGACGAGTTCGATACGCGCTTCGGTGTCTTTAAGAATGCCGACGTGGCGCTCGACCGTAACGCCCGGGTAATTGCCGATGCGCTGGCGAAGCCCCGTCAGGCGATTGAAGAGCGTGCTCTTGCCCGAATTCGGTGTGCCGACGACCGCAATGCTGGCCGTGCTGTGCCGGCTGACGGGGATCGAGTTGGCGGGAATTCGGACTTCGGTCGGGCTAGACACCGGAACCCGCTGGTGACACGAGGAACGCCTCGGCCTGTTCGCGACGCAGAGAGATCCCGCAGCCGAAGAGGCGGAACTCGAGCGGGTCGCCACCCAAAGCACGGCTGGCCATCTCGACGATCGCTCCCTCGACGAGTCCGAGCGACATCAATCGCTGAACGTGCGGATCGAGGCCGCGGATTTCCTCGATGACGGCGGTTTCGCCGGGCTTCATCGTCGCGAGGGAGTGTTCGGTGTCGGTCATAAGGCTGGCACGTGTGCGCATTGAGCGCAGTTTGCAGATGATAATGATTCGCATTAAGTGACGCAAGGCGCCTGAACGCTGCGTTCAGCTTGCATTCATCGCAGAGGCATTAGTTTGTCCGACATGGACCGGGAACCGCCCGGCCGCGAAGCCCAGCAAAAGGACCGCATGATGCATACGACCGCCATCCGTGCTGCTGCACGGCCACGCCTGGCCGCGACCATCGCGTTACTCGGCGCGCTATTGCTCGCCGCCGTCGCCAGCGCCAATACGCCGACGATCCGGCTGTTCCCGACCACCGTCGTTGAGGATCTCAAACAGACAGGCAACGTTGCCCGGGACATGGAGACCGGTCTGCAGGAGGTGATCGGCCGTCTCGACCAGCAGCGCGAGCTCTATGAGCAGAGCAAGTGCGACGGCGCCGAGAACGACCCGGGCTGCCAGCGGCTCGCCCGGCAGATCGGCGCCAGCTACCTCGACATGCTGACGATCATGGAAGAGCGTCTTCCCGACATGGAACACACGGTCAACAACACGCGTATCAGTCTCGAAAAGGGGCTCAAGAGCGAACTCGGCAAGAAGATGACGTCATGGACGTTGCAGGAAACCCTGCTCGGTCGGCAGAGCGCGAACGCAACCGCCACCGCATCGCCGACCTTGCGCGGGCGTTCGGGTATGCGGCTTTCCGAGAGATTCAAACAGTACTATCAACTGGTCGCTACGTCCGGCAGCCAGGGCGACCAGTCGCTTGCGGTTTTGGCGTCGGACATTTACCTCGACATGGAGGAGACGAGTCTTCTGATCCAGCGCACGCGGCAGGAGATCGCACGTGCGACGCTCATGGAGCAGCTCAACCAGTCCTTCGGAATCATCACGCCCGAGATGATGGAAGTCGTCGGCGGCGTCAAGTCCATCCTTTTCGGTGACGAAGAGGCGCGCACGCTCGTTGCAGGCCCGCCGCCGGGTAGCGTCGAGCAGGCCTATCGCAGCCCGCTGGAACAGTAAGGAGCCACGCCATGACCCTCAAAAACATTCGTACGCGACTGCTCGTTACGGTCACGCTGCTGCCGCTCGTGCTCGCAGCCTGCGCGACGCCGACGCCTGTCTGCGATTCACCCCAAACGCGAAATCTCGATTCGGCCGTCAGCAGCGTGAAGGCTTCGCTGATCGAAGGCTGCCACGCGCACTACGACCGCTACTACGACGACCTGCTCGGCATCGCCGAGGGCGATCCCAAGCCTGAGAACAAGCGAATCTTCAGCGAGTTTCTCGTCTGGTCGTCGGATGAAGGGCTCTTGAGCAAGCGCCAGGCCGAGGAGTACTACAACCGTTACTTCAACGTGAAGTTCATGTCCTTGAGAAGCGACTACAACAATTGCTCGCACACCTGCCCGAACAAACGAAAGGTGCTCTCGGACATGGAGCGAGAGCTGTCCGCGAAGGAACGCGGCCTCTTGAAAGTCAGCCTCGACAATGAGGGCTACTACCGGGCCGACAAGCTCTACCAGGAAGTAGAGCTCGTGCTCGAGGCCACGTGCACGGCGTGCAACGCAGGTCGCTAGGCGTTTGACTGTTATGGAGAACAGCGTGCGCTTTCTGAAAGGATTCGTTACCGGGGCGACCGGCGCACTGATCGCCGGTGTCGCCCTGCTCTTCGCGCTCACCCAGTGGCAGCTCGTCGAACTGCCAGGTCCGCACCAGGCCGATCCCGTTGCCTGGTTCGGCTGGGCATTTCACAACCTCGGCTGGTCGATACCGGTATTCACACTGCTTGTCATCGCGTTCGCCGTCACGCTCTCCAGGCTGAACGAGGCACTCGAGCGAGATGAGCCGATCAGCCGAATCGTGCAGCTCGACCAGCTTGCCGACACGTGGACGACGTTGTTCTTCGGGACAGGCGTCATCTGGACGGCGATAGGAATGCGCAGCGCGCTTATCTTCGCGCTTGGCGACAGGGACGTCGCCATGTCCTCCGGCGCCTTCGCGATGCTCGAGCGGATGATCGACGGCGGCATTCTGCTTGCACTATCGACGACGATCGTCGGCGGAATCGGCGGCTACCTGATGCGCGTCTACAAGACGATGAGCGTCGGCTCGGAGTTGACGCACCGCTACGACATCGCGGCCCGTGCCGACACGACCGAAATGCGCGACAGCCTGAAGCGCATTGAACGACATCTCGATCCGGCGATCCGCGAGGAACCTGGCAAGGGCGTCTCGTCATGAGCCGTGCGCACTTCGCGTATCCCCTCGTTCGCAGCATCGACGCCGACGGCGGCGGTGCCGCTGACCTGCAAACCGACATCATGCGCTTCATGGCAATACTGGCGCTCTGTCTCCTTGCGATCTTCGCGCTCGTACAGAGCCTGCCGCAGCCCGAGACGCTGACGTCGACCGCGCCCGATGTGAGGGCCGAACCGATCGAGACCGCGCCACCGCCGGAGACCATTGTTCCGGCGCCCGCCACTGTGCTCGTCCGACCTGCGGTCCCGAAGCCTGCTCCGAAAGAAGAGAACGTCGTACTGACACGCCCCAAGTGGCAACCACCGGAGCCCATCCGTCCGGCAGAGCCGGTCGCCGCCGCCCGGCCTCCGCCCGCTCCGGCACCTGCAAGCCCGCCGGACGAATCGCCTGGATTCACGCTTCGCTTCGAATCGGATCTCGCCTTGTCCCGGCTCGTCGCCACGGGCCAGGTCGGCGTGTTCGCTGTAAGTGGCGGTAGTGCGCAAAGGATGTCGGTCGCCGACAGCCGCATTAGCTTCTGGGCAGCGCCCGTACCTCGTCAGTATCACGAGATGGACCAGGCTACGGTTCCCGCCTCTGTCCGGAATGCACTCGAGCGGACCGGGCGCAGAGCGCCGGACACGGCCTGGGCTGTCACCCTGCCTGCGCGCCTGAGTACAGAGCTCGCCCGCATCATGCAGGAACACCGGGGCGGCGCACTCGTGATTCAGAAAGACGGCACGCTGCGAAGGGAGGGAGGCTGATGCGCACTCCCCTTCTTGCCGCCGTACTCATCCTCACAGGCATTGCAGGCGCAGGCACTGCCGATGGTCGCACGGCCGATCTCGATGGCTGGGTGGACGGCGAACTCATCCCCGGACTCATCGAGACCCTGACGAGCCACCCGCGATTCAAGAGTGAAACGCTCATGTTCGTCGTGCTCGCCAACAACGCGCCAGCTCCGGTCAGCAATGCGCTCGCGCTCGGCATTCGCGACCGGATCCTCGAGGCCGCAATCGATGCATCGGGCGTCAGAATTGCATGGCGCCAGGCGCCTCACGCCAGCAGCGGGTGTCGGCAAGACCAGGCAGATTACCTCGTGGGCATCGAACTCTCGCAAAGCCTCAACGGACAGCATGCGCTGACGCTGCGCGCACTGGACGTTGCGGAAGGCACCTGGGTCAACGGTTTCGGCAAGACCTGGCGCGGCAGGCTCAGCGCGCGGGAACTGGCCGCCTGGCGCGCGACCGAGAGCGACCCCGCGTTCCTGGGCACCCGGGAGGTGCCATACAGCGCCGAACAGGTCGATCTGATCGCACGACACCTGTCGCACGAGCTCGCCTGCGACATCTACGGCGCCTTCCAGGACGACTTTGTCATAGCGCTCAATGCAGAGGACGGCGCTGACGAGCCGCTCGCACTGGCCGTCACGTTGGCGACACGTAACCTCGATCAGGCCGACGCGCTTGCGCTGACGGGCGATGCCAGCGCGGCCAATGCAGAGATTCACGGTCGGGCGCATGCGATCAACGGTGCGTTGCACCAGTACTGGCTGAGCATCACGCCGACAGAGGTGAACGACGGCCTCGACAGCCTGAGTACGAGTGTCTATGTCAGCCTGCCCCATGAAACCGATCCCGAACCCGGTGAGACGTTTGCCGACGTGCCAGTGACCGAAAGGCCCGCGACCGCAACGCCCGTGCTCCCGGCACGGGTGCACGGCGTAGAAATGCCCGGTAGCGAGTATCGGGCCCTGCTGCAGCCGCTCAAGGTGTACAGGGATCGCAACTGCAGCGATGCACGTAACTGTTCGGTACTCGAAGCCCGCGCGGCTGACGACGTCATAGTTTTCACGCTCGTCAATACGCAAGGCGAGGGACTCAAGCGCCTCGGCGATGCCGCCTGCCGGGCGCGCTCGGCTGCGCGAGTCGTGACCGCGGGCCACACGGCACTGTTTCCGGTGCCGGGCTATGCGAACCCGGTCAGGTCGAACGCCTTGTCCGGGCGCTGGATGATCAGCCCTGCCGACACGACGTACTACGCGATTGCAATCGACAACGCACGCGATGCGCGTCGAGTCGCGGCCATCGTCGACGAACTCCCAACCGAGTGTCCCGGTCGCTACGCCACGGGCCTCAATGGGCTCGAGCTCGAACAATGGCTCGAGCGACTCTCCCACCTGATGTTGAGCCTTGGCCGGCGCGCGGAGTGGCGGGCCCTCGAGGTCAACCCGATCTACTAGGTGCAGACAATGATAAGAATGCTAGGAGTCATCAGCGGAGCTGCGATCGCCATAGTGCTTCTGACATGGTTCGTTGGCGTGCCGCAGTTCACGAGTGAAAGACCGGTAGCGGACATGCCGCTGGCGGCGGTCGACACCGTCAATCCCGGCATGCCGCCGATCGCCCTGCCGGCGCCGCCGGCGGAGGATGACGCCGTTGCGGCGGAATCGACGCCGGCCGAAGCGATCGACGAGGAGCGGCAAGAACCCCGCGAGCCGGAAATCGGCGAGCCGGCATCAGCGCCAGCAACGGTCCCTCCCCCCACGACTGTCGCTACGGCCAATGTGCCCGACATGGCATTCGAGGCAGAGTCTGCAAGCGAACCCGACCTGCAGTGGTTCGCCTTCTGGAGTCCGTTCCGCAGCCGGATTGCCGCGGAAGGCTTCGTCAGCCAGCTTCAGCGCGTCACGGGCCTCGACTACCGCGTCGTCAAGGTCAAGCCCGGTGTCTACGAAGTGGCGTTTGCCTATTCGGGCAACGATGAGATCGATCTCAACCTGTCGACGATCTCGGCGGCCACTGGCCTCGACCTGCCGGGCGAGCGCTGATGCGCCTCGCAGGCTGCATACTGTTCCTCGCGCTATGGGCTAACGCAAACGCCGTCGAAACGCCGGCGGATCTCGAAGGCGCCTGGCAACGTTACATCAATACCCAGGCGCACATCGAACCGGCGTACACGTTCCCGCACAGTCATTGCTTCGATTCCGCAGCGGCGGCGCACGGGCTGCCCAAAACACTGCTGCTGGCCGTTGCGCGTGGCGAGAGCGACTTCGAGCCGACCGCAAGATCGCGTGCCAACGCTCACGGGGTCATGCAAATCCTCTGGCCCGTCACGGCCAGGCACCTCGGCATACATCGACTGAGTGAGCTCTACGACCCGTGCACGAACATCGAGGCGGGTACGCGTTATCTCGTGGAGTTGCTGGATCGCTACGACGGCAACCTGCATCTCGCGCTCGCGGCCTACAACTACGGGCCAAGCCGCATTCCGGTCCGTGCCGTCGAGATACCCTCCGGGGCGACCTGGTACTCGGGCTACATCTACCGACACCTCGGCTACGTGCTCGGCGACGGCAGACCCTTGCCCAGGCCGGGCGCGGATCTGTACTCGGACCTTGGCCAGTCGACGCTGTTGACGTTCGGCGAACCCTATCGCGCCGTCGCGTTTATCGAGCGCCTCGAGGCCAATGCGCCGGCCCTCAATCTCGACTGGTTCCGTCGCGGCACGGGCGAATTCGAGGTCGTCATGAGCTATGGCGATCGCGAAGAATTCGACCGCCATGCAGCGCTGCTCGCGCAGGCCGGATTTCGAGTCGACTAGGCGCTTTGACTAGGCGATAGGCCGCCCGATTTCATCGGGGAGCAGCGCCTCGATGCGCTGCATGACGTCGAGTTTGTGTACGAGATCGTGAATGTAGTCGAGCTGGTCGGTCTCGAGGACCAGCACCTCGCTCATCGTGTACTTGTCGATCCAGTTCTCGTACAGCCGGTCGAGCCGCTTGAGGTAGGAATTCGGGACGTCACGTTCCATGCGCCGACCACGCAGGCGAATCCGGGTTCTGATCGTGCGCAGCGAACAGCGCAGGTAAATGAGCAGGTCAGGCGGACGAATCGCCTCGAGGATCGCTTCGTAGAACTCCCGGTAAGTCTGCCAGTCGCGCTTGCTGATCTTGCGCATCTGGTAGAGCGCCGTCGCGAAAACCTCGGCGTCCTCGAATATGGTCCGGTCCAGCGCAACCACGCCCGGCTGCCGGTCGAGCGCCTGGTGCAGGCGAAACTTGCTGGCCAGGAAATAGAGCTGCGACTGGAACGCCCAGCTCCTCATGTCCTTGTAGAAATCCTTCAGATAAGGATTCTCGTCATTGGGTTCGTAGAACGGCGCAACACCGTAGGTTCGTGCGAGGAAATCCACGAGCGTCGATTTGCCCGCACCCATGTTCCCGGCGATTGCGATTGAGCGTTTCATCGCGCGCAGTGTAGCCGATCGGGCCCCGGAGATACTCCGTCGCGCCTCGACAGCCAGTCTCATCAACCGCGCCCGTAGCGCCGGAAAACGCGATCCCCTATGCTCAACCCGTCCGACCAAAAAGGTGCCATCGTGAAGCAGCCACCCGTCCTTCTATCCGAGGCAAGCATTCAGGCTCGTGTCCGGGAACTTGCCGACGAGATTTCCCGTGACTACGCCGACAAGGACGACATCGTGCTCGTCGGCGTTCTCAAAGGCTCCTTTATCTTCCTGGCGGACCTCGCCCGGGCCTTGTCGATACCGCGGACAATCGAGTTCATCGCGGTCTCGAGCTACGAGTCCGGGAGCGTGTCGACCGGTGCCGTCCGCCTGATCATGGACGTTCGCGGCAACATCGAGGGACGGGACGTCGTCATCGTCGAAGACATCGTCGATACGGGCCACACGCTCAAGTACCTTCTGGGGATACTCGCCTCGCATCGACCTGCATCGATCCGGACCTGCACGCTGCTGCACAAGGCTGAAGCCGCCGAGGTCGAAGTAGACATCGACTACGTCGGATTCAGCATCGGCAACGAGTGGGTAGTCGGATACGGACTCGACTACGCCGAGCGCGACCGGACGCTGCCCTACATCGGCACGGTAGAACCCGACGACCGGGCTTGAGCGACTCGTCTGTCGCGTCAGGGCGCGCGAAGTTGCCGCGCACCAAGCAAGGCCAGAACGCCTATGAGGCTCGTGACGCCCATGGCGACGAACACGGCCGGGAAGAAGCCGAACACGGCCGCATTGATGCCCAAGCTTGCCGCCGCGGCAAAAAACAGGGCAGCAAGCAGGCGTGCCAGCGCTCGCGCCGGTGCATCGCGCTCGCCGCGCGCCAGGCGAAAAAACACCAGCGCCGCGATGACGAAAACGAGCGTCATGAAGTACCAGGTCACATGAAAGAAGTTGATTGCGGGTTGGGACAGAGCGCTGTTGCGGGCCTCGGCAAGCGGACCGCCGTGACCGTCGACCGTCCGAACGATCGCAGCGAACATTGACAGCAGGGACGCCGCAAGCCAGCTCTTGTTCATGCGGCGCCCCTAATCCGCGATCGCCTGGTAGATCAGCGCCGCGATCTTGTCGTGATCATCGACGTTGCTCGCCGGGATAAGCTGCGTCAGGTACACGACGGTCATTTCCTCGGCCGGGTCGACCCAGTAGACCGAATGGTACGCACCGCCCCAGCCGTAACTCCCGACGCTTCGCGGCGAGGCGCTCGCGCCGAGGTCTTCGGTTATCAGGAAGCCGAGACCGAAGCCGCCCGGGTAACAGAACGTATCGCCAAAGCAGACGCCGACGTCCGCCGGCAGGTGATTGACGAGCATTTTCTCGACCGACTTGCGACCCAGTATGCGGACGCCGTCCAGCGTACCGCCGGCCCTTAGCATCTCGAGAAACCGGGCGTAGTCACGAGCCGTCGATACGGCGCCGGCACCGCCGGAATGGCTTTGCTTCGGACCGACGAGGTAGTGCCCCTGGCCGTGGAAGAAGTTGCCATCACCCTCGCCTGCCTTCGGTAACCTGACCAGTCCGCCGTCGCTCTCGCCGTAAACGGTCGCGAAGCGGAAGGCCTCGTCCAGCGGCACGAAGAAATACGTGTCTTGCATGTCGAGCGGTTCGAACAGGCGCATCTTCAGAAAGTCGCCGAGACTCATACCGGAGACAACCTCGACAAGCGCGCCGAGAACGTCGGTGCTGAAACCGTAGACGTATCGCGCCCCGGGCTGGGCCTCCTGCGGTAGCGACGCCATGCGGGCAACCTTGTCACGCAGGCTTTCCTCGTCACCAGCGAAGTACCAACCGACGATACCGGCTTCGGCCCACGCTTCGCTGGCCCCTGCAAAGCCGTAACCAATGCCCGCTGTATGCGTCAGCAGGTCGCGAATCGTTATCGGACGATCCGCCGGTTGGATACGGTAACCGGACTCCGCGTCCGCGTCAGGCACCGCGACCGTCGTCTCCATGAACTCGGGCAGGTACTTGCCAACCGGATCGCCAATCAAAAGTTTTCCGTCCTCCTGCAGCATCATCACCGCGACGCTCGTGAATGCCTTGGTCTGGCTGGCGATGCGGTGCATCGAGTCGGGGCGCATGCGGATGTTGTTTTCGAGATCCTGGTAGCCGAACGCGTGTTCGAGAACCACCTCGCCGCGTCGCGAGATATGCAGGACCCCACCCGGCAGGCGACCGTCGGCGACGTAGTCGTCGAGAGCGGCTGTCAGGACATCGAGGCGCTCCACGTCCATCCCGTGTTCTGCGGCGGCGGCAAATTGAGCCCATGCCGCCGTGAGGACGAGAAGTCTGAAAATCGTTTTCATGTTCTCTGGACCTTTTCTTCCTTGGGATCAGCATTCGCTCGCGCTGCAAGCCGTGCTTCAATCGTCGTGCCCAGGTCGAAGAATGCAACAACGTTCGGCTTGGCGTACAGATACCACGCCACGAGCCCGACGAACAGCAGGTCGAGAACCAGGGACGGATAGGATCCCATTACGAAAAGC
>JAAUXX010029075.1_pt1 | contig 26000 bp, 20 predicted proteins | sample 7278111 | NCBI WGS metagenome assembly JAAUXX01 (sample SAMN14350116, study PRJNA611818) | marine sediment metagenome | isolation source: surface marine sediment (1.8m) | place: French Polynesia: Moorea | collected 2018-08
CGGCGTTGCGCCTCTTGACAAGGGAGCCCACCCTTGCCGGCGAGACGCGCCTTGCCAGAACCGCTGACACACTCACTGAACCCGTCAATATTAGGTTGAAGGAGTACTAGCATTCTTGATCAAAGGCGGCATGCCGGTCGAGCAGTTCCTCACAGTGACAAATAAACTCCTCCATTTCGGCGGGCGCCACGTCTGTCCAATGAGTAGGTGGGTCGCCCGACGCGCTGGCGATCAAAGCCGCCGGCCTGGACGTGCGCAAGGCGCGATCTGCAGCTAAAAATTCCATGGAGTCAATAACTCGGGTGAGTCGATTCAACCAACTTTGGTCGCGCCCAAACAGCGCAATTATTTCTTCCTGGCGGTAGTCGCCGCGACCGACGGGCATCGCGCGCGCCATATCACTCAGTTTGCGCAATTGCGGAAGCTGGAGCACCGCCCGAGAATAGAGGACAAGCCCCAGGTTGAGGGCCAATAAGCTGGCTTGCAAGGCCGAGCGCCTCGCGGGCAAATTGGCGGATTCGTGCAGAGATTGACAATGTTGTCTGGCAAAACCCAACTGCTGACGAAAAAGTCGCTGGGCGCCGACAACATCCATTAGGCTTTTTTCTTGCCGGCAGGACTTTTGCGCGACTCTGTGACATGCCACTTGCCACCGTCATAAAAGGCTTTCCAGCCCGTTGCCTTGCCATTCTCCTCGGATTGAACATATTGTTCCTTGGTCTTGCGGCTGAATCTAACCACCGTCGCACGGCCCTCGGAGTCCTCACGCGGCGCCTTCAGCAGGTGCGAGTACTTGGGGTCGAGTTCGTCTTTGACCAACAACAGTTCTTTGACCAATGGCGCACGCGTCTCCCGGTTCTTGGGAAACTGGCTAGCCGCGAGAAACAGCCCCGACGCACCATCGCGCAGCACATAGTGATCGTCAACTTTTTGGCACTTGATGTCAGGCATCTGGATGGGGTCCATTTTCGGCGGCGCCACTTCGCCGTTGCGCAGCAGCTTGCGGGTGTTTTTGCAGTTTTCCGCCGTGCAGCCAAAATACTTGCCAAAACGCCCGGTCTTCAACTGCATGTCGCTGCCGCATTTGTCACATTCGATAAGCGGACCATCATAGCCTTTGATTTTAAAGGTACCCGTCTCAACTTCGTAACCGGGACAATCGGGGTTGCGCCCACAGATGTGAAGTTTTCGGGTCTCGTCCAGAAAGTAACTATTCATGGCAGTATTGCAAATCGCACATCGATGCCGCCGCCGTAATTGTTTCGATTCCGCCTCTTCATCTTCATCCACGTTGACGGCTTCATCACCCGGCACCAGATTCATGGTAGATTTGCAGCGCTCCTTCGGTGGCAACGCGTAGCCGGAACAACCCAGAAACACGCCGGTGCTGCCGGTGCGTATCTGCATATTTCGGCCACAGGTGCCGCACTTGATGTCCGTTTCAACCGGCTGGTTGCGGCGCATGCCCGTGTCGCCGTCTTTGGCCGCCGCCAGCGTCTTGGAAAAGTTATCGTAGAACTCGTCGAGCAGGTCAATCCAGTCTTTCGCACCCTCCGCGACCACATCCAGCGACTCCTCCATGTTGGCGGTGAAACCATAGTCCATCAGGTCGGCAAAGCTCTCGACCAACCTCTCGGTCACAATATCGCCCATTTTAGTGGCATAAAAACGCTTGTTCTCCACCTGCACGTAGCCGCGATCCTGGATAGTGGAAATAATCGCGGCATACGTCGAGGGGCGGCCAATGCCGCGTTTTTCGAGCTCCTTCACCAGCGAGGCTTCGGTGTAGCGCGCCGGTGGCTTGGTGAAGTGCTGAGCCGGCATGAGTTCTCGCAGCGCCAGCGGCTCGCCAACCCCAACATCCGGAAGAATGCCATCTTCGTCCTTTTTTGGCGACGGCGGCATGACTTTCAAATAGCCTTCAAAGCGTATGACACGTCCTTTGGCGCGCAACTCATAGTCACCTGAGGCGACGCTGATGACGGTGGTCGTGTATCTCGCCGGCACCATCTGGCAGGCAATGAACTGCTGCCAGATAAGCGTGTACAGCCGCTCGGCATCGCGTTCCATGCCCGTTAATTGGGCCGGTTTGCAGTGGACATCCGACGGGCGAATGGCCTCGTGGGCTTCCTGGGCGCCCTCTTTACTGGAATAAGCATTCGCCTTCTCTGGCAGGTATTTGTCACCATACTCACCAACTATATAGTCCCGGCAGGCGTGCACGGCTTCGGCGCTGAGATTGGTGGAATCGGTTCGCATGTAAGTGATGTAGCCTGCTTCGTACAGACGCTGCGCCATCATCATGGTTTTCTTGACACCAAACCCCAATCGCGTCGAGGCCGCCTGCTGCAGGGTCGACGTAATAAACGGCGCCCCGGGTCGCGACGAGGTCGGCTTGTCCTCGCGATTTGCAACACGATATTCACTGCTTTGAAGGCTTGCCACCGCCGCGCTGGCTTGCTCTTCACTGGTCGGGCGAAAGCTCGTACCCTGGTACTTCCTGACCTCGTACTTGCTGCCCTCCCCCTTTTGCGTATCGAGCAGGGCATGGATGGTCCAATACTCTTCCGGGATAAACGCGCGGATTTCGCTCTCCCGCTCGGTCACCAAACGAACCGCCACCGATTGCACGCGCCCCGCGGACAATCCCTTGGCTATTTTTTCCCATAGTAAAGGCGACACCATGTAGCCGACAACGCGATCCAAAAAGCGGCGCGCCTGTTGTGCGCGCACCCGATCGATATCGATTCGCCCCGGCGAGGCGAATGCCTCCTGAATCGCGGATTTGGTGATTTCATTGAACACCACTCGCCGATAGCGATCGGCATCACCGCCGATGGCCTCGCGCAGATGCCAGGCGATGGCTTCCCCTTCGCGATCCAAATCCGTGGCCAGGTAAATGAGCTCGGCCTCATCGGCAAGTTTTTGCAGCTCATTGACGACCTTTTCCTTATTGGGAAGGATTTCATAATGTGCCTCCCAGTTGTTATCGGGATTCACCCCCATGCGATTGATCAACTGTTCTTTAGCCTGCCGCTCCTTGTAGGTCGCCTTTTGCCGCGGCGACATTTTGCGGGTGGCGGCGGCTTTTTTTGCCACCTCCTTCGGATCGGCGCGTTTTTTGCCGCCGCTGGCGGGCAGATCGCGAATATGACCGACGCTCGATTTAACGACAAAATCTTTCCCGAGATACTTATTGATGGTCTTCGCCTTGGCCGGCGATTCTACGATAACGAGTGATTTACCCATAAAACCTTCTTGTTAGCGGGGACCTAGCGGAGTTGTTCCGGACACGTCCCAAAACGATAAGCTGGATACACTTTGATAACGCTGCGCATATATAAGGCCTCATCCGCGTCAGGTCAAGCGCCGCTTTACCAACAAGGAACCTGGCGGGCCGTCTTGGCCAATATCGGTCCAGATTTGACCAACACTCAAGACATACCATATAACTCATTGATTGTTATAGCCTTTTTATATGACACCAGGGTAAAAATCGAACTAAGATTAGTCATGGTTAGATAACGACTTGCGCATCAAAGTTTATGTCCGGAAATTCAATACTTGTGTTACTCCTCGCCCTGACCGCGATCGCCTTATTCATGGTTAGCATGATCAACCAGAGACAAACGCGAGCGCGGCTGATCCAGCAAAAGCTCAGCCGGATGCAAAGGCGCGTAAGCGAACTTGAAGAGCTGGCGGCCACGGCGGAGCCCCTGGTTGAATCCAAGGCCGTGGCCAAAGTCATTCATGACGAGGCCACCGACAATATCCGCGCCATGGTAAATCTGGCACCCCAAACGCCACTTTTCCAAGTGAGCCTCGAGACCGCCGAGCGACACGCGAAAGAACTGAGTAATCCCACTGGCAAAGCGCCACTGTGCCGCATGATGGCAAGCGACGCGGCGATCGCGCAGGCGCAATATGCGCTCTCGGAAGCGGCCCGAATTGTGCGCAAACGTCAGGCGAGCGGCCTTTTGCGAGAGGCGGAAACGGATTCTCTACTGCGGGACCTGAGCTGGGCGAATTACATGGTCAAAGTCGCCAGCAACATCGGCCAGGGCCAAACGGCGGCCCGTCGCGGCGATAGATTGCGCGCATTGAGTTATTACCAAACAGCGCTTGAAGTCGCGACCGCGGAGCGCCACCAGGATGAAAGGCAGGAGCGGATCATCAGCGAGATCGGCGAGCTGCTGAACGGTAAACGCGAGGCCTTGTCGCGCAACCTGATGCCGGAAGCGCCTCACCAAAACGTCCCCCAAAACCCACCCGCCGGCTCGCCGAACAACGGGATCAGTCCGTAGACGCTTGCCGCGCGCTGTCCTCTGCAGCGGCGAGTATTTTGCCAAGGCAGTCGTATATCTGGTCCACCGCAGCTTCTTGCGACACGCCCCGGCAGAACTCATCCCACAGCAGGCCGGCACCGGAAACGTTGAATTCCACCGCTGACACTCCCTGCGGCAATTCCTCCACAACTTGCCGCAACTGCGCAGCTACCGCCGCATCCGGCCGCCCGTCATCTGCCCAGTCCCAATGGCCGTGGAAATGAATGTCGTGGTGGTAAGACTTCTTTTCGAGGCCCCAGGCATTCACCATCCCCGGTCGCCGAATAGCCTTGCTCAGAGGCCGGCAGTAAAAAGCGCCCTTCGCGTCTGCCGCGTCGGGATCGCGGCGCGGCAGACGCACGGTGATTCCACGCTTGTTAGCATAAGCGCGCAGAGCCGCGACCTGAGAGATTCCCGGCGTGGGCCTGAGCATCATCACCGGCCCCACAATCATCACCATGGCGAATACCACCAATAGCCAAGTCATCCACATGCCAGTGCTCCATCAACGTCGTATTGCCGATTTAACTCCGCTTGATCCAGCACAAAAGCCCGCCAGATAGCTGACAGAAGCCATTGAATGTGCCAGCGAGGTGGGAGATAGTAAACCAGACAAAGGTCAGGGTGATAGCTGCAACAACCCGATAACTCCCACCTGCTCGACGAAATCTTTACAGAGGTTGACTATGGGCACTTATAAACACATTCTCGTTGGTTTGGATCTGTCAGAAGACTCGGAAGAAGTCCTCGCCAAGGCGCAGCGGCTCGCCAGTGACTGCGGCGCTGGCGTCAGTGTCGCGCACATTATCGAGCCACTGGCGTTCGCCTATGGCGGCGATGTGCCAATCGATCTGTCGGAGGCGCAACAGGTGATGGAAGATCAAGCCAGAAAGCGCCTGACCAAACTCGCCGAACAACACCGGGTTGCGACCAATAACATCGTCGTCGCACTCGGCCAGACGGCCTCTGAGTTACACACCCTGGCCAAAGATAGAGAAGCCGATCTGATCATCGTGGGCAGTCATGGGCGCCACGGTCTAGCTCTGTTGTTTGGCTCCACCGCCAAGGGCGTGATCAAAGGCGCGGAGTGCGACGTCCTCGCCATCCGCGTTTAACGCAGCGAGGCGGCGGGGGTGACTCATCCCCCCGTTTGCATGTCTTCCAACGCTGCCCAGCGCTCAAAGGCGCTGTTGAATTGCTGCTCTGTGGCGGCCATTGTGGATAATTTCTCCGCCACGAGGGCGGAGTCTTGCTGATAAAAACCCGGCGCGGCAATCTCATTTTGCAGCGCATGCAACTGGCTTTCGAGCGCCTCGAGCTGCGCCGGCAACTGCTCCAGTTCGCGCTGCAAGCGGTAGCTGAGCTTGTTGCTTTTGCGCTTGCTATGCTTTGCGCCCGACGCGGGGGTGAGCGGTGCCAATGGCTTTCTCTTCTCGCGGATGGGCGTGATTGGCTGCGGCCACAGGCCACCCTGGCGCTGCCAGTCGGTATAGCCGCCAACGTATTCCCGCAGCACGCCACCACCGGCAAAAGCAATGGTACTGGTGACCACGTTGTCGAGAAAATCCCTGTCGTGGCTCACCAGTAACAAGGTGCCCGCGAAATTGAGCAGCAAGTCCTCCAGCAGCTCAAGGGTCTCCGCATCGAGGTCGTTGGTGGGCTCGTCCATCACCAGCAAATTGCAGGGCTTGCTGAACAGCTTGGCCAGCAGGATGCGGTTGCGCTCTCCCCCCGACAGCGACTTGATCGGAGTTCTCGCCCGTTCTCCGGAAAACAAAAAGTCCTGCAAATAGCTGACCACATGTTTTTGCCGGCCATTGATGGCGATGCTGTCGCGGCCCTCGGCGATATTGTCAATGGCATTCCTTTCCAAATCGAGTTGCGCGCGCAGTTGATCGAAATAGGCAATCGATAGCTTGCTGCCCAAGCGCACCTGCCCGCTCTGGGGCGCCAGCTCGCCCAGGATGATCTTCAGTAGCGTGCTCTTGCCCACCCCGTTGGGCCCGAGCAAACCGACCTTGTCGCCGCGCAGAATGGTGGTGGTAAAGCCATCGACAATGACGCGATCCCGCCAGCTAAAACTCACATCGACCAGTTCGGCAACCAGTTTGCCGGAAGCCGCGTCGGCGCCGTGTTCAATTTTGGCGAGCTGCGGCCGCGGACGACGCGCCGCGCGCTCTTCACGCAATTTTTGCAGGGCCCGCACGCGTCCCTCGTTGCGGGTGCGGCGCGCTTTGACACCCTGCCGAATCCAGGCCTCCTCGCGGGCAAGTTTTTTATCAAACAGTGCCGCGTGCCGGGCCTCGGTCTCCAGTTGCTGCGCTTTGAAGTCGAGAAAACTCGCGTAGTCGCCGTTCCAGAGCGTCAGCTCGCCACGGTCCAACTCAACGATCTTGTTGGCCACCGATTTCAGGAAGGCGCGGTCGTGAGTGATAAAAACTACGGCCCCTTGGAATTCCCGCAACTGCTGTTCCAGCCACTCGATAGCGGCGATGTCGAGGTGGTTGGTCGGTTCGTCCAGCAACAACACGTCGGGCCTCGCCACCAGCGCTCGGGCCAGCGCGGCGCGGCGGCGCCATCCGCCCGAGAGCTCATCCAGATTGGCACCGGGGTCAAGCTGTAAGCGCGTGAGTACCTGCTCCACGCGATTGTTGAGGTTCCAGCCGTCGGCGCTCTCGATCTGCTGCTGCAGCGCCCCGATCGTCGCGATATCATTTGCCGCCAGCGCCTGTTCGTATTGCGCAAGCGCGGCAAGGATGTCGGCCACGCCGCCGGCGACATAGTCAAAGACCGCGATTTCGCTCTGCTCAGGCAAGTCTTGGGACAGCGCGGCGACCACCGCGCCCGGCCGTTGCCAAACCGTGCCACCGTCAGCGCTCACCTGTCCGGCAATCACTTTTAGCAGCGTCGACTTGCCCACGCCGTTGCGACCGACGATGCAAAGTCGGTCGCCACCATCAAGCTGCACGGAGGCGTCATCGAAAATCACCTGCTCCCCGTAGTGGAGCTGTACATTGGACATATTGACAAGCGGCATGATCACCTCGCGGGCCCGATTTCGCCGGCGCTTGGACTAAAGCCGAATAGAATAAGCGCCGCGCAACGATTATAACGTTATAGACGCGACTGTGGTCCGGTTGAGATAAAGCACTTCTGGGAACTTTTGCTGGCGAAAGCTAGACTTTTCGTCAACACTGAATAGTGGCCCCGGAAGTCAATTCAGCGGCGGGCGAATTTGGCGCACTTTTGGGCTTGTTCCCAAGCGGCGATCAATGGTAAGTTCTCAGAGGTCATAATGAGGAAAGTCAGCAGTTCACTATGATGAAGTATTGGATTTTGCACGTATTTTACGCGATCGTCCTGGGGAGCTTAAGCCAAGGGTCCATAGCGCTTGCGCCGGACTCACAGTGGCTCCAGCCCCAGCCCGGTGACCAAAAGAACACCTTAATCGAGCAGCGTTATCACTACGAACTCGCCAAGAGCGCCCTCAACGGCAAAAAGCTCGCCGAATACCACAAGCACTACGCTCTGCTGGGCGACTACCCGCTTGTTCCCTACCTCGACTACTCGTTGATCAAGCAGACGATTTACGATTTTGATTTTGCGACCATCGATCGCTTCCTGGCAACCAACCGCGGCACCTTCCTTGGCTACCGGCTGCGCGAACAGGTATTGTACGCGCTGGCCAACAAACGCCGCTGGAGTGACTATCTGGCATACTACGATCCGCAGATGGAGCAGAAGGCGCTGCAATGTTATCACCTCTACGCACGTGTATCGCTGGGCGACAATCAGGCATTTGCCGAAGTTCCCGCTATCTGGACGGAAGGAAAATCGCAGCCAAAGCAATGCGACCCCCTGTTCAAAAAGTGGCGTCGCCAAGGCGGCCTCAGCGATGAGATTGCCTGGAAGCGGTTCCACAATGCGATGCAAAACAACAAGCGCAGCTTGGCGCGCTATGTCTCGGGTCTGATGTCGGATACCTACAAAGCCCACGCCGCGGAGTATCTCGGTGTTCACGCCTACCCGGGCAGAATCAAACAACACCGGCGCTTCACCAAAGCCTCTCACAAAACTCAGCAGATCATTGCCCACGGCATCAAACGCTTCGCCCGCATTGACCCGAAACAAGCCCTGTATCACTGGGAGCTGTATGAGGCACAGCAATTATTTCCGAAGGAAATCACCCTCGATACCAAAATCTACCTCGTAAAAAAACTCGCCTCGAAGGGGTTTACGGCGGAAGCCGAAGCACTTATCCGGCATTCCGGCGAGCTGCGCCAGAGAGAAGTGGTTGAAAGGATGCTACGCGAGGCGCTGCGCAACGAGCAGTACGGCAAGGTAGTTGAATGGATCCATTATCTCGACGCCGACGCGAGGGCTTCCGATCGCTGGCGGTATTGGCTGGCGCGCGCCCAGGATGAGCTGGGCGTAACCGGACAGACCAGCAGCACCGAGATCTACCGGGCGCTGTCGCAACGACGAAGTTTCTACGGTTTCCTGGCGGCGGACATTCTCAATCGCGAATACGCGCTCGGCCACCGCCCCAGCGAGGTCACGGCGAGCACCAAGCTGGTGGTGGCAAATATGCCGGCTATCAAACGGGCCAAAGAATTGTGGCTGAAAGGCAACTACCGCGAGGCACAGGCGGAATGGCGCTTCGCCACGCGCAGCATGAGTGCCAGGGAGCTGGCGGCCGCGGGCAAGATCGCGCGCCGCTGGGGTTGGTACAATAAAGGCATCCACGCCATGATCCGCGGCAACTATTGGGACGACCTGGACATTCGTTTTCCGCTCGCCTATCGCGAAACCGTGGAAAAAATCTCCACGAAAACCGCGGTGGAAGACATACTTATCTACGCCATCGCCAGACAGGAAAGCGCCTTTTCCGAACAAGCCCGTTCGTCGGCCGGCGCCATGGGGTTAATGCAGCTGATGCCGGGCACCGCCCGCCAGACCGCGCGCAAAACCGGCATCCAACACCGCGATAGCTATTTATTCGATCCGGAATACAATATCAACCTCGGCAGCCGCTATCTGAACGAATTGCTCGGTCAATTTAACGGCAATCGCATTCTCGCCGCGGCGGCCTACAACGCGGGTCCTCATCGAGTGGAAAAATGGATTAAACGCGCGCCGCTTGAGCTACCCTTCGATGTTTGGATTGAGACCATTCCCTTTAAGGAAACACGCGGCTACGTGCAAAATGTGCTGGCTTTTTCCGTCATCTACGCCTATCGCCTGGGCCGCGAACGAGACCTCGTGACCGATCTTGAGCTGAATAATTCGCTGTAACGCCATTCCCGCGCACAATAGATTGACCTGTGCCATACTCAGGACAGCCTTCTTTGTAATCGCAACCTCAAAGGAATGCAACATGAACCCAAGCGGTGGTGACGTCAACAGCAACGGCGACTGGTGTCACGTCTCCGAGACAGTCAATATGCTCTATCTCGCCGTGTGTCAGATCGAAGCCACCATGAGCGACGCCAACTCATCCGTCAACACGCTCACACAAAGTTTCACCCATCTCGCCAATCACACCTGTGACGCCAGTGAGAGTGCGCAGACTATCAACGCGGTAAGCCAACTCGACGGTTTCAAACGAGAGCTCACGAAAACGACCACGGAACTGCGGGAAAACATTTCCCAAGCGGTACAGGCCTTCCAATTTTACGATCGCGTTTGCCAACGTATAGATCATGTCGCGCGCAGCCTGGAAAAAGTTTCCGCACTCCTGGAAGACGAGGCCAATCTGCATCGACCGGATTCCTGGAAACAAGTACAGGATAAAATCAAATCGAGCTACACCATGGAAGCGGAACGCATCATGTTTGAATTTATCATGCGTGGCGGCAGCGTCAAAGAAGCGCTGGAGATTTATCGCCATCATTTTACGCGGGACTCCTATGATAAAAATGATGCCGATGAAATTGAACTGTTTTAGGGCCTGTTAACACGCATTGAATCATCACTGTTGTGGCTGAAACAGCGCCAGTCTGTGATCACAGCGCATCTTTCCAGCGGATAAAATCTTGCGCGGAAAACGGCCAGCCGATCTCGGCGCCGCTAGCCTTGTCTTTCACCACCGGAATTCTAATGCCGTAGTTTTGCACCAGTTCTCGATCCGCGGCGATGTCAATCACCTCCAACTGCTCGTGCGCAACCCCGGCGTTTTCCATGACGGCCAAGGCCTGTTCACACAAGTGACAACCGCGCGTGTTATACAAAATATACATGAGATAACGATAAAAAATTAGGCCGGCGAATACTAAATCGACGCCGCCAAATAAGCAACGACAAAGACCAATATTGCTATTTATTGACCCGACACGCACAAATCTGCGTCTATGAGCGGAAACTCGCTAGCCGCGGCAGCAGATTCTCCAGCAGCGCTCGAATTTTCCCGCCACTTCGTCCCTCGTGACTTCCCTGATTGGCAAGCCAGGCGGCCAACTCCGGAACGACGGCGCGCTCAATACCCGTGGCCTCCGCCCGCACAGTGATATCCTCCACCATTTGTACAAACCCGGCCAAGCGTGCCAGGCTATTATTGCCGTTGGCAAAATTCAAGACCTCGTCCAGACCAGGGCGCGCCGCATCGACGTTCGACCGGCTCGGCGCGCGACCATAGGCCGCTGTGACTTTGGTGTAAGTCTCTTGCCTCAACTTGAGGGAAAAATTCGCGATCTCAGACTCATCAAAGCCTATGGTCAACGCCATGGCAAAGGCCTGTTCGATATCGCCCGCGAAAAAAGCCGAGGACAACTCGCCAATTTGGTTGAGTAAATCTCCTATCGCCCGCAATTCATCCTCGTCTACCTCTCCGGTCACTTGAAGATTGAAACGGTCGCCGGCAAAAGATACGGCGCCCGCGCGCCCGCTTTGATGATCTGTTGCAAGTGCGGCGGCGCGCGAAGTTCCGACACTGCCCTGGCTGCCCCGCACCGCATTGGCGGCAACGAGGATTTCATCGCCATCGCGCGTTTTCAGCCTGAAGTTAAAGCTGCTACTGGCGTAATTTACCAGGGAACTCTCGATCAGCGAAGCTACCTTATCGCGGGGCCGCACGATGCTGTCAACAAATTCGGCAATGGTGCGCTGAGGCGACGGCGGGGAAACGGGCTGGGGGAGAACTTGCGCGGACTCGCTGATTTGCTGGTGGCCCGCGTCACTCACCTGCGAAGCCGGCGCGGCGGCGGGTGTGTCTACCGCCGCCAGCGGCGATGCAAGACCCAGCGTTGCCGCCAGCCGATCGATACCGGCGATAACGGCCTCGTAGGTAGCGCGTATCGCGTGTTCAACCTCGGTGGTGAGCGGACCGGCGGCGGATAGTTCCGTCAACGCCGCATCATAACCACCCAAAAAGCCCTCGTAAGCCGCCTTGAGACGGGACGCAAGCGCGTCCTGCGAAGCACCCTGCGCCACATCGGCGTCGAGGCGGGTGGCGATGAACTTTAAAACCGTATCGGCCGCGGCCGCAGGCGGCGACTGTTTGTCAATCGCCGCATACTTTGCCACGCCGTCGCTCAAAAAGGTGTGACTCCCGGCAATTTTCCGACTGATCGAGACCGTGCTGGACGCCAGCAACGTTGAACGCTGCGTCTCCGCCGCCTGGGTGCTGGTCGCAGCCACGTCGGTCTTTTCCGGCGGCGTCACATAGGTTATGCCTTGAGCGGCTTGGGTCTGAGGAATAGATAACATGCGCCGAACTCCGAACGACCAGGGACTATCTGTCTTTTCGGCGCAGTAAGAGTAAACTTAAAGATTAAAAGTTAATAAACCGTCATCGTTCTTAAGTGGTCACCCCTGAAAAATAAGGTCATGGCATTTTTCAGTATTAACAGGCCCTAAGTAAGAAAGAACCAGGCTAGAGCAGCCCCGACGATGACCGCCAGCGCCGCCCACAGCAACCCCTTACTCCTGGAGTCCCCGGCGCTGGCGGAGGTCACCGACGCCGTCGATGTGGCGGCAACCTTATTTACCTGTGCCGCGGCAGCTTTGGGCCGGGCTTTCGCCTTTGCCGCCGCGGGCTTTGCCGGCACCTCCTGCGCGGGAATTTTCAGCGCCGGGCGAATGGTGGTCAGGTCGCCGTCGGTAGACGGCCGCAGGGCGGTCTTGTCTTCATCGATGATGGGACCGATGACGCGGAACCGCAGCGTGTCAAAGCTGATCTCATCGCCGGCGATGGCAATGGCCTGATTCACTTTTTTACCGTTGATATAGGTGCCGTTAGAAGAATTGAGGTCCTGCACCTGCAAGCCGCGGTCGGTGACCGTCACTTTTGCGTGTTTACGCGACAGGTGCACCACGCCCAGACTAACGTCGCACTCCTGCGAGCGCCCGATGGTTTGCAACCCCTCGAGTGGAAAGTGCTTATCCGCGAGAGCAGTATTGAGGGCTTTCAGCGCCCAACCACTGTTGGCGCTGGTGAGATTGACCGGATCGCCTTTGCTGGCCTTGGGGTCAAGCAGAACAAATTCATCGCCGCCAAGCTGCACGACATCGCCAGGATTCAACGTCGCTGCGCCGGATATCGCTCGACCATTGACAGTCAGGGCTGCGCCTCCGACTAGATTCACCAGTTCAACGCTGTCGCCATTGACGTGGAATTCCGCGTGATTTGCGCTGACATCCTCGCCCGCCACCCTGATATCACAGCCGCCATCACTCCCCATGACATATTTTTTTTCCACCAACCACAGGGGACCTTTACCCGTTTTTTTGTTTTGCAGTTGCAGCATTTCTTATCACCCCAGTTTATATCTAAACTCAATAGAGTTGTGAAAAGTAGTGTTTTTTTTCACCGCCTTGATCTATAAACACCTTACAAATTGTGAATATCGCCAAGAAAATTCCACTGAATTAGCGACTTATCCCGATTTTTAGTTTAGTCTAAGTTATATGAACGTTCGATTGATATATTCATCTTATGCATTTTTGGCGATATAGCGCTGCCACTGATGTGGGCTTACAGAGAAATAATAATGAAGACAGTTTTCTGAGCAGCCCGGAACTCGGGTTGTGGCTGGTGGCAGATGGGATGGGCGGCCACGCCGCCGGCGAAGTCGCCAGCGCCATCGTCTCCGAGACCATTAAAAAAAAGATTTCCGAGGGCAGCACCCTCGCCGATGCAATTCAATTCAGCCATCGGGAAGTTCTGAATGCCGCCGCCAACGGGCACGGCGGCCAGGGCATGGGTTCCACCGTGGTTGCGCTGCTATCCGACGGTCAGCACTACGAAATTGGCTGGGTCGGCGATAGCCGCGCCTACCTATGGTCGCCATCCGCGGCGAAGTCCTTCGCGCAAATCACCACGGACCATTCCTATGTGCAAATGCTCTATCAGACCGGCGTCATCAGCGCGGCGGAACTCGGCAGTCACCCGGAAAAAAATATCATTACCCAGTGTCTGGGCTCCATCGAGCTGGACACGGTGACGGTGGACACCTTTGATGGCGAATGGCATCGGGGCGATTGGATCCTGCTTTGCAGCGACGGCCTCTCCGATGCGGTCACCGATCACGACATGGCCGACGTACTCACGCACACGGCCAATATCCAAAGTGCCGCCACTGAGCTTATCAATTCCGCGCTGAAACATGGCGGCAAAGACAATATCACTGTCACAATTGTGGAATGTCCCAGTCCCTATCTAAATTTTTTACACGGTTTTACCTCCTCCCTATCAAAATTTTTTAAATAGTCCTATATCATTCGCGCCGGGAAATCCAGACGCATGCGTCTGAAGTTTAACAATGTAAATCGAGATTCTTTATCGCTGCCGGGAACTCAACAAATGAACAAAATTTGCCTGATTATATTGACCTATTTGGTATCCTGCTCGGCCCTGGCGGCCAAGAGTAAAACACCGGTCTCGGAACTGGAACTGGGCGTCATCACCACCAGTGGCAACACCAATACCCAGTCGTATAAAGGCAAGCTTGATCTCAGACAGGAGGTCAAGGCCTGGCACAACCACTTTATCGTAGAGGGCCTCTCCAAGCGCGATGAAGTGGAAGTGACCTCTGGCGACGAGACCCGCAGGCAAGACCAAACCACCGCAGAAAAGTATTTTGCCTCCGCCAAAAGCAACTACAAATTCAGGCGCGACCACGCCGCACTTTTTTTCTACGCAGAATATGACCGCAATCGCTTCAGCGGTTTCGACTACCAGTATACCCTGGCCATGGGTTATTCGAACCGACTGTTCACCAGCGACCGTTCCCACCTGGCCTACGACCTTGGTCCCGGTTACACGGTCGATCAGCCAGAAGATATCGACGGCGAGAGACAGGATAAGGAGGATTCGGTCATCGCTCGAATTGCGGCCGAGTACTTTTTTCAAATCAGTGATAACGCCAAGTTCACCCAGACCGTGAGCAGCAACTACAATCCCGACACAGATCGAAATTCCAAAACAAAAGCCGTGAGCGCGCTCACTGCGCAGATAAATTCCGCCCTTGCCCTGCGCGCATCCTACACGCTCGACTATAATTCCGTGGTGCCGCCCGAGCGGGATCATGCGGACACCGAAACCGCCCTTACGGTGGTATATAGCTTTTAATCCCTTTACACTAGTCACTATGAGCGAATTTGTCCCGGGCCAACGCTGGGTCGTCGATTCCGAGCCCGAGTTGGGCCTCGGTACGGTCACCCACATCGAAGGCCGCAGCGTGCGCATTTATTTTGAGCTGGGTAGTTGCGAGCGCAACTACGCCTTGGACCAGGCGCCTCTGACCCGGATTCACTACGCCGTCGAAGACGAGATTGAGACCTCGGAGGGAGACGGCGGCCGCATCGTCGCGGTGGAAGAACATCAAGGTTTATATTTTTACCGGCTCGACAACGAAAAAATTATTCCCGAAACCGCGCTAAGTTCCGAAATTCAACTCAACCAGCCCTTTATGCGCCTGATGACGGGGCAACTGGACAAGCCCGGCTGGTTTTTTTTCAAGCGTCAGTTAAGCGACGCCATCTCCCGAGTATGGCAGTCGCGACTGAACGGTTTACTGGGGGTGCGCGCGAACCTCATTCCCCACCAGCTCTATGTGGCCTGGAGTGCCTGTGAGCGCGAGCGCGTGCGCGTGTTACTCGCCGATGAAGTTGGACTGGGCAAAACCATCGAGGCAGCGAGCATCCTCTCACGCCTGAGTAAACTGGAGCGCGTGAACCGCGCCTTGATCGCCGTACCCGCCGCCCTGCAGGTGCAGTGGCTGGTGGAACTGGTGCGGCGCTTCGCCCTCCACCCCGAATTGTATCAAGGCGATGAACACGATTTTGCCAGTGGCCGGATCCACATCGTGCCGCACGCTATCTTTGCGCAGAAAAAAACCGCCTTGGCCGCCGGCGAATTCGATATTGTGATTGTCGACGAAGCCCACCACCTGACTCCCGGCAGCGACGAATTTCAAAGTCTCAGCTTGCTCGCCGCCACCACAGAGCACGTGGTGCTGCTGACCGCGACACCCGAGCAACTGGGGATGGCAAGCCATTTTGCTCGCCTGCAGTTACTGGATGCGGCAAAGTTTTCCAATTACGAGGCCTTTGTCGCACAGGAGCAACACCATATCGAACTCAATCAGGATATTCGCAACCTGCCCGCCACACGCGAAAAAATCCTCCGGCAGTACAAAATAAGTGAAGAGGTCGCAGCGGATGACCAGACGCTGATCGCCCAGTTGCTGGACTGTCATGGCGTTGGCCGCGTCATGTTCCGCAATGTGCGGGCGGCCATCGCCGGCTTCCCGCAACGTCTGGTACACGCACCCGCGCTCGACAGCGACGATTGGGCGACAAAGTACGAATGGCTGGCCGGCTGGCTGAAAAAACACAACAAAAACAAGACCCTGGTGATATGCCACCAGGTCGAACAAGTGTTCGCCTGCGAAGATTATCTGTGGAAAAAACACGGCCTGGATGCCGCGGTGTTTCACGAGCAACAGAGCCTTATCGAGCGCGATCGGGCGGCCGCCTATTTTTCCGACGCGCAGGAGGGTTGTCAGGTGTTAATCTGTTCCGAAATCGGCAGCGAGGGCAGAAACTTTCAATTTTGTTGCCAACTGATCTGCCTCGATCTGCCCGACCATCCGGACCTGCTCGAGCAACGCATCGGCCGTCTCGACCGCATCGGACAAAACAACGTGGTCAACATTCACGTGCCGCTGGCGCCCGGCTCGATCACAGACCGACAATTTCGCTGGTTTCACGAAGTCCTAGGTTGCGTGGAGCAACAAAACCCCGCCGCCGGCGCGGTGCACGATGAATTCTGGCCCGGCCACAACGACAAGCCGGCAGATGAAGCGCGCATAAAGGCGGCCAAAAAAAGACTGCAATCCCTGCAGGAGGAGATAAAACACGGTCGTGACGCACTGCTGGAAATGAACAGTTGCCGCCAGCCCTTCGCCGATCAGTTGGCCGAGCGCATTGAAGCGTTTGAGCGTCACTCCCCTTTTGACCTGGTGGAAACGGCCAGTGACCTCCTGCACTTTCATTTCGAAGAAACACAGCAGGGGGTCTACAGCATTATCCCCACTGACAATATGTTGCTTCCCGCCCTGCCGGGCGTGCCGCCCGAAGGCAGCGAGATTACCTTTCGCCGCGACCTCGCTAATCAGCGCGAGGACATCCTGTTTGTCAGCTGGGACGCGCCGCTGGTTCAAGGTCTGTGGGAATTACTGCACTACTCCGAACTGGGCTCGGCCTCCGTCGCGACGCTGGTCAGCCGGCAACTGCCGGCAGGCCACTGCCTGCTGGAATGCTGTTTCGACCTGCTGGTGCAATCACCTTTCAGCGCCGCCTGCCGCCCTTTTTTGAGCGCCATCAGCCTTCGCTCACTGGCGCTGGATATCAGCGACAAGGATTTTTCGGAGCTACTGCCGGAAGCGTCACTGAATAGTTCCATTCGCGCGGTTAAGCGACATCTGGCGCGGGAAATCGTCAAATCTAAAAAAGAGGAAATACCCGCGTGGTTTGCCAAGTGCGAGCAGTTTGCCGAACGACAAAAACAGACCGTCTTGCAACAGGCAAAAGCGCATGTGGAGCGCCACTACGGCAACGAAACCGCGCGCCTGTTACAGCTGCAAAAGCGCAACGACTTAATAGACGACGCGGAGATCGAATCACTGAAGCGACGCTGTTTGGACCTTATCGGTGCGCTGGAGGATAATACCCACCTGCATTTATCCGCGATACGACTGATCGTGATCACCGACGCCTGATCAACGCGAAAAAAGCGGGCACAAGGCCCGCTCCAGGCATGTCGCGCAAAATCTTACAGACCTTTTATTTACTCATAGGCCCTTACAATTGGCATAATAGGTTACCGTGGCCGGCCAGTCGGAAAAAATGCCGATGATGCCCACATCCTGCGCGAGCACGTGCAACAGATTCATCATGTCGCCATCGTTGTCGATCACTTCCGAGGTCGTCTGGTAGTACCAACCGCCGCCGCCCGCCAGGGGGCCGGAGCGCTCGATGGTCCAGGTGACAATGTCAAGCCCGGCGCCTTTGGCCTGCATGGCGTATTCCGAGGGCACGATTTCACCATCGGCGTCGACGCCCACCAGCATCCACATGGGCGGCGCCAGGATTTCGACGCCGTCCGCCACCAACTCTTCCATATTTGGCGACCAGGTGCTCGGATCGGTGTGATCGAAGCTTGAATCGCCATAGCGGCCATCCAGATATACCGCCTGACGCCCGAAACGCGGTTCGTTGGCAATCCAGTAGCGCACATCATCGAGATTGAAACTCTGCGCCCACACCTGGCGCGGCTTGACGCCGGCCTGCTTGTACTCGTCGATCAGCTGTTGGGCGTAGTCCTGTTGCGTATAGTCACCCTCATACGGCATCTCGACACTGGGCGCCTTCAGCTCCGGCGTAAATTTAACGTTTAAGTCCTTAAATAATTCGATACTTTCTTTATGGCTCAGCAAAGTGCCGCAGGTGGCGTATAAATCAGTGCGCCAGTTAGCGGTACCATCGACATATTCTTCCACCGTGGTGGCGCTGGCGTTGGCGGCGTCCATTTTTCCGCACAGGGATTTGAATTCCCGCAGTGTAATATCACTGGTGCAGCAGCGCGCCGCAGCCCGCCCACCGGTAATCGGATTGGCCGGCGTGAAAGGCTGCGAACATTTCTCGGCGAGATCGGTCAGCAGAATATTGGTGGTGGTGTGCAAATCGCACTGCGAGTGCCGGCAGACAAGCTCGCGATCCTTGGTGAAGGTCACATCGCACTCCATGATCCCCGCGCCCATCTTGGCCGCCGCCTCGTAAGACTCCTTGGTATGCTCGGGAAATTGCAGCGGCGCGCCGCGGTGACCGATGGAAAAATCGGTTTTATAAAACGGCCCCTTAGCGCACTGTTTGAGCGCCTGTTTCAGCGGCCCTTCGTCCATATCCTCCACCAGGTAAAATGGACGCGGCCCCAAGGTAATACCCCGGCCGCCTTTCCCGTGCCACTTTTTAGCCGGCTTTTGCCGCTCGGCATTAACTGTTTGGTCAGCGAAATCCTCACTGATGGACTGACAGGCGAACAAAACACTGGCGATAACAACGAGAAATTTGATACGACGTGAAGTAAGCATGAGCCCCACCTAATTACGTTCGGCATTATGGCGCAAAGACTACCTAGAGAATATTTAATATTTATGCCGATTTGATGACATTAAGAAGACCAAGGCACAGGATGCGCGGTTCTGGGTGGAAACAAATTAGCGCTAAGACCACCCTGTCGAGCAATCATCGGCTTAAAAACAACCACGCGGCGCGCGGTTCTTCTTTTGTGACAATGGAAGTCAAATCAAGGTATGCTGTGTTTTGGCAATAACAAAAAGGGGAAATCGGCGATGGCCTTACATGAGCGAGCCGGACAGCCGGTGGCACAGGCTGATCTCACCAACATCCCGCGGCTGGTAAGTGAATATTATCTCCACGGCTCGGCGATCGCACCGGTGAGTTTCGGCACCTCCGGCCACCGTGGTTCTTCTTTCAACCATAGTTTCAATGAACTGCATATCGCCGCGATCTGTCAGGCATTGGTGGAACACCGGCGCCAACATCGCATCGGCGGCCCGCTTTACATCGGCATGGATACCCACGCCCTGTCCGAATGCGCCTTCGCCACAGCGCTCGAAGTCTTTGTCGCCAACGACGTGAGAGTGGTGATTCAGCAGGGCCGAAGTTTCACGCCCACACCGGTGATTTCGCACGCGATTCTCACTTATAACCGAAATCGCCGCGGGGATCCGGCCGACGGCGTGGTGATTACACCCTCGCACAACCCACCGCAGGACGGTGGCGTTAAATACAACCCCCCGCACGGCGGGCCGGCTGACAGCGAGGTCACCAACAGCATTCAGAAGCGGGCCAACGAGATTATCGCCGCGGAGGGAAAGGCGATCAAACGCATCCACCTCGACGCCGCCCTGAAATCCGACCTGGTGATCGAACACGACTATATACGCCCCTATGTGGAAGACCTGAAAAACGTGCTAGATCTGGAGGCGGTGGCCGCCTCCGGGCTCAAAATCGGCGTCGATCCCATGGGCGGATCAGGGATTTACTTTTGGGACGTCATCGCCTCCACCTACAAACTCGACATCAGTGTGGTCAACGATAAGGTCGACCCCACCTTTTCCTTCATGACGCTGGACAAGGACGGCAAAATTCGCATGGATTGCTCCTCGCCCTGCGCGATGGCGGGGCTGATTAAACTAAAAGACCGCTTTGATATCGCCGTCGGTAACGACCCCGACTACGATCGCCACGGCATCGTCACCCAAGCGGGCCTAATGAACCCCAATCACTATCTTGCCGTGGCCATCGACTATCTGTTCCGCCACAGAGCGCAATGGTCACCCGATTTGGCGATCGGTAAAACCCTGGTGTCCTCCAGCATGATTGATCGGGTCGCCCATTCGCTGAGGAAAAAGCTGGCGGAAGTGCCAGTGGGCTTCAAATGGTTTGTGGACGGACTCCACCGGGGCACCTATGGCTTCGGCGGAGAAGAGAGCGCCGGCGCATCCTTCCTGCGCCGCAACGGCGAGGTATGGTCCACCGACAAAGATGGTTTTATCCTTGCCCTGCTGGCCGCGGAAATCACGGCCGTGACCGGACGCGATCCCGCGCAACACTATCAGGCGCTAACAGAGAAATTCGGTGCGCCGATTTATACCCGCCTGGACGCGGCGGCAACCGCGGAACAAAAATCCGTGTTGAAAACTCTGGCGGCCGAAGATGTGACAGCGAGCGAACTGGCGGGCGAAAACATTATCGCCAAGCTTACGCACGCACCGGGTAACCATGCGCCTATCGGCGGACTCAAGGTGGTGACGGCAAACGGGTGGTTTGCCGCACGGCCTTCCGGTACCGAAGATATTTATAAGATTTATGGCGAAAGCTTTCTGGGAAAGGCGCATCTCAATAAAATCTGCGAAGAAGCCCAACAAATTGTCAAGCAAACTTTTGCCAAAGCGTAGATAGAGGATGAAGTGTTAAATCTTGTCAATCAACCTGTGCGTCCGCGTTGACATCAGGCGGAAAAATAATGCCGGTAACCAGCGTTTTAGCCGCCAGAGCCGTCGTTCAAGTTTATGCGGCAACACCCAGAATCTGCGCTCGATGACACCGCGGTAAATCTCCCCGGCCACATCCTCAGCGCTCACTCCGGAATGAGCCATGGCTTTTTCAATCCACAGTTGCGTGCCGCCGCTGGCGGAGCGCACCGTGCCGGCCAAAGCGGTGGGGAAAAACCCCGGACACGCCACCGACACAGCGACATTGAACGGCGCGAGTTCAAGGCGGGTGGTTTCCGCGAGCGAAATCACCGCAGCCTTGGTGGCATTGTAACTGGCCATCTTCGGCGCGTTCATCAGCCCGGCGGCGGAGGCAATATTGACAAAGTGTCCGCCATGTTGCGCTTTCAGCAACGGCGCAAACGCACGGTAAACCCGGATCACCCCCAGCAGGTTGATATCCATCACCCAATGCCAATCGTCCAGCGAGATATCTTCAATAAAACCGGCGCTGCCGGCGACGCCGGCATTGTTGACCACCACATCGACACCGCCCCACCGTTCCACGAGTTGATCGCGGGCACCTTCCACGGCGCCGAGTTCACGCACGTCGCAGTGCACGTAACACGACTGCGGATGCCGCTTTTTCAGCTCATCGAGGGTCGCCTCTCCCGCGTCCGCCTGGATATCACCGATACAAACCCGCCAGTTTTCGGCGGCAAAACAAAGTGCAATGGCCTTGCCCAAACCACTGGCGCCACCGGTAATAAAAATGCGTTGTTGCGCCATTGATAATGAGTTCGACATAGTGGTTTTTAGCCCAACCATAGTACCCTATCGAGCGGGCGCCCGCCGCCGTCAATGCGAGAAATGCGAAGCACGCCCCCAGGGCTACGTAAAATCCTTAACTTCCTGCAACCATTCCACGACCGCCGGGCTGACAAAGCGGGCGTCGAGCGTGATGGCGTAAAACTGCTCGCTAACGCCTTCACAGCGTCCCAACACGCGCACGCGATATTGCTTTTCAATGACGTCCTTTTGATCGTGGGGCGCGGCAAAACAGCCGAAACCCGCTTCGCCGAAGGACGTCACCAGCGCACTGTCTTCCATTTCCGCCACCGTCTTGGGCTTGATGCCGTGGTCGTGAAAAAACTGGTCGAGCAGACGACGGACGTAATTTTTCGGTCCCGGCAGGAGAACGGGGGCCGCATCGAGCGAGTGGGGAAAATTTTCTTGCAATTGGTCGGCCAGAGTGTCGGCCGCATAGAAGGCGAGTTCGGAGGTCAGCAGCAGCTGCGACTGCACCTTGGTGTGACCGGTCATAAAAATCGGCCGGTCGGAGAGCACAGCGTCGAGCCGGCGGCGCGCCAGATCTTCCAACAGATCTTCCAGCTCCACTTCGCGCACCGTCAAAACCGGCGGTTGCGGTGAGCGCAGAATGGGCTCCAGCAGACGGCGCACACTGATTTTCGGCAACACGTCCGCCGCCCCGATGCGCAGGCGCCGTTGGTGATGCGGCATCCGCGCTTCCATCAACGCCAGCAGCAGTTCCTGCTTGGCGAACATGGCGTCGGCATGCTCGAACACGCGCTCGCCGAGGGCAGTCAGCGCGAGCGTCTTGCTGGCGCGCACCAGCAGCGGCTCGGAAAAATGCGCCTGAAACTGTTTCAACTGACCGCTGACGGTCTGCGGCGTCAGGTGTAACTGTTCCGCCGCGCGGCCGAGGCTGCCCTGGCGCACCACCTCCCAGAAATAGTACAGGTGATTGTAGTTGATTCGCATATTTCGATATGGCCGAAGTCAAATTAAAGTAAATTCGAATATACCAAATACACCGAGGCAACTACACTGCTAATCTTTTAATGTCGAAAACCGTTTGGCAAGTTTTCGAGGCACTTCATCAACCGATACAGAAACCGCCGCGATGCGAGCGAAACAAGGTGGCATTGGCAAATGGCAAAGATCAAAGGCTGGCTACAGCAGGAATATTCGACTGGCATTATCCTCTTCATCGCGGCGCTGCTGGCGCTGGTCGCCGCCAATTCTCCCTTGCGCCTGTGGTATGACGCGCTGCTGACCACGCCTTTGTCGATTAGTGTCGGCGATCAGGGCATCGACAAGCCGCTGCTATTGTGGATCAATGACGGGCTTATGGCCATTTTCTTTGCCTTCGTCGCCCTGGAGGTTAAGCGGGAATTGTGCGAAGGCGAACTGAGAAGCGTGAAGAAAATAGCGCTGCCAGGTGCGGCGGCGGTCGGCGGGATGCTGGTGCCCGCGGCGGTCTACCTGGCGGCGACCTTCGGTGACGCCAGCGCCATGCGCGGCTGGGCCATTCCGGCCGCCACTGATATCGCCTTCGCCCTCGGCGTTCTGGCGTTACTCGGCAACAGAGTCCCCGCCAGCCTCAAGGTGTTCCTGCTGACGCTGGCAGTCATCGATGATCTGGGCGCAATCGCCATTATCGCCTTGTTCTACACCAGTTCTATTTCAACCACCGCCCTCTTCGGGTCGCTAGCGGCCTTGGTTGCCCTCATATGCATGAATCGCAGCGGCGTCAAAAGCGCCGCGGCCTATGTGCTGGTGGGCGTCGTGGCCTGGGTGTTCGTGCTGAAATCCGGCGTGCACGCCACGCTCGCAGGCGTCGCCGTTGGGTTCGCCATTCCCTTTGCCGGTAAAGACGGTGGGCCATCACTGGTAAAAGCACTCGAGCATAATCTCAAACCCTGGGTTTCGTTCTTTATTCTGCCGGCCTTCGCCTTCGCCAACGCCGGTCTTGCGCTCGGCAATATCTCGCTCGCCGACCTGCTCAGCCCGGTGCCCCTGGCCATCGGCCTAGGGTTAGTGGTGGGCAAACAGGTGGGTGTGTTCGGCTTTGCCTACCTGGCGGTCAAGCTGGGTATCGCGAGGTTGCCGGAAAACACCCGCTGGGCGCATATTTATGGTGTCGCCTGGTTGACCGGTATCGGCTTTACCATGAGCCTGTTTATCGCGTCACTGGCATTTCCGGAAAACACTCTGGGCAAAGTCGCCGACTATCGCCTGGGCATATTGCTTGGCTCCACCATTGCCGCGCTTGGCGGCTATGCGATATTGCGGCTGCTAGCGGCGCAGAACTGCGAAGACAAGGAGTCAACGCCTCAGCAGCAATATGCGGTCGCCAGAGCTGACTACAGTTGACGTAGAGCCAGAACAGCTATCGCCTGGGCTATGCCTATTTGGCGGTCGCTGGCGCCCCTAATTTCAGTCATACGCAGTGCACCTAACATCAATCGAAACTGATTGGATAAGCACCAGTTGATACCCGCGGCGATCACATCGCCGCACCCACCATCGATATCGTCGACCGCCCCCCAAAGCGCAAATCCACACCTCGCCGCATCCGTCTAATTCGCCGTTGGAGGCTATGCCACGTCAATGGTTTTGTTGAGAAGACGAGTTTGCCGGAGGCCGAGCTTTCCTGTTTTACGCGCTCGTAATGGCAACAATGTGCTATCGCTTTTTCAAATTCCCGATATGGCCTTTAAAAGCGATCGATAACGAGCACGAGCATCGCGGCACTGAGCACCATGACGCAAAGCCGAACATTGGCGCTTGGATCAAGGTAATGTGACAAAGTAGAATTAGTGTTAACAGGCCCTAGGGTCACAAAGAGAAAGAAAGTAAGCCCCGATACACGGATGTATCGGCACAATCGAAGACTGCTAAGCCTTTGATTGTGTGAGAGAAGTAAAAAGAAAGAAGGTGCCTTGACCATGACGACGAGCCTGATACCGGCAGAACAACACATTGCCATCGCCGCGGCGTTATTTGCCATCGCCCTGTTCGGCTTTTGGGCGGAAAAGCAGTCTTGGGGCAAATTGGTGACCGGCGCGGTGTGGTCGATTCTGGGCGCGATAGTGGCCTCCAACCTGGGCATCATTCCGCAATCCGCCGCGGCCTACGGTTTTGTTTTCCAATACCTGGTGCCGGTTTTGATCCCGCTATTCCTGATTCACGCCGATATCCGCACCATCATCGTCGAAAGCGGGCGCGTCGGGTTCGCCTTCATCCTCGCCTGCCTCGGCACGGTGTTGGGGGCGGCCACCGGCGCCGTATTGATCGACCTGGGAGCGCGAGAAGGGGATCTGGCGGGCATATTTACAGCCACCTACACAGGCGGTTCGGTCAATTACGCCGCGCTCATCCAAGCCACCGGCTTCGACGATGCCAGTGTAATTGCCGCGGCAACGGCGGTCGACAGCCTGATGAGCGCGCTTTTTCTGGCGCTATTGGCCATATTGCCGGCGTCGAAGTGGCTGCTGTCGAAATTTGCCCAACGTCGCTACGATGAGGCGTTCGCGGTCGCGACCAAAGACGAAAAACCACCGGTGACAGGTTTCAGTCTCGCGGCGGCGCTCGCCTTTGCACTGGCGGTGGTGGCGCTGGCGGATTGGCTGGTCTATCTGTGCAACCGCGGCGGCGATTTCGATTTTTCCCGTCTGCGTTACGTGTTTATCACCGCTCTCGCCGTGATTCCGGCCACGCTTATGCCCACCCGGATGGCGCATCTCGAAGGCGGTCAGACCATCGGTTTAGTGCTGGCTTTCGTCTTTTTTGCCGCCATCGCGGCAGGCGCGGATATCTCCCAACTTATCAACACGGCCCCCGTGCTACTCGTATTCGTGGCCGTGCTGCTGAGCGTGCATGCGCTGGTGGTCTTCGGTCTGGGCAGCCTGATCGCGGCGGCGGCGCACAAGTTTTCCCACAGCAAAGATGCGCACTGGTGCGCACTGTCCTTGCCGGAGCTGATCATCGCTTCCAACGCCGCCATCCTCGGCGCCACCACGGCGCCGGCGCTGGCCATTGCGCGCGGCTGGCCGGCGCTGGCGACTCCGGGCATTCTGGTGGGCGTGGCGGGATATATTGTGGGCACGCCCTTGGGTATCTTTGTCGCCGCCTGGCTTACCTAGTGGTTCATGCGGAAAGTTCGGTAACAAAGGAGCACAGCAGAGATTCGAAGATCAAGGCGGAAAAACGCAGGAATAGTGGTGCTATTTCAAGTTTTTACAACGTCGGGATTCGAATCTCTGCGAAGCGAACTGTTACAGAACTTTCCGTATGGACCACTAGTACTCCTTCAACATAATATTGCCGGGTTCAGTGAGTGTGTCAGCGC
>JAAUXX010009777.1_pt1 | contig 25721 bp, 16 predicted proteins | sample 7278111 | NCBI WGS metagenome assembly JAAUXX01 (sample SAMN14350116, study PRJNA611818) | marine sediment metagenome | isolation source: surface marine sediment (1.8m) | place: French Polynesia: Moorea | collected 2018-08
CCCCGAGCATCAGGGCACCGGGTGGCGCACACGCTGTGAACCCGTCCCTGGGCGCTCTACTGCCGCTCCCGGCGGCAGAAGGTGCGCCACCCGCTGCCCTGATACTCTGGACCATGGCAAATGCTTTGGCTTCGATCTCCGAGAATGTATAGTTGTATTGTGTCCGATACTATGTGACAAAGTAGAACTAGTTAACATATTCGGCGACGCAAATTTCAACTATGCATGGAACTGCACCTCGTTAGAGGTGATATTGCTGTTTGAACTGCTGATTTAAGCGGTTTCCATGCCCATCCCGCCAAGATCCAGCCGTATCGAAGGTAGAATAGTGAAACAGGGAAAATACCTGATGCAATACATGAGAGTCTCGTTATTAGTGCTGCTGGCCTTGCAGTGGAGTCCGGCGTGGTCAGAAATTGAAATGCACTATATCCACACGGATCATCTCGGCACGCCGCTGATGCTGACGGACGAAAACCAAAACGTGGTGTGGAGGGTGGAAAGCCAGACACCGTTTGGCGAAGTGGTGGTGAATGAGGATCCGGATGGGCACAGGGGCACCACAATGCCCACCGAATGACCCTCTGTGTTTGAATCAACAACAAAATGATCCACGGCAATGTAATTTTCAAAACAGCCAGCTACAAAGGAAATGGAAGCACGCTAGTCAATTTGGTGTAAATGGTAATTTCAATTCGACTAACGCTGCTAATTTTAGGCGAGCACTTCAAAGTCATATTCAGAACCAAAGTACTCAACTAATCAACGGGACCTATAGAGGACAGCAAGTAATGCACTTTTATAACCCACAGACTGGGTTAAATGTAATTAGGGGGACTAACGGGAATTTTATATCGGGATGGAGGTTGAACTCAGTCCAAGCGCAAAATCTACTATCACGCGGGAGCTTGGGAGGTGGGTAAAGATGGTTAACAAAAATATATCGGTCGAAATCACTAAGGATGAGGCTTTGGTTTTGTTTGAGTTTCTTTCTAGGGTTGCAGAAAATAATGAATTACAAGCCGAACATTCCTCTGAAGAGAAAGTTCTAGCGAACATTCTTTGCTCACTGGAAGAAAAGCTAGTAGAACCTCTTGAGGATAATTATTTGGAATTGTTGAACGCTGCAAGGAGCCGCGTAAGCGATTAAAAACGAATACGATGTGCTCCCACTGTGATAGTGATGAATTGGCGATGATGTATGATTCAAATAGATCAAAGGTAGTCTTTAGTTGTTCATTATGTGGTTGGATACAGGACTTTGAGGGGGCTCAAGTAAAGACTGTCGACTTAATAATGCCAGCAAAAAAGAATTTTTAGAATCTCGAAGAATTATTTGAAAGAAGATTAATATTTTCATAGCTTTACAGTTCGGTGATCAATAGAAAAACGGATTAAAGTCTTTGATTTATGATCCCACAATCTGAGTCTGAAATTCGAATTCCAGCTTGGATAATAAAAATTCAGTCCCACCGTGTTATTATGTCTGGATAGGCAAATATTGCGCATCTACCCGTGTCCGACTTCCACCCCCTCGTCACCCAGTGGTTTCAGCAGCTCGGCCCACCCACCGAGATTCAGGCCAAGGCCTGGCCGCTGATCGCGCAGCGCCGCCATTGTCTGATCACCGCCCCCACCGGCAGCGGCAAGACGTTGACCGCCTTTCTCTGGGCGATTAACCGTTTTGTCACGGGAGAATTGGTCAGCGGCCGCACCCGGGTGCTCTACGTGTCGCCGCTTAAGGCCCTCAACAACGACATTCGCAATAATCTGGCGCGCCCGCTGGCCGAACTGAAGACACTGTTCGCCGAACGGGAGCTGCCGTTCCCCGATATCCGCGTCCAGACCCGCAGCGGCGACACCGACGCCGCCGAACGCCGGCAAATGGTGCGCCGACCTCCGGAGTTTCTGATTACCACGCCGGAGAGCCTGAATTTGCTGCTCAGCTCTAAGAGTGGATTGTCGCTACTCACCGAGCTGGACAGTGTGATCATCGACGAGGTCCACGCGTTGATCGACAACAAGCGCGGCGCCTATCTATTTTCCGCGGTCGAGCGGCTGGTGGGCTACGCGGGGGAATTCCAGCGCATAGCGCTGTCGGCGACGGTGAGACCGTTGGACAAAATTGCCGATCACGTCGGGGGTTACCGCCTGGACACGGCGACGCCGGATTACGCGCTGCATCCCCGCTACACTCGGCGCGAGGTCGCCGTCGTCGCAGCGGCGCAGCAAAAGCGCTACCAGGTGGACATCTGCTACCCGGCGGCCGTCGCCGAGCGGCCGGCGGAGAAAAAGCTGTGGGACGCGTTGGCGGAGGAACTTCTCGGTCGCATCGAGGCCAACCGGTCCACCCTGATTTTCGTCAACAACCGCGCGCTGTGTGAAAAACTCACCCACAAAATCAACCAGGCCGCCGGCGGCCTCGTCGCCTACGCGCACCACGGTTCCCTGGCGCGCGAGATACGACGCGAGGTGGAGCGAAAGCTCAAGTCCGGCCAGCTGGCCGCCATTGTCGCCACCAGTTCGCTGGAAATGGGCATTGATATCGGTGCGCTCGACGAAGTACTGCTGATCCAGACGGCGGGTTCCCTGGCCTCTGCCATCCAGCGCATCGGTCGCGCCGGCCACCGGGTGGGCGAGGTCAGCAAGGGCGTGCTTTACCCCACGCATCCCCAGGACTTTTTGGAAGCGGTGGTGCTGGCGCGGGCGGTGCAGACCAGGGACATCGAGCCGGTGCAGCCGATCCACTGCCCCCTGGACGTGCTGGCGCAGGTGATGATTTCCATGGTCGGCACCGCCAGCTGGGACCTGGATGAGCTTTACGTCCATCTGCGCACCAGCGGCGTTTACCACTCACTGACGCGGGAACAGTTTGATCTGCTGATCAATATGCTGGCCGGGCGCTACGCCGAACAGCGGATACGGGAGTTAAAGCCTCGCATCAGCGTCGACCGCATCGACAATACGGTGGTCGCGCGCAAGGGCGCGCTGCTGTCGCTCTATCTCGCCGGCGGGGTGATTCCCAATCGTGGCTATTTTCAACTGCGCCATGCCGACAGTGGGGCGCGCATCGGCGAACTCGATGAAGAGTTTGTCTGGGAGGCTAAAATCGGCCAGACCTTTACCCTGGGGACGCAATACTGGCAAATTGCCAAGATAACCCACAACGATGTTTTCGTGCGTCAGGCAACGCCGGGCGCGACGCCGCCGCCGTTCTGGAAGGCGGAGACGATTAGCCGCAATTTCTATTTTTCCGCCCGCATTGGCGAGTTGCTGGAGACGGCGGAGCAAGCGCTTGCCACGGGTGAGCTGGGTGGCGAGCTGACGCGGGAACTTGCTATTTCAGCAGCCGCGCTGCAGGCCCTGGCGGATTACCTACAGGCACAACGCCAACATACGGCCTGCGAACTGCCGCACCGGCATCATCTGCTGATCGAATGCGTCAGCTCGCTGCTCGGCTACGGCCAGGCGAATCAGGTGGTCATCCACACCTATTGGGGCGCGGCGGTCAACCGGCCGTGGGCCATGGCGCTGGAGGCGGCTTGGCGCCAGCGTTACGGCGAGGAGCTGGAAATCTACACTAGCAACGAAAGTCTGGTGCTGCAATTGCCGCATGATATTGCGGCGGAGACCTTGCTCACGCTGGTGCCGCTGGACCGCCTGGACGACTTGCTGCGCCAGCGCTTGGAGAGTTCTGGGTTTTTCGGCGCCCGCTTTCGCGAATGCGCGGGCCGTGCCCTATTGATCGGCAAGGGCACGTTTAATCAACGCCAACCCCTGTGGATGAGTCGGCTGCGGGCGCAGAAATTGCTCGCCGCGGTGCTCAAATACGAGGACTTTCCCATCCTGCTCGAGACCTGGCGCGATTGTCTGCAGGATGAATTCGATCTGCCGCACCTGCGCCAGTTGCTGGCTGAACTGGAACGCGGGGAGATTCGCTGGAGCGTGGTCCACGGCAAGACTCCCAGCCCGATGGCGAGGAATATCGCCTGGGAGCAGGTCAACCAGTATATGTATCGGGATGATGCGCCTAAGTCCGATAAGCAATCGCGGCTGCGCGGCGATTTGTTGCACGATCTTATCGAGCATCCGCAACTTAGGCCTAGGATCAGCCGCCAGGCATGCGCGGATTTTGACCAGCGGCGGCGGCGCCTGGTGGCCGGCTACGCTCCCGACGGCAGCGCCGACCTGTTGGACTGGGTCAAAGAGCGAATCGCCATTCCCGCCGCCGAGTGGCGTGCGTTGCTCGAGCGCATCGCCGCGGACGGTTCCGCGGCGATGCTGGAAAACACCCTCGCGGAAATATCCTCCAAGCTGGCGCGCCTGAGCCTCGCCGATGCCGAGCTGATAGTGGCGCGGGAGAAACTGCGGGCGCTGATCCGCAGCTTCTACCAACATCAAGCCTACGAGGCGCACGAGATCGATGGTGACGGAGAGATCGCCATCGAATCGCTGCCGGAGTTTGCCACGCAAGCGGTTAGCGACGAGGAGCTGGGCGCGAGTTTATTGGCCAACTGGCTGCAATTTTACGGCCCGCGGACGGCGTCGCTTATCGGCGCCCAACTGGGCGTGCCGCCCGCGGCACTGGCCCCCACCCTGGACGACTTGTTGGAAACGCGCGTGTTGGTGGCCGGTCAGTTGCTGGAAGATGATGAGGATGTGTATTTTTGCGACAGCGACAATTTTGAGATTTTGCTCTATTTGACGCGGCGGGCCGCCCAGCCCGGTTTCACCCCGTTGGCGCTAAAAACGCTGCCGCTGTTTCTGGCGACCTGGCAGCAACTCGCACATCGACCGGAGCCGGTGACTGGCGATGCCGCCGAGCGGCTGTTTCGCATCCTCCAACAGCAGGCCCTGACCTTTGCCTCGGCCGGCCTGTGGGAGAGTGACATCCTGCCGGCGCGCATGCCCGACTACGACCCCCGACAACTGGATCATATTAAGCAGGAATCGGACCTGCTGTGGCTGGGCGCGGAGAAGGAACGCGTCGGACTGTGCTTTGCCAGCGATCTGGATTTGCTTAGCGAGGCGACAGAGGAAGAGGCGCCCGAACTCGACGCGTTGTTTCCCGAGCGCGGCGGTCGCTATGCCTTCGACCAGCTGCAGCAAAAAGCCGACGTGCCAAGTTCCGAGTTGGTGCCCCAGCTGTGGCGGTGGGTGTGGCAGGGCAAAATCTCCAACGACACCTTCGCGGCCTTGCGCAGAGGTATCGCCGCCAGGTTCCGGGTCCCTGACGCGCAAAAACTGGTGTCTCGTGGCAAGGGGCGCCGCTCGCTGAGACGTTCGGGGTTTTCGCAGTGGCAACAAAGCTCGCCCTTTGTCGGCAACTGGTTCCGTATCGACTATCCCGTGCTGGAAGACGACATTATCGACCGCGAAGAGCGTGGTAAAGACCGGGTGCGCATTCTGTTGGAGCGCTACGGCATCTTGTTTCGCGAATTGCTCGCCCACGAACATCCCCTGTTGCAGTGGCGCCAGGTCTTTCGTTCCCTGCGCCTGATGGAATTGTCGCGCGAAGTGCTGGCGGGGCATTTTTTTGAGGACTTGCCGGGACCGCAGTTTGTCTCCCACCAAGCCTTGCGGGTGTTGCAAAAGCCCTTGCCGGAAGACAGTGTCTATTGGATCAACGCCAAAGACCCGGTGTCGTTCTGTGGTTCCGCGGTCGCCGGTCTGAAAGCCGGCTTGCCGAGACGGCTGGGCGCTAACCATATTGTCTACCGGGGCAGCGAAGTGGCCCTGATTTCCCAGCGCCACGGCAGGGAGCTGGCGTTCAAGGTGGCGGCCGATGATCCCAATGTACCGCGATACCTGGCGGTGCTCCGCCATTTACTGTTTCGTTCCTGCCGGCCCTTGAAGAGCATTCAGATCGACAGTATCAATGGCCGGCCGGCGCGCGAGAGCGAATACCTGGGCTGCCTCGAAACCGGTTTTGATGTCAGTCGCGATTACCGGTCGGTGACCTTGTACAGGAAATTGCCATAAACTGCGCTTACAGGCTTTGCAATTGGGAACTCGTTGCGATGCCGGTAAAAATTTCATAGCGGTTGCGGCCATTTTTTTTCGCGCGATACAGGGCGTTATCCGCTTGGGCTAAAAAATCATTGGGTGTCAAGTGTTCATTAGGCACCACGGTGGATATGCCGCAACTGGTGGTAACGCTGATCTGCTTCCCCTCGACGGTCACCGGCGGTTGTCTTACGGCCTGACAGATCCGTTGCGCCACGGTGGTGGCGCCGTCGACATCGGTCTCGGGCAGCAGAACACAAAATTCCTCTCCGCCGTAGCGAAATACCGCGTCGGGCGGGCGTTTGACGCTGGCTTGCAGACGGTGAGACACGCAGCGCAGGGTGTTGTCGCCGGCAATATGGCCGTAATTGTCGTTAAACGATTTGAAATGATCGATATCGCATAGGATCAACGACAGTGCGCTCTTGTTGCGGTTTGCGCGTTGCCATTCATTGTCTAGGCATTCATCAAAGGCGCGCCGATTCAGCGCGCCGGTCAGGCCGTCTTCACGGCTTTGGCGGGCGAGTTGATCGTTGAGATGCGCGAATTTTTCCAGCGTGGCGCTCAGCTCGGCGGTGCGCTCGGCGACCTTGCTCTCCAGTCTGAGCACCACCTCTTGTTCGGCGGCCTCTTTCTCTCGGCGCAGCAGCGCGATGCGATAGTTGAGCGCCAAAGCGAGCAACAACACCATCACCACCGGACCGTTATACAAAGTTTCCACGATTGAGATACTTGGCGGGATAAGGTTAAATTTGGCGAGGTTGAGAATCACCAACTCGACCGGAATGGCGATAAAAGCCAAGGTAAAAAAGCGTGCCGGCACGTAGCCCACATACCACGCGCGAAAACCCGCGCAGATGCAAACGAGGGCGGAGGCGCTCAGCATTAGCAGCGCAATTTTGTTGCTGAGTGAGGTGGGGAGAAAGTAGAGGCTGCAGATGTGCAAGATATTCACACCGATCACTAGCTTCAAAATGACTCCGGTGATCGGCGATACGGATTTAAGATTCAGAAAACTGATGGCAAAACACAAAGTTGATATGCACGCCAAGTCGCCAAATAGTTTTGGCGCGTAGTGCTTGAAACCGGGTAGTGTGGGCCACAGGTATTGATAGCCGAAACCGCTCGCCGCGACTTCCAACAGCGCCATGAACAAAACGGAGAAAAACAAGAGAATGTAACTTTTGTCTCTAAAAGAGTGGTACAGCAATAGGTTGTAGATGCCCATGACGAACAGCAGGCCTAGAATGAACGCCTGGCTGATGAGGTGGTATTGGTCCTGCTCGATGAAGTGGGCGGGATCCCATAGTGTCAGCGGCACTTGCATTGCCGAATCAGTGTCGACTTGCAGGTAGATGGTCATGTCGCTGTGGTGCGCCAGGTCGATGGGGACCAGCAGTTCGCGGTGCTTGATCGGGCGCTGGTCGAAGGCAAAGGTGTCGCCGAGCAGGTGGTCGCCGACGACGCCTTCAGCGTTTACCAGGACGACACGCACGCGATCGAGATGCGAAAACTTAATATGCAGCAGCTTGGATACGCTCTGGCTGTCCGGATTCCTTAGCGCGACCTTGAACCAAAACACTGAGCTCGTAAAACCGAAATGCGGATCTTCGCCCGCCAGCGGCCGCCACTTGTCGAGCGCTATTGCCCGCTCTAGCGTTACCGTTCCGGTGAGGTCTTCAAAGTATAGGGTGTGGGCGGTGAGATCGATCTGGCTGTTGAAGGAATCCCGGGAAACGAGCAGCGCCGCTTCTTGCGCGCTCGCTTGCGCAAGAAACAACATGACGTGCAACAACAAAGAAGCGGAATGACACGCCAGCCAGAGCAATTTTCCCATTTCAGCCATCACCGGGTATGTCGAGTCATGGTGTACTCTTTCTATCTATGACTCGCCTTTTTTATTGTAGTCAAGGAATTCAGCCGCGCTTAAGTTAATGACATTGTGATAGGACTTGCGGTAGTGCGATGACCGGAACTGTCCTGCGATTTTTCGCTATTTGTGCGAATTTCGCCTGCGAACAACGGTAATATTTGGCAAATAATAGCGTGGGTCTATCGCCTGCTCTCCAGAGCCGCCAGCCTCTCTTGCGCCTGCCGGTGGCGCGGATCAATAGCCAACACCCTGCGGTAGACTTCAGCCGCGTTTGCACCGGCTGGAGAAAACAATTTGCCCTGGCGTTCGTAGTCGTCGGCGAGCGCCATTAAACCGGGGATTTGGAAGTTCAATTTGGCTTTGTCGGGTGCGGTACGCGCCTCCAGCGCCCGCTCGAGTTTTTGCCGTACCACGCGGATATCTAATTCGGGGTCGATATCCCTCGCCTTGTCCAGGCGTGTTTGCGCGCGCTCCAGTCGCTCTTGGTTGATATCGGTTTCAGCAAAATTGAGCAGCCGCATGGCGATGGCCTTTTTCCCGGCGATGGCTGCCTCGTTGTCGGGGGCTAGTCGCAACACCTGCTCGTAGAAATCGAGCGCATTATTGTCGCCACGGGTCAAGCGACGATTGTTGAGTGCCGCCTCGGCGTTATCTAACAGCTGGAGGATTTTTGCCGTATTGGTGTCAATCGACACTGTGGGGGTGTCCGCCGGTTTCAGGTTTTCGTTCAATGGTTGCGGGGGGGCATCCGTTACCAGTACGCCGAGCAAAACACCGACGGCGAGCACGGCGGCGCCCACGCCCACGTAGAGCAGGGGCGTACCGGGCTTGGCGATGGGTGCCGCGCCGGTGTCGTTGCCCGCCGCCGTTTGCGGATTCGGGGGTATTTCGGATTTGACGGCGGTAGCGTGATCGGCCGGCGCGCTCGCGCTTTTTTCGCTGGTCGAAATTTTGGTCTCAACGGCGCTGGCTTTGACCACGGTGGCCTCCCCCTCCATTGCGCCGGCTTTTTGCACAAAGGTGAGGTCTTCTGCGTCGCCTATGGGGTGTTCTCTTTCGACCCTTTCCAAGGTGGCAATTATTTCCTTGCCGCGGACAATCCTGTCTTCAGCGTTTTTTGCCAACATGTGCTCGAGCAGGTCCTGCAGGTGGCTAAGGTGGGGCGGCAGGTCGGGCACGGGGTCGTTAAAGTGTTTATAGGCGATAGCCATCAAGTCTGGGCCGTCGAAGGGCACGCGGTTGCACAGCAGTTGGTAGAACATAATGCCCAAACTGTAGATGTCCGCCGCCGGGCTCGGTTCAGCGCCGCGAATTTGTTCCGGGCTCATGTACTTCGGCGTGCCGACAATCAAGCCGGTTTGGGTCAGATTGACATCGGCGTCGGTCTCCTTGGCGATGCCAAAATCGGTGAGCACGGCGGCTTCGTCCTCGCGAAACATCACATTGTCCGGCTTTAGGTCGCGGTGAATGATATTTTTCCGGTGGGCAAAATCCAGCGCGGAGGCGATTTGCTTAACAATCCATATTGCCTCGGTGGGGGGCAGGCCCTGTTTTAGGCGGGTATGTAAATCGCCGCCGGACAGAAATTCCATGGCGATGTAGTAGTGATTGGCGACCTCGCCGACATCGTACACTTGGACAATATGGCTGTGGTTCAGTTTGGCGACGATCAGCGATTCCATGACGAAGCGCTGGCAAAAAGCGTCGTCCTCACTGAGGTCGGGTTTTAAAATTTTCAACGCGACGTTGCGGTCGAAGGTGTGCTGTCTGGCGCGGTAAACAGAGGCCATGCCGCCGCGGCCGATCGCCTCGATAATGTCGTAGCCGGGTATCTCAAAATCTAGTAGTGCTGAAGGCACGGCGTTTATCACTTCCTAAAAACGAGGTTGAGCGGCCATCGGCAATGCTCTTAACTTGGGGGCTAGCAAAAGTTGTCGGCCGTCTGTGGTTTGGCGAAGTAGTAGCCTTGGTAATAGTCGAAGCCCATTTGTGCGCACACCTTGTATTCGCCCGCGCTGCTGACGCATTCGGCCAGCGTCTCGATGGCGAGTTCGGAGGCCAGCTCCTTCAAATGGCGCAGCAGGTTCATGCGCGATTCATCGGCGCGGTCGATTCCTTCAATCAACACGCGGTCGTACTTGATGAGGTTGGGTTTGGCTTCCACCATCTCCATCAGGCGCGACTGGCCCACCCCGAAATCGTCGAACGCCAGTTTCATGCATAGTGTATCAAGTTTTTGTTTCACGACGCGCAGCAAATCGCTGTTGCCGGTAACCGATTGCTCATGAATTTCAAGCGTGATCGGGGTATTGGGGAAGCGCTTTCTAAGGTGCGCGAGGCTGGCGAGCAGGGTGTCCGGATCTTGCATTTCGGAGGGATGGGTATTGACCAGCAGATCGCCGCGTAAGCCATGAGCGATGGCGGTTTCTACCCCCTTGTTGCGCATCATGTCGGACAGATCCACTTCCAGGTTGACGCTTTCGGCGATGCGGAATAGCTCCAGCGGGCTGGTGGGTAAGTCATTACTTGCGCCGCGGCCCAGTATTTCATAGCCACATGCGCGCAGATCGGAGGCGACAATGATGGGTTGAAACACCATTGCCACGGCGCGTTCGGCAATCAGTCGTTCCAGCTCGCGGATGCCTGAGGGGAAGGTTTCACTCAGGCTGGCGGTGGCGATGAATTTTGTTTCGTCGTCGATGGTGTCGGCGAGATTCGGCTGGGTTTTGGTGTGCAGAGCGTCGATGAGTCTCAGTTCAGCGGTGCCGAAGTGAAGGACATCGCCGTGGTCGATAACGACTGGGTGGGAAATAGGTTTTCGGTTGACGTAGGTACCATTTCGGCTCCCCAGGTCTTCCACCCAGAGCTGTCCGTCGCGCTCTTCGATTTTGGCGTGATTGCGCGATACCGATGGCGCTGTTATGACGAAAGGTAGCCTGTCGTCGCGGCCCAAAATTTGCGGAAGGTCGGCCAGGGGCTGCTGCGTTTTGTTGCTGTCGCCCTGGAAGAAACCCTCCAGATACCAACGGATCATGTAGAATATTCCACTGCGTTTTGCACCGAGCTTGTGTTTATTAACCTGGCAGGCATCTATGCCGGATTAATAGCAGTGCAGGCATGCACCGCCGCGGGTCGATAGACCCGCGCCAGCCCCTTAAAATCAAGCAGTTTCGCGCAACTGCGCCGTATTTTGGGGGCGAAGGTCAAATATATCAGTAAGATATATTTGACCTCCCGGTTAATAGTATCAGCGTTATACCCGCCAAATGCCAGCCTGGTGGTGAATATTTGCCTACTCGCGCGCGGCTCAGCGCCCGCTCCCACTTACTTGACCCGGCATGCAAATGTATCTTCCTGACATATTTGCATGTCCCCCTTAAAAATCGGCGGCTTTGTGCGAAAGTTATTCGTTGGTAAGATACGGCCCCGGCAAAACATGGCGTAATCATGAAGACATTCTATTGGCACGACTACGAAACCTGGGGCGCGACCCCCTCCGTCGATCGTCCCAGCCAGTTCGCCGGGGTCAGGACCGACGAAAATCTCAATGTCATCGACGAACCGCTGGTTATCTACTGCCGTCCGCCGGAGGATATCTGGCCGCACCCGGAAGCATGCCTGGTCACGGGCATTACGCCGCAGACCGCGCGTGAGCGGGGGCTCGGTGAGCGTGAGTTCATCGACAAAATATATCGCCAGTTGGCGCAGCCGGAGACCTGCGGCGTGGGGTATAACACCTTGCGCTTCGACGATGAGGTGACCCGCTACACCTTGTACCGCAACTTTTATGATCCGTATGAACGGGAGTGGCGCAGCGGCAATTCACGCTGGGATATTATCGACATGGTGCGCTTGGTCTATGCGCTGCGACCGCAAGGGATGGAATGGCCGATGGTGGACGGCAAACCAAGTTTTAAACTGGAGGCGCTGACCGCGGCCAACGCAATTTCGCACCAGGGCGCGCACGACGCCTATGCCGATGTGGCGGCTACCATCGCGCTGGCGAAGCTGATCAGGGAGAAAAAGCCCGCGCTATACGACTACGTTTACCGCAATCGCGCCAAGCGCGCCAGCGCGGCGTTCATTGACATCGCCGCGTGCAGGCCCTTGCTGCATATTTCTGCGAGGTTCCCCGCGGCGCGCGGGTGCGCCGGCTTGGTTGCGCCGCTGGCGCTGCACCCGAAAAACAACAACGCCGTCGTTGTTTACGATCTCTCGGTGGATCCCGCGCCGCTGGCGGAACTCAGTGCGCAGGCTATCCGCGATCGCGTCTTCGTGTCTGAGGACGAGTTGCCGGCCGGCCAACACCGCCTGCCCGTCAAACTGGTGCATTTGAATAAATGTCCGGTTCTCGCCACGCCCAAGCTGCTCGATGACAAGGCCGCGGCGCGTCTGGGAATCGATAAAGCCGGCTGCGAGGCGCACTGGCGAGTCTTGCGGCATATGGATGTTGGCGACAAGCTTAGGGCCATGTACCGGCTCGACGACTTTACGCCCCCTGCGGATCCTGAGCAGAGGCTTTACGATGGCTTTTTCACTGATAGCGATAAGCGTCTCATGCACGATGTGCGAAGGATGAATGGCGAAGCCCTGGCGCAAACTCGGATGGTGTTCGAGGATGCGCGACTCAAGGAAATGCTGTTTCGCTACCGCGCGCGCAATTTTCCCGCCAGCCTGTCGCCGGCTGAACGCGCGCAGTGGCGTGAATTTGCCGCCGAGCGCTTGCGCGACGGCGAGGATAGACTGCTGAGCCTGCCGCAACTGCGGGCAAAAATCGCCGAGCTACGGGCGGAGCACGTAGCGGACGAAAACAAAATGGCAATTTTGCGGCAGCTGCAATCCTACGCCGAAGAACATTTCACCGGTCTCAACGCGGGGGCTTCCTAGCGGCGAATTGCAGGCGTAGAATACGCGGCAGTTTCACCCACTGCTGAGACCTCGCCGTGAACTTTGCCGGAGCCAGTATCCTTTCGGTCGATCAATTCGAGCGTGCCGATATCGAACGAATTTTCAATGTTGCCGACGAAATGGTGCCCTATGCTCTGCGTCATAAAGTGACCCGGGTGCTCGAGGGGGCGATTCTCGGCAATATGTTTTTTGAACCCTCGACCCGCACGCGGGTGAGTTTTGGCTGCGCCTTCAATCTCTTGGGTGGCGAGGTGCGCGAAACCACCGGGTTCAAAAGCACGGCGATTGCCAAAGGCGAGTCTCTTTACGACACCGCGCGGGTGCTCTCCGGCTACAGCGATGTGATCTGCATGCGTCACCCGAGCGCGGGCTCGGTCGCCGAGTTTGCCGCCGCCAGCCGGGTGCCGGTGATCAATGGCGGTGATGGCGCCAACGAACATCCCAGCCAGGCCCTGCTCGATCTGTACACCATCCGCAAGGAAATTCGCGCGAGCGGTCGCGCGCTGGATGGTTTGCGCATCGCCATGATCGGTGATCTCAAATTTGGCCGCACCGTGCATTCGCTGTGTCGTTTGTTGTGTTTGTTCGATGACTTGCAGGTGGTGCTGGTGTCGCCGCGGGAATTGGCGATGCCCGACGCCTACGTCGAGCCGCTGCGTCTTGCCGGGCACCAGGTGTCGGTCTCCTCGGACCTGGCCGACAGCATAGGCCATGTCGACATCGTCTATTCCACGCGCATTCAAGAGGAGCGCTTCGCCTCCAAGGAAGAGGCGGATCTTTACCGCGGCCGCTTCCGGCTCAATCAAGCGATTTACACGCAGTACTGTGAGCCCAATACGGTGATCATGCATCCGCTCCCGCGCGATTCGCGGTCTGATGCCAATGAACTGGACAGCGATCTCAATCAAAACCCCAACCTGGCAATTTTTCGCCAAACCGACAACGGTATTTTAGTGAGGATGGCGCTGTTCGCCCTGGTTCTCGACGTCGTGGACCAGGTGGATGTCTCAGCGCGACCGGTGAACTGGTATCACCGGCGCGGCGTGTGAGGCAATTTGCTAACGGTTGCGGCCAGCCGCAGCTTATAGCTAAAAGCCGGGAGTTTAACGGTATCTAGCGAAAACTTGTCTTAAAGCGCGGAGCAAAGTGTGAACTGCGCACGCGGCCACCGAGCGGGTATTTTTATACTTTAGGTATGTCGCAGATAGCTTGAGGTAGTGACTATGGCCGACAAGATCATCGCCAGTTTCTTTTTTCTCGCCAGTGCGCTGCTGTTTGCCGCGCACGTTGACGCCGCGCCGGCAAATGCTCAGTGGCAACCCTTGGTTGCGCAGGTGCAGCATGACACCGCCAACAGTATCCCCGGTTATTGCAGATACTGATTGACTTTAGCGATCAAGCGATTTTTATCCAGGGGCTTGGTCAGGCAACCGTCGGCGTGCACCCCCTCGCCAAAGCGCCGCAGATCCTCCTGACCGTCGGCGGCAATAAGCACAATGGGGATGGATCGTAGTTTGGGATTTGCCTTGATGCGCTGGCACAGGCTCAGAAAGTCCGCGTTGGAGTCAACGTCCAACAATATTAAATCCGGGAAATATTCTTCCGCCAGCGCCTCGCACTCGTCGTGATCGGGCGAGGTGATCACAGCGCAGTGACCTTTCAATGTTGCGCGCATAAATTCCAGACTTTCTTCGTGCTCGTCAATGATGAACACTTTGCTCTGCGGGTTGTATTCGCGCACTGTCGCACAGTTGCGGCCCCTGGCCTTGGAGTCGTAGAGGGCCTTGTCAGCTCGGGCAATCTGGTATTGCAAGTCGGTACCGGTGGTGAAGTTGATCACGCTTGCGCCAATGCTCACGGTGACTACTTTGCTGCAGGAAGAATCGCGATGTTTGATGCCCAGGGCTTCGATGCTGCCGCGGATGAGTTCACAGATATGTTCGGCTCCCCGCTCGTGCGTGTTGGGTAAAAAGCCGATGAATTCCTCGCCGCCGTAGCGACCGACCAGATCGGCGGAACGGGTCAAACAACGGTCCAGAACCGCGGCCACGGCTTTGATACATTCATCGCCGGCCTGGTGACCGTAACAGTCGTTGTAGAGCTTAAAATGGTCGATATCCAACAGCAGTACCGTTAGCGGCGACTTGCTGCGCGTGGATTGATCCCAGAGATTCTGGGCCTTGTGCTCGAAGGTGCGGCGGTTGTAAAGCTGGGTCAAACCGTCGCGCTCACTGAGAATCGTCAATTCCCTATTCAATTCGGCGAGCTGGTTGCGCATTTCGGTGATGCGTTCCATGGCTCGAATCTTTGCGTTGAGGATGGTCTGATTGACCGGTTTGATCAGGTAGTCGTCGCCGCCGGCGGCGATGCCCTCCTCAAGACTGCTGGCCTCGCTTTTGCCGGTGACAAAAATAATCGGTATCCAGTGTTCGCCCAACCACTCCCGAATCAGGCGCGTGGTCTCGAAGCCGTCTAGCCCCGGCATCTCCACATCCATGATCACCATGTCGACCGGGGTCGTATCCAGGATCTGCAGTGCCTGCTCTCCGCTTTCTGCGACGATGGTTTCGTGTCCGGCGTCCCCGATATATTGACCCATCACATAGCGGATGGTGGCACTGTCTTCGACGAGAAGGATTTTCATGCGGTGGAGAGCGCGGCCTGCTGTTATTGTGTGGGCTTGTTTTAAGTCTAACATATGGTGGCAGCTTCGCCCGTTGAGGGCCTTATGTTCTTCGCTTGGGAAAATTGTCCGGGTATAATCGCCGGCAGATTGGCAAGTCATTAACAAAGTATCAGAAAGTTGGGGACAAAATGTCCGAATTTGACGCGATTCGTCCTTATCACGACGGTGAGGTGAGGGGGGTGCTGGATCGCTTGTTAGCAGATCGCGAGTTTATCGATACCATCTCCAGATTCAAACTGCCGACCATCGGCCGCTATCTTGCGCCCCTGATTCGCCGGCGGGTGCGCGCGCGCCTGTTGCGCGAGTTTGCTGGCGTTGGCGCCATCAGTGATTTTCAGGCACTGATCGAAAACTACATGCGTGGCATGTTGGACAAGACCGTCGACGAACTAACGATTTCGGGCATCGAAAACCTGGATAAAACGCGGGCGCATTTGTTTATCAGCAACCACCGCGATATTGCGATGGACCCGGCCTTTGTCAACTGGGCGCTCTACCAACACGGTTTCACCACGCTGCGCATTGCCATTGGCGATAATCTGCTGACCAAACCCTTTGCTTCCGACCTAATGCGCCTGAACAAGAGCTTTATCGTTAATCGCTCGGCAACGGCCCCACGGGAAAAACTCAAAGCGGCGAAACTATTGTCGAAATATATCCGCTTTTCTGTGGTGCACGACAACGAAAACGTTTGGATAGCCCAGCGCGAGGGCCGCGCCAAAGACGGGCTTGATCAAACCAATCCGGCGATTGTGAGTATGCTTATGCTGAACAGGGGCGAAGATGACAATTTCGAGGATTATGTTGCCGGCCTGCGCATCGTGCCGGTGAGTATTTCATACGAATACGATCCCTGTGACTATGCGAAAGCCCGAGAAATTGTCAAAAAGGAGACCCAGGGCGAGTACAAGAAAGGTGAACATGAGGACGTTAAAAGTATCGCCAAGGGTATCGTCGGCTATAAAGGCAAGGTGCATCTCTCTTTTGGTTCCCCGTTAAAAAAACCGCTGCCCGACGTGGAAGCGGTTACGACCGAACTCGATCGGTTAATACAGAGTCACTACGCACTTCAGCTCACCAATTGTTTTGCCTACGAAATGCTGGAAAAAGTCTCGCCAATGGTCGCGGTCGGGGCAGAAAACCGCATATTTAGCGAGATTGAGGCGGACGAGGAGCGCAAGAAGTTTGCCGCGCACGTCGCACAACACGATGTCAAATACCGGGCAGCGGTTCTACGCGCTTACGCCAACCCCGTGTATTGCAAGCTCGACGCGGCGGTTGACAGGCCCTAGATGCTCGACGAAGATATTAAAGTCCGAATTCAACAGGCCTACAGCCGCTTTCTTGCCGCCAAGTCGTTAACGCCACGCTACGGGCAAAAATTGATGATTGCAGAAATTGCCCGGACTCTGGGCAATATCGACATCGATGAAAATGGTCAGCGGCAATCGCAATCCCACGTATGTGTCATCGAAGCCGGCACCGGTACCGGTAAAACGGTGGCCTATTTACTGGCGGCGCTGCCCATTGCCCAAGCCCTCGGCAAACGCGTGGTGCTGGCGACGGCAACCGTTGCTTTGCAAGAACAAGTGGTCATCAAAGATTTGCCCGATGTGCTCAACCACAGCGGCCTGGATTTTACTTTTAGCCTGGCCAAGGGGCGAGGTCGATATCTTTGTCTGGCCAAGCTGGACCGGATTCTCAGCGCCGACGGCGACACGCAATTAATTCCGCTTTATGAAGACGCTGCTTCGACCATTGATGACAGCGAGGTAAAACTCTACCAGAAAATGATGGAAAGCCTGGCCGGCGCCAAGTGGGACGGCGATCGCGACAATTGGCGGCAGGAAATAGCTCCGGCGTCCTGGCAGAGGGTGACGACGGACCACCGCCAATGCTCGGGTAGAAAGTGCTCCCATGTGCGCAACTGCGCCTTTTTCAAAGCGCGGGATGCGCTGACCGAGGCCGACTGCATTGTCGCCAATCACGACCTGGTATTGGCCGATTTGGCCCTCGGCGGCGGCGCCATTCTGCCGCGGCCGGAGGATTGCATTTACATTTTTGACGAAGGACATCATCTGCCCGACAAGGCCCTGCACCACTTTTCCAACCACGTGCGATTTAGGAGCACCATCCGCTGGTTGGGGCAAAGTGAGGGGCAGTGGCCGAGCCTGGCGGCGCCGCTGGCTGGGGCCAGCTTATTTAATCAACTGGCACAGCCGCTGGAGACTGAACTTAAACGGGTGAGAAAAATACAGGAGGATAATTTACCTCTGCTGCACGATATCAGCGCCCACCTCGACCGCAGCCAGAGACCGCCGCGCCTGAGGTTCGAAAATGGCGTTGCGCCGTCGGTCCTGGAAGCGCTGGCCCGGCAATTGCGCGATGCCTACGGTGAACTATGCCAGTTGTTGACGAAGCTGTACGATGAATTGACCGCATTGATCGAACAAGACTATCCGTCGGTGCCAAAAGTCGATCTGGAAAATTTGTATCCTGTGCTCGGTTCCTGGCTGGCGAGGGCGGAGGCCAACCTCGCGCTGTGGAATCAATACAGCGATACCGCGATGAATGAAGACTGGCCGCTGGCGCGATGGATTACCCTGGTGGAATACAATGACGTGGTTGACTATGAAATTGTCGTCAGCCCCATTCTCGCCTCCCGAGCGCTGGCCAAAGACCTGTGGTCGCGGTGTTTTGCGGCGGTCGTGACCTCCGCCACGCTCACCGCCTTGAATTCTTTTGATCGCTTTAAATACCGCGCCGGTACCGCCGACGACTGTGTCTACGCCACGGTGCCCAGCCCCTTTAACTTTCGACAGAACGCGGTGTTGAAAATACCCCCCCAGGCGGTGGAGGCGAAGGACGCCTTTGCTCACACCGAAAGTGTTGTCGCCATTTTGCCCACGATCATTGATACTGCCGGCGGGTCGCTGGTGTTGTTCGCCTCGCGTCGCCAGATGCTCGACGTTTACGAGCAGCTGCCGCGCGGGTTTCGCGATCACATCCTGTTACAGGGCCTTGAAAGCAAGCAAGCGCTAATCAAAACCCACAGGCAACGCATAGATGGGGGCGAGGGCAGCATTATTTTCGGCCTTGCCAGTTTTGCCGAAGGAGTCGACCTGCCCGGCGACTATTGTACCCATGTGGTGATCGCGAAGATTCCTTTCGCGGTGCCCGACGATCCGCTGGAAGCGGCCTTGGCCGAATGGATCGAGGCGCGCGGCGGTAACGCCTTTATGCAGGTGAGCGTGCCCGACGCCTCCATGCGCTTGATTCAGGCCTGCGGCCGCCTATTGCGTACTGAAAAAGACACCGGCACCGTGAGTATTTTGGATAGACGACTGATCAGCAAGCGTTATGGCAAGTCTCTGCTCAACGCCCTGCCGCCATTTAAGCAAGATTTTTTATCTTGACGATGATGTTTAGCGCCAATGTCGCTTTAGGTAAAGTCTTAAATCGCTGCTAGAGCGATTGGTTATTGAAAATAGAGATGCATTTTTGGAGGTTTGGAGTGAGTGAATATTCTTTGTATTCGGATGCTCTCAAGTTCACAAGGTTACGAGCAAGAATGAGTTAATTGACTGCAAGTGATGGGGTGGCGGGTTAAAGTGTGGCAAGTGAATCCCCTATATTGTGCAAGACTCATAGTATCGACATCCCAACCACCGAAAGCACCGACAACGGTGCACGGAGTAAGCGAAAATGGCACAAGTGATACAGGGTGAAGTCAAAGATCTTGGCGGTTTCAGCGTGACGCGAATCCTACCCAATAGTAGTAAAGCCATGGTCGGCCCGTTTATTTTTATCGATCACATGGGGCCGGCACATTTTGCCGCCGGCGAGGGCATCGATGTGCGCCCGCACCCGCACATAGGTTTGGCCACCATCACCTATATGCTTGAAGGTGGTTTGCTGCACCGCGACAGCCTCGGTAATTGTGTCGAGATTGTGCCCGGTGATATCAACTGGATGACGGCCGGGCGCGGCATAGTCCACTCCGAACGGGAAACCATCGAGGTGAAATCCGGCCCGCACGCCTTGAATGGCATTCAATGCTGGTTGGCGTTGCCGGAAGAGAAAGCGGAAATCGCGCCCAGCTTCACCCATGTCAAGAAATCTCGGCTGCCCCATTTTATGCGCGACGGGGTGTTAATGCGCCTGATCGCAGGGGACGCCTATGGCATGGCCTCGCCGGTTAAAACCTACTCGCCGATGTTCTATCTGGATATTTTGCTCAAAGCGGGCAAAACGATCGAGCGGCCGAACCGCGCGCAGGAGTGCGCGGTCTACGTTATCAATGGCGGTATTACGCTCGGCGCCGGGCGCTATGGCCAAGGGACGTTTGTTCTGCTCAATGAGGAGCACAGCATCTCGTCCTTGGAAAATAGCCGGCTCTTGCTTTTTGGCGGCGAGGCCTGGGATAAAACGCCTCATCTTTTCTGGAATTTTGTTGCTTTCAGTGAGGAGCGCATGGAGCAAGCCAAAGACGATTGGCGCGAGAGTCGCTTTCCCGTCATTCCCGGCGACTGTGACGAATATACGCCTCTGCCGGAGGATTAAAATTATTGCGACGTCTTGCATTCGTCAATGGAATAGCCGGTGCCTTTTGTGGCATCCACCAGCGATTGTGCGGGGCGATACCCCAAACGCTCAGCTTTCGCTCGATGCGCGGTCGCGATTTCGTGCAGATTAATGTTGGTGGTCGCGCCGCCGCAAACGGCGGCCCGCATCACGCCGGTGATCGAGCCGCAATGGGACGCCATGACCGGGATGCCATTGTCAATTAGATTTTCCGCCGTCTTGGCTGGGGGATGGCCGTTAAACTCGCACTGAACGGCACCGTTGTTGATATAAACCCAGAGGCTTTTTTCGCGGCTGGTATTTTTTATGGCTGGATGGCCGAGCGTTTTTTTATCGGCGTGTTGCGTGCCGCCACAACATATTAGGCTCAATAAAAGCGGTGCGTAGTAAATTGTGTTTTTCATCCTTAATAGGTATTGTTTGTTATTACGGATGAAGAGCATCATCCGGGTAAGCTTGGGGCAAGTCAAGAGAAATCCCGTAGCGGCGATTTGGGCGCGTTTATGTCTGCTAGTCGGGTAGTGTTCGGTGGGGTTTTTATTGGCATAGCTTCCTTCACAAGAAAAAAATTACACCATCTCTCTCGCTTGCTTAAACCAGCTATTAACCCGCCATGCAAGACTATCTTCCTGATGTATTTGCATATCGGGTTAGTAGAATGCCGCATTTCTATAGTTTGTCGTGATGTCTGGGGTAAGCATAATTCCTTTGATGCTGATATAGACCACTAGGTTCTGCCGCGATATATGGAGAAAGCTTGGCGGGAACGTCATCTTTTCCAATGGTGGGCAATCAACAGCGCTGAATCAATAAGTGACGCTCCCATTAACTCGGTAATTTTGATTTTCGGGTTAATAGCGCAGCGCGAGGGTGGCCTGCCAGGTCAATAAGTAGCAGTTCACGTATCAAGGCTTGCTCTGGAGCACCGGAGAAGTTATTGTTCAAAGCGTGGGTTTTAGCCAATAAGTCACTGCGCTGGGTTCGTGGGGTGTTGACGTCGTATAAGTCTGCAAGAATTCTTCCCCAAGATAACTAAAATTTAAGAATAACAATATGTCCTCTATCGATTGGTTAATCATTAGCCTCTATATGTTGAGCATGATCGCGCTTGGCTTCTACCTGGGTAGAAACCAACACGATATTGAAGCCTATTATGTGGGCGAACGGAAGTTCAAGTGGTGGGTGGTGGGTATCTCCACCATGGCGACGCAAACCTCAGCCATTAGTTTTATCTCCATACCGGCCTTTGTCGCCCTAAAAGACAATGGCGGCTTGAGCTGGCTGCAGTACGAGTTGGCCGTACCCCTTGCAATGATTGTTATTATGGTCTTGCTGATTCCCTTTTTCAGGGAACTCAAGCTGGTCAGTATCTACGAATACTTGGATCGTCGCTTTAATGCAACGGTAAGATATATCGTCAGCCTCACCTTTTTGCTCAGTCGTGGCCTTGGCGCCGGAGTCGCCTTATATGCGGCGGCTATCGTGCTGTCGGTATGTTCCGGGTTGCCGCTGTGGGCGACGATTTTACTGCTCGGCGTGGCAACGGTCATTTATGATGTGGCGGGTGGAATTCGCGCTGTGGTGTATTCCGACGTGATCCAAATGCTGGTGCTAGTGCTCGGGCTTGGCGTTTGCGTCATTTACGCGGCGGCAATATCCGGCGGCCCGGAGAATATTTTCAGCGCCATGCCCGACGAGAGGATGCGCGCGATTGTGCCTTCGGCCGGCTTCGCCGGCGACACTCAGGTGCCGTTTTGGGCGTTTTTAATCGGCGGCTTTTTTCTCTACCTGGCTTACTACGGCACGGACCAGAGCCAGGCGCAAAGGGGCTTGTCGGCGGCGTCGGCGACGGAGGTGAAAAAGTCTTTGATTTTGAACGGCCTCAGTCGTTTTCCGCTAGCGCTGTTGTACGTGCTGCTTGGCATCGCCATGTATTCCGCTTATCAAAATTCCGCGCAGTTACGAGAGCTCGTGCCGGTGGACAGACCCGATTACCTGGTGCCTTATTTTATCGTCACGGAATTGCCCGCCGGTTTGCGTGGTATTTTATTTGCCGCGCTGTTATCGGCCACCATGTCCAGTCTTGATTCGGCGCTGAATTCACTCTCTGCAGTCACCCTCCGCGATTTTGTCGAACCGCGTTTACGCGATAAGGCAAGGATATTTTCTTTGAGTAAACTCATAACTTTAATCTGGGGATGTGCCATTACCGGTTTTGCATTTTTGGTGGGTGATATTTCCGACACGGTTATCGAAGGTATCAATAAAATTGGCTCGGCCTTCTACGGGCCGGTATTGGCAACTTTCTTGCTGGGCATTCTTGTCAAGAGGGTAACGCCAATGGCGGTGACTTGTGGGATTGTTGCCGGTGTCGCCTTCAACCTCGTGCTCTGGTTGGGTTTTCCGCGCGTCCACTGGATGTGGTGGAACGTTTTCGGATTTTTGGTTGCCGTGGCAACGGCGCTGGCGGTCACTGCCATCAGCCATTCGCGAGTGGGTCCGCCGCTACGGGAAGTTGAGGCACTTACTCTTGGCGCCAATGATATTGTCGACCGAGAGCGGGGGTGGACACCCATCTATGGTTTTCTTGTACTTTATTTTATCTGCCTTATTACCTTGTTAATGTTGTTGAACTGAGGTCAATGATTTACAGCTATTGGCATGGCGAGAAAATAAAATCGCAACTCTACCATCGGTTGTCGGAAAGGTGCATCCTGCGCTTATTCTGGTGGTCGAAAATAAAATTGCGATTTTATTTTCTCGCGCAATCAACGACATAGCGTCGTCGATTTCGGGCAGCACATCCAGGCTAGTGCCCGTTTCTGGACGGGCACTAATTAACTGCCGGATAATCATTACTGTGGAGAATGGGTCATGAAACGTAACACGCTTAGTATCACTGCCGCCGTGGTGGCTTGGGGCATGGTTCATAGTCAAAGCCTTCGCGCTCAGGAAGAAACACTTGAAGAGCTGATTGTTACCGGTAGCCCGGTTGCCAGGTCGGCCTTCGATACGCCACTGTCGGTGGTGTCTTTCAACGAAGACGATATTGTGCGCCTTTCCGCCAGCAGTAATGCGGATTTGCTGCGCAATGTCCCGGGCATTTCGGTGGAGGGTGGCGGTGGCGAAGTGGCGGTGAACCTCCGGGTAAGGGGCTTGCCCTCCGCCGGTCAATATTCGTTTACGCCGCTAAATTTTGATGGCTTCAGCGCCTTCAGCTACTTCGGTTTGAACTCATCGGCCTTCGATGTCTATCACCGCGCAGACCTCGGTATTGAGCGCGTCGAGTTTGTTAAAGGGGGTGTTTCCAATCTTTTCGGGCCGGGATCCGTGGCCGGCATCGTCAACTACATTAGTAGAAGAGGGGCGGATGACGCGCGCAGCAAAATTCAGCTTGAGGTTGCCGAGGAGGGGCGTCTGGCGACGAATTTCGCCACCAGCGGTCCGTTCGGCGCCGCCGACGGCAATAACTACTACGCGCTTTCCGGCTACTATCGCTACGATGAGGGCCCCATCGATACCGGCTTGGAGACCGAAGGGTATCAGCTGAAGGGGAACTTTATGCACGAGTTTGACGACGGCTCAGGCGCCTTTACCTTGTTTGCCCAGGCCATCGACGACGGTGTGCAGTTTTATTTGCCCCTGCCACTGGACGCCGACACTCAGGAATTTGCCACCGGCAACGACGGTTCCGACGTTACCACCATTCAAACTGACGAAGTGGATGGCTTTCGTTATCCCACGGCCAGCGGTTTTCGCACCATGGAAATCGGCGACGGTGTCACTACGCGGGGTGGTTCCTTGGGCCTCGAGTTGAACAAAGAGTACGGCAGCGGCTGGAGTGTACTGGCGAAGGCGAAATACGCGAAGTACGACCACAACTTCGCCATATTTATTCCCGCCGGCGGCGGCAGCGTGCAGACGACGGAAGCGTTTCTGGTGGATCAGGGCCTGGATGGGTTTCAGAGCGCCACTTTTACCATTATCGAAAGTGGTGAAGCGCTTAACGCGGATGATCTCGTCTACCAATCACAGGCCTGGGACCGGGATCGGCCGGCGACCGACTTCACTTCGGAATTTAACTTAACGAAGAGTTTTGATAGCGCCGGCATCACCCACAACCTGACCACGGGCGTTTGGTTTTCCCGCGCGAGCGCCGACGACGTTAATGATCGCATTCAGTATTTGGGCGAGTTTAATGATCAGCCGCACTTTCTGAGCTTGGTGGTCTCCGGCGACGACGCCGCCACCGCGGAGGTGGAAAGCGGTGACCGCTATTATTCCTATAATGGTTTTGCTGGCTCCGGTGGCCACTTAAACACCACCGGAGCCGCCAACCGCGTGGCAATTTATCTTGCCGACCAGATCGAGGCGGAGCGTTGGAATTGGGATTTCGGTGCGCGCATCGAGAGATTCGAAGGCGAATTTTCTTCCGAGGGCGCAATGGACGTGCCCATGCCGGATAATGTGTACCCCCCGACGATCGTCACGCTGCCGAACTTGCAAAGCGATACGGTGGGCAACGGCCTCTTCACCCGCGCGCAGGTTAGCGATACCGCCTATGCGCTCGCCACCGCCTTTTTGTGGCGCTTGAGCGACAGCATAAATCTTTATGGCAACGCCTCGAGGGGGTTTTTCTGGCCACAGTTGCGCGGCCTGCCGGGGCAGATCAATAGCGTTGGCGATATTGAGGATCCCCGCGGCACAATCGAAGATAACTATGAAGCGGAAACCGTCAATCAGGCGGAGATTGGTTTTAAGTTTAACTCGGATCTGGTGGACGGGTCGCTGGGCGCATTCTGGGTCACCCTGAAAGATCGCGTCTTCGTAGAGCAACGAGAGGTCTCGCCCAATGTGTTCGAGCTCCAATCCACTTTGCAGGAGACGCGGGCCTTCGGGATTGAGGCCAATGGCCGCTTCAGCCTGGGGGATTTTATTCGCCTTGACGCCAACTTCACCTGGACCGACCATGAATTTACCGATGGCGATACGGAGGGCAATGAACTGGCCCGTCAGCCCGATATCCTGGCCGGTCTGGGGCTGGTGTTTGACAACGATATTGTCGACGTCGGCCTGACCTACAGTTACCGCGGCGATACCTTTGCCGATGACGACAACACGGTGGAATTGGACGCCTTCAATATTCTTCGTTTTGACGCCGGTTATACCCTCAACTTGGATAGCGATGAACAGCTGCGGTTCAGCCTGGCGATATTCAACCTCACGGACGATACCGGGCTCACCGAAGGCAATCCTCGCGCGGGCGGGCTCTCGGGCGGTGATTTCCAGGTCGGCCGACCGATTTTGCCGCGTCGTGTCAGCTTGCGTTTGAGCTACGATTTTTAGCGGGTAGGTTTCTCGCCGGGCCAGCCCGGCTGTGCGTTTATGCCGGCAAAACCGCCGCGCCGGGTTTGCGTCGCATGCTGCTGCGCAAAAAACCTGCCGGTCGTAATTTAGACACACGTCACAAAATAGCATCAAACCTCAGAAAAATTGAACGCCAGTGGAAAAAACCACCAGCCATGACGTTTACCTATTACGGCCTGTATTTATCAATGTCATTAACTTAAGAATGAGTTCCAATGTGGCACTGAGCACAGAGAGGGCCGGGTGACGGCTTTGGAGTGACTAGCGCCAGGGAGGAGCGCGGGACCGGGCCATGGA
>JAAUXX010033207.1_pt1 | contig 24811 bp, 19 predicted proteins | sample 7278111 | NCBI WGS metagenome assembly JAAUXX01 (sample SAMN14350116, study PRJNA611818) | marine sediment metagenome | isolation source: surface marine sediment (1.8m) | place: French Polynesia: Moorea | collected 2018-08
AGCCTCCGGAGCTCGGCATCGAAATGCAGCTTCCGCCTGAACAGACCCACGCCAAAACCCTAGCGGCGTTTGCCCCGGCGGGCCGACTCCGGATGCCGGGTTAATAGTACTCCTTCAACATAATATTTACGGGTTCAGTGAGTGTGTCAGAAGGCGTATTTGGCAGAGAATTGAAGCCGATTCATATCGCCATCGGCACCGCTTTCCAAAGTGCGCTCAGCGATGGCAATTTCGCCGCCGAAGGTCAGTGCCTTGGTCGGTGAATACAGCAGATTTGCCCGTGCACTGGAGGTTTCTTCTGTGACGCCGGCGCCGGTCAAATCAATATCGTTGTCTGCGCTGAATAAAGAGTAAGTAAAGTTACTGCGCCAGTTATTGTCCCAAATATGTCGGTAGGCGATGGCAAATCCGTAGGAGTCTATCGCCTCCAGATCACCACCGGCATTGAGCACCGCACCGTTCGCCGCATTTAACGCCAGGTAGCGGCCCAAGCCGCTGCCGAAGTTGGCCATTACGCGAAGATCATCTTGGCCGAGAATAATTTTACCGGTAACACTTACACCATAGGAGGTCTCGGTGCTATCGATGCCGGCGCCATTGTCCTCATAGGACAACTGGCGCACCAGGCCGGCGACGGCGACATGCCCCCAATCCTGCTTGATGGTATAGCGCGCGGTGATATCGGGATAGCCGTTGTCATCGGTGACGATGCGACCGCCGCCACCGAAGGGCGTCAGCGTGGTCTCGGGGTTTTCCAGGGCAAATTCAAACGCGCCGTCGGTGTAGCGCAACATCGGCTGGCGAATAAATATCGTTCCGTCGGTAGCGCCGATGAAATCGAGAGTCTCGGGCAGGGCGCGCACATCCTGAAAGGTGGACCAGGTTTGACCGATCAACCACTTTTTGTATTTGAAAAAACCATGGCGAATGCGCGGCGTCGTGGAATTACTGACGCGTTCATTGCCGTTGGGCGTCACTTGAAAGTCGAATTCCAGCACACCGATGACCTCGTCACCGTTTGCCAAATCCGTGTCGGTGGTAAAACGAAAACGTGTTTGTTTGACATGGGCGTCAAACTGCACACCTTCATCCTCACCGCCGACCGGCGTGAGACCGGGCACATAAAAGTCGCGGCCCAAATTGCCGGCGCCAAGCGTTCCATCGCTGTAGGTGCTCCACAGCGCATCGGCTTTGATGTAACCACTGAAAGTGACATTGGTTTTATCGAGCGCATTGGCGTGTACCAAGCCCAAGTTAAGCAATATACCAAGGACAATACTCAAAGTAATTTTTGTTTTCATAGCCTCTCTATCCCGGTTATCAAGGTTTCCACAAGCATGTGGCCCATTGCGCAAAGCACGTCACTACGTCAATATATTTTCATTCGGCAACGCGGAGCCACCACCACGGGGGACCAATCGGTCAGTCGGCGCTATATTCCACCAGCCCAATGGTTTTGAACATTAGCGCATGGTCTATAAGACTAAAGTCTCATGCTGCGCATGAGGAATTTCATCTTGAAAGACCACCAGTGCAATGTATTAAACTAGCAGTCTTTTTCAACTTACGAAAAGTAAAAAGTGCGATTTTTACTTTTCTCGCAATCAGGTTTACAAATTGTCAAGTGGGATGGAGGAAGCTCGATGATAACGCTGCTCATTGCGGACGATCACCCCCTGTACCGGGATGCTTTGCGCGGCGCACTGTCTCTGTCCCTGGACGAACTTACACTGTTGGAAGCCGGCGACCTCGGCGAAGCGGTCGCGCAACTTCACCGCAGCGACGTGGATCTGCTGCTGCTGGACCTGCATATGCCGGGCAGCGGCGATCTCTACGGACTGATCCACATTCGCAAGTTGTTTCCCGATCTACCGGTGGCGGTGGTGTCCGGGGTCGAGGACAGGCAGATTACTTCCAAGGTCATCAATGCCGGCGCCCTCGGTTTTGTCCCCAAAACCACCAGCGCCGGTCAAATTGCCGAAGCCGTCAAAACCATGCTGGAAGGCGACCTCTGGTTGCCGGAATCACTGGCCGACCAGGTGCCTGATGTAAACGAGGAATTCGCCGCTCTGGTGGACCGGGTCGCCAGTCTCACTCCCGCGCAATACAAAGTTCTGTGCTACCTGCGCGACGGCTTACTCAACAAACAAATCGGTTTTAAACTGGACATTGCCGAAGCCACGGTCAAGGCCCACGTCACGGCGATATTTCGTAAATTGGATATCAACAATCGCACCCAGGCCGTGCTGATCGCCTCTCAGCTGCAGCTGGAACCACCCGTCAGCGAACCCTGAGCGATTCGCGCTGCGTGCTCTGCTGCATACTTTGCAACAACGCCCGCAATTTGGCGGGTTTGAGCGGTTTGCTTAGATAGCTGACCTCGTGCTCGCGGCATGACTCGATGATGCCCTCTTCCCGGTTGGCCGTCATCAAGGCGGCGGGAACTTTCTCATCCAAGTGCCGGCGAATCTCCTCTATCAAGTCCAGGCCGTTGTGATCGTTACCCAGATGGTAATCCACCAACAGGATCTGCGGCGTGCTCTCCTCCAAGGCCTCAAAAACCTCGCCGCGATGCCGCGCGAGGCGGACATTGACCCGCCACTTGTGCAGCAGGGTTTGCAGGGCATCGAGATTTTCCTGCTGATCATCAATGCACAGCACGCTCAAGCCTTTGAATCCGCGGGTGTGACCGCCCGCAACACGAGTGCGCGGGGGGGCGGGCGCACATACCGGCAGGGTGATGGAAAAACAACTTCCCTTGCCCGGCGTCGAAGCCACGCCCACCGGCACGCCGAGCTGTTTACTCAGACGGGTCACGACACCCAGGCCCAGGCCCACGCCGTGCTGTTCCGAACCCTGAACGCGGTAAAAGTCCGCAAAGATCTTGCTTTGCTCTTCGCCGGGAATACCAATGCCCGTATCGGCGACTTTCAATGTCACCCGCTCGCCGCGCTTGACGGCGGTCAGCCGAATTTTTCCGCCGCGCGTATATTTGATGGCGTTGGACAGTAGGTTCTGGACAATGCGGTAGAGGAAGGTGCGATCGGTTTTGACCCACCACTGTTCGCCCAACTGCGACGCAAACTGCAAGCCTTTTTCGCGCGCTTTCATGCTGAATTCGTCAACCAGGGGGGCGAGGATATCGGCCAGTGAATAGGGCTCCATAGCGGGCTGTAATTCCCCCTGATCGAGTCGGGCAATGTCCAGCAATGTCGCAATCAGCACCTCGCTGGCGCTGACGCTATCGTCGAGTTTGTGCAGCACCTCCTCCACCGATGGGGGTAGCGACATTTCCTCAAGCGCGGACAAATACAGCTTGGCGGCATTGAGTGGCTGCAGTATGTCGTGACTGGCCAGCGCGAGAAAACGCGTCTTGCTGGCATTGGCGTCTTCGGCCGCCTGACGCGCCCGAATCAGCTCCTGCTCCGCTTCGGCGCGGCGACCGATTTCAGTGCGCAGTTCCTGATTGATCGCCTGGACCTCCTCGGTGCGCTTTTGAACACGGTTTTCCAGGTCGATATTGGCTTCCTCCAAAGCCTGCTGAATCTCGATATGGGCGGTGATATCGGTGAAACTGGTCACATAGCCGCCGCCCGGCAGGGGATTGCCCACCATCTCGATCATCTTGCCGTCGCTGCGCTGACGCACGAAGCGATGTGGCGAACCGTTGCGCATGTGCTCGAGCCGCTTGTGCACCAATGTGTCCACATCGCCGATGCCGCACTCGCCGCGTTCGACATTGTAGCGAACCAGTTTTTCGATCGGGGTACCGGCTTCAACCAGGCCTTCGGGATAGTTGAACATGGACAGATAACGCTTGTTCCAGGCCACCAGCTTAAGGTTCTTATCCACCACGCTGATGCCCTGATCGATGCTTTCGAGGGAGGTGAGCAAAGCACTCATATTGAACTGAATCGCTTGGGTGGTATCGTCAAAGACATTCACCACCTCTTCAAAATCCAGCTTCTTACCGCTCAGGGCGCTGTCAATCAAGGCTTTGGCGCTGGATGCACCGATCACACCGCCCAGGGCACGCTCGCAAAACTGCAAAAAATCATCGCGCGGCCTGGAGCTGTGTTCCAATTCCATCGCGCAGTGTCGCTCATATTCTTTGAGGAGGTATTGGCAACGGCTCTCGCCGAGGAAGGTGGAAAGCAGCGTGATCAAATCACCGACCGTGGTCGTAGCGCCTTGCTTGTGCTGCCAACTAAAGCGCGTTTCTCTGGGCGCGACAAAAGACTGCGCCTGCATTTTGTCAATCAATCTCACCGGCGCTGTCATCGAAAACACCACGTAGGCCGCGGCGTTGGCCAGCAAACTGAGTATTGCGCCCTGACTGATAGTTGCGGTGTGCAAGTCCACCGAGTCACTGCCGAATATGGGCAAGAGCAACCACAAGACCCAGGTGGCAAGTCCGGTCAGCAAGCCCGCATAAACGCCGTGCGCGTGCCCCTTCTTCCAGTAAAGTCCGCCGACAATGGCCGGCAACAATTGTATCACCAGCGAAAAAGCAATCAGCCCAATGGCCGCCAGCGAACTACCGCTGGTCATTTGCTGATGGTAGAAATACGCCAGCACCAGCAATAGCGCAATCACGATCCGGCGGGTTGTCAAAATGGTGCGGGTATAGTTGGCCGGCTGCGTGCCGCGGCCATGATGCGTTAGGTACTTGGGCAGTACCACGTCGTTGGTAATCATCGTACTCAAAGTGAGGGTAGCGACGATGATCATCGCGGTGGCCGCCGACAGGCCACCGACAAATACCAGCATTTTCACCAACAACGCATCCGACAGGATGGCCAGATGCAGCACATAGGTATCGGGCTCGTGGCCCTGCCCGGCCAACAGGCTTTGGCCCGCGGCGGCAATGATGGGAATCACCAGCGCCGTTAGCGCCAAATACAGCGGAAACAGCCAGCGCGCCGTTTTCAGGTGCGCGAGACTCAGGTTGTCGACAATGGCCACGTGAAACTGGCGCGGCAGGCAGATGACCGCCGCCGCCGCCATCAGCGTCTGTGCGAAGAAGGAAAAGGACAACACGCTATCCCTCGCCGGCGCGCCGGTGAAGGGCGCCAGAATAGCGCCACTATTTTGCTGCCGCCACCACACGTATCCCAGAACCGCGACCACCAACAGGGCCAGCAATTTGACGGTAGACTCGAACGCGATCGCCAGTATCAGACCGCGGCGGTATTCGGTGACGTCGGTGCGCTTGGTGCCGAAGTAAATCGAGAAAATCGCAATAAACAAGGTGGCGATCAGCACGACGCCGTGAGCGCTATCCTCTTGCGAGACCAGCTGGAAGGCGGCGCCGATCGCTTTGAGTTGCAGGGCGATATAGGGCACCGTCGCCAGCAAGGCGATGACGGTGACCAGCAGCGCCACGGTTTGACGCTTGCCGTAGCGCGAGGCGATAAAGTCGGAGACCGTAGTGATATGTTGATTTTTGCTGACCAGAGCGAGCTTGTAAATGAGGCGAAAGCCGAACAGGTACAGCAGCATCGGGCCGAGCAGGATAGGCAGATAGTTCCAGCTGTTGCGGCTAGCCTCGCCGACCGCGCCGAAAAAGGTCCAGGCCGTGCAGTAGATCGCCAGGGCGAGAGAGTAAACCGCCGGATGGGAAGTCAGTTTCTTTGCCAGCGGCGAGGGGTTATCGCCCCATCTGCCAATCCAGAAAAGCACCGTCAGATAAAGCAGGGCTAACGCCACCCAAGCTAGAGCCATAGGTACATCCCGCCAGATTCACCGACCATTCAAAACCGATGGGTTCTGATCTTTATTATCCAGTTCTATTTTGTCACATAGTATCGAGCACAACAGAACACTGCATTCGCGGTGATCGAAGCCAAGGAATTTGCCATATTCCAGAGTATCAGGGCATCGGGTGGCGCTCTACTGCCGCCGGGAGCGGCAGTAGAGCGCCCAGGGACGGGTTCACCGCGTGTGCGCCACCCGATGCCCTGATGCTCGGGGGCTCCATGCCAGCAACGCTATCTAACAACGCTATCTAACAAGACACCCACTCTAGCACAGCTGGCCCGCCAATGAGGAGCGCTGGTGCCCCGTGTCTACGACCATCGTCGAATTTCGCGACGGCCGCTACCAGTCTAGAGTAAATCCTACATGAGAAAAAACCTGATGAGGGGAGAGAGATGGCCTTTAAAACAGAAGAGGACAAAAAAGCGTACTGGCGGGAGAACATCACGCTGGTCGGAACACTATTGCTCATATGGTTTGGCGTGAGTTTCGTGTGCGGCATTTTGCTGGTCGATGCACTCAACGCCATTCGTTTTTTCGGCTTTAAGCTGGGTTTCTGGTTCGCCCAACAAGGGTCGATCTACGTGTTCGTGGCGTTGATATTCATTTACGTCCACAAAATGAATCAAATCGACAAGCGCTACGGCGTGGACGAAGAATAGGAGCGCGACCATGACGATACAAACCTGGACCTTTTTGATTATCGGACTCTCATTCGCCCTTTACATCGGCATCGCCATTTGGTCGCGCGCGGGATCCACCAAGGAATTTTACGTCGCCGGCAGCGGCGTCCACCCGGTCGCAAACGGCATGGCGACGGCGGCGGACTGGATGTCGGCGGCCTCGTTCATTTCCATGGCCGGCCTGATTTCCTTCATGGGTTACGACGGGGCGGTGTATTTGATGGGTTGGACCGGCGGTTATGTGCTGTTGGCCCTGTGTCTGGCGCCCTACTTGCGCAAATTCGGCAAGTTCACGGTGCCGGACTTTATCGGCGACCGTTACTACTCGCAGACGGCGCGCACGGTCGCCGTGGTGTGCGCGATTTTCGTCTCCTTCACCTACGTCGCCGGTCAGATGCGCGGCGTCGGCGTGGTCTTCAGTCGCTTCCTGGAGGTGGACATCACCCTGGGCGTCATCATCGGCATGGCCATCGTGTTCTTTTATTCCGTGCTCGGCGGCATGAAGGGCATTACCTACACCCAGGTGGCGCAATACTGCGTACTGATCTTCGCCTATCTGGTGCCGGCGATTTTCATCTCTATCATGATGACCGGCCATTTTCTGCCCCAACTCGGATTCGGCAGCACTATGGCGGACGGTTCCGGGGTGTACCTGCTGGACAAGCTGGATGGCTTGTCGACGGAGCTTGGATTCAATGAATACACCTCCGGCACCAAGGGTATGATCGACGTCTTCTGCATTACCGCCGCGCTGATGGTCGGCACCGCCGGGCTGCCGCATGTGATCGTACGCTTCTTTACTGTGCCCAAAGTAAGAGACGCCCGCCGCAGCGCCGGCTGGGCCCTGGTGTTCATTGCCATCCTGTACACCACCGCTCCCTCGCTCGCTTCCTTCGCCCGGGTCAACATGATAGAGACCATCAACGGTACCGACCAGGCCGGCACCGAGTACACGGCGGCGCCCGGCTGGATCAAAAACTGGGAAAAAACCGGCCTGATCTCGTGGCAGGATAAAAACGGCGACGGCAGAATGTTTTACTCCGGCGACGAGCGCAACGAGATGAAAGTCGACCGCGACATCATGGTGCTGGCCAACCCGGAGATCGCCAAACTACCCAACTGGCTGATAGCGCTGGTGGCGGCCGGCGGCATCGCCGCGGCGCTGTCCACCTCTGCCGGCCTGCTGCTGGTGATCTCCACCGCGATATCCCACGACCTGCTCAAACGCAACATCATGCCCAACATCACCGACCGGCAAGAGCTGATGTACGCGCGTATCGCCGCCGCAGCCGGTATCTGCATCGCCGGCTACTTGGGGATCAACCCGCCGGGCTTTGTGGCCCAGGTGGTGGCCTTCGCCTTCGGCCTGGCGGCGTCGTCCTTCTTCCCGGCGATTATCATGGGCATTTTCTTCAAGCGCATGAATAAGGAAGGGGCGATCGCGGGTATGCTGTCGGGCATCGGTTTCACCGCGGCTTACATTATCTACTTCAAGTTCATCAATCCCGCCGCCAATGTGCCGGCCAACTGGCTGTTCAATATCTCACCGGAAGGCATCGGCACGATTGGCATGGTCATCAACTTTATTGTCGCGTATGTGGTCTACAAACTCACCAAAGAGGCGCCCGAGTCCATTCAACAATTGGTGGAGGATATTCGCTACCCGAAGGGGGCTGGTGGCGCTCAGGCTCACTGAAATATTCTGGCCCGCCGCGCCACGCGCAGGCTCGACCCCGGTCGAGCCTTTTTTTCATTTATCGCTTAAAATCCCATCCGGATCTTTCACTACGCGTTTTCGGTATCCTATCTTATGAACGACCTGCCGCATCAAGTGGATTCATTTCTCTCCAGCTCCGCGCCTTTCGATAGCCTCGATAAAGACAGCCTGGCGCGTCTCGCCAAGCGCTTCGTGGTGTTTTACCTTACAGAAGAGAACAAGCAAGCATTCCTAACAGAACATCGCGCTTCGCTATTTCTCATTCAAAGCGGCCAGTTCGTCATCAAAGATTCGAATGGCCCGGAAAAATATTTAAGTGAAGGTGATTTCTTCGGCTACGAAAATCTTCTGGAAAATCTAAATTTTGCCATTGAAATTGACGTGGACAATCCGGGATTGATCTATTGCCTGCCGCAGGAGGATGTTCAGGCCTGCCTTGTGCGCCACCCGTCGTTGGTGCGCTTTTTTGAAAACTTGAGCGCGCAGAAACTGCAAAATCAGGCGGTGGATGACTCCAACTCCATGTGGCTTTACCAAACGCTGTCCGAAGTGATTCGCCCCCGAGCCGTCACCGCCAACGCCAGCCTCAGCATTCACGCCGCCGCCCGCCTTATGACCGAGCAGCGCGTCTCGTCGCTACTTATCACCGACGACGACGCCCTGGTGGGCATTCTGACCGACCGGGATATGCGCAGCAGGGTGGTGGCCAAGGGCACGGCCACGACATCACCGGTGAGCAACATAATGACCGGGAACCCGGTTTGTATTACCGCCAGCCGCACACTCTTTGATGCGCTGTGCGTCATGGCCGAACGCAATATCCATCATCTTCCGGTGGTGGAAACAGGCAGCAAAAAACCCGTGGGCATGCTCAGCGCCACCGATATGATTCGCCACCAGCGCGGCAATATCTTGTTCCTGATCCACGAATTGAGCAAAGCGACCAACCTCTACGAACTCAGCCGTCTGGCCTGGCAACTGCCCCACTATTTCTCCCAGCACGCCCATCGCCTGGGCGATTATGACCTTGCCGGCAAAGCCTTGACCCAAGCCACCGATATCATGACGCGCAAACTGCTGAGTTTTTTTCACGAGCAACATGGCGACGCACCGATGGATTATTGCTGGCTAGTCTACGGCTCGCAGGCGCGCGAGGATCAGACCATGGGCTCGGATCAGGACAACGCCCTGCTGCTGGAGCGCGATCCCGACGAACAACAGGCCGATTACTTTGCGGCCATGGCCGACTACGTCTGCCAGGGTCTCGCCAAATGCGGCATCAAACTGTGCGGCGGCAATATCATGGCCTGCAATCCCGATTTGCGCATGTCGGTGGCCGCCGCCACCGCCACCGCCGAGGGCTGGGTCAACGAACCCACCAAGCACGCCATTATGCATTTTAATATTTTTCTCGACGTGCGCGCCGCGGCTGGCAGTCCCGAGTTATTAACAACCTTGCAGCGCGCGCGCGCGCCGCTGTTCAAACGCTCCATTTTCCTGGCCGCACTGGCCAGACATATCAATGAAGCCAGCGTGCCCTTGTCCATGTTTCAAAAATTTATTTATGCGAAAGACCGCGCTGTCAATAACAGCATCGACCTCAAGGTCAGCGCGGTGGCGGTTATCAATGAATTGGTTCGCCTCTATGCCCTCGCCAACGAAATCACAGTACCCACCACGCTGGGAAGATTGAACCAGCTGGTGGACCAGTCTGCGATCACCGCAATAGACGCCAACAACCTGCGCGATGTCTGGCTGTTTTTGAATCGTATGCGCTGGCGTCACCAATTGAAAAATCACGTGACCGATAATTTCGTGATCATCAGCGACTTGACATCCATCGAAAAACACCAGCTCAAAGCCGCCTTCCAAGCCATCAAGCGCGCTCAGCAAATCGCGGTGATGAAATTTGCCGGTGGCATGGCGGCATAACGACATTGCAGATACTCCGGCAACTCACGTCCTGGCTCTCGCCGGCCGGCGCCATCTCCGAGCGCTGGCGCAACCGCCGCCTGCAAGACACCCCCCTGCTCGCCATCGACTTGGAACTGACCGGTCTCGACCCGGCGACCGCCGAAATCACCTCCATTGGCTGGGTGGAAGGTATGGCCAATGCCATTCACCTGCAAGGCTGCTTTTACCGCGTCATTGCCACCGCTCGCTCGCTCGAACAAAGCCCGGTGATCCACGGCCTGGTGGCAGAAGACATCGCCGGCGGCGAGCGCCTGACGACCGTACTCAAACCACTGATCGACTTGGCCGACTCCCACGTGTGGGTGTTGCACAACACCCTGCTCGACCTGCCCGTCATCCTGCGCGGCTGCGCGCAATTGAAATACCGTTTACCGCCCCTGCTCACCATCGACACACTGCGCCTGGCCATCTACCAACTACAAAAAAGGCACGGCAGCGTGCCACCCAAGGCCGCGACACTCGCCGCCTGCCGCGAGCGCGAAGGCTTGCCCCCGGCTCCCTGCCACAACGCCCTGGACGACGCCATGGCCACGCTCGAATTGCTGTACGCCCAATTGCACGAACTCGACCCGAGCGGCAACCTGCGCCTGCGCGATTTGCGGCATACCGGGGCTTTGAAAATGTATGGGTCGCGCTTATCCTGAGCGAAATGTGAACCCACCAGCAGCGCGCCGTCCATGCGTCCGGCGATGAGTTGCATACGGCAAAAGAAAGGAACGAATAACCAACTCACCCAACAAAGGGCTGGCTTGGCTTCTACGCGGTTTCACCCTGCGCCGGATTCTCTTGGGCTTGCTTCAGTGACAGTGCCGACACCGCCAGCACGGCTGTCGCCAACATACACGCGGCCACTGCCGCAGGCCCATATATCAGCAGATAACCCACCAACTGCGCAATGGCCGCACCCATTGACAGCTGGCAAAAACTAAAGACTCCCGACGCCATGCCGGCGCGTTCGCCCGCGGTATTGAGCAAACCGATTTGCGCGCTGGGTTGGGCAATCCCGTGGGCGGTGGCGAGGACCGCCGCGGGGCCGAACAGGGTCCAGGCGGAGACTGGCGCAGCCAGCGCAAGTATCAGCGCCGCCGTACAGCTGCAAACGGCAATGCCCCCGCCGATGCGCATGCAGCGCTCGATGCCGAGAGACGCGCTGAATTTACCCGACAGCACGCTGCCCACAAAGTAACCGATGGGAACGACAAAGAAGTACCAGCCATAGGCACTGGCGGGCAGGCGGTAAAATTCCTGCAGCACAAAGGGGGCGCCCGCCAGGAAGGCCATAAAGGTCCCCTGTAAGCCGGCGCCGAAAAACAAGTAGCGTGCAAATCCCTGCTGTGCCAACAGTGCGGCGATGGCTTGCCGGTCTACCAACTTCTGCGGTGACGCGAGGTCGCACGGGCGAGTCTCCGGCATGCGCGCCAGCAACACCAGAACCGACAAGGTGGCGTAGGCTGACACGCCCCAAAAAACGCTGCGCCAACCGGAATTCTCGATGAGATGACCGCCGATGATGGGGCCGACCAGTGGCGCCAGGGTGATAGCAGCGGTCACATAGCTGAGAACGCTCGTCGCGCGCTGTTCCCCGTAGACATCGCGCACCACCACCCGGGCCAATACGAAACCCACGGTAGCGCCGGCTGCCTGCATCGCCCGCCCAATAATCACCAGCACCATGTCCGCGGCCACGGCGCAGACCAGTGATCCGCATACCGCCAACAGCACGCCACTCACCATCACCGGTCGCCGGCCATAGCGATCCGCCAACTGGCCGTAAATCAGCGAACTTAGCGCCATGGTCAGAATGGAAACGGAGAGCGCTAGCTGCGCCACCGTGGGACTGACGACAAAGGCGCGTTGAATATTGGGCAATGCCGGCACGAAAGATGACATCGCCAGCGGCCCCAAGGCGGTCACGGCAATGAGGGCCACCAAAAAGGTGGCCGATGCGCGGGTTTGCCGACAGTCGACGTCAGACTTACGGCAATCGGCGACAAAACTGCCTTGCATGGCGGCGCCGCAACCGCAGGTTTCAATACTGAGGTCTTGCGCCGGGGCCCGGAGTTCCCGAGGCTCGACTGCTGATTTCACGCTCTCCTCCAGTGGATGCGACGACGAGTGCTCAAAGCAAACGGTTTTACCGAGGATACAAATGGATTGCTATTCTTTCATAAAACAAGCCGACGCGAAAACAGCCCTCAAACAAATGCCTCAGCTTGGTACAAAATATCGTAAACCTACAATGTCATACGCCGGTTTTTTTTGATCAATACCGCTACCGGCCCTATTCATGATGGACACATCGTGGCGTGACAGATACGCGTTCGCACGCCCTGCGGTGTAAACGTCTGTCAACCCGGCGATCATTGATGCCGGGGTTATCGTCTCGCAGGGGGTCGTGCGCGAAGCCGCGAATTTCTATAGGTGATATCCAAATAGATCAGGAAAATCTATTTGGATGCCGGGTTGACAATGGCAATGCAATCGTGAACTCTGAGCCACTGCCCTCCTCACTGCGGACCATGAGGCTGCCACCGTGCTTTTTCACAATGCCGTGAGATATCGCCAAACCCAGTCCTGTGCCTTTGCCGACATCCTTGGTGGTAAAAAAGGGATCGAATATCCGCGTAATCATATTTTGCGGTATGCCCCGACCGCTGTCGCGCACCACGATTTTGACATTGCTGTCGTCAACTTCGGTGCAGATAACGATTTGGCCGTGATCTTCGATCGCATCGACAGCGTTCATGACCAGGTTAAGCATCACCTGTCCCAGCGCTCCGGAATTGCCCGAAATCGGCGGGATTTCGCCCAGATTGAGTTGCAGCTCGGCTTTGTATTTTATTTCGTTTTTTACCAGTTTTAGCGTGTTTTCGATGCAATCATTGATCGAGAACTCCCGGTTGTCGTCATGGTCCGGGCGGGCGAAGCTTTTTAGGCTTGCCACGATATCTTCTATACGCCCGATGCCGTCGAGTGATTCATTGATCAGCGCCGGCATATCGTCCAACACAAATGACACATCAAACTGTTGACGAACTTTATCGAGGCCTGTGCCAACCTCTGAATTGAGTTTGACTGCCAATTGCTCGTACGCGTGGACCGCCGCCGTCAGTTGTTCCACGTAGTTCGCTAGGGTATTGAGGTTGCTTTTGACGAATCCCGTCGGGTTGTTGATTTCATGCGCGATACCGGCGGCAAGCTGGCCGATTGACGCCAGCTTTTCCTGATGCAGCAACTGAGCCTTTTGATCTTTGAGACGATTATAGGTTTCGACGAGTAGTTTATTGGCCTCATATAAATCGCGCGCTTTGTCCTCGAGATTTTTTTCGGCACATTCGCGCGCGAGCTTTTGCCTCTGGTAGGCCTTTTTATAATCAGGTTTATCCATCTTTGGTAACGAGAATTTCGCACGCGTCGGCGCCCTGGTGCATACACCTAGCGTGTGTGAGCGTCACATTTTCCCGATAGTGTGCGGCCGCGCCCAGAATCAAGCCCTCGGCCAGATAGCACTGTTTGCGGGGGGATGCGTAGCGCATAACAAGCTGATGGGGAGCCTCCAGCTGACAATTGATGGTGGGCAGGTTGGGGCTGTCATAGAGTTTCTTGACTTCTTTATGGATGACACCTTCGATGCTCTCGAGAAATGCAAACAGATTGGGGCTCGACTCGCTGAACATGGGATACTTGCGGTTCAGCTCACCGAACAGATAGTGACCGAAACGTTGCGTCACGGCGCTGGATGGAAGCTTTAGCGTCTCACAAATCACCTTGACGAAGGCGACAATTTCTTCGTCCGGATAGTCATCGGTGGCTGTGTAAACGCCGCCGCTTTCAGGGTTGACGCGTGCCAGTATCGTCTCCCAGACGGCAATGCCATGGTGTTGTTCCACCATATCGTTGAGCGCAATAAAGATAACACCTTTCATCGCGTGATTCCCTTATGTATCGCGCTAACGTTCGAGTTCAGTTTCATACTCAACCGGCACATCAAATTCCTCCCGGTAACTTTTTTCAAATTCCTGTAAATGCTTGATCATATGATCATTCAAACTGGTGCCCTTGGTGAGCAGTAAAATACCGCTTTTCGATACAATATCTTGTTCCAACTTCATATTCGGTTTGAGTTGCGCAGACTTTAGCGTCTGTCGGCTGGCCGAATACTTTCCATAGTCTTCGATCTCCTCGAGAAATACCTCGCTGACTCTGGCGTCATAACGCTTGCCAATCCACTGCGCGATGTATTCGCGCGCCCCATCAACGCCGGTGATCGTGCGTTCCAGACGGCCGTTGCAGGCATCAAAAAAATCGCCGACCACGGCAATAATTTTTGCCCCCAGAGGGATATCGCGATCGATGATTCCATCGGGAAATCCTTTGCCGTTAACCGCCTCGCGGTGGTGACGAACAATGCGCGCCACATTGAGCAGGCTTTCCGAACACGCCAACGCCATTTCTCCCCACACCGGGTAGCGTTGGTAAAGCTTGCGTTCGTCGGCATTGAAGCTGAACACCGGTCGTTGGTGTAGATCATAGGGCAAGCACAACACGCCTATTCTATGAAGTGTAGCAGCCAACGAAAGCTCCTTGATGTCGTTCTCATCCATGCCAAGCCGGTGCGCGATGCGCTCACCGTACTCGCGGACAAAACGCGCATGCCCAGAATCGCGTCCCTCTTTCCATTCGAGGATTTGCGTCAATACATTGAGGGCGTCGGACAGGTTTTGCTCGGCGCGGGTTTTGATCTGCATGATTTCAGCATTTTGGTGCTTGACCTGCTTATCCAATATCAGGGCAAGTTTGCCGAGTTTGCGGGTCTTCGCCTCGGATACCCGAGTGCGGGCCAGTTCCCCTTGCCACGCTCTGTGTTTTTCAATTGCATGGGTAATTGTCTCTTCCAGCACCCTTTCATCCCAGGGCTTGGCGATGTAGTGAAAGATCTTGGCGTTGTTGACGGCGGACTCCACAGCTGCCAAGTCGGCATAGCCGGTGAGCAAGAGGCGAACCGTATGAGGAGAGTGTTCTCTGATCTTGGTGAGCAGCACATCACCTGTCATCTCCGGCATGCGCATGTCGGAGACCACCACATCGAAGTCTTCTGTTGCGAGTAACGCCAGGGCTTCTTCAGCGCTATTGGCGAGTTGGACCGACCAAGGCCGGCTGCGACAAAATCGCCTTAGAGACTTGAGTACGGCAAGTTCATCATCAACAAAAAGGATCTTTGCCTGTTCCGCTATTGCTTCCATCAACACACCTCCTGCAAAAAGCTTTCAAATACTTATATAATGAATAACATGAAATTAATGAAATTTCTAAATAGTGTTTTTTTCTCAATTCGATTAAAAGTGGCAGTTTGGGTTATAAGGCAATCGGCATGGGCGTGAATCAGCAACGTGAGTCCCTAACCACCGGCGAGGTGGCCAAGCTGTGCGGCGTGACGCTGCGCACCGTTATCAACTGGATACAACGTGGGCACCTCAGCGCCTATAAGTTACCTGGCACCCGCGGTGACAACCGAATAACCCGGGCCGATCTCCTGGCCTTTATGACCCAAAACAACATGCCCATCCCGGAAGACCTGACAGAAAGCACCGCGAAAGTGGATCGGGAATCGATTCTGGTTGTCGACGATGATGAATTGATGGCCAATGCCATCGCCCGCGCCCTCAGGGCCACCGGCAAGCGCATTATGGTGTCGCACAGCGGTTTCGAGGCCGGCCTGATTTACGCCGAGCAGCGGCCCTACCTGATGACCCTGGATTTGCAAATGCCACGAATTGACGGTTTTGCGGTGTTGCGCTCGCTCGAGGGACGCAAACATGGAAAAATCCTGGTGATTTCCGCTATGGAAGACCACCATCTACAACGGGCGCTCACCATGGGCGCCGACGCTATCCTCGCTAAACCTTTCGACAACATCGAGCTGGTACGCCAAGTGGAGGCACTTTCGCCGTCGCAGAGCGATGAGTGACGCCATCTACTCTCATTAAGTTATATAAATCATTCATTTATATAACACTATTAGCAATTTCGACGCAAAAATTCTCACAAATATTCTTTAGCAGTTCACGAAATTCATGTTATACCTGAATTATAAGTGTGACTTACGGTGAATTATGAATCGATATTTGCGCCTAGACAGATTGTGGAAAAATATAACGCCCTTCGGTGTGGGGATTTGCCTTTTATTCACGGCGCAAGCGAGCGCCGATCCGGTGTTGACTTTCGGTGTCGTGCCCCAGCAAAGCGCCAAGAAGACCGCTACGCTCTGGGGGCCTTTGTTAAAGCGAGTGGGCGAAGAAGCGGGCATCGCGCTGCAGTTTCGCACCGCGCGTTCCATCCCGATTTTTGAGCAGCGCCTCAAGGCGGGCGAGTACGACTTTGCCTATATGAATCCCTACCATTACACCGTGTTCAGTCAACACGCCTACCGGGCACTTGCCAAGCGCAGAGCACAAAAAATCCGCGGCGTGATGGTAGTTCGCAAAGGCAGTGACGCCGCCGCGCTCGAAGATCTCGATGGCAAGCGAGTAGCCATGCCATCGCCGGCGGCTTTTGGGGCCAGCGTCTTGCCGCAAGCGGCGTTATCACAGCGCGGAATTAGCATCACCCCGCAGTTTGTCTTATCCCACGACTCGGTCTACCTCTCAGTCGCCAAGGGTCTGTTTCCCGCGGGTGGCGGCGTGCTGCGGACCCTGAACAATATGCCGCCGAATATCAAAGACCAGTTGCGCGTTTTATGGACGACACAAGCCTATACTCCCCACGCGTTTGCCGTTCACGAGCGCGTACCGCCGAATATCCGTCGCGCGGTGCTCAAGGCGCTTTCGGCCCTGGAAACGGACGAACAAGGCCTCGCCTTGCTGCACAATTTGAAAATCAAATACGGTATCGAAGCGGCCGAGGACAGTGACTGGAACGACGTTCGCGCAATTGATATCGACGCGTTGAATCCACAGCGATAACGGAGTGTCGATGTGTCGTTGCGATTAAAAACGGTATTGGGTGTTGCGCTGATCGAGGCGATATTACTGATCATACTGCTGTCTTCAGTCTTTCGCTACATGTATCAATCGAACGAACAGGGACTTATCGATTACGCTGATAACCTCTCCTACTTGTTCGCCAGTGCGACAAAAAATTCGGTCATCGCCTACGACCTTGCCACCATCGAAACCTACGTTGGTGAAATATTGAAGAATCGCGGTGTGCGTTATGCCCGCGTCTACGACATCAATGGGATTGTATTGGCCAGCGAAAGTCAGGCGGGCCATGCCGGGAAGGGCTTTCAAGCCGACTTGTCTCTCGCCGACGTTGACGATGGCGTATTCGATGCGCGCGCGCCGATCGAGGAAGGAGGGAGCACCTTTGGCCATGTTGAGATAGGGATCTCCACCGACCGGATTACCAACGCCATTGCCAAAGTGACACAGCTCGGTATAGGAATCGCGTTGTTTGAGATGGGACTGGTGGCCTTGTTTTCCTCTATTTTGGGTTTTTATCTCACTCGTCAATTGCGTCATCTGCGCAAAGCGGCTCGCAAAGTGGCCAAAGGAGATCTCGATCACCACGTCCGCGTCAGTGGCAACGACGAGGTCGCCGATGTCGCCGACTCCTTCAATCGGATGATCGATTCATTGCAACGCACCGAATCGGCCCGAGAGCGGTATCGGCGGCAACTCGAAGAGCTCAATCGCACCTTGGAGCGTCGCGTCAAGCAGCGCACTCGCCAGCTGAGCCAGAAGAATGCCGAGCTCGAGCGGGCTTATGAGGAATTGCAGCAGGCACAAGTGGCCTTGCTGCAATCGGAAAAAATGGCTTCCCTGGGCCAAATGGCGGCGGGGGTGGCTCACGAGATCAACAACCCCATGGCCTTTATTCAGGGAAATCTTCGTTCGCTTGGCGAGTATTTCCAGGTGTATGAACAGCTCTTCAGCCTCTATGAAGAGGTCTTGGAAAAAAGTTCACAGCCCCTTGCTGCAACACAGAAACAGACAATGGCTGAAGTTGCGCAGATAAAAATGGCGGAAGACGTCGACTTCATTCGCGCAGACAGCCGAGAAATCATTCAGGATTCTCTCCATGGCGCCCGCCGCGTGACGGACATCGTCCGTGGATTGAAAACTTTTTCTCGCGTCGACCAGTCCGCGGTTGAGCGCGTGGATATCAATCAATGCCTGAGTGAGACACTGAAAATTGCCGACAGTCAAATTAAATATAGGTGTTGTGTTCACACAGACTTTTCTGAGCTGCCCAAAGTCTGCTGTAACCCCGGCAAGATTAACCAGGTCTTCCTCAATCTTCTCGTCAACGCGGCCCAGGCTATTGACGAGCGGGGAGACATTTATATTCAGACGCGAAATCGAAGCGACAGCGTTGAGATCTCGATTCGGGATACCGGCTGCGGGATCGCCAAGGAACATGTCGGCAAACTCTTTGATCCGTTTTTCACCACCAAACCCGTGGGCGAAGGCACCGGATTGGGGCTGTCTATTTCCCACGGCATCATCGAGGAACACAATGGGGAGATACAGGTTGACAGCCGTTTGGGGCAAGGCACGACGTTTACTGTTGTTTTACCAACGAATCAGGACCACTGGGACGATAAAGTTGCTTAGGACCTGTTAACACTAATTGCATCATCACTGTTGTGGCTGAAACAGTGATGATGCAATTAGTGTTAACAGGCCCTGAGAGTTTTATTATGTCTTACCCGAAATCACACCTTTTTATCATCACCCTTGTCACGTTGATCTGCGTACCGCTTATGGCGAAAGAAGCGAATGTCGGCCCTTCCCCTGCAAAAAACCTCGCTGATTTTGCAATAAAAATCGGCGGTTTTATACAGTGGGACTATGACTACTTCAACGGTTTGTACAATGCCAATGAAACCGGAAGTGAAAGCAAACTGCGCCGTGCGCGCCTGTTCTTTAAAGGAAAACTACCGGATGATTTTTCCTATATGCTGATGTCAAATTACAATACCAAGCAAAAAGAAGTTGAACTTCTCAACGCTTTTATCCGCTACTCGGGAATGGAAGCATTCGATGTTACCGTGGGGCGCTTCAAGGAACCCTTTGGCATGGAAGCTTTGAGTAGCGCGCTATGGACCTCAACCATCGAGCGCTCATTGATCACCAACAAACCTCAAGCGCTGCAGGCGGGTTTGTTTATCGATTCCGGCATTATGTTGAGTAAATTTAGGCGCAAATCGAGCTGGTCTATTGCTTTGGTCAACGATGGGCTCGAGGATGAGAACGGCAAAGAGCTTTACGGGCTTAGCGGGCGATTTACTTATGCTCCCATTGTAAACGATGCCTCGGTGCTTCACTTCGGGGTGGCGCACGCAGCGCGCCAGTTGGAGGAAGGAACTCAACTGACGATCAAGGAACCCTTGTCGGTAGCAACGGCCAACAAAGTCACCTTGTTTGATCAGCCCATCGACGATTTTTCCCAGAGCGCCATCGAGTTGGCCTTTCGCCATCGGGGCTTGACGGTGCAAAGCGAATATTTTCTCACACGCATCGAGGAAAGTACGCAAACGCTTACCCGTGATCTGCACAGCTATTATGGCGTCATCAGCTATGTCTTGAGCGGCGAGAGCAGGCAATACCAACGCGGCCTGTTCGGGTCGCTGGCGCCGAGCGGCAAGCGCGCCATGGAATTGGTTGCGAAATACGAAAACAACGTGCTGAGAAGTGCGGGAGGCGAGGATATCACAGCCGAGGTCTCCACCTTGGGCATCAATATTTATTGCAACCAATATGTGAAACTGGCGGTGAATTATGTGCATGCCAAGACCGACAATCTGGAGCTTTTCGATACCGGCGAAGCACTGACCGCGCGCATGCAATTGCATTTTTGACCACCCGACCATCCTTGCCCGACATGAATTCAGGGTGCGCTCTTGCTCCTTGGTCAACCCGGATTTAAGTAACGTGCAGTCCCGGCAATCAAAAAGCGCAAATCTTTCGGCCGCACCGACAAATCTTATCTACACTTGACCATGGGATCTCAAATCCGCGACTGACGACAGGTGACCGCATGGAGTTCAACCAACCCGACTTAGCCAGCGAACTGGAAGACGCGCACGCCGACGATCTCAACCGCGCGCCCTTTGGAGTCGTGGAGTTCGACACACAAGGCACCATACTTTTTTATAACCAATACGAGGCTGAATTGGCGGGTATTTCATCCGAACACGCGCTGGGGAAGAACTTTTTTACTGAAATCGCGCCATGTATCAATAATTTCATGGTGGCCACCCGATACGAGTCCGCGGCGGCAGCCAACCAAAACTTGGATGAAACTATCGACTATGTCTTCACTTACAAACTGAAGCCGACAAAAGTGACGTTGCGAATGCTGCGCCAAAATCGTCAGCAATGGTTATGTGTGGAAAAGCAATAGCAAGGGCACACCGCGCAACTGATCAGTATTTTTCATGGCAACCGAAAGCTATATTGAAACCGAAAACCTGCTGAGGTTTCTCTACCAGACACCCTATGGCGTTATCAGCGCCAATATGGCAGGCCGCATCGACTTGATGAACGCCTTCGCCACGCAGTTGTTGATGCCTCTGGCCGCCGAGGCGAATTTTACTCAGCTCTACTCAATTTTGGCCATCGTGGAAACATCGCTCATTGACACAATCAAACAATTTCCTCAAGACAGCGGCGTGATTTGCCAGAACGAACGCCTGTCCTTCGAACAGCCGGATGGCATAACGGTATGGCTGGATGTGACAATAATCAAGCTCTCGGCAGACGCGCTAATGCTGGGCCTTATGGACAGCACCCCACTGGTTGATCGCGAGAACGCGGCCTGCGTCGAAGCCGAAAAACGCGCCGAGGGCGCCGCGCGCCTCGAGATGGCGACCGGCGTCATTCACGATATCGGCAATGCGATAACGGCAGTCGGCGTCAACGCGGCAAAGTTAGTGGCCGCGGACAACTGGCCTGAAATCCCCAACCTGCGGCGCATACGCGAGCTGGTCGATCACCACCGGACGGGCATCGATAGCGCCCTGGGCGCGGGCAAAGGCCAAGCCCTCGCCGATTTCATTTGCAGTATCGAGAAGGCTCTGCGCGGGCGACAACAGGAGCAAGTGGCAAGCGCCGCCGCGATCGCAAAAAGTGTGCACCACATACAAGATATCATTCGCATTCAAAAACAGTTCGCCAAGGACGGTCACGGCGCGGCATTATTGCCCGTTGATATAAATGAAATATTTCATCATGCGAAATCAATCTTGGAGAATTTATTGCTCAAATGCGGTATCACCCTCAGTTTGCAACATGAGGGCGGCCCCTTGACCGTCACCGGCGACAAAACGCGGTTAACCCAGGTGCTGGTGAATTTACTGAAAAATGCTTGTGAATCCATCGCCAGCAGAGCGGAGACAAATTACCGGGGCCAAATCACGGTGAGCGCCATAGCACAGGCCGACGCCGTTCTGCTCGCCATTCGCGACAACGGCATCGGCTTTGATGAAGAAACCGGCAGCAAACTCAATGCCGCGGAGGTTTTCAGCTCCAAGGCGGAGGGCTCCGGCGTCGGTCTGTCGTCGAGCCGTTCAGTGGTAAAAAGTCACGGCGGGCGGCTGGAGATTTCCAGCGCCGGGTCCAACCAGGGGTGTCTGGTCGAACTCTACCTACCCGCGCCTGCCGGCAGCAACTCGCAATAGGATGACACGGTGGCAGATTTAAACACACGTATTTTAGTGATCGACGATGAACAAGTGGTGCGCGACACATTTTGTGAAATTCTCGCCACCAAGGAACGTTTTGATGAGCAGATGAACGATGCGGCGGCCGCACTGTTTGGTGAGCCCTCGGGCGCCGATCACCGCCACCAGAATCTCATTGACTACCAAGTAGACGTGGCCATCAACGGTCGCGACGGGCTGGAAAAAGTCCGGCAGGCCATTGCGCAAGACAGGCAATACGCACTCATATTCTGTGATATGCGCATGCCGGGTTGGGACGGCCTGACCACCGTGCAGCAGATACGACGCGTCGATAACAGGGCGGAAATCATCTTTGTGACCGCTTACAGCGACCACAGCGCGCAGGATATTACCACCGCCGCGGGGCCGCATGTCGGTTATCACTGCAAACCTTTCGAGGCGGATGAGATCCGCCAGATCGCAACCAAGGGTATCTGCGATTGGAACAAGCTGCGCGATTTGGAAAGCCTGATCAATATTACCTCGCAGCTCAGCCTAGGCAACCAGGATCTCAACACGCTGTTAAAAAATATTCTTCAGCAAATCACCAATATCACGGATAACCGAACCGCCCTCCTGCTTGTGCACAAAGATTCTCCCTCAGTGCTGATCAGCATTGGTGATCGCAAAGAACTCGGCGAGTCCATCATTGAAAGATTGAAGCGGGACGATAAACTGGGCCAAGAGCTGCAAACCGAGGAATATCTATACCTGCCGATGAGCGCCTACGGCGTGCTCATAATGAAGGACGCCAAAGACAGCGTCATCGAGGAATCGCGCATATACCTTATTCGGCTTTTTGTGCAACAGGCCTCGCGCGCGATCGATAACGCCAACCTGGAACTGGAATTGGCGGCGAAAAAGCGGCTGTCCGATTTGGGTCAGGCGGCAAGCGGCATCGTGCATGACCTAAAACAACCCATCAATATCATCTCCGGCGCCGCGCGCCTGGGCGCGCGCAAGCTGGATAATCCGCAGCGCGTCGAACAGCTGCTCGGCATGATCAGCAACGCCTGTGTCGACATGAATGAGCACATCAACGACATCCTTCACTTCAGTGACACCAAGCAGGCACAGAAAAAACCCGAAATGATCAATGCCCTGCTTGAAGAAATCGTCGCAGAATACGCCATCAGCCTGGCGGAAAGTTCGATTGCCATCATTGCCGAACTCGATGAAGATGCGCAATTGGTCATCGATAAGAACCAAATCCGCAGGGCAATCAAAAACATTATCAACAATGCCACAGACGCCTTACGGGAAAACGACATCGAGGCGGCGGCGATTAGAATCACCGGCGTCAGAGACAAACAGCATTTCTCGCTCTTAATTGCAGACAACGGCCCCGGCATTCCAGAGCCAATCAAAGATTCATTGTTTGAAGCGTTTGTCACTAAGGACAAAGCCAACGGCACCGGCGTGGGGCTCGCCATCACGAAAGAAATGGTGTTGCTAAATGGTGCGTCCATCGATTTTGATTCCAGCGGCGAGGGCACCACCTTCAGGATAAAATTCCCGATGTAAAAGTGAGAAAAGGGACGCCGACGAGAACTAATCAAGGAACCACCTGGACTTATTCAGAGGTTCCTTAAACCTCTGTCTTTTCTCATACACCAACGATTATCTCGCCAATGCACAAATCTTAACAACATTGCGCGCAACCTTGGGTTAGCTTAGACAGCCAAAGCCAAACATTTCATTGCGCTCACATTTTTGCTAATTTCATAAGGTATGCGACGCCTACTGACTCAATGCCCACGCTTCTTGCTGCCCGCGGCTTTGCTAGGTTTGTGCCTGCCGCCGGCGCTCGCCAGCACAGTGCAGTTTCAAACCGTGTTGGGCAACTTCGAGGTGGCGCTGTTTGACGAAGCCACCCCCATCACCGTCACGGATTTTCTCGCCCTGGTTGCCGAGGGGCGTTACGAAAATTCGATTATTCACCGCAGCGAGAGTGGTTTTATCGTTCAGGGTGGCGGCTACTTTTTGGAAAATGACACCCTGAACCCAATTCCCTTCACACAAGCGCGGGAACACGAGGTAATGTTTTCCAACGTTCGCGGCACCATAGCGCTCGCCAGCGCGGCCGCCGCAGACGCGGCGCAAACGGCGCAGTGGTTTATCAATCTCGCCGACAACGGCGCGACTCTGGATTTGCAAAATGGCGGCTTTTCCGTGTTCGGCAGCGTGATCGACAACGGTATGGCGGTGGTGGACGCTATCGCCGGCCTGGAAAGCCTTAACTTTGAAACCTTCCCGGCCTTGCCTCTGCGCAATTACGGCGCTCAAGATGCACTCAACGGCGTCGAAATTGCGCGCGACAACTACGTCATTGTCCACAACATTGTGCTGTTGGACGAGGGAGACAACGATTCGCCAGCGACAGTTGGGCTGCCACCGAGAGTTGCGCAACCCACACCGACACCCACAGCCGACTCAGACGGCGACGCCGATAAGCTCGAAGGCATCGGCAGCGTCGGTGCGCCGGGTTTTCTGACCCTGCTCCTGGCACTGTTTGTGCCCGCTGTCATGCGCGCAAAGCGGGGCGCTTGAGCTGCAGCGATCTCGCCTCATCCCGATTTTTGCCGAGCGACACTCCACGCGCGGTTTTACCGCCCGCGCAACCGTCACAGTCGCGGGCGTCGCCGACCCATCGCCCGGCCAGCACCAATGTCATTAACTTAAGAATCAGTTCCAGTGTGGCACTGAGCAGAGAGAAGGCCGGGTGACGGCTTTGGAGTGACCAATGTCATTAACTTAAGAATGAGTTCCAATGTGGCACTGAGCAGAGAGAAGGCCGGGTGACGGCTTTGGAGTGACCAATGTCATTAACTTAAGAATGAGTTCCAATGTGGCACTGAGCAGAGAGAGGGCCGGGTGACGGCTTTGGAGTGACCAATGTCATTAACTTAAGAATGAGTTCCAATGTGGCACTGAGCAGAGAGAGGGCCGGGTGAT
>JAAUXX010027765.1_pt1 | contig 24653 bp, 24 predicted proteins | sample 7278111 | NCBI WGS metagenome assembly JAAUXX01 (sample SAMN14350116, study PRJNA611818) | marine sediment metagenome | isolation source: surface marine sediment (1.8m) | place: French Polynesia: Moorea | collected 2018-08
CACAGCTAAAGGATCGCTCACACCCCAATCAGCACTACTATCGACGATAATGCGATCGCAACCATAATGACGAACTATTTCTACCATTCTTTCATTACCCATTTTGGTGTGGGGATAAATGGTAAAGCCTGCCCAAAATCCCCGATCTAATACTTCTTTAGCCGTTTCCTCATTGTTATGATCGACAATCACCTGAGATGGTTTTAAACCATGTTCCAGACAGACATCCATACTGCGAGAAGTCCCCGATTTTTTATCCCGATGAGGTGTATGAATCATGACGGGTAAATCTAATTCCTTGGCTAGTTCTAGCTGAAGGCGGAAATATTTATCTTCAGCGGTCGTCATATCGTCATAACCAATTTCTCCAATAGCGACCACTCCCTCTTTGCAAGCATACAAAGGTAATATTTCCATTACCGCTTCTGCTAATGCCTCGTTATTAGCTTCTTTGGAGTTTAAACCGATGGTGCAATAATGTTTAATCCCAAACTGACTGGCGCGAAATCTCTCCCAACCAACTAAAGAACTGAGATAATCTTTATAGGTATCAGCACTAGTACGAGGCTGCCCCAACCAAAATGCTGGTTCAATTATCGCTACTATTCCAGCTTTTGCCATTGCTTGGTAGTCGTCAGTAGTTCTGGCAGTCATGTGGATATGAGGATCGAGGAAAATCATGTTGTTATTTTGCATTTGTTTATATGGTTATTTTCTAAGATAATTAAATCTATCAGTGTTTTCACGGATCTAAGCTCCGAGATCTACGCTAATTTTTTATGACAAGCGTATTACTTTATTTGGCGGCAAACGCTTGAAATGCAGGTTCGAGATCGGCAACTATTTGGGAGTTAAAAGGTGCAACTAATTGCCATAATTCAGGATTCACTGTCCTTTTCGCTGCCAATCTTTCGCGGGCATAGTCAATGAGCATCTGGGATAATTGCAGGTTATTACGGCTTTCTAAACCATAAATTGGCTGTAGCGGACTTCCAATAAATAGAGCTTTGAGAACCATCTGATTCCAAGCTAAATCATCTAAATACTGGGCAGGATAGGGATTGTTTAGAGCTACGGCATTAAACACTGAGCTCATGTTGCTACGAACTCCTTCAGCAGCCCGTAGTTTGAATTTTTCGGGATAGGGTAACAATGGTAAACTCTGATATAAGGCGATTAGTTCTCCTACATCCGCTGCGGCAAAAATTTTATCTAAGGTTGCTATATACTTATCTTCATCGACCTGGGGAAAAGATAAGATCAGCAAAGTCCGACCAACTTGGTCTACAGTCCAATTAAAAGGATAGAATCCAGTTATTAATTCATTGGCTGCTTGTAACTCCTCAGTTGATAATTCTAGTTTTTGCTTTCCTAGATAGCGAGATACACTACTAAAAGAAGTAAATAGCTTTCTTTCCTCAGCATTTTGCGTAATTTCTGCTTTTTTGCGGTTTAACCAAGCTAAACCTTCACTAGAAATTCGTGTTTCCAACCAGCTATCAAGTAGAGCGACAATCTTATTTGTGTTAATAAAAGTCTCAGTTGACATGATTTAAGTAATAATACTTGTACTACTTAATTTATAGTTGTATTTACTAGTAAACGCTGTAAAGCTTAGATGTTTTTTGGAAAAACTTTCTTTAAGGTAATGTAAAAATTTTTCGTCTTCCTAATCATATAGATAGACTTCGGAGTCGTCTAGAAACAAGTTCCAACTCGCTTTTAAACTCGATAATTACCAAGACTATAGGTTTTAAACTAGTCGGTATAGTCGCAAATACAACAGCTAGGCAAAAAACTTCAAATCTTGGCTCTAAAAAACTTTTGACTCCTGAATCTTGAACTAAAATAAAGATATAATCAATCAAAATTGGTCAAGCTTCTCAAGTTCAAAAGAGGGCAAGCCTACCTCAACTATTGAAGTTCAGTGTGGAGTGAGAGTTGTAAATAGTCGAGCTTTCATTGTTGCGCTAGTTTTTTTAGTTATGTTGAAAATTTTAATTTTTTTAGGTTTCATTATCTTTTTCATTATGTTGTGGCGCTGGATTTTATCAAGTGATAGAGATTATTCTCCACCACCTGGTCGAATCTAGAAGTTATGATTAGATATTCTAATTTAGGCTTAGTAAACTAAGTTGTCTGATAGCTTCTACACTGAGTTACCAACCCATAGCTCCTGCATATTCTTCCGCTTGTCAAGCGTTTTTCGCACCAGGAATCGGAAGGACGTTTTTCTGCATCATCAGTCAATAAAGATTTTTCTTTAGTTGGTGATTTTCTCGTGATCGCATTTTAAATTGAATATTATATTCACATTAGAGGGGATTCTGGTTAACATATAGGCGGTAGTCATCATCGGTGAAAATTATGTTTGGCAAATCTTCTCGCGAAACCCCAAAGTCAGAAATCCCCACTGTACCAGAAATGCAATCTTCCTCTAATCTCAATGTTGATAATGATTTCTCCCCCAATCTATCCTTTCCTGAGTCTTCGCCAGAAACATCTACACCAGCGAGCTCAGAAGTAGTGAATTCAGAATTAGTGAATACTGTAGAAAAAATTAGTCGGATTGTTTCTCCTTACTTTATTGTAGTTGTCGGCTTGTCTCTATACGAAGATAACTTCTTGATCGGCAGTATTCTCATTGTGGTGGGAATTCTCTCGTTGTTCAAAGTTTCTCTCAAAGACGTCACTAATGCTTTTAACTCGGTCAAAAAGTTCTTTGGCTTTGGTGATAATTAATATTTAATAATTGGGATAATTGATAATGATTGATTATCTCAAGTATTTTCTCAAACTTAACAAATGAATCATGGAACTAAAGGAACTCCATAATCAAGACTTGAATTTGTGGTTCGAGCAAATCGCAACTTCCATCAAAAATAGAGATTTTGAAAATATGGATTGGGATGGATTGTTGGAAGAAATAGAAGATATGGGCGCGAGCGAAAAACGAGCTTTAAGAAGCTATACCAGGCGTTTGATTGACCATATCCTAAAATTAAAATACTGGAATTCAGAAAAAGATTATAATCAGAAACATTGGGAACGAGAAGTTGTCAATTTTCGCTATGAAATAGGGCAAATTCTTAAAGAATCTCCGAGCCTTAAAAATTATTTACAACAAAATTATCAAGATTGGTATGTTAACTCGGTTAAAGCAATGCAGCGAGAATTTACAATTCCTGATGATAATTTTGTCTCTTCAGAAACTATCATGAGTGAAGATTACTTTGGTTAATTACCTATTACTTATTACTTATTGTTAGTCCAATCTAAAATGCAATTCTATCCCCACCAAAAATCGCGATCGCGGTTAACTCTCTAAAAATCCAGAATACTTATATCTCAAATTTCGCATGTTACATTATACTTCTAAAGAATTTCAGATTTTACTTCAAAGGGTGATCGCAATTAAGTCTCAGATTGATGATTAACAATTCCGAGCTTCTCCCTCATAAATACTCTAGCTGTTTCATAATCTTGGTTGAGTAAATAGTAAAAATGGTAATAACTAGCTAGATAAAAGTCACAACCAGATTTTTGATAGCGATCAGCGATCGCAAGAAAACCATATCTAGCATCATCTTCTCTACTTCTTACTTCTTACTCCTTACTCATCCAAAAGGAATTGTTCGACCCACCAAAGTCAAGATTGCAGTTGTCACAGCAACCACAATCGGAATAATTAATGATTTTGCTCCTTTAAGATCTGCTACATCTGCGGCTAAAGTTTCTTGAGCAGTTTTTAATTCCTTAATTGATTCCTTGAGCTCGTCAAAGTTTGTTCTAGTTGATTCTTTAAATTCATTATGGTCTTTTGACAAGTTAGTAAATTTTTCTTCTAAGCGTGCTTGACCAACTCTTAAATTAGAGATTTCATCCGATATAGCTTTTTGATCAGATTTATTTTCTTTTTTGATCTCAGAAATTTCATTTAAGATTGCTTTTTGATCGAATTTAATCTCTTTGAGGATTTCTCCTAAGTCTATTTCAATTGTGGGATTAGTCATTTTCAACTTCCTCAACATCAATTTAATAAATTTACAATCAATAGGAGCTTATTACTGATTGTTAGTCCAATCTAAAATGCGATTCCAGCCCCACCAACAATCACGATCGAGATTAGCTTTCTGACAACTTATACTACTTATATATCCTACATGTCCTCCAGATTTAGTTAAGATTAAATCTATCGCCTGATTGTCCTGACAAACTGTTTTTAAATCAGGAATAATACTAGGAGCAAACATTGGATCATCTTCCGCATAGATAATTAGAGTTGGCTTATTAATTTTCGGTAGAATCCGAAAAGGACTACTAGCAGTAAAATATTCTTCTACAGAAGCAAAACCTAATCGGGGAATCACTAATTCACGATCGAAACCCCGAATCGTATTAGCTGCTTCAATGGCCGATCGATTGATGTCTTGAGGATGATAAGAGTGTATCTTTAGAACAAGTTTTTTTAATTCTTTAGCGATCGCCTGTTCAATATATTTTCCCGATGGATGTTGCATGAGATAGGTTAAGGAGCGATTAGAATCTAAATTCGGGCAAATTACCGCTCCTCCTGCGATATCAGACGAGTTTAAACCGTTGCTTTCTAGAAATTGGGAATAATAAACACCCCATAAAGCTAATTGTCCGCCTAAAGAATAGCCCGTAAACCAGAATGGGGCAGGACATCCTAGGGCTTTACTTTCTCCCGCAATACTAACAAAGTCTTTGCCTTCGTTAATGCCATCAGAAGTTAGAACAGGAGATAATTTCGCCGAAACACCATGAGCCCGCCAATCGAATAAAATTACAGCATAATTTTGATGGTAAGCTTTCCTGCCTAGTATGTGAAGAAACCACTGATTGTCGAGACTTCCAGTAATCCCATAAGTCCCAATAATTGTCCCCAGAGGATTTTGGGGAATTGCTATCCAAGCAAATAGCGGCACTTCACCTTTAGTAAATATGACTTTTTGATATTGAGGCTCAGTTTCGGATAGAGTATTTTTCCAAGTTTTACTAGAACGAAATGCAGTATAGAGAGTCATTAATAGACCATTATTTAATAATAATGGCGGGAAAAACACAGTATTGAGCATTCAATTGATATTATTTAGTTATTAATTAAGGTAGAGCAATGGTTCACAAAGTTCAATAAATTTCTTCCCCTGCTCCCCTCTCTTGGTGCGCGACGCGAAGCTAGTCCTTTAGGGCGTTCCCTAGATGAGTAAAACTTATCCGAAGGTGTCCCTAAAGGGATACACTTCGATATATCCTTTAGGACATCGGGGTCGCACCGCTGCTTCCGAAGCCTCCCCTGCTTAATTCACCATTGCCCACCTTACTAAATTGTGGTTTCTTTTTGGATTACGGTAGTGGAAATCATAGCTGCGGTTAGCTGTTCACTAGAAACCATAAACGGTAAACGATGAATATCTGACTTTTCATTGCAAGCAACATCCGCTGCATGACGTAATTTAGAGAGACTCACATCTGCTAATCCTAGATCTTCTAGAGTCTTCGGTAACCCAATCTCACTATAAAATTTCAATAATTGTTGCCTAGCAGCAATGGCTAATTTGTTACCCTGGATCATCTCTTCCAATCGCAGTTGAACTAAGATTCCATAGGCAACTTTCTCTCCATGTAAAACATCATGGGCTTCGGTTAGATGAGTTAATCCATTATGGACTGCATGAGCGGCAACTGTACGACAATTTGCGCCGCCAATTCCCCCAATTACCCCAGCTAATAAGACTGTGGCATCAACTACTTCCCGCCATGCTTCCCCTTGAGAATCTTCTAAAGCTGCTAAAGATTTTTGCAACAAAATATCCCGTAATACTCTAGCTTGTTGTACCGCAGCAATGGTTAAGGTCGCTGTAGAATTACCACTACTAACCGAGGCTTCATACCATTTTGCGATCGCGTCTCCAATTCCTGCAACTAAAGTCCGTCGCGGTGCCGTGCGTACTAAACCGTAATCGAGAATTAATAAATCAGGACAGCGATCTAAACCAACATCATATAAAAATGCTCCTGCTTCGGAATAAATATTAGATAATGCCGTCCAAGCAGCACAAGTCGCTCCTGAAGTGGGAATAGTAATAATTGGTAAGCGACATTGATGAGCCAATAATTTCGCTGTATCCAAGGCTTTTCCCCCACCAACACCAATAATAAAATCGGCTTGATGCTTAGCTACTGCTTGATTCAACTTTGCCAAAGAAGATTCTGCGCAATCAGGAAGATAACTTGCTTTCGTTGCGTTTAACTTCCGCTGTTCAATAATTGGCTCAAGATAGGATTTAACTCTGGCTAAACTGTGATCGCCACCTACAATTAAAGGTGATTTCCCATAAAATGCGATCGCATCTCCCGACTCACTTAAAATATTTTCTCCCCGCAAAACCTTCCCAGGGGAGATTAGCAATGGCGCATAACTATTTGAGGTTAATTGTTGTTTACTAATTATCGATGCTGAATTATTCATTGAAAGTAAAAATTCTGACTGGTAATTGGGCAGTTGTTAACCACTAACTACTAACTACTAACTACTAACTACTAACTGTTAACTGATTGAGATTCTTGTCAAAAACTTGAATGGTTAGATCTTCATGATCTCTTGTCGTAAAAGATTGCTTCGCTTGTCCCAAATACAGCGGTCGAGAAATATTATCCTGAGGATGTAAAACCGTTCTGAGCGCAATGGTAAACTGGTCATTACCATTAGTTCCTGTTCTGCCATAGGTAAATAAATCCGCTGCTGCTTGACGGAGGGTAGGCGCGATCGCAGATTGCTCGATCTCTGGTGACACCACAATTACAGCCTTATTAGAGCCATTGTCATAGACCAAAGAATATCTAGCGGCACCGGGAATTGTGGTATGAGTAAACAAACCCAAGCCAAGGGCAAAAATACTAGCGGTTATTACTCCCATAAAACTAGTTACTCCAACAAGGCGAAACCGAAATCCCCAACCAGCAATCCAAGCAATAATCGTTAAAACAAAAAACGCGATCGTCACGTATCCCGACCATATAGAGTAGGTGATAATATCGGTGGGTAATTCCATAGGTGATAATTTACTAAATAAAATTTATTATTTTGCTGGCAATTGATTAATTATCCAATATCTCTTACTTTTTTTAAACTTAGTTAGTACTATCCGAGCTCTATTACCGATTAAAGATTTGCTCCTATAGCTTCTTGAAAACGGATTTCATCTCGATGAGGATCGGAAAGCAGGACTTTAAAATCCAGGCGATCGCCCAAATTGACATGTCCATCAAAACGATGGGTTAATTCTAAGCCCAAATCTTCGATTAAAATCGCTCCTAAACCTTCATCTTCCCTTAACCAGCGTAGGACTAATACTTGCCAAATCTTATCGGAATTACGGCGTAAATATTCTAAACTCCAATAACGATTAGTTTGCCGCTCTACTAAAGTAGCTTCGTAGGAAGAACTGCCCACACTATAGAGTATTTCCTGGAGTTCATCTTTGGCAAAAGGTAAATCGACTCCTCTTAAATGAGCCTTCAGTTGGAAATGAGTTAATAAGTCTGTGTAGCGACGAATGGGAGAGGTAACTTGCACATAAGTATCCAAACCTAAGCTAGCATGGCGCAAAGGGTTAATACTCATCTCACTACGGGGCATACAGCGACGTAAAGCACAATAGCGCACAGGTCCCGCTGGGAGCAACATTAATTCTTCTTCGGGAGGTAATTCTGGTTGGGGTTGACCGCGAAACGGCAAGGGTAAACCATGTTCTTTGCCGTATCTTCCCGTGATTTCTCCAGCTAAAATCATCATCTCGGCTACTAAATGGCGCGAAGCCGATTCTTCTAATAAGTCGATGGTAATTTCTTCGTTTTCCTTGACCTTAATCGAAGCTTCAGGCATTTTGATCTGAATCGAGCCTTGAGATTTGCGCCAGGCTTGTCTAGCTTTAGCTGCTGCTGCTAATTCGGCTAATTCGGACTCATTAGTTAAACCTAATTGCAACATTTCATCGACATCATCGTAGGTCAAACGATAAGTTGGTTTGATCTGAGTCGGATGAATTGTATATTCTTCTACGGCACCATTTTCATCTAGAGTAACGCCAAAACTCAGAGCGCAACAATTGTTTCCTTGTACCAAACTCATTGGTCCTGTTGCCAATTCCGAGGGGAACATCGGCACCATTCCTGTGGGGAGATACAAGCTAGTACTGCGACGACGAGCTTCTAAATCTAGTTCATCTCCAGGAGTTAACAAACGAGTAGGATCGGCGATATGAATCCAAATTCGAGGAGTTTTCGCTTCGCCTAGATATTCAATGCTTAAACCATCGTCAATTTCGGTCGTACTCTCATCATCAATAGTATAAACTTTGAGATGAGTCAGATCTAAGCGATCGCTATCTGGATCGTCGGAGGGAGATTGAAGCCGAGATTGAGCCACATTAGATACCTTGGAAGAAAAGTTAACAGAATGAGAACTGCGAAGTAAAAATAAATTTTCATGTTCGCCCCACCATCCTATCTGCACCAAGAGGCGAAACACTGACTGAGGATCACTGTTTTTGCCTAAAGATTTTAAAAGATCTTGGGCAGTATGATGGTTTTGGTCTGGTTGTAATACTATCTTAGAAATGCCTTCTAGGCGAGTGCGATCGCTATCTGACCAGTCGATCTCTTCGCCATTTAAAGCTTGTTGCAGATGACGGACAAATTCTTCTTTTTGGCGAGTTTTTTCCGCCTGAACTTGGAGCTGATGGCGAATATCTTCTACTTGAGCACTAGAACGGGGTTCGTAGTTATCTGCTTTCTTTTTAAAATAAATTTTGTCTTCACTTAAAAGACTATGGGCAGCATAACAAGCAATAGGTTCTTGTTCCGAGAATAATAATTCTGCTAGTTCTTGAGGATTGACGGATTTTCCTTCTTCGACAAGAATTTCCCAGGCTACTTCCAGACTATCAGGATCGAGATAATCTTGACTATTCTCGATAAAGCTGGGGATATCAGAAGAGTGATAGGGACCACCAACAACGGTATATTCAACTCGTTGCGGGCGTATCTTATGAGACTGTCCCTGACTATCTATTACGATCCAGTCTTTCTTTCCTTCTGGGCGTTCGGCAACGGCAAGACGACGCTCTCCTTGTAGTCTGAATTCAATCAGCGTTCCTTTTTCCACCAACTTTTTGCTTTAACATCGAGCTATAACTTTTTTTTAGTTTACCTGAGGTTTCAACTCTACTCAAAAATTAGGCAAAAAATATATTTGGTTTAGTTGAAACTATTAATTAACCTTCTGCATTAATGAAGGGTAGTAGCGCAACTACTCTGGCTCTTTTAACAGCTTCGGTCAAATCTCTTTGTTGTTGAGCTGTTAAACCAGTAATCCGACGGGGTAAAATTTTGCCTCTTTCGGTGATAAATTTCCGTAGTAATTCCACATCTTTATAGTCGATAGGATCGCTAGGTTTAATGGGGGAAAGACGCTTACGATAATATGCCATAGTTAATAAATTGTGAGTAATTTTTTTGACTTTTGTACAGACGTGTCGCCGACACGTCTCTTCTGACTTTTGATATGCGCTTGCGGAGCTCTACCCGAAGGGGCAGCAGTATCCTTTAGGGCTTCTCAGCCAAGGAAAGTTCAGCAAGAGATTGTTATTTAATTTCTTTATGAACAGTATGACGATTACAATGGGTGCAGAATTTTTTTAATTCCATTCTGCCGGTCGTGTTACGACGGTTTTTCATTGTCGTGTAACGGGATACACCAGGCGATCGCTTGCTAATATTACTGCGACATTCGGTGCATTCTAAGGTGACGATTATGCGGACTCCCTTTTTGCTAGCCATGATCTTTTTGTGAGAACTATTTTATTTATTATATGTGAGCGAACACGCAAATTCCTATTTTTGCATATTACGTCGCAGAGTAACAAGTAATTTTTTTAATCGGATATCTAAGGAAAAGCCTCTGGGAGTTTGGATTACTATCGTCTCGGCTAGGCGATCGTGAAAAGCTCGATCTAAATCCTCATCAAAAACCGCAGGAATACAGTCAACTAGAATCGGTGTTGCTAGCAAAAGCATTGCGATACCGTTATTAAAATTGATGATTAAACCCCAACTAGCCAGCATGGCAAAAAATCCTGCCATTCCTTCTCTTTTTGCCAGAGTTACCAAGTCAGGAACGCGATTAAAACGATAGTGAATAACTTTCATGTCTAAAGCATAGCGTCCTAAACTTTGCCCTTGGTTATTGGCTACGAAAAAAACTCGCATTGCTAGCCAACAAAGGATAAATATTAACCACCAGGCTTGACCAAAAAATATACTAATAAACAAGATCGTTATAACATCAATAGCAAATGCCCCAATTCTTCTTTCTATAGGAACTTTTGGGAAACGCCGATAAATTTTCTCTTCTTGGTAATTTTCATACATGTTTATATTAGTTATTGCAGATATAATTGGCGGGACTATCTAGGGTTATTGACTTTGATATTTATTAAAGATTTTCCCATTCATCCCGAGTAATGTTTGCCTGACGAAGAATACGAGTTAGTAAGCTTTTACTAATCGCTCCTCGATGGGGATTGGGTATAAATAGTTTAAGCTGCCCTTTAACCATATATTGATGATTGCCCCCAGCTTTCGGTCCAGAGAACCCTAACTTCTTAAGATTATGAATTAATTCTTGACGTTTGATTGGTTTAAAAGGTGGCACTATGCAACTTCTGGCTGAGAATTTAAATCGATATTTTCTATGATAGGCAACTGGTGTTGTAATCTTAATCCAAGAATAATCCAGCCTTCTAAAACCTCCTGTAATAAATCTCGGCAGGCTTCTAAAGTTTCGGCATTGGCGTAAACTCCTTTACATTCTGCTATTTCTCCATAAAATGTTCCATCTTCAAGCATTTCATAAGTAGCTTGGTGCATTGCTGTTTGTATGTATTTTGTTATCATCGAACGAAATTCTAGCTTTTATCTCTATTTCTAATGTATTAATTAATTGGGGGTTAGATCATTAAAGCTGTTTGGATTATACTTAACTCACAACAACAACTTAATTAAAGTTATAGGTGTTACATTATGCACTTGATTCCTTAGCATTGATTGTAATTTAGATTAACTGTTGTCTATTTTTTTATCTTAGGCTCTTCTACTTGATAATTGTTTCAAGGAAAATTCTGCGGCATCTCTAACTTGAGGATGAGAATCCTTGGCGAGAAAATTCAGTGCAGAAATGCTTTTTTCTACATTCAAATTCCCCAAAGCTTCAGCTAATCTTTGTCTGGTTAACCAATCTTGTGAATCAGCAAAATTTAACATTTTATCTATGGTATCAAGAGCTTTAATTTCTCCTAATCCCGCGATCGCGGCTTGTTGTAAAATAGGTTCATTACTATCGAGAGCTTCTAATAATAATGCTTGGGCTCTTTGATCTTGTAAATTGCCTAAAGAAACCGCAGCACTAAAACGCACTAACCAACTGTCATCTTCATAAAAAGCTCTAACTAAGGCTTCAAAGGCTCGATTGTCTCCTAGGTAACCTAACGCACCCGCCGCATCAGCTCTAATGCCATAATCCTCATCGGTTTGTAATAGTTCAACTAATAGAGGATAGGATTCTGGGGTAGGTTTTACTCCTAAAGCAAAAATTGCCATCGAGCGCACTGGCAACATTTCATCGTATAAAACTTTTTTAATTAGAGGCAAGGCTTCTTCGGGTGATACCTCTCTTAAGGATACCAGAGCTAACAGGCGATCGCGTGAATTGGTGCTTTCTAGTTGAGTAGCAATTTCGTCCAAATTAATCATAGGTTCTTATTGTAAGTTATATAGGGGCGTAAGCGGTGCGACCCCGGTCGGGTTTCCCGACCTAGGGAACGCGCACCAAGAGAGCCTTACGCCCTTGTAAATTCTTAAGAAATATTTAATGTATCTTATTAAGAAAATTTTATGAAAAAAACGATAGACTCGATAAGTATAGATATTTGTCTTAAATATTACCAATGGCAAGTAATGAGTCTCAAGAGAGAGCACAACAAGAAACAGAATCTAATTTAGATCATCGTGAATCCAGACAGAAAAGAACGCAAAAAATTGTGCGAATTATAGGAGTTTCTAGTTCCACTATGGGTACTGGGTTAACCGGTATTCTATTTTTTTGGAATCATAACGTACAACACTCTATCATAAGTGGAGTTATTACTTTTGCGGCTACTATAATAGCAATATTAGCAAAGTTTATTTCAGAAGTTTACAATAAGGTTTTAGACAAAATTGAAGCAAGATTAGAGGACAAAACGGAACCTTTAGCAACTAGGATTGTTGATAGCTTAGAAAATCTTACCTTCAAACTTTGGTGGACATTAAATTCAGACTTTCAGGGTAAGTATTATAAGCAACTAGAATATACCTGTAGAGATTATCTGACTCAGGGGTTGGATAAAGACAAGATTTTAAAACTGGAAAAAGTATTTGTACCTCTTAAGATAGCTACTCAAGATACGATACAAGTTGACTCAAGAATCATTCAGGAAGTACAGAATCAGACTAAAAGTTCTAACACAAAGCAAATTTGGGATTTTTTGGCAGCGATACAAGACCAGTCAGCTTTTAGGAGAATGGTTATTTTAGGTGCACCTGGTTCAGGAAAAACGACTCTACTTAGATACATAGCTTTAACTTACGCGACTAATACTCAAAACAAAGTTCATCGCCAAGCACCAAAACTAATTCCCGTATTACTTTATCTGCGAGATATTCGTCAGGAGATTACTAATAATAGGCCTTCGCTGGTAGATTTAATAACTCAACAAATCAAAAAACAACGAAAAATAGAACCCCTCAATCCTCCTCCTAATTGGGTTCAAGATCGGTTGTTTAAGAATAAATTTTTAATAATGTTAGATGGTTTCGATGAAGTCGCCGACACTGAACAACGCCGACAAGTCAGAGATTGGGTAGACGAACAATTACAGCAATATCCCGATACTTGTTTTGTCCTTACTTCCCGACCCTATGGTTATGAAAGTGCACCATTAGAGCAAGGTGTAACTGCACTAGTAGTCAAACCTTTTATTATAAAACAGATGCAGCAGTTTCTGCGCAATTGGTATCTGCAAACCGAAATTATGAGTCGAGCCGGAGAAGATGATCTGGGAGTACGAGAAGAAGCGCAAAAACAAGCAGATGGTTTAATAGATCGCATTTGCAAAAGTAGACCATTAGCGGATATGGCGGTCAACCCTTTACTGTTAACTATGATTGCTACTGTACATCGTCGCGGTAACGTCTTGCCAGGAAAGCGGGTAGAGCTTTATAAAGAAATTTGCCAAGTTTTACTGGAAAAGCGACAAAGAGCCAAAAATATAGCTGATTCTCTAACAGCTACTCAAAAACAATCGATTTTGCAAAAATTAGCTTTAGCTTTAATGACCAACAATACCCGTGAATTTAAGCTTTCAGATACAAATTTACTATCATCAGTTGAAAGTCAACTCAAGAAAGTTACGACAGAAACTACATTAGAAGCATTTATTCAGCAAATTAAAGATGTTTGTGCCTTATTAGTGGAAAAAGAACTAGAAAGTTATGAATTTGGACAATTCCTGGTGGCATGAAACTATTCGTCTTTATGTTCCCCAGAGTAATGCAACTAAAATTATTCGTGCGGCATTAGCGAATCCCACAGTAGACTCGATGGCATTAGCTTACGATTGTTGGGAAGAAGGTTTAAGTGTTGATGCTGATGTGCGATCAGAACTAGAAACTAGGTTAGAAGCGGATTTAGAAAGTCGATGACAGAAAGATTTAGATCAGCAGCTAATACATTGCTAAAAAGACGACTAAATAATTTGGTACGGATTGATGACAAGGTCGAAATAGATCGCAATTATATCACTTGTGCCGAATATCAGCTTTTTATTGATGATATGCGCCAAGAGGGAAAAAATCGGCAACCAGATCATTGGACATCAGAGAGATTTCCGCCTGGATATGCCAAAAAACCTGTAACTGGAGTGAGAGCAAGCGATGCCGAAGAATTTTGTCAATGGTTGACTCAAAAAGAATCAGTCTCAGGATTTCACTATAGATTACCTAGTTTAGCGGAAACACAACAAACTTTAGCAACCACAGAAGATATAGGGTGTTGGTGCAAAGATGACAATAATTCGATTATTTCTGGGATCAAAAATCAACAATGGCAAACTTGGCAAGAACAACTATCTCACTATTTGGTTGTCATAAGTCCTTTTAATCTCAACCTAAACCTCAACCGAGACCTCTACCTCGACCTCTACCTCGACCTCTACCGAAACCTCTACCTCGACCTCTACCTCGACCGAGACCTCAATCGAGACCTCGACCCCTACCGGGACCTCTACCAAGACCTCAACCGAAACCTCAACCGAAACCTCAACCAAAACCTCAACCTCAACCAAGACCAAGACCTCAACCTCTACCGAAACTTCAACCTCAACCAATACCTCTACCGAAACCTCAACCAAGACCTCAACCGAAACCTCTACCGAAACTTCAACCTCAACCTCTACCGAGACCAAGAAATTAAGGAGAATCGAGCTAGTAACCTGTTATTAATTTATTTTCCTCTGATTTTTGTTATTTTTTTCTATCAAGTTCTTGTGATAATTTATAGAAAAATTGCTCAAAATAGAAATGTACAAATCCCTATCAATCGCAGTTCTCAAGAATGCGAAGAAATTAGCAAAGAATACGAGCAAAAAAGAGATACAATCTATCAACTTTATGTATATTTAGTATTGATAGACCAAAGACAAAAAGGAAATATGCCAGCTTGGGAAGGAATTAGAATTGTGCGAGAACGAGAAGAAATTGATTAGTATCGCTACGTGGAAGTCAAAATTCCCTGATCGGAAAGTCAAAAGTAAATTAATTTCCCCTAAAAAGAAGATTAGCAACTAATCATAGCAGGAATTTTAGCCTATTCTACACAGCCAGACAGAAAAAAGTTACCAGAATTCTGCAAATTGTAGGATTTTCCAGGTCTGGTGTTGGCATTTTTAAGATGCTTAGTCTTGTGCTGAAAGATAATGTAGATTTGTTAGCTGATTACCTGACAAAGATAGCTGAGTTAAATTAGAGACTCGACTGTTGTGATTTAGATTGGCGATCTCTATGCAGACTATCAATCTGTTAGATTTAATTGGGCTCAAAAAATGCTTTGCTCTGATTCGTGTAATTAGATGGGGAGAATTTGAATTTGTTCACAATATTAGACAAAGGGGCAAAGCGCTATTGCCATCACTACTTGAGTGCCTTTTGTCTTAGATCCCTCGAATCCATCAAGAGCCAACTATGAATACTACATTTTCAAATTCAACAGAGTCCAATTTAGATATTCAATCACACAATCAAGATGACTTTTATCACCAATTACGATTAAACAAATGAATAGTCAAATTATTGATTTAGCCAATCCTTTATGGACAGAAACTTTAGTAAATAGCCCTCATGATATTTATCAAATACCTGAATATATCTTATTAGAAGCTAGGAGAAGTAAAGAAAGAGCTCAAGCTATAATCATTGAGGATCGAGAGCGAATTTTTTTCGTTCCTTATCTTATTTCTTCCTGCGAATCAGCATTTAATAATAACTCATTAAAAGAAGAGATTTTTGACATCAAATCTCCTTATGGTTATCCTGGTATCTTATTAAATGATGCTGCAACTAATTCTCCTGACTTTGTTAGTACTGCTTTTATAGAGTTTCAAGAAATATTAAAATCCAAAAATGTTTGCACCGCTTTTTTAAGAATGCATCCTATTCTTAACGAAAATTTAGTAGATCTGTTACCTCCTCGTACTTTAACCGAAAATGGAGAAACTGTTTCTGTAGATTTAAGAATCCCCGAGGAACAATTATGGTCTCATACTCGTAAAGGACATAAAAGCACCATCAATAAATGTAAACGAATGGGAATGGAAGCTAAATTCGTTCCTATTACAGAATATATTGATGAATTTACTGCAATCTATCATGAAACAATGGCAAGAGTAGGAGCAGCAGAACGATATTATTCTTTTGATCTTAACTACTATAATGAAATGATAAAAGCTCTTGGAGAACGACTTCATTTATGTATTGTGGAATACGACAATGAAGTAGCTTGTGTTGGTTTGTATACGGAAATTTGTGGCATTGTCCAAAGTACTTTAGGTGGGACAAAAGATAAATTTGTTCATCTTTCTCCCAGTAGTTTAGAAACTGATTATGCTCGTTATTGGGCACACCGCAGAGGCAACAAATTTCTTCATTTAGGTGGTGGTGTTGGTGGTGCGCAAGATCATGTTTATAAATTTAAAGCTGGTTTTTCTAAACTCAGACATCCGTTCTACACTTTACGATTGATTATTGACCAAGATAAATATAATTATTTAGTTGACCTAAAAGCTAACTCATTCGATATTGCTGTTGAAGAATTAAAAGATTCTAATTTCTTCCCAGCTTACCGTTCTCCTTTGGCAATAAAAAGTAAACCATCAACAGCAAATACTTAGTTATCAAAAACGGATGGAAAATAAATAAATTTTATTTTCAACTTAAGACAATCTTTTCGGAGGATGCTCTTTCTGCGCTCTGTTTCTGATGTGCCTCAATTATGCCTTCACACTTAAACCGCGTCTACTTTGAAACCCTTCTCTTGGTGCGCGACGCGCGACGCGAAGCTAGTGCTAAAGCATACCGCTCCGCGACACGAAGTTAGTCCTTTAGGGCATATCCTTTAGGGAAGCTAGTCCTTTAGGATACCGCTTCGCGACACGAAGTTAGTCCTTTAGGGCATATCCTTTAGGGCGTTCCCTAGGTCGGGCAACCCGACCGGGGTCGTTTACATCGCATAGTTTGATGCACCGCTAGTTTTTAAAAAAGGTCGATAATTTGGAACTTGAAACTCTTAACTCCTGACTCCTGACTCCTGACTCCTGACTCCTTTGTCTCAAAAGTACAGTAAAAATTTCTGACTTAAATTATTTATATAATAAACCGATTTCTTGACTAAAAAATTAAAAGAAGGCTTATTGTATTGTAGATTACATGATAATATAAGCTAGACTACATGATAATATAAATTTCAACCAATTTTAATTTTCTAAAACTCCAAAATTTCTTGTCAAAATTGTATCAATTAAACATTATTGGTAAAGTAATTGTGAATTTAAATTTAAATAATCAGATAGGACGCTTGCTACCTGTAATCGTCAAATTATATACACCAGTAATTATCTTACTATTATTAGTTTTATTGGTTAATAATAAAACTGAAATTCCTATCGCTACTTTCACTAAAGATTCAGCCGTGATTGCTGGCTCTAATGGACTAAGCTCTTTAGTTGATGTTACGACCAATCCTTTTGTTGGGGTGGTCTCTAATATAGGTATCTTATTATGGTGTATTTGTGCATCGATTTGTTTTTTTGGCTATGCCATATTACAGACTAAGCAAAATGTAGAACTAAGTCAATTCAGGAGTTTTGGTGCTTTATTTCGATGTTTTGGGATAATAACATCAATTCTGTTATTGGACGATTTATTTCTATTTCACGAAACAATTGCCCCAAAGCTATTTAAGGTTTCTCAAAAATCTGTTTACTTTTGCTATGCGTTTGTAGTTGCTTGGGCAATTATAAAAAACAGAAAAACAATTATTAAAACTGAGTGGAATCTCTTATTTCTTGCATTTGTATTCTTTGCAATTTCAGTAATAATGGATGAATTTGTAGAGTGGATTTATCCCATAAAACTTTCTGAAGATGGCTTGCCTGCACTAATTGAAGATGGTTTTAAGTTACTAGGTATTATTAGCTGGTGTGCTTATTTTGTTAGAGTTTGCTTCCTGGCGAGCAAAAACTTTATAAAAGCTCATGTAAATCGCGCTATATCTAATGAAAAAATCAAGAATACATCAGTTCTTTAATCAGAAAACATGATGTATTTAAACAATAATTTAACTATTCTATGATGTTTTTAACAGAGGTTGATTTATGAAAATTCAAAAGTCCTCAATTTTAATTCCAGATGAATGTGATAAACCTTTTGCTTATTATTCCATTAGATGCTTAAAAGAAGCAGATTGCAACTTAAAAATTAATATAGTTGTTCCTTGCGATCGCCATGAAAATGATAATTCTTGGCTAATTTTTTATCAACATTCAAGATATGTAGATCGTTTGTTTTTTTCAGAACACAAAATGTATTCTGTCGATTATTTGCAAGACGTTATCCAAATTGTTAAAAATGAAGCGATAGACCTGATTTTGCCAGCTTCAGAAATGGGGTTTAAGTTTGTCTCAAAATTTCGAGATGAATTAGTAAAGTATTGTCCTCTAGCAGCATTACCCAGTCATGATAGTTTGGATATAGCTTTTGATAAAGGTAAGTTAGGTAAATTTTTACAAGAGCAAAAAATTCACACCCCTAAGACAGTTTTTGTATCGGATTTTCTACAAGGAATTAAGTTAAATTATCCAATTTTATTTAAACCAGTCGTAGGTAGTGGTGGCAAAGGTATTCAGAAATTTAATAGTTCGGAGGAAATAAAACTCCCAAATAATTATGATAGTTTCCCAGAAAATTATGTGGTGCAGGAATATATAACTGGATATGATATCGACTGTAATGTACTTTGTTCCGAAGGAAAAATTTTGGCACATACCGTACAACAGCCGTTAGGAATAGAACAAGGATTTTCACCTAAAATTGATAAATTAAAATTTGTCCACGATGCTACTGTTTTAGAAGTGGTTCAGCAAGCTATGAGTAGTTTAAAATGGAGTGGTATTACTCATTTAGATCTCAGATATTGTTCCAAAACAGGAAAGCTTTATATCATTGAAATGAACCCTAGATTTTGGCAATCTTTAATGGGTTCTCTCGTTGCAGGAGTGAATTTTCCTTATTTATTATATTTGCTATCAAGTAATGTTGATTTTCAACCAATAGATTATCAAGATAAGTATTATGCTAAACATTCCAGAGTTATTAAAGATATCTTATCTGGATCTTTAGACTATAGCTTAAATGATACTAATATCAAATATCTTTTAACAGATTTGAATGGTATTTTTCAATTTTACAAACATCAGTTGTTTAATAGACATCTCCAATAATTTACAACTTAACTATGATGTATTACGATACACCAAAAAGGAACTATCTGCGCATTTGAACAGCCCATGATAGCCTTTAGCTCCTTTTCCTGCCTTGTTCTTAGATTTTTTAGAAAGTTTTAATTAACTAATAAATAAATTTTTACACTAACTGTCGTCTAATACCATAATAGAGGTAGTTTATTATCTTCTCTCAGTCCAAACCATGCAAGTTAAAGATCTAACCATTGAAGAACTCAAGCTTCTGATTCGAGAAACTGTTGCAGAAACGATTCAATCTCTCTTGTTCGATCCCGACGAAGGGAGAGAAGTTAAACCAGAAGTTAAGCAGCAACTTCTTGAATCTCTAAGACGAACTGAAAAAGGAGAACGTGGAATTTCAGCGGAGGAAGTAGCGAAAAAATTAGGTTTAAACTGGCAATGACCTATTCTGTCGAATTTACCCCAAACGCAACAATCGAGCTAAATGCAGGTGAATCGAGTGTGATCTTTGTTGTTGCAGCCTGTGAGTTTTGTTACTTATTAAAGAGTTTCAATAAATGATAAATCAGGGAATTTTGTAGAATATTCCGTACTCAACCATAAAAGATATTCTACATTTCCCGCTGGGCCTTTAATCGGGGAAACTGTCAAACCTTGATAATGCCAACCAATTTCTGAAGCTGCTTGCCATACTTGCAAAATAGCCTCTGCTCGATCTTTAGGCTCACGAACTACGCCCTTTTTCCCTACTTTAGCCCGTCCAACTTCAAACTGCGGCTTAACTAATAAAATAACTTCCCTTGGCTGAATTAATAAATTCCACAAAGATGGTAAAACTTTGCTTAAAGAAATAAAAGATAAATCCATAACCCCCAAATTGGCAGGAGATTCGGCATCATATAAATCTTTTGGAGTTAGATAACGAAAATTGGTTCTTTCTTTAAGAATTACTCTCGGATCTTGTCGGATACTCCAAGCTACTTGCCCATAACCTACATCCACCCCATAAACTTTTTTGGCTCCTGCTTGTAGAAGACAGTCGGTAAATCCTCCTGTAGAAATACCCCCATCAAGACAGATTCGATCCTGAACATCAATTGCAAAAGTTACTAAAGCTTGGTTCAGTTTTTCTCCTCCACGGGATACATAGGGAGGTTTGGTTTTTAATTCAATCGCTGCGGTGATATCGATCTTGGTTCCTGCTTTATCAATCACCCGATCATTAACCTTGACATCTCCTGCGCCAATACAGCGTTGCGCTTGTTGACGAGAATCGCAAAAATTGTGCTCTACTAAGAGAATATCGAGGCGTTGTTTAGGCATAATCTAATATTTAATAGTTGATAATTAATTTTTTCTCGATATTTTATAAGTATATAATCATCCATATTAAACTAATTTAGTAAGTTTTAGCTGATAAACTGCAATCTCAATTTAACGATAAATATAATGATTTTGTTCGTTATTTTACGAGTACATAAGTTAATTCAAGATAATTGACCAATATTTTTGAGAGCTGCTAAAACTTGCTCCAGTTCATTGTCTCTGTCAATAGATAATGCATAGGAACGACTATATATAGGAACATCTGCTTTTTGGAGTTTAACAAACACAAACTCTCTACCATTGATCAGAAAAGCAAACTGTGGTTTGTCACTTTTGGAGTTATCCAGCATATAAGCTAGAGCTTGAGGTAATGCTACCATAACATCAAACTTGGTACTTTTCGATTCGATGACAAGTATCCAAAGTCTTTGTTGCACAACTAAAACATCTATTCTACCTCGGACAATTAATTCCTTATCTTTAGCAGAAATTTCTAGAGAATTTTCAGTTCTTATCGAAAAGGGCGGTTGAAAGAATCCAGCTAGATCTAATAAAGGTGATAATACAACCATTTTTACGCCTTCTTCCAAAAGAGGACGGCGATTAACCAAATTAAAGAAATTACTGCGAACTCTTGCAAGACAAGATTTTTCTTCATGGGTTAAAGAAGGTAAGTTATCTTGCCACTCTCGGAAAAATTTTTCATCAGTTGTTAGTTGTAGTCCAAAGTTTTCTTGCAGTTCTTCTAGACTGATATCTTGAGCTTGAATAGTTTGAACCATTTGCAATTCTTTACAGTAATTCTTGTTTTAAGCGATAAATAATCGAGTGAGGTTCAGATTGGGATAAAATTTCAGCAATTACAGTAGAAGCTCCCAAAGAACCCCAGGTACAACCTTGTTCCAGATAAACTTGAGCCACTTGACCAATCACAAAAGCTCCATAACCAGCAATCAAGGCTTGGACAGTAGCAGTACCAGTATAGGTGACAAAAGCCCCAGGACTTTCTATCGCCCCTAAGATAGCACTACCACCTTTGCCCACACCCAAAACAATATTACTTCCAATTTCTCCTAATAATAATCCTCCAGAGCTGGCAAAGATCCTACGTAATAAAGTCTGGGCTTCATAGGTAGTAATCGGTAAACCATATAATTTACCTAAAGAACGAATCAAAAATAAATCAGTAACCAAACCTCCCAAAACATCGAGTAAAGGAAAAGGATTTAATGCTACAACTAACGCTTTGTATCGAGAATATTTCCAAATGATTTCCTGGGCTAACTCTCTTCTAAGAGATACAGTACTACTAGCAATACGTTTTTCGGAATCTCTAGCCTGTACTAAAGAATTTAATGCCAACAGAGAACGTCCTTCCCGTTCAACAATTCGCAAAATGGTTTGTTGTAATTCCTCTATTTGAGGTGGAGGCTCTTCCAAGAATTCCGTCACTGTACCATCTTCTGCTTCTGAGCGTACTTTAATCGCCTGGGGTTTTGCCGCTACCATAACTATTTCATCAGTAGAAACAATTTCTCCCCAATCTGTGCCGCTATTGCCCGCATTAAGTAATTGCAATTGGTTATAAATACTTTGTCGATCCTTATCAGGATAGAGATCGATTTTATTGAAAATAATTATGAGGGGTTTTTGGCTGCGGCGCAGCTGACATAATACGAGATATTCTGTGCGGGTAATATCGCCTGCAATCACAAATAAAATTAAGTCAGATTTTTGGGCAATTTCCCGCGCCATCTGTTCTCTGGCTTGTCCAGCAATTTCATCTAACCCAGGAGTATCAATTAATTCGACTTCTACCGAATCAGGAGTAGGTTGCCAAGAAATAGATTGAGGAAACTGGGTTACTCCGTTTAAGGGTCCTGTTTTGAGAACTTCTTCTCCTACTAAAGCATTGATCACGGAAGACTTACCACAGCTAACTAAGCCAAAAGCTGAGATGCGTAAAACTTTTTGATCTAATTTATCTAAAGCCTGTTTCAGGGACTGTAAATCGGAGCGGACTGCGGTTTGTAATCCTTCATCTGGAGTATATTTCCCATGACGACGAGCATTGCCATACCAAGAAATTGCCTGTTGGATACTAGCCCGAGCGCGGTTAAAATAATTATTCTCTTGAGACAATATGTCTGATATCGATTCTTCACTGTTCATCTTTTCTAGCACCTTTGGTCAAAATACTTCAATCCCTAATACGTTATTATTGATCTCTCATTCTTAATTTCTTATCCTTAGTTGTTAATTCTTCATCCTTTATTGCTGATACCTCATCGTTTATTATGAGTCTCTTTAATCTCAAATCTCCTTTTAAACCAACGGGAGATCAACCAAAAGCGATCGCGAAACTAACTGATTCTATCTTAGCAGGAAATACTTTCCAAACTTTACTAGGTGCCACGGGTACAGGAAAAACCTATACTGCGGCTCAGGTTATTGCTAATGTGGAAAAACCTACTTTAGTTTTGGCGCATAATAAAACTTTGGCGGCTCAATTATGTAATGAATTGCGGCAATTTTTCCCTGATAATGCCGTTGAATATTTTATTAGTTATTACGATTATTATCAGCCTGAAGCCTATATTCCCGTCACCGATACTTATATCGAAAAAACAGCATCGATTAATGATGAAATCGATATGTTGCGTCACTCGGCAACCCGTTCTCTTTTTGAACGTCAAGATGTGATTGTTGTGGCTTCTATTAGTTGTATTTATGGCTTGGGAATGCCATTAGAATATCTTAAGGCAGCAATTAAGCTACAACTAGGGTTAGAAATTCCTCTGGGTGATTTGTTACGCAGTTTAGTTTCAGTACAATATTCTCGTAATGATATTGAATTGTCAAGAGGGAATTTTCGGGTTAAAGGAGATGTCTTAGAAATTATTCCTGCCTATGAAGATCGCATTATTAGAATTGAGTTTTTTGGGGATGAAATAGATAGTTTGCAATATATAGATCCCATAACCAGAGAAACCTTAGAGGATCTCCAACGAATTAGTATTTATCCTGCACGACATTTTGTAACTCCTGAATCCCAATTGGAACAAGCTTGTGAAGATATTAAAACCGAACTAGAGGAGCAATTAAAAAATCTCGAACAAGCCAATAAATTATTAGAATATCAAAGGTTAGAACAACGAACTCGTTATGATTTAGAACTGTTACAGGAAGTTGGCTATTGTAATGGGGTTGAAAATTATTCCCGTCATTTAGCAGGCAGAAAACCTGGCTCTCCTCCAGAATGTTTAGTCGATTATTTTTCTGATGATTGGTTATTAATTGTTGATGAATCCCATGTTACCGTTCCTCAAATTAGAGGTATGTACAATGGCGATCAAGCGCGGAAAAAAGTTTTAATCGATCATGGTTTTCGGCTGCCTTCTGCGGCAGATAATCGTCCTTTAAAAGCTGAGGAATTTTGGCAAAAAGTCAATCAATGTATTTTTGTTTCGGCAACTCCTAGTGATTGGGAACTTGAACAGTCTCAGGGACAAATAGCGGAACAAATTATTCGTCCTACGGGTGTAATTGATCCCGAAATTATAGTTCGCCCGACAACTAATCAAGTAGATGATCTTTTAGGAGAAATTAAAAATCGCGTTAAACTTTCTCAAAGAGTTTTAATCACTACGCTGACTAAAAGAATGGCAGAAGATCTGAGTGAATATTTTAGTGAAAGAGATGTGAGAGTACAGTATCTTCATTCGGAAATTAAAGCTATTGAAAGAATTGAAATTTTACAAGCTCTACGCAAGGGAGAATTCGATGTGTTAATCGGCGTTAACTTATTAAGGGAAGGCTTAGATTTACCAGAAGTCTCTTTAGTCGCGATTCTCGATGCGGATAAAGAAGGATTTTTGCGTTCTACAAGTTCGATAATTCAAACTATCGGCAGAGCGGCTCGTCATGTTAGTGGACAAGCAATTTTATATGCTGATAATTTAACTAAGAGTATGATCAAAGCGATCGCAGAAACTAACAGAAGACGAGAAATTCAAATTGCCTATAACAAAGAACATAATATTACCCCACAGCCTATTATTAAAAAATCTGAGAATTCTATCTTATCTTTTCTCGATCTTTCTCGTCGCCTCAATAGTGAACAATTAGAAGAAATTTACCAACAATCTGATGAATTGCCTTTAGAAAAAATCC
>JAAUXX010014565.1_pt1 | contig 24565 bp, 19 predicted proteins | sample 7278111 | NCBI WGS metagenome assembly JAAUXX01 (sample SAMN14350116, study PRJNA611818) | marine sediment metagenome | isolation source: surface marine sediment (1.8m) | place: French Polynesia: Moorea | collected 2018-08
AGGGCAAATCACAACAAATTTAGGCAATCACTACTCTGCTGTCGGGAGATATATTTCTGCATTCAGCCAGTGGCGTACCGCTATCGACATTCCACCTCCTGCGGAAGGGCTGTATTCATTTTTTCCTATCGCCAAACTCGCATTTGGTAGGAAAACATGGGAGCTAACGGCCTCGCTGTACGATCCGAAGCACGCTGCCATTTATGCAGATTATGCTTACTCTCTACTTAGCCCAGTGTGGGAAAACCGAACTATATTTTTAGATAAGGATAATTTGGAAAATTTGGAGAATGACGCATCGGTTGGATATTTATTGAAAAATTTCGATCGGCCACTCGGGCCGCTAGACGACTCGGATATCCTGCTAGGTCATTCGCCTGAGGAAAAATCCTTTCGCCGATGGGGGCTTAATTCTGGGCTTTTTATCAACCCTCTAAATGATGTGTCAACAGCAGCATGTGTTTGTCACGATGTGATGTGCTTTCCTCCGTATCGCAAAGGTGAAGAAAATCAGCCCATCCTCGCCGCGTCTTTCGCAGCGATGAAATCTGAATACGCCTATGCTCGTTTTTCTCTGTATGAAGCACTGCATGTAGACAAGGAACACCACTTTAGTGACGAGGGTCTTTATCTTATCGAAACGTCCGAATCTTCTGTACAAGGATTCAGGGTGGAGAAGATCAAAAGTGTATTGCGGATCGCGTTCAGTCTTTTTGATAAAATAGCCATGCTTATCAATGAATATTATGGCATGGGGCATTCATGGATTTCCTTTAGCAAGGTCTGGTATCAGAAAGGACAAAGGCGTTATGGGTTGCTGTCTGACGAAGCTATTAGCAATAATAGCTTTTTGTGTGCGCTTTATTGGCTTAGTAAGGATGTTGCGCCACATAATGAAGATGAGGAGCGTGTTGCCTTTTGGACCGATGAGCCGACCAGGATAATTTACTCGCTTAGAAATCATATTGAGCATGGCTATGTCAGGGCGTCGGGTGGAAATAATTGCGCGGGATTTGCTTTTGATGACACAAAGGGAGCGAAAGATTACGCTTATATTATTCCTTATACACAACTAGTAGAAAGCGCCTTGAGCACCCTTAAGCTCGCAAGGGAAGCGCTTATCTACACCGGCCTGGCTATCGCCTATAGTGAGAACGAAAAAAATAAAGAGCGAGGTGACTTAGTTGTTCCATTAGAAATGCCCATTGTTAAAAGAACTAAGAAGTTTCAAGATTCTTAACTGCCAGGGAAAAATAAATGACCAATGAACTTATAATCAGAGAAGGTATGCCGGTCACTTGGCTGCAGCAAATGCGAGCCGGGATGGGGTTATGAGTTCAAGGTATCAGCGAGAGCCTTGCGTAAAACGAAGTCCAAGGTTGCTATTAGCGTATTTAGCGAAATGTGGACCAGCAAGACCGGAGGGATTCGAATCATCATACCTTTCCTGTACGTTGTCCATTTATTTTGTCCCTTATCTGTTCAATTTCGGTTTTCCGCCAAGTTCATGTATTAGGTTATTAGTGGCTTGTATTAAGTTGTTTAGAGGGTTCTCAGTACAATACTTATCAAAATAGGCCAGAGTACTCTCGTAGTCGGGCGATTGATCGGCAGTTGGGTAACCAGATTCGATATTGAATCCTGCGACATAACCCCATACCCAAGACACAAGAATATCGTCTCTAGGTTTGTTTAGGGTCCTCCTCATGTCTAAGTACCTTTCGTAGGATTCAGTTCCGATTCCTTTAACGTGAACTGTTTGCGCAGATGAGTAATTACTTTGCAAACCGAATATTGAGAAGACAATAGTAATTATAAAGAGCCTGATTTCCATTATTTTTCCCCTAGTTTTTATGCCATCCAAACAACGGAATGAAAACCCCATCTAGACGGGTAATAGCTAGCTGCGAAGCAGTCATGTAGTCGTTGGCAAGGGAGTCCATCCTTGCCTGCAAGACGCGCCTTGTCGAACCAAGCCCGTTCCACTTCGTTCCGCTGGGCCTCGTCGCTGACGCTCCTCGGCCCTTGTTGTGGACGTTAGCTGTACATTTTAATTTAACAAAAGCGGGCGTATTCAAGCAAAGTAGGTCAGCCGCCCGTAGCCGCACTGAAGTGCGGAGAAAGCGGGTCGCAAAAACGGAGTGGTGCCAACCCAAAAAACGTTGCCGCTAATGGCGCAAGTGTGTTTGGCAATAGCCTTTTGGGCACATTGGCAAACTCCACGTTTATAAAATAAGTTTATTGCCACACGCAGTTTCGTTGGCAATAGCGAGTTTAATCACAGCTAACCGGTGCCGCCAGGCGGCGCGCTTGCGCGCCAACGTTCGCTGAGAACCACATCGCCGATCAGAGAGGAATCAAATGAAAAACGCAATACATGAAATTCTACAGTTTCTTAGGGGATATCTTGATACCCATGAACATAGCCGGAGCAAGATGCTGTCTGTCTATGCAAATACCGACAGTAAAGACCCTGGGAATAGCAAAGATCGCCCAGCATGGCTCATTGATCTGAAAAACTGTCTGAGCGAACTTGAGCAGCGTCATGGAACCGAAGCCCTCCATTCGGTAGACCCAAGGCTTACCTGGCGCGATGTAGAGGAACGGATAGTAGCTACAATATCTGAACGAAAGCCGTCGGGGCGATCCATAGCGATCTTTACGGATTTGGTTGACGACCAAATCGTTGATTTGCCGCTTCCCGTGTCGACAAGCGCTTACTTTGGCATCCCCCAGGTCAAGCACCTGCTTTCCCAGTTGCATCGTTATGGCAAGTACCTGGTCATACTCTTCTCAGAAGTCGAACATCGAGTGATTTCGATCGATATACCGCTGAGCACGGGGGAATCGGTGTTCGAATCCGCGACTGCCTCCCGAGTCTTTTTACGTCCGGGCGGTCGAACGGCCAGAACGCAAGCTTCCGAACGACGAGACTTGGATTCTGAGCGACGGATAATCAGGGATGCGGCCAATGATATTAACTCCTATTTTATGGATGATCCAGCCTTCGATCGAATCGTATTCGGTGGCAATCTTAAAATTGCCCATGGAGTGAAGAATGCATTGCATCATGCGGTATCAGAGACTCTCGTCTCGATAGAACGTATCCCGTTTCAGGCGTCGGAAGAAATTGTGCGCAGCACGATCAAAAACCTGGCGAATGAGTTTGAAATCAACTACGACCTCGCCTTGATCAATGAGCTTGAGACCAGACGCGCAACCTGTGGCCGAGGGGTAACTGGAAGTGAAAACGTCCTCGAGGCTCTCCGCAATGGCCAAGCAAGTAAGCTCTACCTTGCGTTTCCAATCGACTCCAACCATTTTGATTCCATATTTGTAGAAGCAGTCCTCGCGAATGTCGAAATTGAGCTGGTTCATGGTGAAGCCGCTACAAGACTCAATGAGATGGGCAAAGTCGGAGCACTCCTCTACTATTAACCCGGCAGCGAAATATATCTTCCTGATAGTTTTGGCTTTCACCCCCTAAAATACTGCGCATTTGTGCGAAACTGCTTGATTTTAGGGTGGTCCGGCATCCCGTTTCGCACGGCGCTATCGAGTCGTGACAAAGCATCCATGCTCCGCCATTAACCCGGTATACATGCATGCCGGGTTAATACCATGTTGAATAACGCACCGAACAAGGTGCTCGGCTGCGAACCCTCCCTGCGCATACCCATCGTCAAGTTAGCCGATTACCGCAAGCAAATCGACGAACTGCTGACCAGCGACAGCCCCTTCGCCACCACAACTGCCGCCCATCTGTTGGCCCAAGGCACCCGCCGCGATCCAAAGGCGCGCTACCGTCGCCGACCATAATGCCGAGGATCGAGTTCGTCAGCAGCACGGCCATGGGATCATTGCTGCCGGATTCAAACTCTAGCAGATAGCGCAGCTTGCACTTCGGCTGCACGGGGCTGGTGCGATTTACGGCAAAAACAGCCGCGGCGTCGGTGGCAGAAACGATTGCCGCCTCTTCTGAAGCGAACCTGCGCCGTATGAGATTTTGAGCCATCTTTTTTCTTTCTTGTTACTATGGCCGCCATCGTCGAGTGCTGCAAAAAAAATTTAGGGCTAGTTGTAGCACTAAGATGCTAAAAATGGTCGAAAACAGCAAGCAATAGACTAAAAATCACCCAATGAAAAACCGTTTAAAATCAAGCACAAATCCAGCAACCACGCGGGCTCCCCTCGATCGGCGCTGCGCCATTGCGCCGATGATGGATTGGAGCGACCGCCACTGCCGCTATCTATGGCGCCTGCTCACCCAACACAGCCTGCTCTACACCGAAATGCTCGTCGCCGGCGCCCTGGTGCATGGCAAAAAAACCCATTTTCTCGATTTTAATGCAGAAGAATCCCCCCTCGCCCTCCAGATCGGCGGCAGCGACCCGGCGGAACTGGCCGAGTGCGCCCGCATGGCGGAGGACTGGGGCTACGACGAGATCAACCTCAACTGCGGCTGCCCCAGCGACCGCGTACAATCCGGCAAAATCGGCGCGATTCTGATGGCGCAGCCGGACCTCGTCGCCGCCTGCGTGGCGGCGATGCGCAAGGCTTGTGCGCTTCCGGTTACCGTAAAACACCGCCTCGGCATCGACGATATGGACGACTATCGCGATATGAAGCACTTCGTCGCCACCGTCGCCGACGCCGGTTGCGACACCTTTATCGTGCACGCCCGCAAGGCCTGGCTCCAGGGGCTAAGCCCGAAGGAAAACCGGGAAATCCCCCCGCTCAAGTACGAGCTGGTGCAAGCACTGAAACGCGAGTTTCCGCAATTGACGGTCGTAATCAACGGTGGCATCACCACGGTGGCGCAGGCGACCTCGCTGCTCAACCACGTCGACGGGGTTATGATTGGGCGCGAGGCGTATCACAACCCTTACGTTTTGCGCCATATCGATCAGCGGATATTCGGCGCGGCGGCGCGCGATATCAGCAGAAAAGCGGTCTTTCAGCGCTACACCGAGTACTGCGAGCGCCAGTTGGCGCAGGGATCGCGCCTACATTTTATGAGTCGCCACGTGCTCGGCCTCTACCAGGGTCAGCCGGGGGCGCGCAATTATCGCCGTCACTTGACGGAAAACGCCAAAGGCGCCGGCGCCGGAATCGAAGTAATGCAACAAGCCCTGGCGCTGGTGGAGCCTTAGAAATTCGACATTCCCGGCGGTGATATTGTGCCAGTAGCGGATCAGCGGGATAATACCGTAAATTTTTAACGACGAAGCACGAGGCAAACATGAGCAACAAGCTCGAGCAGCTCAAGCAGTTTTCGGATGTAGTGGCCGACACCGGCGATATCGAAGCCATTAAGCGTTACCACCCGCTCGACGCCACCACCAATCCTTCCCTGCTCTACAAAGCCGCGCAGCTGGAGCAATACGCCGACTTGCTGCACAGGGCCCTGATCGGCGCCGACACCATCGCACACGCCTGCGACCACCTGGCGGTGGCCATCGGCGCGGAGATACTCAATGTAGTGCCCGGCCGCGTCTCCACCGAAGTCGACGCCCGCCTGTCTTTCGATACTCGCGCCAGCGTTGAAAAGGCCAAAACCCTCATTGGCCTTTACGAGGCCGCCGGTTTTGGCAAAGAGCGCATTTTGATCAAACTGGCCGCCACCTGGGAAGGTATTCGGGCGGCGGAGATGCTCGAAAAAGACGGCATTAACTGTAATCTAACCCTGCTGTTTTCCTTCAGCCAGGCGGCCGCCTGCGCTGATGCCGGCGCGTTTCTGATTTCCCCCTTCGTGGGGCGGATTCTGGACTGGTACAAGGCCAATACCGACAAGCAAGACTACTCCCCCTTGGAGGATCCGGGTGTGCAATCGGTGACCCGGATTTACAATTACTACAAACAGCACGGCTACAACACCGTGGTGATGGGCGCGAGCTTCCGAAATACCGGCGAGATCGAAGCGCTGGCGGGCTGTGACCGGCTGACCATAAGCCCCACGCTACTGGGTGAACTGGAAGCGGACGACGGCGCTCTGACGCGTGCGTTGTCACCGCAAACATCCACTGGAACCATCGCCAAGTGCTTGGAGAACAAGGCCCAGTTCCGCTATTCGTTGAACGACGACGCCATGGCCACCGAAAAACTCGCCGAGGGCATTCGCAACTTCGTCAAGGATCAGGTGAATTTGGAAAACTTTCTGCGCACCAAGGCCGGCTGAAACCCGTGCTCGGCAGGATCAAGGCGTTTTTCGAAACGGCCATTGAAAGCGAAGAAGGTCTGAGCGAAGAGAAACTCCACCTCGCCTGCGCCGCCCTGTTGATTGAAGTGGCGATCGTCGACCAGAATTTTGCTGGGCAAGAACTCACCGCGCTGAAAAACATTCTTATCTCGCAATACGGCATTGCCGAGGAGGAGTGCGATACCCTTACAGAACTCGCCCGCCAGGAATGCGAGCAGGCCACGTCCATGTACCAGTTCACCCAGTTGGTGAACAGCCATTGCCGCTACCAGGACAAATACCAACTCATCAAGAGCATGTGGACCATCGCCTTTGCCGACGGCGACCTCGACAAATACGAAGAATACATTATCCGCAAAACCTGTGACCTGCTACACGTGGCGCACAGCGATTTCATTCGCGCCAAGCACGACGCCCGCGCCATGTTCCGCTGACCGACGCAATCCGCCGCTACACCCCTTTTATTTGTTACTACACTGTAGTAAGCAATCTCAGCGGCAGAACACCCAAGCATGACACTTAAGCTCGGCAAAGTATTTTCCAGGACCTCGTCGCAAGAAAAGCGCGACGGGCGCCTCGACGTCATCGAATCCGGCCTCTACTCCATTTCCGACGCGCAGGAAGCCTATTTTCGCCACCTGTACCCGAAGGACACGGCGCAGCGCCTCACCGTGCCGCAAAAACTCGTGGTCGATGTGGTAAAGAACGACCTGCAGAAAAAGGCATTCCGGCAAAAAGCGGTGCCACGGCTACCCACGGTCATTCCGAAGCTGTTGCAAAGTCTGCGCGACCCCGACAGCACGGCCAAACACTATGTGGAGATCATCAACAAGGATCCGGTGATGAGCGCGGCCGTGTTAAAGCTGGCCAATAGCGTTTATTTCAATCCCATCGGCAAACGCATTCATGATATCGAGCGCGCCGTCGTGAAACTGGGCATCGACGGCCTGCGCTCAGTGCTCTCCGCGGCGGTGATGCAGCCCATCATTCAAAAAGACTCCGCCTATTTTTCCCAAGCCGGCCAGAAAATGTGGTTCCATTCGCTGGATTGCGCGGTGGCCTGCGAAATTATTGCCACCCACCGCGAGTTGGAAAAATTCAAAGTCTACGTCATGGGCCTGGTGCACGATATCGGCAAGACCACCATTTTCAGCGAGCTATGTAAACAATTCAAAAAAAATGGCGAGCCGGTCAAACCGGGCTACAACGCTTTTGTGCCAATTATGAAGGTACTCGGCCCGGCAGTGAGTTATTGGATAGCGAAAGACTGGGAATTGCCAACCGAGGTGTGCAACGCGCTGGCCGAACAGAACGCCATCGCGGCGGGCTCCCGGGTGAGCCCCTTTGCCCATGTGTTATATCAGGCCAACATGGTGGCGGAGATTCACGTCACCCTCAGACAACAAAACGAAAAGCTTGCGCTAAAAATTCTGCAGGAATTGTCCCTGCCCACCAACCTTTACACCAAGCTGGATGAACTGACAAAAGAAGTTTAGGGCCTGTTAACACTCCCTAGTGGAAGGCGCCCACATCCCAGGTTTCAATGTAATCCACGCCCTTGCCCGCCCAATAGTCGGCAAGTGTGGGATCGACGACATCATATACAAACCATCGCCATGGGCCCGACCACAGCGCCTGACCGCGCGGCAGTTTTTTAACGTCGCAAATTAAATAATCGGGACCGAGCGCAATCGCCTGCCGCCGATAAGGCGCCCGGTATTTGCGCAGCACCCAGCCAATGGAAAGTTGCGCTTTGGCCAGCGCCAGCACGTCCTTGTCAAAAGAAATAATGATGGCGCGCGCGCCAAGGGGCTTGGCCGCGGCGATGACGCGCGCCAGAAAATCGACGCGGTCAATTTTAGCAAACGATTCCTCCTTAATTTCAATAAACACACCGAGGTCATGGGGCGCCAGCGCGGCGCATACCTGTGCCAGCGATACTATCGGTGTCGGTCGGTAGGTGTCCCCCAGGCGACGGGGCTCATGGCAACTGATCTGCTTGAGTTCTCGTTCCCTAAAATCCCAGATATAGCCTTTTTTACCCGTGACCCGGGTTAAGGTCGCGTCGTGAAACACCATGGGGACGCCATCGGCGCTGATCTGCACGTCCAACTCAACGAACTTGGCGCCGGCCTCGGCGGCGGCGAGCAGCCCCGGCAGGGAATTCTCCGGATAGCGCTGCGGCCAGCCCCGGTGGCCGACGATGGAAAATGGCTTATGCGCCACCCGCCCTACCCCTCGTCCACGGGAAATTCGAAGACTTCGCCGCGCCGCACCACTTGCAGGCCACGCCGCCGAAATTCTTGCACATCCGCCGGCGAGTAGTAATGGTAACAGTGGATGCGCTCAATGATCTGCGGAGAATATTCGCGCAGTAAATCATCAATACCGGTGTGGGACGGATTGCCGAGCACGCCGCAGTCGTGAAAGATGCGTTCTTTTTCGCCCAGGCTATGACGCAGAACTTCGGGGATGGGCCGCGTGTCGCCGGTATAGAAAAATTGCCCCCGCAACAACAGGCCAAAGGCGGTTCCCGGCGCATGGTGGCGCACGGCGATCACCTCGAAGCGCTGGTCGCAAAAGATAAATCTGTCTGTCACCGGGATCAGCTGAAACGCGTCCCAGAAATTTACTCCGCCCTCCGCCAACACCTCGGGGTAAGATCCCACCCGAGTGTTCAACAGCTCGATGATGGAGGCGGGAACAAAAATCTTCGGCCGCACGGGCGCGGGCCGGTGAAACCAGGATTGGATAAACAGGTTTTCAAAATCGCCCACATGATCGAGATGGCAGTGGGTAATAAATACAGCGTCGGGTGGCGCCCCGTATTGTGCCCGAAATGCGTTGACGGTTCCGGGCCCGCAATCGACCAACATGCGCGCCGCACCTATCTCAATGCCCACGGAGGCATGACCGAGGTCGACCTGGCTGGCACCGCCCACGCCCAAAAACCGCAGTTTAATCGTCTCTGTCAACACAAATTCCGCTCCCTGACAAAACTCTGGTAGTTACCCCCATAGCCCTTTTGCAAGGCGCTGGCAAAGGCGCTGTTAATGCGCTGCTTTTCCTCCAGCATGGCGATGACCTGCCGGCGGAATTCCGCTGTGCGAAAACCCATGCCATCCGCTTTCAGTCGGCACAAGGTGTGACGATAGGCGTCGACAAAAATTTCCGCCGCGCCATCGGCATGACACATGCTCGCACCGTGGACGCGATATTCATGCAGCGGCTCGGCGACAAAATCGGCGCCGCCAGCGCTTTCCAGCGCCCGCAAGTTGAACAGTGTGTCGGCCCCCCTGGCGACGTCCTCATCCCAGGGGAAATGAATATGGCGGCGATGAAACAGGAACAACAGCGGCGCCAGGCTTTTCTCGAAATCGCCGAACCCGAAGCGCCGCGGATAAGGTTCATCCACGACCATTCTCGCGTCCAGGTGCTCGCCCACAAGCGTGAAATTATCCAACGCCAGGCCACTGCGTCGCGCGGCATCAAGTAGACGTGTCAGGCGTTGCGGATAGAACACATCATCGGCGTCCAGCGGCGCAATCCAATCGCCGCGCGCCGCCGCGAGCGCGATATTGCGCGCAATATTGGGACCGGACTGAGGCTTGGACGTGGCAAAAAAACGCAGACGATCGTCGGCAATGTGATGATCGCGCAATATGGCGCGATAATCGCAGCCGTCATCGGCGACAATTAACATTTCCCACTGCTGATGCGCCTGGGCAAGCACCGACCTCACCGCGTGGCACAACATACTTTCCGCGCGAAACGCCGGCGTGATGATGGAAACCAAATCCGCCATAGATCGTTCAATGCCTCCCTGATGGACAACGCCACTGCGGTGGGAAATGCAGGCTGGCAGACTGTTGAAAAACGTGAATACATCGCGATGGTTGTTTGCTGTTGGGATAAGCATTTCGAAACCCGCTATTCAGGGATGAATAGCGGGAGCTATAGGGAAATATTTATGCGTTTTCGAAATGCTTATCCCAAGAGCAAACGGATCGAAGCCAAGAAGCTCACAACTCAGCCTTCTTCAACAGTCTGCTAACCCACGAAACTGCGTGCATTATAGAACATTCGCATCCACGCGCCATCCTCCCGCCAATCCGGTGGCGCCCAGGAATTGGCCACGGTGCGAAACACCCGTTCCGGGTGCGGCATCAAAATGGTCGCCCGGCCGTCGGTGGAGGTGAGGCTGGTAATGCCGTTGGGCGAGCCGTTGGGATTGGCCGGGTAACGGTCGGCGACATTGAGCGAATTATCGATAAAGCGCAGGGCGACAGTGCCGCTGTTTTCCGCCGCCGCCAGCGCCTCGGCACCGGCGAACTCGGCGCGCCCCTCGCCGTGGGCAAGGGCGATCGGCATGTGCGAGCCGGCCATATCGCGAAAAAGAATGGAGGGCGTCGGTTCGACGCGCACCAGACTGAAGCGCGCCTCAAACTGCTCCGAGACGTTGCGCACAAAACGCGGCCAATGACCCGCCCCCGGAATCAGCCGGCGCAGGTTCGACATCATCTGGCAGCCATTACAGACACCGAGACTGAAACTGTCGGCGCGGTGAAAAAAGGCTTCGAACTGCGCGCGCGCGCGCGGGTTGAATAGAATGGTTTTGGCCCAACCCTCGCCAGCGCCGAGCACATCACCATAAGAAAAGCCGCCACAGGCCGCCAGGCCTTTGAAAGTGTCGAGTGAGCACCGACCACTGACGATGTCACTCATATGCACATCGACAGCGGCAAAGCCGGCGCGGTCGAACGCTGCCGCCATCTCTACCTGGCCATTCACCCCCTGCTCGCGCAGAATGGCTACCTGCGGCCGCGCGCCGCGGTTGATGTAAACGGCACTGGGGTTGTGGGTGACATCGAAGGTGAGCCTGGCGCTCAAGCCGGGGTCGGCGGCGGCGATGGCGTCGAACTCCTGCTGCGCACAGTCGGGGTTATCGCGCAGTCTCTGCACATGGAAACTATTGCGCGACCACAGTTGATGCAGCGCCGCCCTTTCCGCCCGATAGAGGATTGCGCCATCCTTGCGCACAATGATTGCGTCCCCCGCGGCGGCCCGCCCCAGTTCCACCAGCCCGGCGCCGGCGAATAGCTCTCGCACCGCGCGCAGGTGCTCATCTGCCACTTGAATGACCGCCCCCAGCTCTTCATTCAACAGCGCGGCGTGCGCGTCACCGTCGAGCCCACTGATATCCACATCGATGCCACAGTGGCCGGCAAACGCCATCTCCGCCAAAGCGGTGATCAACCCACCGTCGCTTTTGTCGTGATAGGCCGTCAGCAGACCACCAGCAAGGCAGGCCTGCATGGCGCCGAAGAAGGCTTTCAATACCTCCGCGCTCTCGAGGTCGGGAGCATCGTCACCCAACTGATTCCAGGTTTGGGCAAAGATGGAGGCACCGAGACGGGCTTTGCCCCGGGCCAGGTCGACCAGCAGCAGCCGCTCGCCGGGCCGGATTTGCGGCGTCAGCGTCTGGCGCACATCGAGCACCGGCGCAAATGCCGATATCACCACCGACATGGGAGCAGTCACGGCTTTCTCTTCACCGCCCTGCGTCCAGGCAGTGCGCATCGACATGGAATCTTTGCCAACGGGAATGGTGATGCCCAGTTGTGGACACAGCTCTAGTCCCAAGGCTTCCACCGTGCGGAAGAGTTTCTCATCTTCGCCCGGATGTCCCGCGGCGCACATCCAGTTGGCGGAAAGTTTAATATCGCTGAGTTTCCCGATTCGCGCCGCCGCGATATTGGTAATGGCCTCGCCGACCGCCATGCGGCCCGAGGCGGGGGCATCGAGCAGCGCCAGCGGCGTGCGCTCGCCCATGCTCATGGCCTCGCCCGCATAGGCGTCATAGGCCACTGTGGTCAACGCGCAATCGGCCACCGGCACCTGCCACGGCCCCACCAGCTGATCGCGCGCCACCTGTCCGGTCACCGAGCGATCGCCGATCGAGATCAGAAACATTTTGCTTGCCACCGCCGGGTGCTGCAGCACGCGCTCGATGGCCGCTGGCAGATCGATGGCCCGGTGGTCGAACGCCGGCATCGCATAGCGGCGTGTGCTCGCCGAGCGGTGCATTTTGGGCGGCTTGCCAAACAGCACCTCCATTGGCAGATCCACCGGCTGAGCGGCGAAATGCCGGTCATTCACGGTCAGGCGCCGGTCCGCGGTCGCCTCGCCCACGATCGCATAGGGGCAGCGCTCGCGCCGACAGATGGCCGCAAAACGATCGATGTCCGCCGGCGCGATGGCCAACACGTAGCGCTCCTGCGACTCGTTGCACCAGAGCTCCAGAGGCGACATGCCCGGCTCGTCGCTCGGCACCTCGCGCAGCTCGAAATCGGCGCCACAGCCGCCGTCCTTGGCCAACTCGGGAAACGCATTGGAAAGCCCCCCCGCGCCGACATCGTGGATGAAGGCAATGGGATTGGCATCGCCCAGCTGCCAGCACTGATCAATCACTTCCTGACAGCGCCGCTGCATCTCGGGGTTCTGGCGCTGCACCGAGGCGAAATCAAGATCCTCACTGGAAGCACCGGCCGCCATCGACGAGGCGGCGCCGCCGCCCAAACCGATCAACATGGCCGGGCCGCCCAGCACCAACAACTTGGTGCCCGCGGCAAAAGTATTCTGCGCAATGTGCTCTTCGCGGATGTTGCCGTAGCCGCCGGCAAGCATAATCGGCTTGTGATAGCCGCGCCGCTCGCCGGCGAAGTTGTCTTCAAAGGTGCGGAAATACCCGCACAGATTCGGCCGCCCGAATTCATTATTGAAGGCCGCGCCGCCGATCGGTCCCCGCAGCATGATATCGAGCGCCGATACGATTCTGTCGGGTTTGCCGTAGTTTTCCTCCCAGGGCAGCGGATACTGCGGAATTTGCAAATTCGAGACGCTAAAACCGATGAGACCGGCCTTGGGTTTGGACCCCCTACCCACCGCGCCCTCATCGCGGATTTCGCCGCCGGCACCGGTGCCGGCGCCCGGGAAAGGCGCGATGGCGGTGGGGTGGTTATGAGTTTCGACCTTCATCAATAAGTGGATGGGCTCGCGTCGAGTGGCGTAGACCTGGGTCGCCGGGTCGGGAAAAAAGCGCCCGCCCGGGGAGCCCGCCACCACTGCGGCGTTGTCGGCGTAGGCCGAGAGCACGCCGTCGCCGCCCGACTCGTAGGTATGCTTGATCATGCTGAACAGCGTGCGCGGCGCCCGCTCGCCGTCGATGGTCCAGCTGGCGTTGAATATCTTGTGACGACAGTGCTCGGAGTTGGCCTGGGCAAACATCATCAGTTCGACATCATTGGGGTTGCGGCCGAGATCCGCGAAAGCCGCCAGTAAGTAGTCGATCTCGTCTTCCGCCAGAGCCAGTCCCAGGTCGCGGTTGGCCGCGACCAACGCCGCTCTGCCGCCACCCAGAACATCCACACAAGTCATGGCCCTTGGTGTCGAACCGCTGAACAGCGCGGCCGCGCGGGCGATATCCGTAAAAACACATTCGACCATGCGATCACAGATATAGGGCCGCAGACCTTCTGCGGCCACCGCCCCGGAAAACTGATAGGCGACACCACGTTCAATCCGTCGGATGCCATCCAGTCCGGCGTTGCGGGCAATATCCGTCGCCTTCGACGACCATGGCGATATCGTACCCGGACGCGGCGCCACCAACAGCTCGCCCCCGGCGACGAATGTCTCGCCGGGCGCCGGGCCATAGCTCAACAGGGTCTTGAGTACCTCGTGTTGCGCGACATCCAGCTCCGCATCAGTGTCGATAAAATGTACATACTGAGTGGAAATAGCAGCAATGTCGATGCCGTCATCCAATAATTCCTGTTTCAGTTTGTTGACACGAAAAACCGATAGGGCAGGAGCACCGCGCAGGATGAGCATATTTCGGATAGACCTCAATTGTGACGGAGACTTGGGAAATACGGGTGAGGGTGCGCATTGTACTTGAAATCAGCCGCGCGTATCGACCAATCGCAAAAAAGATTTCGCTGCCCAGCGCACCAATTGCGAGCACTATTTTCCACATGCTTCTCTGCTTGGCACACTAATTGCTTAATAGTTACTAAGTTGACTTAAAGGCCACTATGAACGATTTGCGGGAAAAACTAGGCTTGTTTCTTTTATAACCAAAGACGCGAGAAAAGTGAAAATCTGTAACAGGAACAACAACTCTTTACCGTTGTATAACGTCGACAACGGCTAATGTCGATACGTATGAAAAATCAATCTATGAAATTTTCACGCCAAGAATCGGCCTGCAGAGCCCGAAAAATGGGGACAAGTTCTCATTATTATCGATTCCTGGCCTCCGTTCAGGTAAAATTCAGCGTCACATTGGCTAGATGGAACAAAACGCGACAGATAGAATCGCCTAAGATTTAATCGCAGCGTACAAATGAGCAAATGGGTAAGTGAGTAAAACGGGTAGATAGGTAACGATGTTTAAGAACACCGCAATCAAGGCCGCCAGGACTGTAGCCCGCACGATCAAACTCTCAGCAATGATGAGCGTACTGGTCGTCGCCGCGGGGAACCTCAACAGCAGCCGCACCGCCACGGTACTGGAAACCGTGCTCGACGCCGGCGCAATCCACATGATTTCACGCAACGGACCCAGCACGTATTACTATGGGCCCAACGGTTTGATGGGCTTTGAGTATGCCATGGCCAAACGTTTTGCCGACCATCTCGGCGTCGAGTTGGTCATTCACGATGAAGAGGATATCGGTGTAATGCTGGATTCCGTGCGCGACAGACGCGTGCATTTCGCTGCAGCCGGTCTTTCCATTACCGCAAAGCGCCAGCAAAAAGTCAGGTTTGCCTCGCCCTACCTCGACGTCACCCAACAACTTATTTATCAATTTGGAGAGAAGAAGCCGCGCAGTATCGAAGATCTGATCGGCAAAAAAATCGTTGTGATCAGCAACAGCTCGCACGCCGAAAATCTTCGCCGCTTGCAGCGCCGGCATCCGCAGCTCAGTTGGCAGGAACGCAACGACGTGGAAATGCTGGATCTGCTTGAGATGGTGCACAACGGTGAAGCGGATTATACGATCGTCGACTCCAACGCTTACGAGTTGAGTGAATCCATCTACCCGCGCGCTCGCGTCGCCTTCGCCATGAACGAACCCGAGCAGCTGGCCTGGGCCTTCCCGCAGGACAAGGACGATTCGCTGTTCAAGGCCGCCCAACGGTACTTCGCCGATCCCAAAACCGCGGCGCTGATCGACGACGCGATCGATATCTACTACGGCCACCTCGGCGAACTCGATTACAGCGGCGCCATTCTGTTTGCCCATCGCGTCAATTCACGACTGCCGAAGTGGGAAACAAAGCTTAAAGCGGCGGCCGCGCGCCACGATCTCGACTGGCAACTGCTGGCCGCCCTGAGCTACCAGGAATCGCACTGGAATCCGAAGGCCAAATCCCCCACCGGCGTGCGCGGCTTCATGATGCTCACCCTCGACACCGCCAAAGACATGGGGGTGAAAAATCGTATCGATGCCGACCAGAGCATTGAAGGGGGGGCAAAATATTTCAAGAGTATCTACGAGCGCATTCCCGCCAGAATTGCCGATCCGGATCGCACCTGGCTGGCGCTCGCGGCCTACAACATCGGCATTGGCCACCTGGAGGACGCGCGCATTCTTACCGAGCACCATGGCGGCGACCCCGACAAATGGTCTGACGTGAAAGAAAATCTGCGGTTATTGGCCAAGCGCAAATACTACAAATTCACCAAACACGGCTACGCGCGCGGCTGGGAAGCGGTGGGATACGTGCAGAACATTCGCAACTTCCACACCATCATCGCCTGGAATGAGAAAGAAAAACTCGAGCTGCTGGCGGCCAACGAACTGGCGGAGCAAAAATTTGCCAACTTCAGTCCGGTGATGACGGAAGCGGTGAAAAGCATTACCGTGTCGACGTTGTGAATCTGCCGGAACACTGCGGCTGTAGCGCACTCGCGAAACTGTCATTGGTTTTCGCCCAGAAACGCTAATCAGAGCTTCCGATAAACCTTTTCTCCTGTCTTCTCCGATGGAAAAATGCTTGCATTACCTGCGCGCATTCTCTCTCACATACACCGCCGCGCCAGCTGAACTGGTGATTGTAAATCCCGCTTTGAAGCATCTGCGGATGGCTGACAAAGACACCGGCCTTGGGCTCCATCGCGCCAAACACCACTCGCTTGAGACGGGCGTGAACGATGGCCCCCAAACACATGGTGCAGGGCTCGATGGTCACATATAGGCTCGCTTTGGGGAGGCGGTAGTTTCGCCGCCGAGCAGCGGCTTCACGCAGCGCCAAAATTTCCGCGTGGGCGCTGGGGTCATGTTTGGTAATCGGCTGATTAAAACCCTCGCCAATGATTTCGTCATCGAGCACGACGACCGCACCCACCGGCACCTCGCCCATTGCCGCCGCCGCATGGGCCAGTTCCAGCGCGCGCCGCATCCAAACAACATCATTCTCAACGGCAGACACCAATGACCTCACCAACAAGCATAGAATAATCCCGACCGGGGAACGAAGAAATATGGCGGAGCATTTACCTCGACCAGGCGACCCACTACTATACATGCCTTTGTAGCGGAACATAAGGTCGGTGAATCTCGTCCGTCGCCGTCACCGATAATAGAATTTCAAGGCAAAAATGCCAATCGTTGCCGCGTCGGCAACTGGCGCTGACATCGCAGGTGAATTTGCCAACGGCGCAAACCAGTGTGATTGTATGAACGAAAGAAAACCCATCGGTCTGTTCTATGGCAGCTCTACTTGCTACACCGAAATGGCCGGCGAAAAAATCCGCGACGTTATCGGCGCTGCGCGGGTCGACATGTTCAACATTGCGGACACGCCCATCGTCGAGTGCCAATTCTATCATTGCCTGATTATGGGGATCCCCACCTGGGACTACGGCGAATTGCAGGAGGATTGGGAAGATATTTGGCCCGAGCTGGACGAACTCGACCTTAGCGGGAGAAAAATCGCCTTGTACGGCCTGGGAGATCAACTGGGGTATCCGGAGTGGTTCCTGGACGCCATGGGCTACCTGCACGACAAGTTGCAAGCGCAAGGCGCAACGATGATCGGCTACTGGAAAAACCAGGGCTACACCTTTGCAGACTCCAAAGCGCTCACCGAAGACAAAAGCCATTTCGTCGGCTTGGCGCTGGATGAGGAAAACGAGTTCGATAAAACCCAAGCGCGCATTGAAGCTTGGTGCACACACATCATGCGCGACTTCGATCTCCATGAATAACGATACCCGGCGCTAAGATGGCGACCGAACCGCCACAGCACGACCGCAGCCCCGGCATCGCCTGGGATGATAAGGGTTGCCCCTTCTCGACCACCTTCGGGGACGTGTATTTTTCCAAAGCGGGTGGCGTCGACGAGAGCCGTCACGTGTTTATTGAGGGTAATGCACTACCGCGGCGGTTCGCCGGCCTGCCCGCAAACAGCGCGTTTACCATCGGGGAAACCGGTTTCGGCACCGGTTTGAACTTCTTGGTGGCGTGGCAGTGCTGGCAACGCCAGCGACGCGACGCGACGGCGCAGTTACATTTTTTATCGCTGGAAAAATTTCCTCTTGCGCGGCGGGACCTTGACCGCGCGCTGGCGCTATGGCCCGCACTTGCGCAATATCGCCGGGCGCTTATCGCGGCCTATCCGCCACAGCCGGCCAGCGGTTTTCATCGTCTCAAATTTGCGCGCGGAAAAATTGTGCTCACGCTCTATTTTGGCGACGCCGCCGAGGGGTTGGAACAACTCGCCGCCATCGGTGAGGCCGGCCCAATCGTCCAGGCGACGAGCTGTTCCCTCGGTGCGGCAAGTGCGGGGGTCGACGCCTGGTTTCTGGACGGCTTCGCGCCGGCTAAAAATCCACACATGTGGAGCGCCAGGCTGCTGCGCGCGCTGACCGCCATCAGCGCCCCAAGCGCCAGCTTCGCCACCTTTACCGCCGCCGGCGCCGTGCGCAGATCGTTGACTGAATGTGGATTTGTTTGCGAAAAAATAGCCGGCTTCGGCCGCAAACGGGAAATGCTTATTGGCCAACGCGACGATAAACCCGTCACACAGCCACACATTCCGCGGTCGCCGACCGCGGATGTGCGACAGGTTAGCTCGCGGGAACGCCGCGTCGAGCCGTCCTGGCATCTGGTGGAGAACGCGTCTTTGGGCAGCGTCAACCACTGCCTGGTGATAGGCGGCGGCTTGGCGGGCTGTCACACCGCGCTCGCCTTGGCGGAAAAGAACATCGAAGTAACGCTGCTCGAACGCCATGGACAACTCGCGCGCGAAACCTCCGGCAACCGGCAGGGCGTCGTTTACGCCAAGCTCTCGCCGCACTCGGATCCACTGAGCCGGTTTAATCTGGCGGCGCTGATCTACGCCAATCACATTTACCAATCCTATTCCCTCTACCAACACTGCGGTGAGCAGTGCGGAGTTCTGCACCTCGCCACCAACGACGGCCAAGAAGACCGCTATCGGCAACTGGCCGATCAATTTTGGCAGGAAGAAAGTTTTGCCGAATGGGCGCCACCGCGGCGCTGTCGGGAAATTTCCGGCGTAAGTTCCAGGCTGCCCGCGCTCTATCTGCCCAAGGCCGGCTGGTTGTCGCCACCGGCATTGTGCCACCGGCTGGTGCAACACGAAAATATAACCCCGAAGGTCAACAGCGAGGTGGCGCACCTGAAATTCGAGGACCACCAGTGGATCGCTTTGGACGCCAAGCGTCACCCTTTGGCCAGCGCCGACGCGGTGGTGATCGCCGCTGCCGCCGAGGCGCTGTGGCTGCCCCAATGCCGGCATCTGCCGCTGAAGAAAGTGCGCGGCCAGATCACCCACATCGCCGCTCAAGCGGCGCTAGAGAATCTGCGCACCGTGCTCTGCGGCGATGGCTACGTGGCGCCGCCATTCGAGGCTGAATGCTGTATCGGCGCCACCTTCACCCTGAATAATGACGCGTCGGCGCCGCTCCCGGTGGATCATGCGGAGAATATCGCAAAATTGCGGCAGCTATCTCCCGACTTCGCGAACCTAGCGGTTAATCCAAACAACGCCAATGGCAGGGTGGGATTTCGTTGTACCACCCCCGACTATCTACCCATTGTCGGGCCCCTGGCCGTCGCCGAACCGTTGCGGCAAACCTTCAGCGTGTTTAAGAAAAAGGCCAACGCCGTTGTCGACGCCCCCGGCGTCTATTATCCGCATTTGTACTGCAACCTTGGGCACGGCTCCCGCGGCCTGTGCTACACCCCGTTATGCGCGGAAATTCTCGCCAGTATCATCAGCGGACAATTTGCGCCGATCAGCCGCGAACTCTATCGTTACCTACACCCCGCCCGCTTCATGATACGCGATCTCATGCGCAATAAGATTTAGGTCTACACTCATACTGAGGTGTGTAAGCAATATCAGTACGCAATGCGCAGGCGAGGTCAAGCATGTTGGTAGGTGCCGGTCGACAACGTTACCATCCCGATTCAGCGACAGATTCGGTCCACAATTACTATGAGCACTTGGTGTTTGATCAAATACTGCGCGCCAGTGACCGCGCCAACGCCGACAGCGAATTCCTCGCCGACGTCGCCTGCGTGGCGCTCAATCGGCTACCGCCGCGCTACGTGCGCCACGATGTCGATATGACTTTTTTTATGACTCCCATGGAACTTGAGGAGATGCTCGATCGGGTCGCCCATGCCGTCAACGATGCCATCACCTACGTGGAAAGCCGAGAGGTTGAGCGCGACGAGGAGCAAACATACACCAAGCGCTGATATCGCGCCGCACCCGACATGGTGACGCAACAAGCAATGCACGGGAGCCGCTCAAATGCCAGCTCTTTAGCGGCAGGCTCCCGCGCACACCGTTGTGGCGCTAATAGCAAATGATGACTCCACCCACGTATTGATGGCACGTTTCGTCTCCCGGATCCGGCGTTGGGGTTGGGGTTGGGGTCGGGGTTGGCGTTGGGGTTGGGGTCGGCGTTGGCACTGTGATCAACGTCGAGTCTTTCGCCACGAGCAAATCGGCCAGGCGAATGGTGCCGGTTTGTGTCTGGTTAAATGCCAAGCGCACCGCCGTGATATTCGACAAATTTACCCCGCTGAACGCCGACAAGGGCATGCGCGCAGTGGTGAACACCATATGGGGCAGGTAGTTGACATCGTAACCTCCGGGAGCAAACAGCGCGTCGGAAAATGCGGCGACGGAAACGGAGGATACATTGCCGCTGTTGTCGCGCAACTGGACCTGAACGTCCTGACTCATATTGGCGTCATCTTCCAGCGCCACTCTAAACTGCAGCACGTCGTAGCCACTAAAATTCCGATACGCGGAGGGAATCGAGTTTTCATACCAGGCCGCGCTATTCTCCCAGCGTATTCTCAGCCGCGCTGAGGACCAATAAGGGTTGTGGGTGATGGCTGCGCCCAAAGGACATGGCATATTGATGCCCGGTTCGCACATCCCATAATATGCCAGGTTACTGTGGGACACGCTGCCGCCCAAGGCATTGACGGTTTTGTCGCCCTGCGCGTTCAAACGATTAATGGTCAAACGATCGCGCGCGGCCGGTTGATTGGCGATCTTGGCGACGGTCCCCGCCACCGGGCGGGCGCCCAACAAGGTGTCCATCAAACCCGTTTCTCCCCCAAGGTAAGTTCGGAAGAATGCTGAAACATAGACTTTGGCGTGAGTTCGCTGTCCACTGCTGGTTGTACAATTATCGAGATTGGCCGCATCGTTTGATGTCCAATAAGTATTGTATCTATTGTGGTTGGCCTGCATCGCGACAAACATGTGTTTGCCCAGAGCGCTGTTAGCGGGGCCCGCATAACGCGCGTTTTCGTAGGTATTGGCGCCGGTAAGCGTTTTCACATCGCCATCGCAATAAGGCAGTAATACCGCCAGTGCGACATCATTGTTCTCCGGGTCGCCGCCGGTCCGGGGAGCAAGCGAAAACACGGCTTTTACGCCGTGGGGTTGGGTGGCGTTCTCGTTCAGCACGAAAGCCTCTTGCACGGCACTGGCGCCACGTGAGTGCCCGAACAAGCCAATATTATTCATATTGACCCTGCCGACAAAACTGTCGCCGTTGGATAAGCTGCCGCCGGCATTGAACTGCGCCCAGGCATCCAAATGTCCCAATACCAGCCGGCGCATGGCTTCGGGATTATTTTGTAAGGTGATACTGCCGGCGTTGATGGACGCGACAATGTATCCATGACTCGCCAAGTGCGACGCGAAGTATTCGTAGCCGCGATAACTGTTGGTTTCAAATACCGGGCTGCCGTAGATGACTTTTTCATAGTAGCCATGCATCAATACCACCAGCGGTAGCGCTTGCGACGGCAAATTGTCGGGGTAGTAGGCGATACCGCTCACCCCAAAACTCTGTCCGTTCACCGAGATACTGCCGCCACTGTAGTGGCCTTGCACAGTAGTGAACGGCCCCGCGATCAGCGGATCAATTGCCAGTGTCGCGGGCGAAAAAACTGCCCACCAAGTCAAAATCAATCCAATGGCAAGTTTTACATCTATTCGTTTCATGATCCTTCCTTTTTGCTTGTTATTGAATAATTGATAAAACATTTGGTTAATTAGTTTCCATCCAGAAACGCGCATCCTGCGCTTTTTCTGGGGTCGAAAATAAAATTGCGATTTTATTTTCTCGCGAAATCAGTGGCTTAGTCGGCTTTGCTCCGGGCAAAGCCTCGACATACACCCCGTCCCTGGAGATAAGCCACCGATTTCGGGCATCACATCCATGTGATGCCGTTAGTGCCCGTTTCTAGACGGGCACTAACTAATGCACTTTTCTTGCAAATCTTGTGGTAGCAGTTTTATCCGTCTGTTGGATACGGCGGGCAATCATAGACGGCTTCAGCGAAATTATTGACCGTTGTCATCGAAAACACGCTCCGCAAGATGGCGGCCTTGTGAATACTTCACGAGGGCATGGTAGTCGCTGCTGGGTTAATCTCTTAAAATGCCCGATATGTCAGCGGACGATTGGGAAGACTGGCGTTGGTTGGATGGCGGTAAAAAGGCAATAACGTGGGCAAAACTTGCTTGCTTGGCATGGGGATTTCCTTAATCATTCCTAATGATAATTTAGCCTGTCGGCTATCCGCTGATGGGCGTCGGACCAGTCGGGTTGTTGGTTCTTATCATCGACTGATGCTGAGGCAATTTATCGCAGTTCTTTAGGCAGGTGTCAAGCCCTAAATGGCAACAAGCCGACAATCCTTTTATACTCCAGGCCTTGTTCCACCCACCAACTAATTTGCGCTTTGTGGCGCACTGACAAAAACTACGATGAGAAAAAGGTACACCACAAGAACCACCAAAAATAAAAAATCTGTCAATCTACCATGTCAGGTTTAGGGGCGATATGAATTAATTTGGGGGACCGCAAAAACTTAATAGGTTAATGGTAGACCAACTGCTCCCGAACTCTGAGAAAGTTTACTCAAATTCGCTCCGAATTCAATATTCAAGACCTGACTCCAATATTGACCCTGACCCCAACACTGTTAAACCAAGCAACTGACCAATACGCCAACTATCCTACGAAGCTTCAACAACCTTCTTTGCAAGATTTTGAATTTCATTCCACTCTCGATCAAAAAGTAAATCACTTATTTCTATTTGATTGTTTTTCTTAATAAAAATATTCAGCTTGTTGTTTAGCTCCAACATGTTTTTATATAAGATATTTTTTTCTTTATCATATTTCTCCAAAAAGAGTTCAAAGTTAAGATCATCATATAAACTACAAATTACCTCCTCGTAAGAAGAAACTTCAGCTCCTTGACCTTTTAACCAAACTTCTTCCTGTTTTTTTTCATCAGAAATTTCTTTTATCATTTCTAATATCTGTTTTTCCCAAAAATCTTGATTCATTTTTCAAGCCTTTAAGGTGTTATATTCGAGCTATTCCAAACAGGTACAGGGATATGCGCCGCTGGAGAATTTCTAGGTACAACTTGACCGTTAGCGTTTAAGGACTGCCCATTTTGAATCCAACGAATATACGGCGACTGTGAATTTACATAAGGACTATTCGGGTTCCCTGGCATTATCCGAACTGAATTATGAGGGTTATTTGGGTTAGTGAATCTTTTCCCCCCACCATTTCTTGAAGGCCTAGCAGGCCAACCTGAAGGAACTCCCGCTGGCCTAGGCAGTACTGCACCTGACCCACAAAAACCAGCGGAGTAATCGGGACGCTGATAACTTAACGGAGTAATCGCGAGTAATCGAGTAATCGCGAGTAATCGGGACGCTGATAACTTAATAACTTTAGATGCCCTTTGATTCGGCTGTAATGACCTAGATCCAGCGGCGGCCTCGGTGCCCGCCGCTGTATCTATTAGCCAGGAAACAAAATATATCTGATACAATGCGAGGATGAAACCGAAAATTGATTCGCGCAGATTACCAATACAGACCATCGAAGAAAAGCGACGAATGTCTCATGAGCTTCGAAAAACCGGCATGACACGGAAAGAGATAGGTGCCATTGTCGGCGTCCATGCCGATACGGTAGGAAGGTGGTTAAAACTCAATGAGAGAGATTTGTCGCCGAAAAAACGTGGCCGCAAACTTGGCTCTTTAAAGCAGCTAAGTGATGAGCACGAGAAAAAGGTAAAGCGACTCATTATCGATAAGACACCTGATCAGCTCAAGCTGGACTACGCATTGTGGACGCGGCAATCTGTTCGCGAATTAATTTTACACGAGATTGGTATAGAGCTATCAGTCAGGACCGTAGGCAATTATTTGAAACGTTGGGGGATGACACCTCAAAAACCTCAAAAGCGAGCGTATGAGTAGCGTTCTCCAGAAGTTAAGAAGTGGTTAAACGAGACATATCCGGACATCAAAAAGCAGGCGAAGGTAGAAAACGCCGAGATTTACTGGGGCGATGAGACGGGCCTTAGAAACAACTGCCAGCATGAAAGAGGCTATTCGCCAAAAGGTAAAACACCGGTGATTAGGGTCAATGCAAATAGTGAATCGATTAATATGATATCAGCAGTGACAAACCAGGGAAAAGTGCGATTTCGTATTTTCGAAGGCACAATGAACGCCGGCGTTTTGATTGATTTTATGATGCGGCTGATTAACAAATCAGACAAAAAAGTATTTTTAATTTTAGGCAATCTTCGTGTGCATCATTGTGAGCCAGTAAAGGAATGGCTTGAGAATCATAGGCATATGATTGAAGTATTTTATCTCCAGGCTTATTCACCGGAACTCAATCCGGATGAATATTTAAATTGTGACCTCAAAAAAGGTGTGCATAGCGGTGTTCCAGCGAGAAACAAAGATCAG
>JAAUXX010002630.1_pt1 | contig 24523 bp, 11 predicted proteins | sample 7278111 | NCBI WGS metagenome assembly JAAUXX01 (sample SAMN14350116, study PRJNA611818) | marine sediment metagenome | isolation source: surface marine sediment (1.8m) | place: French Polynesia: Moorea | collected 2018-08
ACGAAGGTCACCGAACTCGTCCAGCTCAATGCCTGGGGGCCCTACAAGTACAGCCGCGATGAACTCGTTGCGATGCTGGACGAGGCGCTGGAGGCGGCGGAGTAGCGCCTCTTACGCGGCGGCGATGACCTCCAGGAATTCGCCGCCGTAACGTTCGAGCTTTGCCTCGCCGACGCCGCTGATACTCAAGAGATCGGCCTCGGTCTGCGGCCGGTGCTCGGCCATTTGCTTGAGCGTGGCGTCATGGAAAATCACATAGGGCGGCAGGTCGAGCCGGTCGGCGATTTCCTTTCGCCGCCTGCGCAGGGCGTCGAAGAGCGGCTGGTCGGCCGGTGTAAGGTCGGCGGCCGTACCGCGGCGTTTCTTCTTCTCGGTCTTGAGCTTGCGGTCCTCCCGCAGCCGGAGCTCGACCTCCCCTCTGAGCACGGGCCGACTCTGTTCGGTCAGCACGAGCGCACCAAAGCGTTCCTGGTCCGAGCGTAGCAGGCCGAGGACGACGAGCTGGCGAACGACTGAACGCCACGCTGGCGCAGTATGCCCGGTCCCGATGCCGAAGACCGACAGCTGGTCATGGCCATGCTGTCGGACTTTGTCAGTGTCTTTGCCCAGCAACACGTCGACGACATGCGCCGCCCCGAAGCGCTGGCCGCTGCGGTAGACGGTCGACAGGAGCATCCGCGCGGCCTCGGTTGCATCCCAGGTGGCCGGCGGGTTGAGGCAGTTGTCGCAGTTGCCGCAGGGCTCCGGGTAGTCATCGCCGAAGTAGGCAAGCAGCGGCTGGCGGCGACACTCGGTGATCTCGCACCAGCCGAGCAGCGCATCGAGCTTCTGGCGGTCGTGGCGCTTCTTTAGCTCGTCGGCTTCGGATTCGTCGACCATCTGCCGGAGGCGCACGACGTCCTGCAGGCCGTAGATCATCCAGGCTTCGGCCGGCTCGCCGTCGCGGCCGGCACGGCCGGTCTCCTGGTAGTAGGACTCGATGTTCTTGGGCAGGTCGAGATGCGCGACAAAGCGCACGTCCGGCCGATCGATGCCCATGCCGAATGCGATCGTCGCAACCACGATCACGGCGTCCTCGGTCAGGAAGCGGTGCTGGTGATCGGCGCGCGTCTCCGCAGAAAGTCCGGCGTGATACGGCAGCGCGTTGTAGCCATCTGCTCTGAGCGACTCGGCAACGCTCTCTACTTTCTTGCGGGACAGGCAGTAGACGATACCCGTCTCATCCTTGTGGCCCTTGAGGAACTCGGCGAGCTGTCTTCCCGCATTGACCTTTGGCTGCACAAGGTAGCGAATGTTCGGGCGGTCAAACGGGCTGACGAATACGGCCGGGTTATCGAGCGCGAGGCGCTCGACAATCTCATCGCGAACGACCGGCGTAGCCGTGGCGGTCAGCGCCATGCGCGGCACGCCCGGAAAGACGTCGCCCAGTGCATCGAGCGCAAGGTAATCCAGGCGAAAGTCGTGGCCCCACTGCGAGACGCAGTGTGCCTCGTCGATCGCGATGACCGACAGTGGCACGTCGCCAAGCAGGGCCCGGGTTCGTTCCTGCACGAGCCGCTCGGGTGCGACGTACAGCAGCTGGATCTCGCCCGCCTTGAGTCGGCGAATGACGTCGAGCTGCTCCTCATAGCTCAGCGTCGAGTTGAGGAACGCTGCCTCAATGCCGATTTCCTCGAGCGCACGCACCTGGTCCTGCATGAGCGCGATCAGTGGAGAGACAACGAGACCGGCCCCGTTCCGGATCAGCGCCGGGATCTGGTAGCACAGCGACTTGCCGCCGCCCGTCGGCATGAGAACGAGCGTGTCGCGGCCAGCCAACGCGGTCTCGATGATCTCGGCCTGGTCGCCGCGGAAGCGCTCGTAGCCGAATACGTCGTGAAGAATCTCGAGAGCAGCGTCGGGCATGGAATCGTGTGTAGCGCGAGGACGCTGCATCATCGCACAGGCGTGGACGACGCTACATCCTGAGAATGCGGTGCGAACAGGCCGCTTGGCTTCGGTCCCGGGGCGAAACTAGGCAGGCTGTCGATATACCCAGCGCAACTGCAGGCTGACGCCGATCACGAACAGGATCAGCAGGCCAAGGTAGCTCATCTTGAGGATCGGGTCTTCGATAGACGTCAGCACGGGATCGCCGACCGGCAGTCGCAGCAGGCCGTCCGTCACGGCCGGAATACAGTGAAACAGCAGCGTTGCCGAATAGCTTACGGCCTGCACGTAGCGCGACAACCGACCGAAGACATTCGTCATCGCGGCGAGGCTTCCGACGGCCAGCGCCAGCAGCGTGAGAATCGCGAGGACGTGGGCCGGGTTGAAGCCACCCTGCTGGAAGATGCCGAGCGCCGTTCCCGCGGTCAGCAGAGTGGCTACGAGGTAAACCTGGCCCGACCGGTTACCGGGGGAGATTTCCCTGTACTTGACCAGCGTGACGGCGCCGCTGACCAGCGCGATGATGCCCATGGCAGTATGAAACCAGCCCAGCGGGATAATCTCTGGCATTTGCCGCCCCAACCTGAAGACCGGTTGATGCTATCACGCGCCGTTTGCCAGCATGGCCAATAGCAACCGGAAGAACAGCAGCCGCGCACTCTCACCCGCTCTGGTAGCCAGCTGGCACACCGTCTACTGGAACGAGGCAGTCACCGTCCGGTCTCCTTCCATGTTCAGCCGACAGCCCTCCAGGCCAAAGTCGAAGTCGCAGCCTGTCCAGACGACGTCTGTGTTGCCGTTGAACGGCGTCGGAATCAGATTGAGTTCACGCGGTGTGGTGATCTCTACCTCGCAGGTCACGGACGGCTCGCTGCTGACCAGGCAATCAACGAGTGGCATTCCCATGTCATTCATTTCACTGCTGAAGACTTCGCCGCTTCCGTTCACCGTCAGCGTCAATGTGCTCGTGTCATCGGATTGCCTGAAAATTGCCGTGCAGCTTAGCCCCTGGGCGCCTTCGAGAATGGTGACCTGCCCGTCCTCGCAGTCGAAATCACCCGACCAGCCGACGAACTGCCAGCCAACGTCCTCGGCCGGAAGCAGCATTACCTCTTCACCCACGGCAAACTCGGCCGCGCATGCCGTCGGGCACGCAATGCCGGCTGGCATGCTGGTGACGACATTATTGGCGCCTGCGCCCCCATCGTCGATGGTTACTGTCAGCGCACCCACGAGTGAGGGCAGCTCCGAGAATGTGGCCGTGCATTCGACGCGTGCCGCGTCACTTTGGATGACCCCGTCGGCACAATCGGGATCCCCTGACCAACCATCGAATGCCCATCCGGGCGCGGGCATGGCTCTCAGCGTGATTTCCGTCTCGGGCACATAGTTCGCCGAGCATGTCGTTGGGCAGCTTAAGCCTGAAGGGTTACTGGTTACTGAGCCCTGACCAATGACCGCGATCGACAGCGTTTGCGGCTGCACGAACGGGTCCTCCTGGATGTTTGTCGCCCCACCCACGCACTGCCGCGCTGTATTGGTACTTTGAAGGGACGACTGGAGCGGGGCGAGTTCAACCATATCGACGGGGTTGGCTGTATAGGTCAAGACCTCCGGTTCACCAAGCGGGGCGAGGGGTTGCCGCTCACCCTGCAACGCCCTCTGGAAGGCGTCGAAGAGTGCCTCGCCACTCCGCTCGTCGAGTCCAGCCTGGCAGGACTCTGCCCCGCCTTGATCGGCCGCGATTCGTCCGTCTATTCCGACCTTCAGAACCCACACGTCGCGACTCGCGGGCGTCACGGCATCCACCGAGTACGATGCAGCAGCGACAAGGTAAGTGTCGTCGGTCCCGCGACCTAGCTTGAGCGGAACGTCGATATCGCCGGCCCCGTAAACGCGAAGCCACTGGGTTCGGCCGCGGGCGTCAAGCTTGAGGAGCCCAAAATCCTGTTGCTCGCCCTCGGCAACGTCGTCACGGCTATCGAAATCCCGGTCTTCCCCGGTCACGGCGACGAGCAAGAGCACGCCACCATCGTGTGCCAGAACGGCGCTCCTGACGGCCAGTCCTTCTATGTCGTACTGCCATCGGGTATTCGCCTCGGCACCGAAGTGGGCAAGCTGCAAACCAATCCCGCCGGCCAGGTCTGCATCAGACACGGGCATATCGATCGCCGTACCGCCGGCAATCAGCAAGACTTCGTCTTCGCCAACCTGCAGGCTATCGAGAACCATCCTGCGCTCCAGGTCTGCTTCGTCCAGATCCCATGTGCGTAGCAAAAGCGAATCGGAGACGCGCCGGAGAACCGCTGTTCCATCTCCGCTCCAGGTAAGGAGGAATGGGACGTCAGCGAATTTGCCGGTCGGAAGAAAGACCTCTCCAGTACCAAGCGACATGAGCGAACCGTCGGCTGACCTGCCCACGGCAATCGGGTAGACAAAACACTCGTTGCAGGCCACCGCGTCGTCGGTTTGCCAATACTGTTCTTCGTCAATGTCGGGCCGCACTGCTGTGCCGTCGGTCTCGATCCAGTAGAAGTCCTGGTCAATGAACGATTCCCGAAGGAAGCCCGCTCTGCCCTGGGCGTCATAGGTCAGGTAAGCGACACGGCCGAATTCGGTCCTCGCGCTCGGGTCGGAACCGTCGATATCGAGTTGAACGTAGCGGGTCACCGCGCCGGATCCATCCATGAACCGGAGGCGGCCGGAGATTTCTGCCATGACCACGGATTGCCGTCCGTCGGGATCGGCGTGGACCGCTATGTCTACGATCCGCTCCTCTGCCGATGCACCGCCCGCGTCGGAAACGGCGAAATAGCGCTCGAGCACCTCTCCGGTATTGTCGCCAGCCTCTATCTCCTGCTCGGTCGGAGGCACCAGCAGGGTGACGCGGTCCGCCTGCTCTCGGACCACGAGCGTCTCCAGGGTCCCGTCGGCGACGGCCCAGCGAAAACGATCAAATACGGTCCATCTTGGAACGACAAACCGGATCTCGTTGCTGAGATTACAGTCCCCGTCCATTTCAACCTGGATAAGTTCGCTTGGACCTTCCAGATCTTTCTCGATCAAGAGCCTGAGGTCTTCGCCCGGAGGGGGGCCGTTGATTGTGTCTACAGCGATAATCCGGCGTGCACCGGGGAAGTCCTCACGGAGATCACAGATGCGGTTCAGGTTGCCGTCGACATCGTAGCGCCACGCGTGTGGGCCCGAGAATGCTTCGCCGACCGCCCACAGCTCCGGCACTACAGACGTGCCATTGACCGCGATTGTCTGGGCCAGCGCCTCAGCCCGCGTACCGATATCGCCAAACAGGTCGATATCCACTGATTGACGCCAGACTTCATTGCCCGAGCGGTCCAGCTTATGGAGTTCGCTCTTTAGCACGTCGTCTTCCGTTCGACGCCATACCTCGTAGAGAAAGGCGTTGGCCTGAACCGGGTTAATCTGACCATCGACCGGGTCGGAGATCGGGAGCAGCAGTCCGCGAAGAACGGAACCGGTTCCAGGCTGCAGATTCCCCTGCTTGCCGATCGAGGGCTCCTCGAAGGATGCACCTCGCGTTACGACGCCCGCAGAATCCACTTCAAAGAACCTCACCCTCCCCTCGCCGGCAGCAAAGCGAAGCGCCGTTCGCAACATCATTGCCAGCTTGAGCTGACCGCCCTCGACGAAGGTCGTTGCAGCCATGAGCGAAGTTCCGCTGTCTTCCAGCCCGCCGTCAGCGTCGAACAGCGCGACGCGCTGGCGAAACACAGTCTGGCCGTTTGGCGAGATACGCCAGACAACCACAGAGCGATCAATGACTGGCGGGAGACCGGGACCTTCGGTCACGCTCGCCGCAGAATCGGCCACGACGTACCAGCCCGCGAATTCATCTCCGAGGACTGCCATCACGTGATCATTCGAGTACATCCGGCTGGCCGCGTACTCCCGCCCTGTCTGCGGCTCCCAGGGACCGCCGTCCAGCTGTATCGTCCATTCAACGGTGCCGTCCGAACGCTGCCGCTGCATGACAACGTTATCCCCCTGGGTTCTGGACTGTACCCGGCCTGCGAAAACGGCCGTGTTGTCTCCGTTGAATCGCGAAACGCGAAACTTCTCCTCGAAGAAGGTCTCGGCCGCCTGCGGGGAAAGCTCAAACGACACATCGCCGGCTGAATCCAGGTTGGCGACCCAGGCGCGCTGATGCTCCGTATCACTATCCCCGTCCGTGCCGAACGTCGCCGCGATCCAGATCTGTCCGGACTCATCTACCTCGACGTCAGTGAGAGATTCGGTGCCGGGACCGCCGAAACTGCGCGCAAAGGTTGCCGCGACGGGCGGCGGCGGCTCTCCGTCATCGGAAGCCGGCGGTGTACCGCCACCGCTTCTCGAGCATGCCGCTATGAGCAACGCCAGGACAATGCAGGCGATACCAGGAATCGAGCGGTACGCCGTGTTTGGATCGATGTTCAGATGTGGCACGTCATGCTCCGAAGGGAATGTCGTTGGGAACAGTCGCCTCACCAGTGCCTCGTTGTCGCGGCAGAACAGCCAGAAAAAACCTAGAAAAAACCTCGAATCGTCGTGCTGCGGACATGCGACCGCGGCAACTCGTTGAGTACACTAGGGGTATGCCTCAGGATCACCCCTCACCGCTCTTTGGTGGCTTCTCGATCAACCGGATCCGGATTACGCCGGCGGATGGCGAGCTTTGGCGAGACGGTGAGCAGATCGGCAGCTTGCGGCCGAAGGCCATGGACGTCCTCGTGGCGCTTGCCGAGCGACCCAACGAGGTCGTCACCCGGGACGAACTGATGCGCCTGGTCTGGTCTGACCGGGTTATCTCGGAAGACACGCTGACGACCTATTTGTCCGAGATTCGACGGGCGCTTGGCGATGACGCCAGGTCGCAGTCTATCCTTCAGACGGTCGCCAAGCGCGGCTATCGATTGCGTGGCGAGATCAGTGTGGATGCCAAGGCCACGACGCACACGCCCCCTTCGCGGAGACGGACCTTGCTCCTTGCCTCGGCAACCGTCGGCAGCATCGCTGCGCTATGGCTGTTACTGGGTCTCGGCAACCCTCCCGTGGAAGGCTCCCTTGTCGTTGCCGGATTGAGTCACGACCCTGACGCAGGCCCTGCCGTGGTCACGGCGGCAGAACGTTACTCCCTGACCTTGCGCGACCGCTTGAATGACCTGAATGGCATTCGAGTTTCCCGCGCCAAGGCAGGCCTGACACCGGGAGAACTCGCAGCGCAGCAAGACGCGTACGTTCTTTGGGGAAGCATCCGCGCGGACAGCGCCCTCGACGATCGCTTGTCGTTGAACGTAACGGTGACGCATCTCAATCGCCTGGGTTTCCCGGTCGAGACACCGCTGGGCCAGTTCGAGATCCCAATGGCGGAATCCGCCTACTTTGCCGAGATGCCGAGAATTCGCGACGAGATTGTCGAGCGCATCAAGACGCGATTCGACAATCTTGCAGCCGGCGATCGCGGGGGGCTTCGAACCACGACCGAACCGGAGGCGTATCGTTTGTACTTGCTGGCCGGAGAATTACAGATCAACGCGCCGGCTTGCGGTGAATCGGGGCGTGCGCTGCTGGAGCGGGCTCTCGAGATCGACCCGTCGTTTGCTGATGGGTGGAACCTGCTTGGCTATACCCACTGGACGGCGATGTGGAGTGGTTGTGGAAACGGCAGAGAGGCGGCCGTCCAGGCGGTAAGCGCTGCCGATATGGCCCTGAAACTGGATCCGACCTATCACAGCGCGCACTACCTCAAGACGAATGTGCTGGTTCAGACAGGTCAATATGAAGTCGCCCTGGCTGCCATTCAGAAGGCCTTGCGCGAGCAGCAGCCCTCACCCTATTTGTATGCCAGCCTGTCCGTGGCTTTGAGGTATGCGGGACTTGTCGATGAAGCCGCAAACGCTGCCCGGCAAGCGATAGCGATGGACTCCCAGGTCTACCTCGCGAGCCTGTTCGAGGCGCCGCTGGCTCTGCTGTACGCCCAGGACATCGATGGTTTCGTCGCCCAGATGCCGGAGATCGGCGATAGCATGACAGACTTCTATGCGGGGTACTCAATGCTGTCCCGGAACAGTCCCGACCGAGCAAAGACGTTGCTCGATAGCACGGCTGAACGACGAGGTGGCGAACAGGGCACATTCGCGGATCTTGCAAACGCGCTGCAGTTCATCCTGAACAATCAGCCAGCAGACGCCATCGACGTGCTGAATCGACATATTCAATCGCGGGATGAACGGGGTGCCGTCGACGGCGAAATCACGTTCAAGCAGGCGCAGCTGTTTGCCCTTGCCAGCGACAGCAGGCGCGCCATCGAGCGCATGGAAACCGCGGTAGAAGAGGGGTTCCTTTGTATCGACTGTGCCACGCGTGACGTTGCCCTGTCGAAGCTCGTCAACGAGCCGGCATTTCAGGCGCTCGCACGGCGAGTTGAACAGCAACAACGTGGCGTTCGGGTTGTCGTGGAAGGCGATCTCGAGGAGATCGAACGCTAGAAAACCCGTGTTTGGGCGCCGCCCTGTCGCCCATGCAGCGACGCGCATCACATTCCGGCCGCAATCCCGGCCGTTCCTGCCTGATTTGAGACCCAGACCGTGGCGTCCGCTCGCCCAAGTACCGATATTTTCCGGTGCTATGGACGCCACGTTCACTCGTTAATCGCCACCGCAGGATTGCACCATGACACCCAAAGAACTCGGTACCTACCTGCGCGAACTGGTCGCGCACAAGATACGCCTGAGCTGCATGATCTGGGGCGCTCCCGGTATCGGCAAGTCGAGTATCGTCAAGCAGGTGGCCGACGAGCACAAGTTCGACTTCGTGGATCTTCGTCTCAGCCAGCTTGCCCCGACCGACCTTCGCGGCCTCCCGGTCCCGAACGATGACGAGACCGCCTGGCTGCCACCCGAGTTCCTGCCGCGAAAAGGCAAGGGCATCCTGTTTCTCGACGAGATCAACATGGCGCCGCCTGCAATGCAGGGCGTTGCGCAGCAGCTGATCCTCGACCGACAGGTGGGCAGTTACTCCGTCCCGGACGGCTGGTTCGTCTGGTCGGCGGGAAACCGGAAGGAAGACCGGGCCGCCGTCTTCGACATGCCTGCCCCGCTGTCGAACCGATTCATTCATCTCGAAGTCGAGGCCTACCTCGAGGACTTCCGCCACTATGCCTTTGCCAACGACTTCGACGATCGCCTGATTGCCTTCCTCGCGTTCCGCGAGGACCTGCTGCACAAGGTCATCGATGGCGAAACGGCCTGGCCGTCCCCGCGAAGCTGGGAGATGGCAAACGCGTTGTTCAGGGCCGATCTCGACATTGCGCCGGCGGTGGGACTCGGCCCGGCCACCGAGTTCGAGGCCTACATCGAGATCATCGAGCAAACGCCGAACCTCGATCGCGTCGTAAAAGGAAACTTCGACGTCGCGTTCCCGAAAGAGCCCTCCCTGCGCTACGCGACGATCATGGGGCTCGTCGCCCGCTGCGGCAAACCGGAAATGGCCATCGAAGCGTTCCGCTGGCTGGTCGTCAAATCGCCGCCGGAGTGGGTGCAGCTGTTTGCCACCGATCTGTTTCCGCTGCTCCGTGAACGCAAACAGCTTCAGCCAGTTCACGAGGCTTTGATGGAAGAGCCGGATCTCCGCAACTTCCTCGATGAGTTCACGAACCTGCTCGCCGCCTAGACCTCATGGACAAGCTGGTCAGCGCCTACCTGGTAAAACTGCGGCGGGGACACCCGTTCCTCGCGACGCTGTCCCTGTACATGAACTACAGGCAGACCGACCGGGTGGAACAGTTCGACACCGACGGTCGCAACGCCAGGTTGAACCCGGCCTACCTCGACAGCCTGACCGAAGACCAGAAGATGGGTGTATTGCTGCACCTGACGCTGCACAGCGCACTGATGCACACGGTTCGCCGCGGCTCACGTATTGCCGAGATCTGGAACATAGCATCCGACATTGTCGTGAACGGGATCATTGCCGAGACGAGCTTCCCGATACCGCCGGGTACCGCGACCGAGCCTCGCTACGCGCATCTCAGCGTCGAGGACGTATATGCCAAGCTGCTGAGCGCCGCATCGCGTCTTCGCGCCAGTGGCGTCGATGTCTCCGCGTCCGGCAGCGAGCCAAGCGAAGGCAACTGCAGCAACGGACGGGGACAGGAGGATGCCGTCGCCGTGCTGCAGAAGCTGTATCCATCGGTGCCCGACCTCCTCGAGAACCAGGGCCGAAAAGATCCGCAAGCCGATTCCGAGCGCAAGAAGCTCGAAGGCTACTGGGCACGGGCCGTAACCCGCGCCCAGACCGCCGAGGAAATGGCCGGCAAACAGCAGGACGATATGCCGCTGGGTCTTGTCCGCGAGATCGACCAGGTGCTGAATCCACAGGTCGACTGGCGCGTGCTGCTGTGGCGCTTCATGGCCCGGACGCCCTGCGACTTCGAGGGCTTCGATCGACGCTTCGTACATCGGGGGCTGTATCTCGACCACCTCGAAGGCGATTCCCTGCACGTCCACATTGCGATGGACACGAGCGGCTCGATCGAAGACTACGAGCTGGCACAGTTCCGGGCCGAGGTGGAATCGATCGCGCGCTGCTACGCGCACATCGATGCGAAACTGTATTTCGTCGACGCGGCCGTCTATGGCCCTTACCCGCTGTCGGCAGAAACGCGGATAACGGAAGCCGAGGGCGGCGGCGGTACGAGCTTTGCCTCCTTCTTTGAGAAGATCGAAGACAGCTTCGACCCGCACGCCTCGACTATCTGCATTTACCTGACCGACGGCTTCGGCGAATTCCCCGAAACGCCGCCCGCTATCCCGGTCCTCTGGGTTGTGACGAGTGAAGGCAGTGATGAATACCCCTTCGGTGACGTCGCACAACTTGCTTACTAGGAACACACGCCATGTATGAACGACAGGACGACGACTACGAACAGGACCTTGCGACAGCCCGGAATCCCGAGGCGGATCCCAAAGAGCTGGATGAAATCCTCAGAAAGCACTTTGGCGAAATTGAGATCGCCGAGGCGGTCGCCGCGAACCCGTCCTGCTCCTTCCGGTCGGCGGCACAGTTCTGGCGCTTTGCGCGACACCTGGTGGAATCGAATCCGCGGCTTGCCGAGCATCAGCAGCACCAGGACTGGGAGCAACTGACTCGCCGCGAACCCAGCAAGACGAACAGCCGCTGGTCGAGCGAGATCAGCGTGCGCCGGCCGCCGATCTACCAGCTGCTGTGGGTGATGGAGCACGGCAGCAGCGCCTACCAGCGAAGGATGATCCGGGTTCCCGAAATCCCCGGCTACGTCGTTAGCGACCACGTCGGCAGCAAGAACGCGGCGCTCAGGAAGACGATAGCGGGACGTGCAACGGCGCCCGAGGGCGTGTTCGAAAAGCTCGCCAAAGACAGCGCCAAAACCGTTCGCCAGGCTGTGGCCGCGAACCCGGCGGTGCCGCCGGAGGTGATTGCAACGCTTGCCACCGACAAGGACGGCGCGGTTGCCGAGGCGGCGCGCAACAACCCGAACTGCCCGGACGAAGCCGTGCACCGCGCACGCCTGGCGGACGCGGCAATGCCGGCTGCGAACACCGCTCTCGACGAGATGGGATTTCATGAACTGACGAAGCTTGCCGCGGACGAAGGAACGCCGGCCGAGCAGCTCCAGGAACTTGCCGGACACGAGTCAGGCTGCGTGCGGTTTCTCGTCGGCTTCAACCGTCATGCACCGGCAAGCGTGCTGGAGCAGATAGCAGGCGACGAGGAGCCTTGGGTCCAGGCCGGCGCCGCGTTCAACCCCAAGACGCCCGTCGCGGCCCTGACCAAACTGATGTTGAGCGATGACACCGATGTGCTGGTCGGGTTGGCGAGCAACCCGGCGCTAAACGAGGAGATGCAGCTCGAGCTGGCGATGTCGAGCTGCAACCGGGCAACCTTGACTCTCGCGAACCTCACGCAATACCCGTCGGTGTGGACCACCTTCGCGGAGCAGGCTGAGCCGGTCAAAGCCAAGAAGGACAGGACCTGGCGGCATTTCCTGAAGGAAGTGCTGAAGGACGACTTCGTCGGTATGACGCAGGGACTCAAGAGCCACGTGCTTGCGGTATCTCGCATCGCCGCTCGTTCCGAGCAATGCCCGACGCGCTTGATCGGTCACTTCGCGTACTACCTGTTCGACGACTACCGTCAGAACCCCGCGGCTGCCCTCGCACTGCTCGAAGGCAAAACGCACGTCAAGCCGAAACCCTACAAGGACTGGAAGATCGACATGTGGCTCAGCGAGGCACGAGCCCCGGGCCATGTGTCGAACTTCTACGTTCAGTCCGACGAGGAGAAGCGACGCGTCAAGGCACTGAGCAGTCCGTCGACAGAGCTCGTTTACGTACTACCGCTATTGCTCCCGAGCGGCACCGTCGATCGCAAACGAATCGCCGAGCGTGGCGACCTCAACCGATTCCTGTTCGAGATGCTGCTACGGGACGAGAAACCCGGCGTTCGCGAGGCCGCCGCGAAGAACAAGAAATGCCCGAAAGGCTTGTTGGAAATCGTGCAGGGCGACAGGGCTACAACCGTCCGCAGCGCGGCCCGCAAGCGCACGAACTCAGCGAGGCAGGCCGGATCGACTGTGAACCAGGGCTCAGCGACCGAACGGGCGAGGCTCGCGAAGAACACGGAGAATCCAGCGCTGCTCGAAGAGCTGGCGGGTGATCGCGCGGCGAGTGTCCGATTCGCCGTCGTAGAGAACTACAAGACACCGCCGGAAACGCTGCTCGCGCTCGGCAAAGACAAGGAGACCAAGGTTCGAACCAGGGTCGCGTCCAGAATTGGCGACAAGTCTGCGCTGAGAGCCCTGCTGAAAGACGAGTCGGCGGAGGTCCGCCTGGCTGCGGCGCGCAACTATGTCTGGTCGGAATACATTCCGAACAAGAGAGAGCACGACTACGACCAGGAATTCTTGAGCGAAATCGCCGTATCGCCTGACGTCGCCATTCGCGAGATTGCCGCGGAAAACACGGACAACACCAATCTGCACGACGACTTCATGTCGGACGTGCCGGAAGTGACAAGAAAGCTCGCAGCCAACCGGCACCTGTCGGACGAGGCGAAACTGAAGCTCGCCCGGCTGACGGATGACCAGGACACGCTCGGCGCACTCGCAAAGAGGACGACCAACGAAGAACTTTTCCTCATCGCCGCCGAGAAAATCACGAGCAATCATGCGAACGATCCGATTCGCTGCCACGGCGAGATGCTGTCGCGACCTTCTGTTCAGGATCGCTTGTGCACGCATCCCCTGCTCGCTGTGCGGCGCGCGCTCAGAAACCAGCCGCGACTCACGCCGAAAGCGATAGAAGCGCTGTCGAAGGACCCGGACGATCGGCTCCGGGAATACGCGTTGGAACAGCTGAAGGCGTTGCTCTGACGAGATCAGTCGCCCAGAGCTTCGACGGCCGCCACGCGCGCGAGCGCCTCGGCAACCTCGCCGCGGCTACCGGCATGCGAGTCGGCGTCCGACGCGAGCAACGCGTCGCGCCGCTCGAGCATGCTTCGCGCGTCCTCGTACCGCGCCTGTGCGAGCAGGCTGTCCGCGTAGAGAATTTCCGTTTTCGTCACCCAGTCGACCTCGCGCTCTTCCAGTTCTTCGTAGGCAGCGATCGTCTCACGGAATAATGCATCGGCCTTTTCGTAGTCGGCCCGCTCACGATGAACGACGGCAAGGACACGCAACGCCTGTGCGAAATTGGAATGCGGTTCGGCATAGGTTGATCGGGCCGTCTGCTCGGCCGCCAGCGCGACCTCGAGCGCTTCATCAAGCTTGCCCTGGGGCCACAGGCACTGCGCCAGCTTGGTCTGCGCGAGCATCGTGCGCGAATAGTCCGTACTCATCGACGACGAGAACTTGGCAACGGCCTCGCGCAGCTCGACTTCGCCGTCTTCGTGCCGCCCGGCCGTCAGCAGCATTCCGCCGTAATTCGACTGCGTGAACGCGTACTCCTTGTGGTCTTCGCCGTACTGCTCGCCAATAATCGCCAGTGTCGACTGGAACAAGGGGTCCGCCTCGTCGTAACGGCTGAGGCGCATCAGGATGTTCGCCTTGTTTTCCAGCGCGAACGCGTAAGGAATGCTGTCGGACCCGTAGCCTTTCGCGAAGATTCCGATTGCCTCATCGAGCGTCGCTAGCGAAACCTCGATCTTGCCCTGTGCGAGCTGCAGCGAGGAAAAGTTCGCCAGCGCGTTACCGTAGGGCACGCCTTCGTCCCCCACGAGTTTGCGCTGCAGGTTGACGTGCTCCTGCATGTATTCGCCAGCCTTGGCAACTTCGCCACGCCTGAAGTAGTGATTCCCGAGATTGTTGACGACGGCAGCGTAGTCGGGATGCTGCGTCCCATAGCGCTGCTCGCGAATTGCCAGCGCCTCGACGAGTAGCGGTTCCTCCTCGTCGCCGCGATCCAGCCAGCGCAGCAGGCTGCCGTAGTCGAGCAATGCCGCAGCGAGTTCGTCGAGCGCAGCGTCGCCATTGTGCCGCAGAACGTCTATAGCCTCGATGAACCGGGCTTCGGCACGCTCGTGCTTGCCGAGCTTGTTGTCGATCACGGCGAGCTGGCGAAGCTCCGTAGCCGCCGCGAGGCTGCCGGAGCCGTGCGTACGCACCTGTATCGCGTAGTTGGCCTCGTGAATCGCCTGAGATTCGATCGTCTCGCCGAGCTCTGTCATTGAGATGCCGAGAAGCTTCTTGAGGCGCAAGACGTCAGGGTGCTCGCTGCCGAGTGAAGATTCGGCGACGTCGACCGCCTGCTGCAGATAGTCGCGGGCAGCCTTGTTCTCCCACATCTCGAGGTAGCTCTTGCCGATCGTCACCATGAGCGCGGCCTGCAGCTCGGGCTGCGCGTTGAGGCTGTCGTTGATTCGCGTCGCACCGACGTCGAGCATTTGTCTCGCGCTGATGGGCTCGCCCAGGTTGTTGCGTGGATTGGCCTCGGCAAACATGCCGGTCAGGAAGCGGGCAACCTCCTCGGCGCGCGCAGCCTCCAGGCGCGCAGCGTTGCGCTCGTCGGCGAGTCGCATCGTGTAGAACAGCGTCAGCAGCGAGACGGTCGCGACCACGGCGACTGTCGTCACGACAGCGGCGCGATGCCGCCGCACGAACTTCGACGCCCGGTAGCCCCAGCTGTCGCCGCAGGCGCGCACGGGCATGTTCGCCTGGAACGCCCGCAGGTCGTCCGCAAACTGCCCGACGCTCGCATAGCGGCGTGCGGGGTCCTTCCGCAGCGCCATCATGATGATGTTGTCGAGATCGCCTTCGAGCCGCGACGCGCGCTCGGGAATCCCGGCCTGGACGGCTGCGCGGCTCGGCAGCGTCGGCTCGGTGTTGCAGATGAGCTCGCGAATCTCGGGCGACGTGCGTGAACCGACGTCGAAGGGCATCGAGTCGGTCAGAAGCCGGTAAAGGAGTAGCCCGAGTCCGTAGACGTCCGTCGACGTCGTCACGGCGTCGCCGAGCATTTGCTCGGGGCTCGCGTATTCGGGCGTCATGATGCGCACGTCCTCGCGCGTGACCGGGACGTCGCCGACCGGGTCCATGAGCTTGGCGATCCCGAAGTCGAGCAGCTTCGGCGTGCCGTCGCTTGTCACGAGCACGTTCGACGGCTTGATATCGCGGTGTACGACGAGCTTGCGATGCGCGTATTGAACGGCGTCGCACAGCGCGAGTACTAGATCGATTCGATCGCCGAGTGTCAGGCCTTCTGCGCGAACGTAGTCAACGATCGATTGCCCGTCGACGTACTCCATAACAAGGTACGGTGCGCCGGTCTCGGTGCGGCCGCCGTCGAGCAGCCGGGCGATGTTCGGGTGCTCGAGGTTGGCGAGTATCTGCCGCTCGAGCCGGAAACGCTCGGCTTGCTCTGGTGTCGCGCCGAGCCAGTTCGCCATCTTGATCGCGACGCGCTGCTCGAATTCATCGTCCGCCCGCTCGGCGAGGTAGACCTGCCCCATGCCGCCCTGGCCGATGACGTCCATCAACCGATACGGTCCGACGCGCTGACCGCGGATCGACGCTTCGTTCCAGTCGCGCGTCGCGCTGCCGACGATGTCATCGATGTCGTCGCTGCCCGAACCGGCGCTCAGGAGGCGCGTGATTTCGGCTTCCAGTTCCTCGTCGCCTTCGCACTTGTCGTGCACGAAGGTCTTGCGCTCGGCTTCCGGCTTATCGAGCGCTTCCTGGTAGATCGTTTTGATGCGTTGCCAGCGTTCCGACTCCATTACCCGATCTCGTTGCTTAACCAGGCTACCGCCAGGTTCATGTCTTTATTGAGCGTCACCCTGGAGATGCCGAGCAGGTCCGCAGCCTCCTGGGTCGTCAGCCCGCCGAAGTAAATCAATTCGACGGTCCTTGCCATCCTTGCGTCAAATTCCTCCAGTTTGTAAAGCGCTTCATCGAGATCGACGAGCCGAGGGTCGCCCTCCTCGGACAGCATGATGGATTCGTTGAGCGACAACACGGGCTGGCCCGGCGAACGTTTCTGGCGATTCTTACTGCGGGCGTGATCGACGAGGATGCGCCGCATCGTACGAGCGGCGATGGCGAGGAAGTGCGCGCGGTCTTCGAGATTGAGCTCGACGTCTACGAGCCGGAGATACGCCTCGTTGACGAGCGCCGTCGACTGCAGCGTGTGCCCGGTGTTTTCCCCCCGCATGAACTTTGCGGCCATACGTCTGAGCTCGGCGTGCAAAAGCGGCACGGCCTCGTTCAGGGCTTCCGGATCACCGCTCTGCCAGCGCTCGAGGAACTGCGTTATCTCCTGTCGTGACATTCTTCTTCGTGTTCGCAAGCGGATCTGGACTCAGTCTGATCATAGCGAGCGGTTTACAGATTCACCAGCAACGGCGCTTTGGGAGGTAACAGGGGACAAAAACGTCCGTTTGACGCGAGGGAGACCGCTCATGAAGAGACTGACACTGTGCCTGCTGGCAACCGCGATGACGTTGTTCGTTACCGTTCCGGCCGCCGCACAGCAATACGACAACGACAGGCTGCGCGAAGACATCCTGGCACTCGGCGTTACACATAATCTGGCCTTCGCGCCGTCGTTTTCGCCGGACCCGGTCATTGGGCTCAATGCGGGCAACGTGACCTACGGGACGAACCTTGGCTTGAAGTACATGCCGGCCGAGTTCTACGCCCCGGACAGCCAGGCCTTTGCGCCCACTTCGACGGACGGCTGCAATTACTCGTTCACGATTAACGGCAGTGCCGAAAAGACGCGGAATGACTACCTTGGCCTGCTGATCAAATACGAGGACGACTTCGACTGGTCGAGCTCGCTCGGCAGCCCGTATGTCTTTCACGCCAACACCGATGTCAAGGTAGGCGCCTACTGGCGCGACGATCTCCTCGACGGTACCGTTGTCATGCCGATCGGCCGCCACAGCATTCGCTGGAAAGCCCAGACGCTATCGACGCCAATACTCGACTTTCCGCCCTGGCACCTGCTCCTGGCCGAACTGCTTGAATCGGCGTCGCGCAAAGGTGCCGCCCTGGCCAAGACGCCGGAAGCACGCCGGAAGTCGATGGAAGCGCTGATCGGTTTCTTCCTCGATGTGGGCCTCGAGGGCGCCACGTTCGGCATCGACTGGTTCGTGCTCGACGGTGTGCCGACTCCCACCTTTGGACGGGGCATCTACAACGAGCAGTTCCAGGACTTCTACGTGCTCGATACGACGGCGCCGACCTTCGAGCCGCTCAAGACCGAGTTCACGGTCGAGGCAACCCAGGTTGGCGGTGAATACCTGCGCGATCACCTAAGCGAATTGCGCGCCGGCTTCGAGGCGATGGACGCCTGCGATCGCACGCCGATTGTCAACTACAACGGGCCGTCCTTCATGCCCGTCGGCCAGACGACCGAGATTCGTTGGACGGCGCGCGATACGGGACCGACCAACGACGACGGCACGGGCTTCAACTCGGCGACGTTCGTGCAGCGCGTGTTCGTGCAGGATACGCTGCCGCCGATCGTCGTGCCGCCGCCGGGACAGGTCATTGAATCGTCGACCGAAACGGCCGTCGACGTTGGCCGCCCGGCCGTCTTCGACCTGGCGGACGTAAGGCCAGAGATAGTCAATGACGCGCCGGCAACGTTCGAGCCGGACTCGCGCACGCTGATTACCTGGTCGGCGACGGATGCTTCCGGTAACTCGACCAGCGCGAACCAGTGGGTCACGCTCAAGGAGCCGGGAACGAACACGGCGCCCGTCGCGAACCCGACGACCGTTGCCGCGATCAGCTTCGACCCGATCGAAATCGAACTGACGGGCACCGACAACGATCTGCTGTCGGGCCGCTACGACCAGCTCGCATTCTCGATCACGCGCCCGCCCGAGAACGGCTTCTTCGTCGCGCCGCTGTTTCCCTACTTCATCGAGGACCGGCGCGTCGAAAACGCGTTCGGGCTGACGCGGCAGGAGCTCAGCGACTTCCTCGATGCCCAGTGCGGCGCCGACTCCAACTACGTTCCTGACACGAACTTCACAACGGAGCCGCGCTACATCACGGTGACCGATGACGACGTCACGTTTGTCAGCGACACCTACTTCACCTGCAACAAGTCAAGCGGCCGGGTCGAGCGCAAGCCGCGCGTCGCGCGCTTCGAGAAGGACGCGAACGGCGACCTCGTCACGATCGCCCAGCGCACGGACGTGACCACCGCGCCGGATCAGCTGTCGATCGACGCCGCCGGCAACGTCTACTGGTTCTTCGATGAAGGCTCGAAGGCGGGCCGCGTGCGTCGCTGCGACGCAATGCTCGAAAACTGCCAGTCGTTCAATCTCGCGACGACGCCCGAGTTCGGCGAGCCGCCCGAGAACCACCTGGCCGACGTCCCGACGTCGCTCGTCGCCGATACGCAGGAGATCCTCTACGCGACGGACGGCAACAAGGCGCTGATTGCCTACGACATGACCAACGTCGACGGCAGCAATCGGCCGGCCTATTTGGGCCCCGTCACGCAGCCGGGCGACTTCCCGAGCACGGGCGCGCAGCAGAAGGACATGGCGATCGACTCGGAAGGCAACATCTACGTGTCCGACGTCGGCACCGACCGCGTCTACAAGTTTTCGCCGAGCACGATCGTGCGCAACGAGGACGGTTCGGTCGACTTCACTCCCGGCGAGAAGATCGGCTGGCTCGGGCGCTGCAACGATAACCTGACCGAGGTGCGCGCCTGCGACGAAGTCCGGGAAATGAGCCTGGGCTATGCCTGCACGCTCGAGACCTGCGGTATTCCGAGCAACAGCGATGGCACGGGCACGATAACGAGCGGCACGGGACCGGGCCAGTTCGAAGAGCCGCGCGGCATTGCTGTCGACATCAACGACGTGCTTTACGTGACCGACTTCCAGAACTTCCGCGTGCAGCGCTTCACGCAGGAAGGCTACTTCGCCGGCGAGGCGCTCTCGGAATGCGACGGCAGCTGCTTTGTGCTCGGCGACTTCGGCAAGCCACTCGACATTACGGTCAACAGCCGCTTCTTCTACATCCTCGATCGCGAGCGCGACCTGCTGCACGTGTTCGAAACGACGCCGATTACCGACTTCGACGACGACACGTTGCAGCCGACGCAGACGGCACGCGTCACCTACCAGTCGGATGACGGCTACACGGGCTCGGACTCGTTCGCGTTCGCGGTAGCGGACGGCCTCGAGACGAGCAACGAGGCCACCGTCTCGATTGGCATCGTGCGCAACTTCCGCCCGCCGATCGCCGACGAAGGGCTCGTGTTCGAGGGCAACGAGGATGAGGCGCTCGGCTTCACGCTGTCCGCGTTCGACCCGGACAAGGAAGACCAGCCGCTCCTGACCTACACGATCGAATCGCAGCCCGAGAACGGCCAGATCACGGGGGTCGGCCCGGACTTCGTCTACACGCCGGACCCGAACTTCTTCGGCACGGAGACGTTTACGTTTACGGCGAGCGACCCGACGATGACGTCGGAGGTCACCGAGGCGACGATCGAGGTCAAGGCGGTCAACGACGTACCGATCCTCGAGCTCGCCGACATGAGGTCGCGCTACGGCGCCGGCTTCCCGATCCGCATCGAGGTAGAGTTCAGCGACGTCGACCTGGGCGACCGTCACGTCTACGGCATCGACTGGGGCCCCGGCGAGCCGTTCCGCACGGGCACGGTGCTGCCGCCGGGCGAAGTGGCCGGCGAGGAAGACCCGACCTACATTCAGTCGGCGCCCGGCTCCGCCCTGCTGACGCACGAAGCGACTTATTTCAACAACGGCGAGAAGACCGTCACGGTGTGTGCGAGTGACGCGCCAGGCATTACGGCGCTCTCGAGCTGCAGCGACCCGAACGTCAACGCGGTCGTGTCGCGCACGCTCACGATCGAGCCGATGGTGAGCAAGGTCATCTCGATCATCGACACTGCGCCGACCGAAACCGGCGAACTCGACGTCGAGCTGACCGCGCCGATCATGGATGGTGATTCGTTCATCGTGCTGTTCGCGTTGTACAACCTGCTGCCGAACGATACGGGTACGGTTCTGGACGCAACCGACGTGACGCTGACGGCGAAGCTCGGTGACGGCCTGACGGCGGCGCCCGACGGCATCATTGGCATTTCGGGCGGCGCGACCGGCGTCGACTGCACCTACGTAGGCCAGGACCTCGACTGCACGATCGAGTCGATCCCGGCTGACGACCAGGCGCGAGTCGGCATCTCGGTCGTCGGCGACGGCTCGATTGCCGAGGACAGGCAAGTGTCCGTCATGGCGATGGCGACGTCGGCCGAGGACGATCACAACGAGCTCGTCGGCAACTCGAAGGTCTACACGCTAACCGTGAACCCGGACTTCGACTCGGACGGCGACGGCGTCATCAACAGCGAAGACGCGTTCCCGGGCGATCCGACCGAGCAGAGCGACTTCGATGTCGACGGCATTGGCGACAATGCCGACCTCGACGACGACAACGACAACCTGCCGGATACCTGGGAGCGACGCTTCGGCTACAACGACCGGGACGGCTCCGATGCCGTGGCGGATGACGACGGCGACCTGCTGACCAACGCAATGGAGTTCGAGAAAGGTACACGGCCTGACACGAACGACAGCGACCGCGACCAGCGGCCCGACAATGCCGACAACTGTCCGGTCACGCCGAATCGCAACCAGTACGACCAGGACAGCGATGCGATCGGCGACGCATGCGACAGCGACACGATGGCCGCGGCACTTGCGCTTGGCGATCTCGACGGGGAAGGCGGCGACGACTTCGCGCTGCTCCGCTCCGACGAAGGCATCTACAGCGTGTTCCTCAAGGACAGCGCTGAAGACGTCTCGATTCTCGCGGACCGTATCGATCTGGCGAGCACGGCGACGCGCACGCTCGTTTCTCTCGCTGAGAGCAGCGGCGACCTCGTCGCACTGTTCCTCGAGACTGACGGAACCAGCCGGCTGGCACGCTACTCGACGGCGAACAGCACGAGCGTGTTCGACGTGACGGCGGCGAACTCCGACCGGGCGCCCGTCACAATGACTGCGTCTGGCAACGAGCTCTGGGCGCTGTTCGAGAGTGCGGACGGTACGCTGTTCGCGTCGCGATTCGCCAGCGACACCGGGATTGAGCTTGCGGCGTTCCAGCCGGGTGATGCGATTCAGCCGCTCACCATGGCGCTGTCCGATAGCGGCAATGAACTGCTGATACTCGGAACGGATCGTGACAGCGGCGAGCCGACCGTGCTCATCTACGACATCGCGAGCGATACGACCGAGACAATCGTCGTCGCCGGAGAGGACGCGCTCGCGGCGAAGCTGGCTATAACGCCGGGCGGGTTCGCGGCTGCCACCCAGTCATTGACCGGCGAGGTGACGGTCTCGACGTGGGCGATCGATGGCACGTCGGCACAGGGTGTTTTCGGCGCGTTCGATGCCGACTGGACGCTGGTCGACCTGAAGAGCGCGGGTTCCGTATCCGGCGCGGCCAATGCACTGGCCGTGTCCGCTGTCTCGGTGGACGGCGCGATGCAGACCCAACTCATCGATGCGTCGAACGGCTCGATCCTCAGGTCGAACGACTACGCCACACCGGCCGAGAGCTTCCGCGGCTCCCTGGTTGCTGGTGGCCGGGTCGGCACAGTGCTGGCGAGCCCGACCAATGGCATTGCGCTCGAGCTTCAGCCCGGGGAAGGAAGCGCGGCAACGGTCGTCGTGACGGCGGAGTCGGCCGCTCCTCCGGCCCCGCCTCCGACGCCCGCGCCCCCTCCGACGCCGCCCCCGCCAACGCCAACCCCCGATACTGGTGGTGGAGGCGGCGGCAGCCTCGGTTGGTTGTTCATAGCGCTGCTGGCAGGAAGCCTCGCCTACCGAAGACGGCGAACCTGAGTCGGCAGAAGGCCCGCGATGCGACACATCGCGGGCTTTTTTCATTGGGCGACACAAAGTCCGTCCGCCTGGGCCCGAGCATCGGTGCCCCGCCAACGTTCCCGAGGGCGGTTCCGGGCCGCCGAAGGAGTCCTGTAAGCATCTGTTTTTGCTTGAGTAACTAAATGGTCAGGGATTGGTCAGGCCATGGTCACGTCCTTTTCGGGCCTCCCCGGCAGGATGCGCCCATCTCGCCGCCAGCAATGCGGCGCCGCAAACAGCAGGGGAGCAGGACATGAGGTATTCAAGCATTCTCGACACGATCGGCAACACTCCGCTGGTCAGGCTCGAAAAGCTCGCACCGTCGGGCGTCAACGTCTGGGCCAAGGTCGAGGCCTTTAATCCGATGGGCTCGGTCAAGGACCGCATGGCGCTGGCCATGATCGAGGACGCCGAGCGGAGCGGTGCGCTCAAGCCCGGTCAGACCGTCGTCGAAGCCACGAGCGGCAACACGGGCATTGGCCTCGCGATGGTCTGTGCGAGGAAAGGCTATCCGCTGGTCGTGACGATGGCGGAGAGCTTCAGCGTCGAGCGCCGCAAGCTGCTGCGTTTCCTGGGCGCGAAGGTCGTGCTGACGCCGGCCGCCGAAAAGGGCTCGGGCATGATGAAGAAGGCCGAGGAACTCGCCGAAAAGCACGGCTGGTTCCTGACGCGTCAGTTCGAGAACCCGGCCAACGCCGATGCGCACTACCGGACGACCGCGCGGGAGATACTCGAGGACTTCGGCGACGAACGGATCCATGCGTGGGTGACGGGTTTCGGCACGGGCGGCACGCTGCTCGGCGTCTCGCGGGCCTTTCGCGAGCAATCACCGGAGACACGCATCGTCGCGGCGGAGCCCGACAATTCGCCGCTCCTGGGCGGCGGCATCGCTCAACCGCGTGACAAGGACGGCAGGCCCGTTGGCAGCCACCCGCACTTCCGTCCGCATCTTATGCAGGGCTGGAGCCCCGACTTCGTCTCGGACCTGACGCAGGCGGCAGTCGACGGCGAACTGTTCGACGAACTGTTGCCGGTCGACGGCCAGGAATCCATGGCCATGTCGCAGGCGCTGGCACAGCAGGAAGGCATTTTCGTCGGCACGTCGGCGGGCGCCACGCTGACGGCGGCGCTCAAGGTGGCGGAACGCGCACCGAAGGGCGCGAACATCGTCGCGATGCTGCCGGACACGGGTGAGCGCTACCTGTCGACGCCGCTCTTCGGCGAGATCAGCGAGGACATGAACGCGGAAGAGATCGCGCTGTCGACGTCGACGCCGACGTGTCGCTTCGACGTGCAGGCGCCATCGGCACCGACGGCCAAGCCGGTCGCAACGGATGCCGACGCAGAGGCATTCATCGAGTCCGTCCTGACGTCCGAGCCGGTTGTCATGTTCGCGCTCGAGTGGTGCGAGTTCTGCTGGTCGTTGAGGAAGCTCTTTAGCGCAATCGGCGTCGAGTTCAGGAGCATCGACATCGACTCGGTCGAGTACCAGGAAAACGAGCGCGGCGTGAAGATCCGCCAGGCACTGGGCCAACGTGTCGGCGCGCCGACAATGCCACAGGTATTCGTGGGCGGCGAGCACATAGGCGGCTGCACGGACGTCATCGAAGGATTCGAAGACGGCGGCCTGCTCGAGCGATTCGAGCAGAACGGCATTGACTTCGACAGCGGCGCCGCAGTCGACGCGTGGTCGCTGCTGCCGCAGTGGGTGCATCCGCGGAAGTCGGCCTGATTCGAAGCGCCGGCGGGCTTCGGCTCGCCGGCGTCGCCTGGGCAGACGACGGGGCGAAAGCCACAAAAAACTTCCCGAGACCGACGCAAAGACATAAGGTCGCGGGATGGACCTGAGCCTACTCTGGTACGTGGCCGCGGCCGTGCTGATCGTCGCCGGCATCGCGGGCGCGATTCTCCCCGCCCTTCCGGGCGTGCCTCTGGTGTTCGCGGGCATGTGGCTGGCCGCCTGGGTCGACGACTACTCGCTCATCGGCACCGGCACGCTTATCTTGCTGGGCATTCTGGCCGCTATCGCGGTGGTGCTCGACTTTGTCGCGGGCATGCTCGGGGCAAGGAAAGTCGCGGCGACGGGGGCTGCACTCTGGGGCGCGACTATCGGCACGATCGTGGGCCTGTTTTTCGGTCTGCTTGGCTTGCTGCTCGGGCCTTTCATTGGTGCGCTCATCGGGGA
>JAAUXX010030294.1_pt1 | contig 24313 bp, 23 predicted proteins | sample 7278111 | NCBI WGS metagenome assembly JAAUXX01 (sample SAMN14350116, study PRJNA611818) | marine sediment metagenome | isolation source: surface marine sediment (1.8m) | place: French Polynesia: Moorea | collected 2018-08
CCGGGATGCCGGACCACCCTAAAAACAAGGAATTTCACACAATTTCGCCCGTTTTTAAGGGTGACAATTAAATAGGTCAGGACGACCTATTTAATTTCCAGGTTAATAGTTAATTGCGAGAGATTAGTGCGCCCTTCCTTCTTAGGGGCAGCGTTAGAGCTGCATCCTGACTTTGCTCGCGCCAGGTCCAGTGATGCATGAGCTGATCTTCGCCCTTGAATTCAAGTTTAAGGTCACGCATATAGCCTTTTTCCGCCTGCGTTCGCGTTATGTCGAGGTAGTTGAATTCCAGGGTGTTCAAGGTGTTGGAAAATTTTCCCGCTGGCGCGCGCATGCGCGGGTGGTTGCCCCAGGAGCAATAGTGCGTCATTAGGATTTGCTCTTTATCCAAAAGGTAGACCGTCGACATGTTCCACCACATGGGGTCTTCCGAATGATACATTTCCAGGATGACGCCACCGCTTATCATTTGGTAGGTGACCTTTATCGGTTTGCCATCGGGAAGTACTCCCTGCCAGGTGCCGATAAGCGATGTGAGCTTGTCAAACGCGATTGCCGCTTGGGTGCGTTCCGCGCGTGCCGAGTATGGTGGCAGAATGAGAAACAAGAGCAGTAAGCATGGGAGGGTTTTGTTTTTCATAAGAAGCCTCTTTTGGATAGGATGCGAGAAAAAATAAAATCGCAATTTTATTCTCAGCTCCAGGAAAGGCGTGGGATGCGCGTTTCCGGGTTATAGTACGTTGATACGCTTGATAAGGCGCTGGCTGCCGGGTTGATGAAACTTGTTCCTGCCATGCAGGAGAACGCTGTTGTCGGCGATAAGGAGATCACCCGCTCTCCAGCCGTGGGCATACATATAGCGACGGGAATACAGATGGGCGTTGAGAGTATTGAGAAAGTCATCCGACGCTTTCTTAGCATAATTCAGCACTCTGACCTGCATTGGATTAATATCGTCGCTATCCTCGTTGAAGGCCTCGATGTAACGTATTGTCTCCCGAGTTGAGGCCTTGTCTTTCTTAATCAGTGGTTCACTGATCTTGCCGCCATAGTGCGCCTTTTTTTCTGTTGAATACTCGATGGTGATCTTTCTCCAGGCGTCAAGTTGTCCTTCAGAGGCTTCGCGCAATACCTTCCTGGTATCGACAAATAGCGTTTCGCCACCAAATTCCGGCGGACTGCCGTTGATACAGTTGAAAAAATTGAAACGTGGTTTTTTCTCAATGAAAGCCCCATCCCAGTGCAGCTCCACCCGACCATTGGCAAATATGTGATTGCGCGGCTGTCGGTTTATCTTCAGTTCCAAAATCGGGCCGAACTCCCACGTGAGAACCTCGCCAAACTTTTCGGCAAATTCAATAAACTCCGTATCACCAATTGCTTCAAAGTTGCGAAAGATCAGCAACGCGTATTTCGCCATCAAATGTTGTAGCTGTCTTGAATTAACCGTTAGTAGCTTTATATCCTCATCGGCGGGCGATACCAGTGCGCCGAAGGGTTGGAGTGCATGTATCCGCATAGGCAAATCCCAGCGATTAAGGACCGCAGCGGTCACAATTGATTATCTCGAAATGGCTCGGGCGGCCGTCTGCAAACGCCAGTAGGCCTAGCTTTTCGGCTTCTATGCGCTTCATTAAACGGATTTTGCCAGCCTGTTTGACCGCTACGGTGTGCCAGGGAGTTTGCCAACAGTCATCGGCGTCGACGAGAAAAACGCCGATCTTCTTGGATATTCTGAACTGGGGGTGTATCGACAGCCTCACACTATCTGGAAAGTGCACTTCTAAAAGTCGCGTCCAGGCATTGCTGCGTTGTATGACACGGTAGGCGATGGAACGGGCTTTACGCTGAATAGCGGATCTGCTGCAAGATGAAAAATCCTCCAGCCCGCAGTAGTCCTCGAAAATGAATCGGGTGATGCCCTTGTACATGGCTGCCGAGGCCTTGTCCGTCTTGCAACGCTGTCTTAGGGTTTCGATGGACTCGCCGTAGCGAATGAGCAGCTCTTCGCGCCTGATATCAAAGTCCGGTATCTGCTGGAAGATATCATCCAGGTTAAAGAAATCGAAATTATCCCCGTGTCGTGACAAGGCATGGCGTTTAAGGTAGTCGGCGTATGCCGTGACGTCATCATCGTTGATGCGCACCAGGTCGGCAAAGACTCGGCCGTCGGAACAAATGACAATTTTGGCGCCGGGCGGGTAAATTTCCCTTATTCTCTGGCACAGCAGCGACAGGTTTTCCAGGGCGTGTTTTTCCGCCAGATCGGGCAGTGGGCCGAGGGTTTTACGCCGATTGGGTGATTTGGCCGGGAATGCTGGCAGTATGAGCGTCAAGGGCTCACCCAGGGCGACCGTTTTTTCAATCGCCGGCAGATGTGGTTGATATTCCTTGGTGAGTTCACATAAGACACTATCCTGGCCCGGCAGTAGTCGCCGCCGATTGAACAATATGCTCATGATCTGACTGGCGAGCTTTGTTGTCGTCGAAGTATTTGACTTCAGAAACTTGGGTCTTGCTGGAACTGCTTGTTGCTGAATATTCGCGTTGCTGGAAAAATCCAGTAGCTTCTCAACTCTGGGATGTACATCTAATCGCATGTGGAAAACCTTGTTTGTAAAACGGTGTTAACTAGTGCCCGTCCAGAAACGGGCGCTAGCTGCATCACATGGATGTGATGCTCGAAATTGACGACTATAGTCGTTGATTTCGCGAGAAAATAAAATCGCAATTTTATTTTCGACTCCAGAAAAGCGCAGGATGCGCGTTTCTGGATGGAAACTAACTATTAACCTGGAAATTAAATAGAGTAATTTACTTGGGCCGTCGGGTGGGTAAGTGGGAAATCGCTATCTACGCGACGCGGCAAACATTGCCATCGCTAATTGACTGCGCCATTAGTTCCAGGCCATGCGTAAGCGTGTAGTTTTTGTCGATGATTTCGTGGCTTATGTTGGCAATCAGCTCTTCGTTGGCATCGAGGTGTTGAATCTGCGCCATTCTCGTTAAAGATCGGTGGATTGCCACCACCAACATCTGTTTCTCAATCTCCGCGATGGACTTTTCGCAGAGTTTGCTGCCGTTGGTGCGCGTGTTGTAGGTAAACCTATCACCGATTTCTATATCGTAGAACTTGCCCTTGTTGTTCTCATATTCAGCGTTGTTTGCTCGTAGAAATTCATGGAATTGTTCGATGACCTCATCGACTTTGCGAATGTAGGAGTTCTCCAGCATTGCCATTGCCTTATGTTCAAGAGTATCGAACATCTCGTCATCCATGCCGGGGTCGTAGCCCCAGTTTTCCGCCATGGAGATGGGGAGCACAACGCCAAACCACTGCATTAACAAGGTTTCGAAATTCGCCCTCTGTCGGTCGAAACAATCGTGGTAGTGGCCCTTGATGTGAAGAAAGAAATTTTCCTGCCAGATCTTCGAGTAGGCATTGTAGGCTTTGATCTTGTTGCTGAAGGCTTTTGTGTCGCCCGCCATGTCGGTGGCGATCAGGTCGCCAATCATGCGATTGTTATCGGCGAGTAGAGCGCTGCCGGGGGAAAGTAGGGGATCCAACATCGCCGCGGAGATGCCGGTTAAAAACCAGCGATCGTGGGAAAAGCACTGCCCTGCCTGCCGTGAAAAGCCCTTTAATTGCGAGAAGTCCTGGAGTTCGGCTTTGTCAGATAGCAGTTGGCGCATGCATTCGTGGGTTTTGAGAAATGCAATAAAATCAGAACCATTGTCTATTTTGATATCGCAGGCCAGATCTGTCCGTACGGTGAGACCCAAGCTAAAGGTGTCGCGATCGATGGGAATCAACCACATCCAGTAGCCGCCATACATAAAGTGCGTGGTCGCCAGTGTGCGCGTGGTATGGTGGACCCTGTTGCGCCATGCTGCATCGCCGAGTAAATCCAGGTTGGCAAGGTTTTTAAAACGGCCCCAGTAGCATTCCAGCGGATGGTGGTTGTTGTTAGACTTGATTAAATCGAATTTTTTTCCGAGCGGGCTGCCAAAGCCCGCCGCGTCCACCAGCCAGCGGCATTGGTAGCTACCGTCGGAAGCTTCCACCAGGTGCTGCGAATCCGCGTTGATGTCAACGTTTTTAACCTTTACGCCCAGTCTTACATCGATGCCGGCGTCGACATTCATGCGATATATATCACTGTCAAAGCGTTTGCGATCAATTTGATGGGCGGGGGTCGTGTGGTACCAGGATCTTCCGACCTCGCTCATTTCCTGAATGGGTAAGTCGTGTGCCGGAGAGTCGTAAAAAAAGCGCAGACCGTGCTTATACAGGTGGTTGGTGTCCAAGTAGTGGCCGAGATGGAGGTATCTAACGGCATAGTCCCAAAAAGACTCGAGCGTGGATTCTCCCACCCAGTAGTCGAAGTTGCGCTTTTTTTCAAGTACGATGATTTTCATTTCTGGGTGTTGTAGTTTCAATTGCCTTGCCAGACAGCCTCCAGCCATGGAGGAGCCGATAATTAAGGTGTCGCATGGCGTCGGCTTCGATACTGATTTTTTCATAAGTGTGTTACAACCTCATAGCACAAAGTACTTGATCATCGGATGGTTATGCCACCCGATGCAAGCCGTTGAAGAAAAATGGAATTTTGACAAGAGTTTATTCGTCAAAGTAAATGATTAACGAATAAATGAAAAGCTGAAGACGCAGAACGCGCCATTGTTGTAAATAGTGTGTTTTATTGTCCCACATGTCAACAGATATTTTTTTGCGCTACGTTCAGTAATGGAATTTTGGCACGCATAACATTAATTGGACGCGCTATGGCGGTCTGAAGTGTACAGTTGGCTTTTTATAATACTTGCCAAGTTTTTTTCGATTTTTTGTAATTCAAAAATATAATCGTTAACGCGATCACGCCATATTCTCGACCAGCTGCTTTTGCTGATCCGAGTAATTTTTTCCTGTTCGCGGGCGCTGATGGGGCGAGTCCCGGTTCCACGGCAGCGCTTGCAAACCGTGTCTTGCCGATTTGGCGTATTCTTATCGCGGCACACAGAACAGGCGCCGGCGTAGATGGACTCATAAATTACGATAAGGGCCAACAATTGCGCCCGCTGCGGTGCATCGCACCAGCCGTGTTTTTCAATATCGGACTGAATGCATTGCGCGATTAGCTGCCAAAGTATGCGGATTGCTTTTTCGTTGTGGCAATATTTCGCCAGTAGATATTGGTAAGACAGTTGCGATAATTTCGAGTAGGAAATGGCGGAGGCAATGTCTGCCGGCCTGATATTGCTGAGGGTAGAGGCGCTCTCGTGTTCGTAATCTTGGGTTTTGGGGTTCAAAAGAGATAGCATTGCGATGCTCATAAACACAACCTTATTAACGTGATAACAACAGAATAAAAATTGCTGGATAGGTTGATGCACGAGCGATGCAATATGTGAAGTATGTAAACTAACTTATTTGCTATTAGAAAAGTTAATCTATTGCTAAACGAATATATACTTCAATGGATTGGCAAGTTTTGGAGATAGTTTCGCATTTTATCTTTAGCCAGCGATATGCGTTTTCGAGCGGTGACTTCGCTAATGTTGAGTGATCTGGATATAAATGAATAATTGTGGCCTAGCAGGAAAAGATGAACGGCCAGCTTGAGCGGCGGTGATAGACGCTCGATGACTTCGTCTAGATATTTATTGAATTGGCTTCGATTGACAATGTTGTCCGGCTTTTCTTTTTCAACCACGAATGCCGCGTTGTCATGGTGATATTCGAGCAGGAACGTGTAATACCTTTTGTTTTGCCGCTGGTGCTGGATGAATGTATTAAGTGTCAAAGCAAAAATCCAGGCGTCAATGTTGGCAATTTTACCGTGTTGTTGCGTGAATTTGCCGTAGCCGTGAAGCATTGCCTCGCTGAGGATGTCCTCGCTTAGATCTCGGTCGCCTTTTGTCCACCTCAAACAATACGTGAGCAAACGCTTTTGGTTTGCGCGCCATTTTTGCCAGAATTGGTCGTGAGATGTCGCGTTATTTTCCAGCATTCACGTAAGAATTTTACCCAAATCGACGCGGAGGGCGCCCCCAGTGTGCAGAAGGTGTTCTTCACCATCAGACCAGCATTCGGGCAACAAGAAAATAGTGTGCCAAAGTGACGACTGGCGCGCTCGGAGGAGATGTTCGCGGGAGACTACTTTGTGTGTGGGATTGAGAAACCCGGACTGGACCTTATCCGAACAAGCCTTTCAGGGACGATAGGGTTTCTTCCCCCTTTTTTTCAATCTGTTCCGGCGTCGCGTTGCCGAAACCCTCGCGCTCGATATCTTCTTCTGGCAGTTCTTCGAGGAAGCGTGACGGGGTGGTGCCTTGTTTTTTGCCGAATTGTTTGCGTGTCGCGGCCAGGGACAGACATAGAGTTTTCTGCGCCCGGGTAATGCCGACGTACGCCAGGCGCCGTTCCTCTTCGATATTGTTGTCCTCAACGCTATTGCGATGGGGGAGTAGTTCCTCTTCCATGCCGGTGAGAAAAACGTGCGGAAATTCCAGTCCCTTGGAGGCGTGCAAGGTCATTAGTTGCACGCGATCGTCGAGATCCTCTTCTTCCTGTCGGTCCAGCAAATCCTGCAGCACCAATTTGGCCACCGCGTCGTTAATTTTTTGCTCGCCGTCTTTGTGCTCGTCGTCATCGCGGTTCAATGTCGATTGAATCGAATCCACCAGTGTATTCACGTTTTGCATGCGTTTTTCGGCTACCTTGGGCGCGCTGGCAGTCTGGTGCAACCACCCTTCGTAATCGATGTCCGCGAGCATTTCTTTGATCGCCGCGATCGGTTCACCGCTGTGGCAGTTGTCGCGCACGCGCGCCAGCCAGCAGGCAAACTCCCGCAATCTTTCGTAGCCCTTGGTGGGCATCACCGCCTGCAGGCCGAGTTCATCGCATGCGCTCAGCAGATTGATTGCCCGTTCGCTCGCATAGCGGCCCAGGGCCTCGAGGGTGCCCGTGCCGATCTGGCGGCGCGGTGTATTGACAATGCGCAGAAAGGCGTTGTCATCGTCGGGGTTTACGATTAAGCGCAGGTACGCCATCAGGTCTTTGATTTCAGTGCGCGCAAAGAAGCTCGTGCCACCGCTGATGTGGTAGGGAATCTGGTGGTGCTGTAACTTTAACTCGATCAGCTTCGCCTGGTGGTTGCTGCGGTACAGCACCGCAAAATCGCGAAACTTGGCCCGCCGCCGCAGCCGCTGATTAAGGATCTCCGTGGCGATGCGCTCAGCCTCGACCTCTTCGTTGGCGCAGTTCAGCAGGCGTATGGGTTCGCCCAGGCCAAAATCACTCCAGAGCGTTTTCTCGAACTCGTGCGGATTGTGGGCGATGAGTTGGTTGGCAACTTTGAGAATTCTGGCGGTGGAGCGGTAGTTTTGTTCCAGCTTGACAACATGGAGGTTGGGAAAATCCTGCTTCAGCAGCGACAGATTCTCGGGGCGGGCGCCGCGCCAGGCGTAGATGGACTGGTCGTCGTCGCCCACTACCGTCAACGCGCCGCGCCCGGCGATCAATTGCTTCACCAATTGATATTGGCTGGAGTTGGTGTCCTGGTATTCGTCCACCAGCAGGTAGCGAATGCGCTGCTGCCATTTGGCGAGCACCTCCGGGTGGGCGCTGAACAGCCGGCATGGCAGCCGAATTAAGTCATCGAAATCCACCGCGTTGTAGGCTTTAAGGGCCTTGTCATAGCGCCCATAAACCAGCGCCCAGGTCGTCTCACCCGCGCTTTGGGCGCCAGCGAGGGCGGTTTCCGGCTCGACCAGGCTGCTTTTCCAATGGGAAATCTGGTGTTGCACGGCGTCCAGTAAATCGCTATCCAAGTCGCCGTCTTGCAACATGATTTCTTTGATCAGTGCGCGGGCGTCTTCGGCGTCAAAAATGGTGAACCCCGGCTTATAGCCCAAATGGCGGTGCTCCCGCCGAATGACGTTGAGGCCCAGATTGTGGAAGGTGGATACCGTTAACCCGCGCGACAGTTTTCGCTTCACCAGCTTGCCGACGCGCTCCTTCATCTCGCGGGCGGCTTTGTTGGTGAAGGTCACCGCCGCGATGTGGCGCGCGGGCATGTTGCACTGTTCGATAAGATAGGCAATTTTGCGGGTGATGACACTCGTCTTGCCGCTACCGGCGCCGGCCAGCACCAGACATGGCCCATCGATATAAAGCACCGCTTCTCGTTGGCGCGGATTAAGGTTTGCCACGGATACCACTCAACACTGCCGGGGGGCACTATGGTAACAGAAAATCTCGTATCGCCGACGGTTCTGCTCCATTTATGACGCCGGCTGGTGGGGGAGAGGAGGTCATCTCATCGGGCTACGCAATCTTGTCGCCAATCAATTTAATATTGACTTTGCTTACGCCGTAGGTGTTTGCAAGTTCCGGCCATCTGGCAAGGCTAGATCGTGTTCGTTCGATAATTTCCTTGGCGCGCGGGACAGGTATAAGCGCTTCGGCACCGAGTGTGAGTAGATGTTGGGTGCCGGGGCGACGCCCTTCACCCATTACCATGGTGCTTTGTTCTCCGTGTGGACCAAATGAGAAGGTTAGATCATAGGCGGGTGAAAGCCTCCATTGGCCACGCCGGTCCATTAAATAGCTGAAATTTTTAGAGTGATCATCACGGTTGTGCGCCAGCACATTAAACACCGCCAAGCGGTACAGTTGTTCAACTTCGCGCACGTCACGCGTCAGCATGCCGGTCAACGCCGCCAAGTCCTCATAATCCAGAGATGGCGTGCGAAAATCCGAATGTAGTAAACCGCAAGCCGTGTGCATGTGAATGCGTTCTTCGCCGTCGCGATCAAAGCGCTCAGCGGCAAAATACCCCGCGCCTCTTTGCGATGCAAACAAATAAACCTGTGGCATAGTGATGCCGGCCTCTTTCGCCATGAGGGCATAAACGTACTCGATTGCGCCCGCATCCGCCCCATCTTGGGTATTGGGGAATTTGACCAGCCAGGGCGTGTAGCCGCTTGGCAGGTCGTAAACGCCGTGGATGATGTGATCCTTTTGATTGCTCACGCCAAGTAACGCTTTTGGCCTCGCCCCCGCGGAAGACCCATTGAGAGCAATAAGATCTGCCAGGACATTGTCCGGCGCGCCATTCAAGACCTCCATTGCCCGCTGCGCCAGAAGATCCAAGTAAATCGCTTCTCGTACTTGAGAGGTGCTGTGATCGGGTTGGTAAACCAGTGCGCCCATGCCATGTTGCCCAACATGGGCCAGCCGATCGAGTGGTGACAATTCAGCGGGGAGCGCCCCTTGGGAGCGCGCAAAGCGGTCAAAAAGCAAGCGCCCCCACCCATCGGGAAGACTGTCGTTAAATACGCCTGGCAAGCCATCGAAAAGGTGATTGTCAAAACTGCGCATACCAGGTTTTAAGGGAAGGTTCAGCGGTGATATGTCCAGCCCTCGCGAGATAAACTTGGGGTCGTATTCAAAATAAACCTGTCGATCGCGGATCGCCAGCCGTCCGACAGCAGTGACCGTATCTCCGAAATTAAGGCCGACCTTTAATTCACTAACGAACTCAATTTGGCTCATTTGCGCCTGCCTCGTTTACGGGAGGGGGTAAGGTCAGTCTTCAAAACCTCGTCAATTGATGAAAATGTCGCTTCTTTAATTTGGGTGGCTTTGACAATATCGTCCAATCCGCCGAGTGCCCACTGCAGCTTGAGGAAGGACTGCAGGGATATTGATCCCTGTTGCTCAAACTTGCGCAGGGTAGGTAATGGTACGCCCGAACGCTCAGCGAGGCCGGCTTGCGTCAGTTCCATCTGCAGCCTGCGCGTACGAGTATTTTCTGCGAGCCTTCGCTGGGCTTTTGCCGGCGTTGTAAGTAACATCATGATGTTTGTTATGTTGTTAAATTGAGTTAAGTAATATTATTATGTTATAAATTTTTGGGGTCAAGCGCTCTTTGTTGACGCTGCGTTAGCGCAGGTCTACCGCGAATTGACTTGGTGGGGGCAGGTCTGGCCAGGTGTAAGTATCGAAACCGATCCGCGCGCCAGCGCGCACTCGCCACGCTCGCGTGTCGACTCTCCAGGATGCCGCACAGAAAACTGACGGGGGTTTGGCGCCACTCCTGTTTATGTGGGCTTTCTTGAGTTTGCGTGGTGGGCCAGCTCCTCTGTCCTTTGAAGGCGTTCATCCACGATCTTTTGCCGCCAGTCGCATTCGAAACGCTCGTCTAGTTTTTTGGCATAAGCTCTGGCCCAGTTTGCCGCCACATGGGCGTTGTTCAGGCGGGTTTGGACGTCGTTTGGTTCATGCGCCGTAGGGGCTACGCCGGACAGTATCTGCGGTGTCGTGTAATACAGGTCATCTACCGGGGCGACGCCCAATGCATAGCGCAACGCTGCGATTCGGTAGTCCAAACTCAGCAGACGACGTTCAAAGTGAATGCCTTTGTACCATTTGCTTGCCGTTCGCATTCTTAGAGCCTTTTTTGCCGGGTGAGCCAAATCAGTCGGGTCACCGTGGACGCTGTCGAGCAGCGATATCCGTACGCTGAGATGTCTAAAGGTATCTTCAAGTACAGAAAAATTTTGATTGCCGATATGATCTTGGGCTGTACGCTCGATAGCTTTAAGTCGATTCACATCTTGGGTTTGCGCCAATTGCAGATGAATTTCGTGCTCACATTTCTCCAGTCTTTGCCCGTTCTTATAGTCCGTCTCTACTTCGCGAAATTTTTGCAGCCACGCCTGTAAGAGATCAAATCGCCTTAGATTTAGGGAACACTGCATCAAAGCCCGACTTGTATGTAGCTTACTAACCTGATCAAGGTCGCTACGCTGCCAGACATTTTCCAAGAGCGATACGGCCTGCGAGAATAGGCCTCTTTGCGCAAGAATGTCTGCTTCTTGAAGATCTCCCAAGCACTGCCATTGCGGATACTCCGATAGAATATTTCTAAAACGCTGAAGCGCCTGAACTAGCTCTGGCAAGGGGGTTGAACGGCGGCGAATTTTTAATTCCATTAGGCGATCGTGAATAAAAACCCACGTGATTTCTCTCGGCATTCTGTGTTCTTCAGCCAAAGCCTCAAGAAACAGGCGCATCGCCATGGGAATTTTAGAAAGATCTAGGGCTGCGGCGCCAGCCCGGTGCATACTATCAAGCCACAATTGATTTATTTTTTCCTCCTTGGCTTTTGTGGCTGCCTGGCAATATAGCAGCAACGATTCTTGCTTGCGCCCGGCCAAACTTGCTTCATAGGCGGAATTTTGTAGTTCTTGAGCTGTCTGCATCTTGAGGTTTTACTCCAATACTATTAACCCGCCATAAACGCATGCCAGGTTAATAGTGGAATTCGAATAGTCACGTATCAGCGCATCGCGTTCAACGCAAATCAACAGTTGTCAAGAATGCGCTTCTTGACGATATCGGCCAGATCGGCGCTCTCGCCCAAGCAGTCTCTCACTACGGAAATATCGGCATTTTTCCACGCGGACGAGCTGGGAAATGCTTGGCATAGGGCATGGCAGGCCTCGTCCGATAAAGTGATGTCACGCATGCGGCCTTTAATCGAGGTGGGCGAAAGAATGCGTTCGCGACCGTCCTTTTCCAATAAAGGCTTTAGGCGTTGGTCTTTGTCTATCTCGCCGAGCAGCTGCGCGGCCAGTTCCCCTGGCGCCGTGCCCCGGGTATAGGTCATAACGAGCGTACCGTGCATATCCACCGGCAGGTTTGGCGCATCCCCGTCTTTTTCCACCCGCTGAATGATGATGCTGGGGCGCCTTGGGTCCTGGTACATCACGGCGCCGAGTTCCATCATCACGTTGGGGCTGGGCCCCGTCAGGTCGGCGATGAAAAAGTCAGCTTCGTTCAAATGCTGATGAACATTGTCGTGAATAAAGCGCTCGAACGTCACTTTGTCCGCCGTATGCAGGCGGCAACCCAAATGGTCTTCGATCGCCAGTCGCACACCTTCGCGGCTGCCGTCAAAGCTTGTGTCGAAAGGGGTCATCATAAAGGCGACCAGATGCGCCCGCGGCGCCACTCGCGCTTTTGTCCCTTGCAGTTTGGATTCCAACGCCGCTACCTGTTTCCGCAGTTCATGGCTGGCATTGCGTTGCAGGATAAACTCCGCGTTGCGGCTCATCAGGCGACCAAATTGTTGGTGAAATATCTTGGCGTTGTCGGGCGTCATTAGCTCCTGATTGTACAATATGGCATCGTTGTAAATGCCGAGCATCAGTTCCACGACGTCCGCATCTTCCGGGCCGACTTTTTGCAATAATTCCGCTATCTTGCCAATTAAAGGGTTGGAAGCGTTGATGGACATGCGGCGCGAGGCATTCACGCTAATGCGAATCAGGTCCTCGGCCATGGCCCGCAAATCGGAAGAGGCGTTGGGGTCATTGAGGATACTCTCGGCCTTTTCGCGCCCGGTGGAGGCTTCGTTGGATTTAATGACGGCGGTCAAGCCCGCGGGCTCAAAGCGACGGGCCTGGACCTGCAACAAACCACCGTCTTTCACTCTGATGGACACACTCATCTGATTGGCCAGCGACTGCACCGCCTGGTCGGCTTCGGGGTCGATATCGCGGAACAAACCGGGGTCGTCTTCCTGGTCGATATAACGCAGGCGGATCTGCCCCGGGTGCAGCTTGTCCCAGGCTTTGAGCAGGGTGCTCTCGAAAGGGTAGCTGGCGTCCACCACTGTCTTGCCCGCGGCATCGGCCATTTCAAAAAACTGATTGCTTGATGAACGGGTGGTGAAGCAGATCAAGTCCTTGGCGGCGCCATCGCCGGCATCGGGCAGGGCGTCGATGATTTCAGGCAGGGTCACCCAGGCATAGTCATCTATCGGCGTCATCATGTCGATGCCATACCTTTGCCGGCGATCGCGACCTTTGGCGGCCGCCTGAGATTTGCCATTCACCCGCCATTCCAGAAAGGGGGCAAATTTGGTAAACAATGATGCATGGATGTCGCACGCCGATTTAATGGCCAGATCGTGGTAGGCCATGATTTTTGACAGGCGCTCGGGATTGTTTTCCTTCAGCTGCTCAAAATGCTCGATAACGGCCTCGCCAAGCTTGTTTCGAAGCAATGCATAGGCGTCACCGCGCACAAAATTATCCCGCGCGGCATTGGGCTGTAAGTCTGGCGTATTGAATATTCCATTGATAAATACCGCCCATTTGGGGAGAATTTCCGGTGTGTTTTCACAGACGAACATGCGGCGCTGAAAGACGCGTATGGTGCGCGGCGTGTCGCCGGCGATGCGGCGCGTGCGGGTAACATACAACAAACCTCGAGCGCGCACCGGCTCGCCACCTTCCATCTGCGTGTCGATGTCAATGGGAATCACTTCCAACACTGAGTCGGGCACGTTTTTTTCCAAATACAGCAGGTATTCCACATCGCGCTCCCGGTCGGAGGCGTATGGCTTTTCCCAGGGCATGATGCGGGCATTGGTCGGCAACTCACTGTGGTTGAGATAGATCGGCACCGTCAGCATATCGGCATAGGCGCGCACGACGTCAGCCACGGCGTCATTCTGTATCAGTCCGCGGTCGGTGAGCGTCTGCAGGAACACGCGAATCTCTGTGCCGGGCTTTTTCACTTGGCAAGGTTCAAGTGTGTATTCCTTATTGCCTTCGTTTTTCCACAGCCAGCCATTTTCGGTATCTGTCTCGGTGTAGTGGCGGGTCCGCACCTCGACACGGGACGCCACTACGAAGCCAGACAGGAAACCGATGCCAAACTGGCCGATCACGTCTGGCACGTGATCTTTCTCTCTGGCGGTACGCGTGCCGGATGTACCGATGGACGACAAGAAGTCCTTGATATCGGTGTCGGTCATGCCGATGCCGTTGTCCCGAAAGACAATGTGCCCGGGTTCTTCTTCCAAGTTTGTGATGATATCTATGCGGCCATGATTGCGGGCGCTAAAATCCTCGTCGTAGTGGGCCCGACGTTGTATAGCATCGTGAGCATTCTGAATAAGCTCACGGATAAACACTTTCTTTTCGCTGTATAAATGACCGGCAAGTAGTTGGATAAGTCCATCAAAGTCAAACTGCATTTCGGGCATCACTCACTCCTTATTCCATTGGTGTTATTCTGTCGTGGCGCTCCAGGTGGAACCGAAGGTGTTCTCTTATCAAGTATAGCTTTGATTTAGTGGTGCACATGCCCGCCCTTTCCACACCAATAGCCAACGCCAAACGCTTCTTCAGGTTCTCGCCAAGGGATGGCTTTCGATAACAGGATAAGGAGTTTTGCAACAGCTCGTTTTTCAACCATGAATAGATTGAGCAAAGCCGTCGGACAGCGCAGGAGCGGCAAACGCTAGCCCGATGAGTTGGTCAAGCTTTGACCGAGCGATCGAAATTGCGATAACTCAAGGCCTCCGTCACATGCATTTTTAAGATCTGTTCACTGTCGGCCATATCGGCGATGGTTCTCGCCACCTTCAAGATTTTGTCGTAGGCGCGGGCGGACAGGTTTAGTTGCTGCATGGCGCTGGCCAGCAGGTTTTTTTCGGCCGTGGCCAAGGGGCAGAAACGGTGGATGTCCTGTCCGTTGAGCCGGGCATTGCATTTGCCTTGTCTACGCATTTGCCGTTGACGCTGTCGCACCACGCGGTGGCGAACTTCGTGGCTGGTCTCGCCGGCGGGCCGGCTCTGGATGTCGCTTACCGGCAGCGTCGCGACTTGTACGTGCAAGTCTATGCGATCCAGCAGGGGGCCGGAAATTTTATCGCGATAGCGTTTGATCTGGGCGGGGGTGCAACTGCAGCGGTTACTATCGTCCCCCTGATAACCGCAGGGGCAGGGATTCATCGCCGCGATGAGCTGAAATTTGGCTGGGAATTCCACCTGGGCGTTGGCGCGACTGATACAAATGTGGCCGCATTCCAGCGGTTCGCGCAGCACTTCCAACACCTGGCGCGGAAACTCGGGTAACTCATCCAAAAATAACACGCCATTGTGCGATAGAGAAATTTCGCCCGGCTTGGGGTGTGTGCCGCCGCCGACCAAGGATACGGCCGAACTGGTGTGGTGGGGGGAGCGAAAGGGGCGGCGCAACCAGTCCGGTGACAGCCGCTCGGCCGCCACCGATTTCACCGCGGCGACATCCAAGGCCTCTTCTTCCTCCATGGGTGGCAATATGGTGGGCAGGCGCGAGGCGAGCATGGATTTACCGGTGCCCGGCGGGCCGAAAAACAGCAGGTTGTGTCCGCCGGTGGCGGCAATTTCCAGCGCCCGTCGGGCGTGCAGTTGACCTTTTACCTCCGCCAGATCTTTGTCATATCGAGGCTCCGGGACTGCCTCCCGATGCGGTGAGTCGAGCACGAGCCTGCCGTGTAGGTAGGCACATACATTCAGCAGTTCCGAGGCGACCAGGATCTGCGCGCTGCGACACAAGGCGGCTTCGGGAGCGTTGGCCTGGGGCAGGATCAAGGTGCGACCGCTGCGACTGCTCGCCATTGCCGCCGGGATACAGCCGCGGACCCGCCTGAGTTTGCCGGACAAGGCGAGTTCACCGACAAATTCATGCGTTGCGAGCAGTGCTTTGGGCACTTGTTCGGAGGCCGCGAGAATGCCGAGGGCGATGGCGAGATCAAAGCGGCCGCCCTCCTTCGGTAAATCGGCGGGCGCCAGGTTGACGGTGATGCGGCGTTGGGGGAAATCGAAATGGCTGTTGATCAGCGCACTGCGCACGCGATCTTTGCTCTCCCTGACGGCAGTCTCGGGCAGGCCGACGATGGTAAACGAAGGCAGCCCGTTTGATAGGTGAACTTCGACGGCAACCGGGGGTGAGGAGACGCCGACCTGCGCCCGGGAATAGGCAATGGCTAATGACATAAGTCTGTTCCTTGACCAAAAGTTCCAGGTGTTACCCAATTGGGCGAGACGGAATCATACGCAATCGATCAGCTTTTGTCAGCAGTTTGCTCCCGATTCAACCTCGCCGTCAGCAAAGCCATTTCTTTTTCCAAGCTTTCCAGTTTTTCGCGTGTGCGCGCCAGCACCGCCTGTTGGGCGTCGAACTCCTCCCGTGTCACTAGATTCAGTGTGCGCAGTTTGGCCTCGATAATCGCTTTTAACGTCGACGCGGACAAACTGCCTTTGTCTTCGGTGGCGGAGAGCTTACTGCTCAATTCCCTGAAAAGCTGCTGCGCGAGTTGTTCGATCATGCTGAGTTTCGCCGTTTGGATTGCGTGCGTTATTGTAGTTGCTGCTGCGCGATACTGGAACATTTTTTGGCCGGCCTTTGCGGCGTTGCCGCGCCGTGGTCCCCACGCAGGGTGCGAAATGCGCTGTGGTGGAAGCTATTGCAGGGCAAGTTACGCGCGCCCCAAAAGCAGGCGTTTCGAGCGCACTTGATTTGAAGTTGTGCACCATGATAGCGCGACAGCTGTCTCTGGCATCGTCGCGAACAATCTTTAGATATGCTCTAAGCGATTGAAATATATCGTAAAAATTACCCCAATTTTGGTTGGCATGAAGCCTGCTAACCTATCACCAGCTTTGCATGGGCCTGATTTGAACCCTACAGGGCACTCAAAAAAACTTTGGAGGAAACATCAATGAAACGATTCGCTATGTTAGCTTGCGGTTCGGCTCTGGCGTTAGCCGCTGCCGGTCCCGCTCAAGCGGAGCTGTCTGCCAACGCAGGTTTTGTGTCTGACTACTATTTCCGTGGTTTTAACCTGGGCGACGCGGGCGCATACGCCGGCCTGGATTTCGAATCAAGCGGCTTTTACGCGGGAACCTGGTGGATTGATGACGGCGGCGCCGAAGGTGGCAATGACGGTTTGGAAACAGATTTCTATCTCGGTTACGGCATGGAGCACGGCGATTTTTCCTGGAATGTGGGTTACAACCGCTACGAATACACCTACACGAGTGATTTCGAGCATGAAATCGACGTCACCTTGGCCTTCGGTCCGGTGGCGTTGGACATTATCAAAGGCGAAGACGACGATGACGGCCTCGACGCTGAAGACTACACCATTGTGACCTTGGCGTACTCGCAGGGTCCGTTCAGCATCGTCGCCGGCACGGGTGAACTTGACGACGTCGACGACTCGGAGTGGTCCTGGCTGGAGGCCTCATTTGGCGGCGAACTTGTGGCCGGGATCGAAGCCAGCATAAATGTCGGCGTTAAAACGGATGAGGAAGAGGCCGGCACGCAGGATGACGGCTACATGTACCTCGATGTCAGCAAGGCCTTCGACCTGTAGTAATTGATGACAATTCACGGAAGCAGTGGGGGTTCTTCTTGCTGCTTCTTCTTTAGGACCTCAGTGTCATGAAACGAAAAGAGGAGCAGCCCAATGAAGCTAATCACCGCTGTAATTAAGCCATTCAAATTAGATGCCGTTAGGGAGTCGCTCTCGGAAATCGGCGTGCAGGGTATCACGGTCACGGAAGTGAAGGGATTCGGCCGTCAAAAAGGACACACCGAGCTCTATCGCGGGGCAGAATATGTTGTTGATTTCCTTCCCAAAACCAAGCTGGAAGTCGCCGTGGCCGACGATCAGGTCGACTCCGTGGTCGAGGCCATCAGCAAGGCCGCTCACAGCGGCAAAATTGGGGACGGAAAAATCTTTGTATCTTCATTAGAACAAGTAGTTCGCATCCGTACTGGCGAGTCCGGCGAAGACGCCCTGTAAAAAACACAATTAAAAATATCAATAGAACACACGTAAGTAACTTCGGAGAACTGCTATGCAGAATCAAATTTACGAACTGCAGTACGCAATGGACACCTTTTATTTTCTGGTCTGTGGCGCCCTGGTCATGTGGATGGCGGCCGGCTTCGCCATGTTGGAATCGGGGCTGGTCCGCGCTAAAAACACCACTGAAATCCTGACCAAAAATGTCGCACTTTTTGCCGTCGCCTGCACCATGTACCTGGTGTGCGGTTACGAATTCATGTACGGCGGGGGCTTCTTCCTATCCGGCGTCGAAACGACCGGCGGCATTGATGTCGAGGCCGCGCTTTCCGCGTCGGCGGAAAACGGTTTTGACGGCGATTCGGTGTACGCGGGCGCGTCTGACTTTTTCTTCCAAGTGGTGTTTGTTGCGACCGCCATGTCTATCGTGTCCGGGGCGGTGGCCGAGCGCATGAAACTGTGGGCCTTTCTCGCCTTCGCGGTGGTGATGACCGGTGTGATCTATCCCATGGAGGGCGGCTGGACCTGGGGCGGCAACAAGGTGTTCGGCATCTACGAGCTCGACTACAGTGACTACGCGGGCTCCGGCATCGTGCATATGGCGGGCGCCGCGGCCGCTCTGGCGGGCGTCATCGTGCTGGGGCCACGCAAGGGCAAGTACGGTCCCAACGGTGAGGTCAATGCGATTCCCGGCGCCAATCTGCCGCTGGCAACCTTGGGAACCTTTATTCTCTGGATGGGGTGGTTCGGCTTCAACGGCGGCTCAACCCTTAAGCTCGGCGGCGTCGCGGTTGCCAACGAGGTGGCCAATGTATTCATGAACACCAACGCCGCCGCCTCCGGTGGTTTGATTGCCGCCATCGTGGTCGCTCGCATTATGTTTGGCAAGGCGGATCTGACCATGGCGCTCAACGGCGCGCTGGCCGGCCTAGTGGCCATTACCGCCGATCCGGCGTCGCCATCGGCGCTGGGCGCGACTGTTGTCGGCGCGCTCGGTGGCGCTCTTGTGGTGGTGAGTATTGTCACCATGGATAAGTTGAAGATAGATGATCCGGTGGGCGCCATTTCGGTGCACGGTGTCGTGGGCATTTTTGGCGTGCTGGCGGTTATTGTCACCGGGGGCGCCAACCCCGGCGGCCAGATCGTTGGTCTGCTAACGATCCTGATATGGGTGTTTGTCACCAGCCTGATTGTCTGGTTCGCGCTGAAAGCGGTGATGGGAATTCGCGTGACTGAGGAAGAAGAGTTCGACGGTGTGGACATTTCCGAATGCGGAATGGAAGCCTACCCGGAATTTATATCCTCTCCCAAATAAGTAAACACTTGTTGGACAGCCGGGATCTTTCCCGGCTTTTTTTTGCCTATAATTTATCCCGGTGCTGTCTTTCGACGCCCAATGTGGTCGGCTGTAAGGCGCCAAATTTAGGTAGGCCAGCGTTTTGGCGCCAAGGTCGAGATTTTGTGTTTCGCCGGGTTAGGGTGTAAATTACCAACACTGCCGGTCTGCTTGCTAACCTTTTGGTCCCGAGCAGCCGATACCATGCGCAATGTGGTCGCGGGCAACAATAATAACGATTCGGTGGGGGTTGCGATACCGGCCATCGTTAACACAGGTAAATAGTCATGAAGTTGATTACAGCAATAGTCAAACCATTCAAGCTGGACGATGTCCGTACGGCCTTATCAGAAATTGGCGTGCAGGGGATGACAGTGACCGAAGTCAAGGGTTTTGGTCGGCAAAAGGGACATACGGAACTTTATCGCGGTACTGAATACGTGGTCGATTTCCTTCCCAAGGTCAAGTTGGAAATGGTTCTGTCTGACGATGTTGTTGAAAGCGTCGTTGAGGCTATTAGTAAAGCCGCCCAAACGGGCAAGATTGGCGATGGCAAAATCTTTATTGCGCCCTGCGATGAGATCGTTCGCATCCGCACCGGCGAAACGGGCCCGGATGCGATATAACGTCGATATCTGACACAAAAATTGAAATGGCTTTCTAAATTTAGAAATGCGTGGTTAATTTTTTTTTTATAGCAAAAAAAACTAAAAAATCGGGGTGCGGTTTTTGTTGAATAATTGACACTGGGCTATAAATTTATCGGAGTTTTCATCAAGTTCTTGCTGCGATTTATGAGGTTGTGCGATGAGTGAAGATGAGCAAACAGTAGACAATGGTTTGGTATCGGGTGATGGTGTGACGATGGATGCCGGTGGAGGTGCGACAGATTCGACAATTTCTGCCAAAGAAGCTGAACGGCGACGTATTCAGGCACAAATTGAAGAGTTTTTAAAAGGGGGTGGCCAGATTACCCAGGTGGACACCAACGTGATGGCTGATCCGCCAAAACGCCCGGAATCCAACTACGGTGGGCAGCCTATTTAACGTATTAATCGGTTTTTCCGGCGTGGACCACTATTAACCCGGCATTTGCCGCGTCGTGTCAGCTTTTATTTTTCCATGGGTCGCGGCCCGTTTTTCATGTGGGCTCGCGGATGTGCTTGGTCGTATACTTTGGCTAGGTGCTGAAAATCCAGATGAGTATATACCTGCGTCGTCGATATATCGGCATGGCCCAACATCTCCTGCACAGCCCGCAGATCGCCACTGGATTCCAACATGTGGCTGGCGAAAGAGTGGCGCATCATATGTGGATGCAGACGCAAGTTGTGTTGACGTCCAAGGAGGGCCAAGCGTTGCTGAACATTTCTCGCGCTTATTCGATTCCCTCTCCTGCTGATGAACAGGGCTTTCTCATCGTGCTCGGCCGCGGCAGCGCGTACGCTCAGCCATTGGCGAAGAGCCTTGACCGCGCATGACCCAATCGGCAGTTCACGCACTTTATTGCCTTTGCCGGTAACGCGCAGACTTTGGCCGCGTAAATCAAGGTGATCGATATCGATATTAACCAATTCAGTGAGGCGCAGCCCCGATGAGTAGATGAGTTCCAGTATGGCAAAATCGCGCAGATCAGTGAAACTTTGCGGCTTGACATTTAACAGGCGGCTCACCTCGTCCACGTCCAAGGCCTTGGGTAATTTTCTTTCCGGCTTTGGCGCCTGGATATTATCGCAGGGGTTTTTATTGATAATGTTTTGCTTTTGGCAAAATCTAAAAAAACTCCGGCAGCCCGAAACCCAGCGCTGCAAACTCTTTTTGGACAGACCCTGCCGCCGCAGTGTGGCCAGCAGTTGCCGCAGGTGGTGCTCTTGAATTTGTTCAACGGTCAAGATATCGAGTTCATGGCAGTAGTTGATCAGCTTGCTTAAATCGCGGGAATAGTTGTCGCGCGTGTGTCTGGAAAGTCGTTTTTCTGTTGTGACGTAGCGCAGAAAATCCGCCAGCGTTGTCATTATTGCGCCGTCCATGACTTATAGATACTTTGGCAGCAGACGGTTGAGCACTTCGCCGATATAGCCCAAAAACAGGGTGCCCATGCTCGAGTGATAATAGGTCGGGTCTTGATTGCCGACGGCGAGTACCCCCAATATGCTGCCGTGAGCCAGCACCGTCATGGCGGCGGACCCTACGTTAGGTGAATCGTCGTCGAATAGAAATTCAGCTTCCTTGACATCGATGCCGCCGCTCACCGTTTTGACGGATTGCAGGCGTCTAGCGATCACGGTTTTTGCGGTGTTGATGGATTCGATGCGCGCGCGGCCGGCGTCGATACCGTTGCTGCCAAATAAAATGATCCGCGTGTAGTGAATGCCGAATTCCTTTTCAAAGCTGTGGTATAGGGCTTCCACCAGCCCGGACAAGCTGTCGCATTCGAGCAGGGCGAGCACGAGGCGTTTGGTTTTTTCGAACAGTTGATCATTGTCGCGGGCGTTTTCCAGCAGGTTGGTCAGGCGCTGGCGCATCTCGATGTTGCGATCGCGCAACACTGAGACCTGTTTTTCCACCAGAGATACGGCTTGACCGCTGTGGTGCGGCAGTTCAATTTCGGTCAGCAGCTCTGGGTGTTGCGCGAAAAAGTCGTGATTTTCCCGCAAAAACGCCGCGACTTTTTCGTGTGTCAGTTTGTCATTGCTCGCGCTGAATGCGTCGCTCATAATTTTACGTGGCCTTGGAATACAGTTTTTGCCGGTCCGGTCATCATAACAGGCTTGCCCTCGCCGTCCCATCGCAGTTTCAAGGTTCCGCCGGGCAGCTGAATACGCACTTCGCGATCGAATAACTCGCGCAATATTCCACTCACCATTGCCGCGCACGCGCCCGTGCCGCAGGCCAGGGTCTCTCCCACGCCCCGCTCATAAACCCGCAATTTGCCCGTTGAGCGCGAGGTCACTTCCAGAAAGCCGGCATTGGCGCGTTTGGGAAAGCGCGCATGACTTTCAATTCGAGGGCCGTACTTGGCAACGTCAAAAGCCGCGACGTCTTGCACCACTGTGACCGCGTGTGGGTTGCCCATCGATACGGCGGAAATATTGAAGGTCTCCTCCGCAACGGCAAGTGGGTAGTGAACCTGACGGCTTGTCGCGCTGAAGGGAATCTTTTCCGGCTCCAGCACCGGGACGCCCATATCAACTGTCACCTGATCGCCTTCATGCACATATAGCACCAGACCCCCGCCGGCAGTTTCGACGTTGATGGTGTCTTTACCCGTCAGGCCGCGCTGACGCACGAATACGGCAAAACAGCGGGCGCCGTTGCCGCAGTTTTCGACTTCGCCACCGTCCTTATTGAAGATGCGATAGCGGAAGTCGGCACTGGGTGAGCGCGGAGCTTCGACTAACAAAACTTGATCGCAGCCCACCCCAAAGTGGCGGTCGGCCAGTTGTTTGATGTGCTCGGGGGTCAAGTTGATTTTTTGCGAGACGCCGTCCAGCACAACAAAATCATTGCCCGCGCCATGCATTTTGGTGAAACTTAGATGCATCGCTAATTGCTCGCCCCGACACCTAGCAGCTGTTCTCCCCGCACCAGATCTTCGAAGCATTCGCGCCGCCGTATCAGATGAACCTGGTCACCGTCTATTAATACTTCCGCTGCGCGACAGCGGGTGTTGTAGTTGGAGGACATCGTAAAACCATAGGCGCCGCTGGACATCAGCGCCAGCCGGTCCCCCGCGACGAGATTAAGCGAGCGGCCCTGAGCGAGAAAATCGCTGGTTTCGCAGATGGGGCCGACGATGTCCCAGCAGGTAGAGCCGCCCTCGGGACGCGGCTTCAGGGGGCGAACCTCCTGCCATGCACGGTAGAGCGAGGGTCGAATGTTGTCGTTCATCGCCGCGTCCACGATGGCAAAATTTTTGTGCGCACCGGGTTTCAAATATAAAATTTCCGTCAGTAGCAGACCCGCGTTGCCGACGATGGAGCGGCCGGGTTCGAAGAACAGTTCCAGCGGGCGCTGACCCAGTCGTGATGTGATTAGCGATATATAGTCGCTCACCGCCGGTGGAACCTCATCGCGATATCTGATGCCGAGTCCGCCGCCGAGATCGATATGCTGCAGCGCAATCCCCGCGGTCTCCAATGTATCTACCAAAATTAGTAGGCGATCCAAGGCGTCCAGAAAAGGGGCCGTGTCAGTGAGCTGCGAGCCAATGTGGCAGCCAACGCCGATGACTCTGATCCCCGGTAGATCTTGCGCACGCAGGTAGAGATCCCTTGCGTCGTCAATGGCGATGCCGAACTTGTTTTCCTTTAAGCCCGTGGATATGTAGGGGTGGGTGTTGGCATCGACGTCGGGATTTACGCGCAGTGAAATCTTCGCCGTTGTGCCTTTGTCGCTCGCCGCGCTCGACAGCTCGTGGAGTTCGGCCGCCGATTCGACGTTAAAACACGCAATACCCGCCTCCAGAGCGCGAGCCATTTCTGCGCGCGTTTTGCCGACGCCCGAGAACACGATATCCTGTGGTCGACCACCGGCGCGCAGGACCCTTTCCAGTTCGCCGCCGGAGACGATATCGAAACCCGCCCCCAATTGGGCGAGCACTTGCAGAATTGCCAGGTTGGAATTGGCTTTGACGGCGTAACAAATCTTGCCGGGATGGTCGCCCAATGCGTTTGTATAGCTGCGATAAGATCTGGTGATGGCCGCGCGACTGTACACATAGCAGGGTGTGCCATAGGCATCCGCTACCGCATTTAGGGCGACCTCTTCCATGTGCAATTCATTTGTCTTCAGTGATATTTCCTGCATGGGCATTTCTCAACTTATTCGTCTGTTTGCGCGGTGCGGGCCTGATCTTCGTTTGTCGGCTCATCCGGCAGCCGGAGTTCTCCGGTCTGGCCGCAGGCGACAAGGCCGGTCACAGTCAGTGCGGCGGTCAGCGAAAGGATAAAAATAGTTCTCGCCATGGGGTGTCACTTCTCAGCGCTAAAAGGCGGGAGTATACCGCTTAGCGGCTTTAGGTGCTATTGGGCTAGCAGGCTGTTGAAAAACTCTGTTTTTCGGCAGCCTGCCCCGATACATGGAGGTATCGGCACAAGCGAAGGCTGCTAAGCCTTTGATTGTGCGAGAAAAGTAAAAATCGCACCTTTTACTTTTCGTCAGTTGAAAAAGGCAGCGAGCGAATGGCACTGCCTTAAGGCAAAAACGGTGGTAGGTTGGCAGTGCTGGGGGTGTTTCCAAGACCGTCTGCAGCATAGCCACATGGATGTGGTGTAGTAGGGCAATGCAGGAGCAATTGCCGAGGGATGCTGCAGCC
>JAAUXX010005841.1_pt1 | contig 24009 bp, 12 predicted proteins | sample 7278111 | NCBI WGS metagenome assembly JAAUXX01 (sample SAMN14350116, study PRJNA611818) | marine sediment metagenome | isolation source: surface marine sediment (1.8m) | place: French Polynesia: Moorea | collected 2018-08
TCAGGGCACCGGGTGGCGCACACGCTGTGAACCCGTCCCTGGGCGCTCTACTGCCGCTCCCGGCAGCAGTAGAGCGCCACCCGGTACCCTGATACTCTGGAACATGGCAAATGCTTTGGCTTCGATCTCCGAGGATGTATGGTTGTGTTGTGCCCTTAATGAAAAAGTTAGATGACAGCCCCAGCCAGCCACAGGTTGAGCAGGGAGAAAATAGCAGGCTAAGCGCCGCACAACTTACTGTAGCCGGCGAGCAGGTCGACGCTCTGGCGATGACTGAACAGCAGTCGGCCTATATGTTTGGTCGAATGACCGGTGGCGGTGGAGGCTGTCAGCTTTACCAGGAGTTTGAGCGCAACAGCATCGATGTCGATCAGCTGGAAGAGGTCATTAATGCATTGATTAACCGGCATGACATGCTGCGTTGTGTGATCTTACCCGACGGCAGCCAGGGTCTGCTGAGGCAGGTGCCACGTTACCGGGTAAAGGAGTTCCTTCTTGATGATAAGAAAGCGGAGGATAAGGCCGGTGCTGACCAGGGCGGGCGGGCAAGGTATTCACTGGAAGCGATTCGCCACAGCATGACCGACACACCTTTTGCAATGGGAGAATGGCCATTTTTCCAGTTTTGCGTATCCCGCGGTATCGAGGGGTCTGATCGTTTACACTGTGTGGTGGATTTGCAAATTGCCGATGGCAACAGTATTCATTTATTATTTCAGCAAATTATCGCTGCCTGTGAAAGTGACTCGCAGAGGGCATTCGTTGTGGATGCTGTGGCTTCTGCCCCTCTGAATTTTTCTTTTTCTGATTATTTAACGCAAAAAAAATCCCTCCTTGCGCAGCAAAAAACCAGCGGCCAGTGGGAAGGAAAAAAGCGGTACTGGCAGGAAAAGTTTTCACAATTGAGCCGTGGGCCCGAACTCACTTCGTTAAAGCGCAGTTCAGCAGGGCCGAAGCAAGCAGGGCGGCCAGATCACAAGCGTTTATTGGGATATTTTGGCGATTGGGATAAATTGACGGCACTGGCTGAACGTGAGCAGGTATCAGTCAATAGCCTACTGTTAACCGCTTACAGTTTGGTTTTGTTGCAAAGTAATAAGCATGCCGATTTTGCCTTGGTGATACCCAGTTGGGAGCGCGAAGCGCTGCACAACGAGGTGGAACTCTTGCTGGGTGATTTTACCCGCATGGGCTGGCTTGAGGTCAGTGGCGAGAAAACCAGCCTGTCACAGCGGCTGCAACAGGTTCATGCCTCTTTACAAGCGGATTATCACCAGCGCATCGATAGCCCACTGGCCTTGCTGAAAAATACCTTGTACAAACAGAAAAAAGGCCTGCCGTATTTTCCCGTGGTATTTACTGATTTATTGCCTCATGGTCAGTACCAACTCCAGCAGTTTACTTATGCCTACGGTGAAAGTAAAACCCCGGGCGTTATTCTCGACAATATCAGTGTGCTGATTAATGACCGTTTGCTATTGGCCTGGGATTTTGATTGCGAGCAACTGGACGAGCAAAAAGTTGCCAGCTTGTTTGTTCAGTATCAGGCTTTATTAAGTGCCTTTGTTGAAAGCCCTTCATTAAATCAGGTGGACACGCTTCTTTCTCACCCAACAGCACTACCCGCAACGCCACACGTAAGCGCTGTCACCCATTCTACCGAGTTATCTATTAACACGAACGAAATGAAATTAGAAAAAGTTTACCCCGGATCATTTTGCCTGCACCGTTACGTTGAAGAGCAGGTCCTTAAAACGCCTGATTCTACGGCCGTGGTTTTTGAGGATAGAACCTTAAATTATTCTCAGTTAAACCAATACGCCAACTACTATGCCCATCAACTGATTGATGCCGGTTTGAAAGCCAATGATGTGGTCGCGGTGGTAATGAACCGCTCTTTGGAAATGGTGGTCAGCCTGTTGGCGATATTAAAAGCGGGCGGTGCTTATCTGCCGCTCGATCCGGCCAGTCCGCAAAGCCGTCTCGCTTATATTTTAGAGGATGCTCAGGTGGCGTCCGTGCTGACTACGCCGAATTTAAGTGAAGGGCTGAATGGCCTATTTAGCGCTCGGACTCTACTGTTAGATTTGGATACACTGTTGAATTTAAATGGCCAGCTGGATTTAAAGGCAGAATCGCTCAACGGGGATAGTTCGCAATGGAGAAACCCGCAGCGTGATGTGTTGCCTGAACATCTGGCCTATGTGATATATACCTCCGGCTCTACCGGTAATCCTAAAGGCTGTATGCTACCACATCGCGCGGCCAGCCATCGTATTTTATGGATGCAGGATGAATATCAGCTCGGTGAAATGGATCGCGTCCTACAAAAAACGCCTTATTCTTTTGATGTTTCGGTGTGGGAATTTTTCTGGCCCTTAATGTTTGGTGCCCAGCTGATTTTAGCCAAACCCGGCGGGCATAAAGATAGCCGCTACCTGGTCGATTTTATTTGCCACCATAAAATCAGCGTCTGCCACTTTGTACCTTCCATGCTCGCCTTTTTCTTGAGCGAAGCCGAGGTCAGCCGCTGTTATTCGCTGCGTATGGTATTTGTCAGCGGCGAAGCCCTGCCTTATGCCACCCTGTGTAAATTTCAGGGTAAATTACCGGCTCAATTACATAATTTATATGGGCCGACTGAAGCTGCCATCGATGTGACCTATTGGGCCTGCGAGCAGCGTGCAGATAAAAAGGTGCCCATTGGTCGGCCTATTACCAATGTGCTTATTCATATTCTCGATGAGCAACTTAAGCCAGTTGCGCCAGGGCAGGAGGGTGAGCTGCATATTGGCGGCATCGCACTGGCACACGGCTATCTGAATAAACCCGAAAAAACGGCGGAAAAATTTATTCCCAGCCCTTTTGAACCGGGAGGTAAACTCTATAAAACCGGTGATCTAGCGAAATATTTATCTGATGGCAATATTGAATATATTGGCCGACTGGACTTTCAGGTTAAGCTGCGTGGCAATCGCATTGAGTTGGGGGAAATTGAAAATACTCTGCGTCTTTATCCTGAAGTGGAAGACGCGGTGGTACTGGTCAAAGAAAGCGATAGTGTTGATCCCAAGCTGGTGGCTTACTATGTGTGCCAGTCGAAAACAGTGATTGCCTCCAAGTTATTTCGTGCTTTTTTAGCCGAGACCCTACCGGAATATTGTATTCCCAACTTTTTTGTCGCCATTAACGCCATGCCGGTCAGCGCCCATGGCAAACTAGATCGCAAGCAATTGCCCTGGCCGGTCAGTGAGCGAGGTAAGGTGCTGCAAGTGGTCGCAGCAAAAAGCAATGCCGCGTTAAAACTAGAGATCGCATCAGAACAAGAGGCTGCGCCCGCACAAAATACTGCAGCAGCAACCACCCCCTCTGCGCAGGAAATTAAAGCCAAAATTATTAATAAAATTACGACACTGCTGCACACCGACAGTTTGTCGGCCAGCGATGATTTATTTGATCTTGGACTGACCTCCTTGACCTTGGTGAATATTGGTCAATTTGTTGAAAGCGAATTTGCCGTCGCCATTTCGACTGCCGATTTATTTGATACATTTATGAGTGATCCCACCGTCGCCTGGATTACACAAGCAATTATCAGCGCATTGGCAGCCCATGATGCGGAAAGTGATGCTGCTAAAGAAGTGGATTTAGATGCAGGGGTAGCAGAGGCGGCGCAGGCATCTCAGGGCCCGGGCCGGCAGGCGCTTACCGAAAAAGTAATAAACAAGTTGAGAGAACTGCTACGCATCGACACATTGGCCGTTGATGATGACCTGTTTGACCATGGTGCAACCTCCCTGACTCTGGTGAATTTCGGGCAATATATTGAGCGCGAGTTGGGAGCCAAAATCAGCCCGAGCGATTTTTTTGATGGCTTTATGGCCGAGCCCAGCGTCGCTTGGCTGGTCGCGCAAATCCTCGCTCAGATTCAAGCTTCGTCCGTGCCTGACACGCAATCTCCTGTTGCAGAAACGCCTCTGGTAAATCCAAGCTCGGCAGACAAAGCGCAGCTAGGCCAGGAAATTCTGCGCATACTTGCCCAAAGCCTTAACGAGCAGATCGGCCTCGACGATGATTTGTTTGATCATGGCGCCACCTCCCTGACTCTGATCAGCAGCGGCCAGCAGATCTCTGAAAAATATCAGCTGGAGCTTTCCGCTTCGGATTTTTTTGGCGAATTTATGGTAGATCCAACTGTTCGTTGGATTGTTGATTATATCGCACAAAAGCTGGATGTCGCGCGAAAGGAGGACTCAGCTACGCAAACTTTTGCAGCGAAACCCGCGCTTGCTGAAAAGTCAAAGTCACTGGTGCTTGATCTGGAGTATGTTAAATATATTAAACCCGATATTGGCCTAAGGCACCGCTCGCCGGCATTATCTCTTACGCAGATCTCTGCTTTGCTAAATGAATTGCGTGCTTATCCAAACGAGGATCAAAGCAGGGAGCAAAGCAACGAGAGCAGCGAATATCGCTATCTCTTCCCCTCGGTAGGTGGTAAGCAGGCAGTACAAAGTTATTTATACCTGCCTCGCGGCGCTGAGCCTGGCCTGGCTTCGGGCTGTTACTATTATCATCCGCAAGAGCACGCCTTGTATCCTGTCGCCGCTTCTGCAAGCGACTCCCCGGTTTTGGATCCGCTAGCCGGCCATCAGGATTTATCGCAGGCCGACTTTGCGCTCTTTTTTGTTGCGCAACTGAAGGCCTTGGCGCCGATCTATCAAAATCACAGTATCCGCCTGGCAACCCTTGAAGCCGGTTACATGGCGCAGTTATTGGAAAATCGACAAGTGCAGCTTGAGCTTAGTTTGCAAGCCATGCCGCAGCTGCAATTCCCCGCGCTGGGTGAGGCCTTGCAACTGCATGAGGGCCATCACTTTATCATGGCGCTGGCCGGCTGGACCGACAGTGCTGCCCTGCGTCGCGTATTTGCGCAGCCGCAACAGAGCCCAGATTTGAGTGTGGCCGAGCGGGACAGTTTTTACCGGGCCAATGATCTGAGTACCCTGCATCGTCCTTCTGATCAGGAGCTGCAAGAAATGCAGGCGCAGAACTTACACCTGCGCCATGATATTGCCGACCATCGGGCCATTGCCCTGCATGCGCAGCCATTGAATATGGATCGCTACCATGTACGTCGATGCGAGCGCGCTTACCGCGGCGATGTCATTGGATTTTCGGAATTTAGTCGTTTTCTTGCGTTGCTAAGTGTTAAAGATAGAGAAAAGGTAAGTGGTAAAGAAAGCACGACCGCAGCGGACTATCTTTATCAGCTAAGCACCGATAAAAGCCTGCTGGAAACCTTCGTATTTGTAAAAGCCGGCGCAGTGCAGGGTCTGGACGAAGGGCTTTACCAATATTTGCCGCACACTCATCAACTAAGCTTGCGCGCAAAATTACAGGAAAAACACTTGCTGGCCTGCCACGTGCCGTTTAACCGTGCGCATTTTAAATCCTCGCAATTTACGCTGTTTTTGGTTAGCGCGGCAGATTTTGACGAAACATTGCTACGTCAGGGCTTACTGGAATCCGGCCGCCTGGGCCAGCTGCTGATTGAGCATCAGGCTGAGTTTAATATCGGATTATGCCCCTTGGGCGGTATTAATTTCGAGCGCATTAAAGAGGCCTTCCAGCTGCCGGACAATCGCGTTTTAGTTCACCAGTTAATTGGTGGCGCTGTGAAACGCCGGGGTATCAATACCCAGGTCAATGCGCTGGCGCTGGATTCAGTAGCCGGTACCCGCTCACAGGGTCATATTGACGGCCGTTCCAGCGATGAGCTTAGTCAAGAAATCGCCAATACCCGGGATGTCGACAATACCCTGAGCGGAGAGTTTGCCATCGTAGGCCTTAGTGGCCGTTACCCCGGTGCCGAAAGTGCAGAAGCCTTGTGGCAGAACCTGCGCGAAGGTCAACGCAGCGTTGCCGCCCCAGACTCAGCGCGCCAGCAGCTAAACCAGGGCTCAGAGTTGCCACACGGGGCTTATTTAAGGGATATCGACTGCTTCGATAGCCTGCTGTTCAATATCTCGCCGATGGAAGCGCAGTTAATGGATCCACAGGAGCGCCTCTTCTTGGAAACGGTGTGGGCGTGTTTAGACAACGCTGGCTACACCGCGCAATCCCTCAAACAGGGCGGGGCTGTGGGCGTATTTGCCGGGGCGATGTGGAATGATTATTTGCATGTTGGTGGTGCCGCCTGGATGGCGGGGCAAGAGGCTCTGGCCACTTCGCTGCATTCCGATATTGCCAATCGTGTCTCGCACTTTTTTGATCTGAGTGGGCCGAGTATTTCCGTCGGGACCTCCTGTTCATCGGCTTTGTCTGCCGTGCATTTTGCCTGTCAGAGCATTGCCCGCGGCGAGTGCCAGGCCGCCATTGCCGGCGGCGTGAATATTGTCAGTCACGGCTATCACACCGCGGCTCTAGCCGCCCATGAACTGCTCGCGTCCGGCGATAAAAGTCGCGCCTTTAGTGCAGAAGGTTCCGGCTGGGTCGTCGGAGAGGGCAGCGGTGCGGTATTGATCAAACCGTTAGCCAAGGCTGAGGCCGATGGCGATCATATCTATTGTGTGATCAAAGGCAGCGCTTCGCATCACGTCGGGCGCTCGCCTCGCTATGGCATGGCGAATTCGGCCAGCCAGGCACAGTCCATTCAGCGCCTGCTCGATACCAGCCATGTTGATGCAGCCCAAATCACTTATGTGGAATGTGCTGCCGGCGGCGCCAGTCTTGCCGACGCTTCCGAGGTCAATGCCCTGGTTAATTCCCTGTCGGCGCAGGCTGGCCCCGACTGTCGCCTGGGCTCACTGAAACCGAATATTGGCCACAGCGAGTCGGCCTCGGGCATGGCGCAGCTGACCAAGGTGATTTTCCAGATGCGGCACGGCGAGCTTGCGCCGTCGCTGGACAGCGAGCCCGTGAGTCCGCTTATTCAACTGCAGAACACCCGCTTTACGATCAACCAACAGCTAAGCGCCTGGCAGCGCCCATTCGCCGACGCACCGTTGACAGCGCTGATCAATGGGTTTGGCGCCAGCGGTTCCTGTGCTCACCTTATTGTTGCGCAGTACCAGCCCGCTCAGACGAGCTCGCAGGCCCAGAGTCAGTTGGGCGCGCCGGAACTGGTGGTGCTATCCGCTGCCAGCCTGTCGCAGTTGCAGGAATCCTGCCGACGTCTGGCGGCCTGCCTAGAGCGAAGAGAACTGCCGGCACAGTCGCGGGCTTCCGGCTCAGCAGACGCCCTGGCCAATATCGCCTGGACCTTAAAAAGCGGCCGGGTTGCGATGGAGCATCGCCTAGCCATTATTGCCGATAACGAAGCACAGCTTATTGAGGAACTCCGATCCTTTGCTGCAGCGGCTCAAGTTTCCAGTGCGCGTGCTTTTTATGGCAATACTGAAGACCCGTCCAATGGCGCTAGTCAGTCCCTGCATGAAAGCACTTCGGATTTGTCTCATCTGGCCGCAGCGTGGATTGGCGGCAGAGGCATTGTTTGGGATGAACGCAAGCGCTGCTGTAAACTGGCCTTGCCTACCTATCCCTTTGCCAAACAACGGCACTGGCTGCCTTCAGCCTCCTCGGCATTCTCGCCGGTACTGAGCGAAGGTACAGGCCAGCAATTTGAGCAGGCTGATAAGCTGCCTCAGAGCACAGCGCCAAATAACAACGGCCTCAACAACAACAGTGCCCATAACAAGGGCGTCAATGAGCTGGCTTTGCAGCGCAAAGTACGTGCTTATCTGCGCGATATTTTTGCCCGTGGAGCGGGCATGAGCGCTGAGCAGGTGAAAGGCGATAAAGACTTTTCATCCTACGGCATCAATTCGCTGATGATCACACGCATGAATGCGCTGTTAGCCAAAGACTTCGGCGATTTGCCTAAGTCTGTGTTCTTTGAGCACACCACGATCAATGCCCTGGCCGATTACTTTGTAGAAAAGCAGATCCCCGCGTTGAAACGCTGTTTTGCCGACGACACCACGCTCTGGCAAAGCCAGCACACCGCGGCGGCGGCGCGGCAACACGCGACACCACTCTCTGCCTTGTCGCGACCCTCAGCACCTAGAACCGCAGGCCAAACGAAGGCGAGCGCGCAGAGCGAGCCTGCCGTGGCCATTGTCGGCATGTCCGGACGTTTTCCCGAGGCCGGCAACCTGGATGAATTCTGGCACAACCTGAAAGCCGGTAAGACCTCGATTCGCGCCTTACCCAAAGCCCGTGCGGCCCTTAGCGAGCCTTTTCTGGACCTGGACTGCTATCCTCAGGCAGCCGGTTACATTGATGATGTGAGCCGCTTTGATCCGCTGTTTTTCGGTATCTCACCGGCTTGGGCTGAGATGATGGATCCGCAGGAACGCCTGTTCCTGGAAGTGGCCTGGGAAGCCATGGAGCACGCAGGCTACAGCCAAGCTGCCTTGCAGGACAATTTCCAGGGCCAGGTCGGTGTCTATCTTGGCGTGATGTACAACGAATATCAGATGCTCGGTCCTGTGCGTCAGAGCAATGGCGAGCTTAAGGCACTGAGCCCCGGTTTTGGTTCCATCGCCAACCGCGTCTCCTATCATCTGGGTCTGAGCGGTCCGAGCATGGCCATCGACACCATGTGTTCCTCTTCGCTCACCGCCACCCATTTGGCTTGCGAAGCCATCCGCCGCGGCGAGTGTCAGTTGGCTATCGTCGGCGGTGTGAATGTGCTGGTGCACGCAAATAAGGCAATTTTGCATCAACAGTTCAATATGAACGCGCAAGACAATCTATGTAAGAGCTTCGGTGAAGGCGGCGATGGCTTTGTTGCCGGCGAAGGCATCGGCGCGCTAATGCTGAAGTCGCTGAGTCAGGCCGAGCTTGATGGCGATCGTATTTACGCCGTCATTAATGGATCGATGCTCAATCACGGCGGTAAAACCAATGCCTACACGGTGCCATCGCCCAAGGCGCAACGCGACTTGATTCGCGCTGCATTGGATCGCTGGCAGCTCGATGCCAGGCAGATCAGCTACATTGAGGCCCACGGTACCGGTACTGCCCTGGGCGACCCGATCGAATTTGAAGGGCTCACCGATGCCTTCCGCAGTCAGACCGAGGATAAGCAGTTTTGCGCACTGGGCTCGGTGAAATCCAATATTGGGCATTTGGAGTCCGCTGCGGGTGTCGCCGCTCTGTGCAAGGTGTTATTGCAGTTCCAGCACAAGCAGCTGGTGCCCTCCCTGCACGCTGAGCGGTCCAACCCCGACATCAATTTTGATGATTCACCGTTTTATCTTCAGCGCAGCCTGCAGGATTGGCAGGCAGAGCCACGTCGTGCCGGTATCAGCTCCTTTGGCGCGGGTGGTTCCAATGCCCATGTGATCCTGGAGGAATATGCCGAGGCGGATACTGAGGCAGATAGCCAGGCGCAGGATCAGGCGCTGCTGAGTGATTACGCTGGCCCCTGGGCCTTTGTCTTATCCGCCAAAAGCGCATTGCAGTTGCAGGCTTATGTCGGCAAGTACTTGAGCTTTATCGCACAGCGTCTGGACGCGCTGGCAAATTCCGATACAGACTCTGCCAAGCTGCGGGAATTGCGCTTGCTGCGCGATATGAGCTTTACCTTGCAACTTGGCCGTGATGCCTTCAGCCATCGTTTTGCGGTAGCCGTCGACAGCTTGTCGCAACTGCATGCCGCCTTGCAGAGCTGTGTCAATGAGGGCCTTGAAGGGCAAGCTAAAGCACAGGCGGACGCAGGCTTTTATTGGGGAAGCACGAGCGAGTGGCAGCAACTGGATGTACTGACCGGCCTCGATGAAGATGTGACCAACGAAATGGTCAGTGCGCTCGCCAGAAAGGGCGATCTCGAAAAGATACTGCAACTGTGGGTAAAAGGCATCTCGGTGAATTGGGCGGACTTTTTCCCCGTCGCCAAGCCTCGTCGAGTGGCGCTGCCGACCTATCCGTTTGCCAATGAGCATTATTGGGTGAGTGGCCAAGCGCTGAACTTTTCTTCTGCCGCGGGAAAAAACACACTCGCGCACATAGAGGTCCTGCATCCGTTAATCGATAAGAATACCTCGACTTTGAGGCAGCAAAAATACGCCAAAACACTTCACGGAAATGAATTTTATATGCGTGATCACCGCTTAAAAGGCCGTAAAACGCTGCCGGGTGTGGTGCATATTGAGATGGCTCGTGCCGCGGGTTCGTTGGCTTCGGAGAATACAATCTTCCGCATAAGCGAAGTGAGCTGGTTTGCTCCAGTGATGTTGGAAGAAAGCCTGCCGGACACAGCTAATGCCAGTGCTCTTGTTGTGTCCGCATCGAAAGATATTGAGCTGTTGCTGGAGCCAGAGGAAAAGGGTATCCGTTTCCGCCTTGTCAGTGAGGATAAAACAGGCGCCAGTAAAACCTACTCAACAGGTTTGCTGCAGCTTGAAAAAAATAGTCACGCCACGCCTATGCCAGAATTTCTGGATGTAAATGCGTTGCGCTTACAGTGTCAGCGGCGATTGTCGGGTGCCGATTTTTACCAGCTGGCCGCGCGCACTTCGCTGGAATATGGACCGAGTTTTAAAGCCATTGACAAAGTTTATTATGATACGCACGGCATTTATTCAGAGCAGCAAGGTGGACAGCAGGCCTTGGTGGCTTTTGCCGAGGAATTTATTACGGCAATGGAAACCGATCAGGGGGAGCAGGCGGGTTGGCTACTCGCCCCTGCAATGTTGGATGGCGCGCTGCAAGCATGCTGGGTGCTTCTTGTTGATCCTGAGGCGGATCAGCTTGATACTTATATTCCCTATTTTATTGAAGAAATAAAATTGCTCGACAAGTCCGCTTGGCATTATGCCTATATAGAAAAAACAACAGAAAAAATGAGATCTACAAAAAACAGTTTGCCCCCAGCTAGTGCACGAAGACAAAATGAAACATTTGATATTAAAATATTAGGTCAACATGGCGAGGTATTACTTAAGGTTGGCGGCTTTGTTTTAAGAAATATCAAGTTGGGGAGTGTTGAATCAGATTTAATTAATGAGGAAAATAAAGCAACGACGTTATCTGAGATGTCGCTTGCCGATGCTCAGCTGAGCTATTTCTGTGAAAACTGGCAGGCCGCTGAATTATCTACGGACGAATCGGCCTTGCCACATAGAAAAAATAGCGCAACAGGAATATTGGTGTTCGATGCAGATAAGGAATTTTTTCAGCAGCTGTTATTGCCACAAACCGATCTGGCCGAGCAGGGCAGCAGAATCTTTGTGCAATCCGGAAAGACCTTTTGCAAGCATTCCAATCTTCACTATGAAATTAATTATCATAGTGAGCAGGACCTCGAGCGCTTTTTCATTCAATTAGCAGAAAGTAAGCAGGAGTATTCGAGCATTGTATATCGCCATCAAAGTGAGAAAAATATTCTGCCTTTTTATGCTTTGAACTATTTGGCGAAGGCCATTATCCGTCATGATAGAAACCGCCAGATAAAATTGCTTTATGTCTCACAAGATAGTCAGGCTTCTGACTACGCTGTGAGTGGATTTTTCAGATCCCTGGAAAAAGAACACAGTAAAATTAACGCGCGTGTGTTGATGCTGGCCGATAAACTAAGCATCGCGCAACAACTACCTATTATTTTGCAAGAACTGATGCACGGTGCTGCTACGGATCGACTGGTGAAATACCAGGGTAAGCGCATGCTCCGCGGCCTGCAACAACAAGTGGCTGCGCAGGGGCAGGCGGATCATTTACCGATTAAGCAAGGGGGAAGCTACCTGATCACAGGTGGTCTCGGTGGTTTGGGCTATATTTTCGCTCAATATCTTGCCAGAAAATATGAGGCAGTGTTGATTCTCAACGGTCGTTCGGCATTGGATGAGAATAAACGCCGGAAATTGGCTTTATTGCAAGGCAAGGCCAGAGAGGTCTACTACGTTCAAGCAGACGTGACAGTTAAGACTGATTGCGAAAAGCTGCTTCAATTTGCCAGAGAAAAGGGCAAGGGCATTGATGGCCTTATTCATGCAGCGGGCACTATTGATGACGGCCTATTGTTAAATAAAACGCGAGAGCGCAATGAAGCCGTGCTGTTGCCGAAGATAGACGGCAGTTTAAACCTGGACACTCTGGCCGCTGCCGATGAATTGGATTTCTTCGTATTATTTTCCTCGCTGGTTGGTCAGGTGGGCAACCTTGGGCAAAGCGATTACGCCTACGCCAACGTTTATATGGATGGCATTGCACAGCATCGTGAACAATTGCGCAAACAGGGCCTGCGAAGCGGTTTGAGTTGCTCCATCGCTTGGCCATATTGGCAGGGTGGCGGTATGCAGATCGAGCCTGCGCAGGCTGAAAACTTTTTTCAAGCTTTTGGCATTGTGCCCCTGGCCGAGGAGCTAGGTACGCAGGCATTTGAGCAAGCTTTAAGTTTTGCTAAATCTCAGTTGGTGGTATTGTCCTCTAGCAAAGCAGGGGCTGAACAGGCTCAACGATGGTTAATAAGTGAAGGCCAAGTTGAGCAGCTGGAAAATATAAAGCCGAAAAAGCCTTTTCCCGTTGTTGACAGGCCTGTTGTGCCGCAAATGCAAGCAGAGACGCTATTTTCTGAAACCGCCAAGTATTTGCGCGCCCTGTTTGCCGAGGAAACCAAGTTAAGTATCGAAAGAATTGATGAAAATGAAACTCTCGATCGTTACGGCATTGATTCCATTATGATACTCAATGTGACCAATGCACTGGAAAAAGTATTGGGCTCGATTTCGCACACCATGTTTTTTGAGTATCAGACAGTGCATGACCTCAGTTGCTATATGGTCGATAGCTATGCCGATGCATTAAATGCGCATTTTGCTGGATTGCAGGCTACCGTCGAGTCACAAGCAGAGGCGCTGCCTAGGCAACAGTCTGTGGCAAAAAATAGCCAGGAGAATGTGCTTGCCGGTAAGCGTGTTAAATATTTACAACAGGCTGCTGAATCCATTTCTGATACTCGTGAAGAAGCGACTGACAGAGATCAGGATATCGCTATTATTGGTCTCTCGGGGCGTTATCCGATGGCGGATGACCTGTCTGAGTTTTGGCAGAACCTGGCCTCAGGAAGGGATTGCATTAGCGAGATCCCGGCACAGCGCTGGAGTTATTTACAAAACTATGATGCTGACAGTAGCAAAGAAGGAGCTTGCTATGCCAAATGGGGGGGATTTTTGAACGATATTGATCAGTTTGATCCCATGTTTTTCAAAATTACGCCGACCGATGCGAACTATCTCGATCCGCAGCAACGCCTGTTTTTAGAAACCGTTTATCAGGCCATGGAGGACGCCGGCTACACCAAAGACAACCTGGCCGGAGCCAAGGAAAACAGAGATGTTGGCGTTTTTGCCGGTGTGATGTGGGCTGATTATCGCCTCTGGGGTATCGAGCGTTATCAAAGAGATAAAGTGAAAATTCCTCACGCATCGCACTGGGGGGTGACTAACCGTATTTCCTATTGCTTTGATTTTCAGGGACCAAGCTGTGTGGTGGATACGGCTTGCTCTTCATCCTTGACGGCCATTCATATGGCGGTAGAAAGTCTGCGTAAACGGGAATGTTCGGTGGCTATTGCTGGTGGTGTCAACTTGTCGATTCACCCCTCGAAATTCCAGATTCTCAGTGAGGACAAGTTCGCCTCGACCGATGGACGTTGTCGTAGTTTTGGCGAAGGCGGCGATGGCTATGTACCCGGTGAAGGTGTTGGGGCGATAATTTTGAAGCCTTGCAAGCAGGCCGAAAAAGATGGCGATCATATTTATGCAGTAATTAAATCTTCAAGCCTTAATCATGGTGGAAAAACCAATGGCTTTACCGTGCCTAACCCTAAAGCGCAGGCAAAATTAATTAAAAAAGCGCTAGATAGCGCAGACATTGATCCACAGCGTATCAGCTATATTGAAGCGCACGGAACGGGTACATCCCTGGGTGATCCGATTGAAATATCAGGACTGAAAGAAGCCTTTGAGCATGTTCAAGGAAACATGCCGCGTTGCGCTATTGGGTCTGTAAAATCAAATATCGGTCATCTCGAAGGGGCGGCGGGCATTGCCGGTGTCACCAAAATATTGCTGCAGATGAAACACAATAAGCTGGTTCCTTCAATTCACTGCGAACCGGCTAACCCCAAAATCCAACTGCAAGGTTCGCCTTTTTATGTGCAAAAAGAGCTAAGTGATTGGGCGCCAGCACAAGGTGGCGAGGCGGATTTACCCCGGGTGGCGGCCATTAGTTCCTTTGGAGCCGGTGGTGCCAATGCCCACCTTATTATTGAGCAGCATCCAGACAAAAACGAGTCTGTCGGGCAGTATGCTGCGCAGGACGATGCTGATCAGACAGAGATTTTTGTATTATCCGCAAAGGCGCATGATGTATTGGGAGTCATGGCCGAAAACCTGATTGCACAGATAAATTCGGAGCCCGCACTCAAGCTGGCCGATATTGCCTACACCTTACAGCGGGGGCGGGAGAACTTCCGATGTAAAGTGGCCTTTGTTGCCAATAGTCGCAAGGGGTTACTAGATAAACTGGCAGTAATTGAGAAGCTCGATTTTGATGCACAGGCTATCTTTTGGTCCAAAAACGGCCTTAAGGCTAAAACATTCATTGAAGGCTATGCCTCCGAGCTGGATTATGTCGAGGAATGTCTTCGCAATAATATAGCCGGGCTGGCGCAATACTGGAGTGCTGGCGGAGAGGTGGATTGGGCCTTATTGAAAAATACCAAACAGGCAAAACGCGTGTCTCTGCCGACTTACCCCTTTGACCGCGATAGCTATTGGTTACCCTATTCACCTCTTAACCCGAAAGAAGCAGACGAGAAGGGGTCTTTAGCTGTGCAAACGGTCGACCAGCAGGAGCCTGAGCAGGAAGTATCTATCATTGTGGAGAACGCATAATGAGTGCCGAAGCCGTGCTCGCGCAAACTCGGCTTGACGACAAGACTTATCGGGTGAGCCTTAATGCCAATCACCCGCTAATCAGCGATCATGTGGTAAACAATGCTCGGCTTGTCTCTGGCGCATGTCAATTGCAACTACTGTTTTTAACTATTTCGCCACTGGCCGTCGAGCGCATTCAATATTTAAGCAATGTGCGCTTTATGTCGCCCTGCATTGTAGGTGAGAACAGTGTGGGTGGAGGTATTGCCAGCGAGTCTGTTGTGCTGGATGTGGTTTTGCAGAAAAATAAATCACAGCTCTACAGTTTTGAGATCGCCGGGAAAAACCAGCGGGTTCATACTAAGGGAAAAATCCAGCTTGCTGAAAAAGAACCGTTTCAACCCAACTCAAGTGCTGAAAAATGTCAGATTAGTCTGCAGACTGGCGAGCTTGGCATGCGTGATTTGCCATGGATAAATACCTTTTTTGAGACAAGGGGATCCCACTATGGTGAAGCCTACAGCGCCTTGAGATCACTACGGTTCAATGATGATCATGCAGTAGGCCAGCTAAATATTAGCCTTAAAAACAGCTCGGATTTTTCCGGCTTTCGCGTGCATCCTTCGCTATTTGATGCGGCTGTGCAAACGGCTATCGGCATAATTTCACAGCGCGGACTGGATAAAAGCCTGGACTGGATTTATGTGCCCTTTGCATTGGGAAAAGTCACGATTGTCAATGCCAATGTGGCAGCGGCAAACTACCGCGCATTGATAGATAATGTTCGCCTTCAGGCCAACGATAACATGCTCATGGTTGATATCGTGGTGGTCGATGAACAGCAAGATATTTTCTTAAAGCTCGATAATTTTGCACTAATGAAAATGTTAAAATTTCGCTTTTAGCGGAACGTCGTAGTGTTAACAGACCCTAATATAGCCGTCTCTGGTGACAGATATATTGAAGTGGTTTTTAATTTACGTTTTTTAAACTGTTTTTAATGAAATATTTTTTAGTCAAGTAGCTTGTGTGGAAGCGATTATGAATAAAGACGAAATAACCGAAAAAGTAAAAGCCATTGTTGTGGAAGTGACAGGAATCAAAGCTGAAAAACTGGACATCGACGCCAATTTTATTGACGATCTTGGCATCGAATCTGTAATGGCTGTTGGTATTGTATCGAAGGTTGAAAAGGAGTTTAAAGAGGACATTCCTGCTGACCGCTTTGGTGATTTGGATAGTGTTGCTTCTATCGTTGACGTGATATGTGATTTAGTTGCCGCCTAAAGTTGGTTGGCAAGCTATTAACCCGGCATAAATGCATGCCGGGTTAGTTAATAGCTTCGCCAGTTGTTAAAAAGCTGGCAATAGCCGCACTTGAGTTAAGGGTTTTCTCGCGGCCCAAGATATTGAAAGGGTTCGAGTTAATTCGTATGCTCAAAAAAGATCAGATGAAAACGAACTTGTGGGGCAGGTTATCCGCCGTCGATCAATTTTACCGTCTTGCTGCGTAAGAGCGTCCAAAAGGTAGCCTTCCCTAAGTAAGCTCTGAATAAGTCATCCTGACTTATTCAGAGGTCGAAAATAAAAATGTATGATTTTTTATTTTCTCGCATTTTCAATGACTTAGCGTCATCGAAAATGACAGCACATCCCTGTGCTGCGGGAAACTCTGACTTAATCAGAGTTTCCCTAACATTGAGTTTGCGACAGAATCGAATTTTCACATAACTTAGAGCAGGATATAGATCTAATATGAATATTGAAGAATACGATAGGATAAAATCTAATGCCATACTTCTGTATGACAAGGACCAAATAGAGAAATCAATTGACGAAATAGCAAAACGTTTGAATTCTGATTACTTAGAAAAAGATCCTATATTCATAGTTGTCATGAAAGGCGGGTTGATATTTGCCGGAAAGCTATTGCCTAAATTATCATTTCCATTGAAAATCGATTACTGTCATGCTTCGCGCTATCATGATGGAATTAAAGGAAAACACATAGAATGGAAAGTCGAGCCGCAGCTAGACATGAGCAATCAGCATGTAGTTATTCTTGATGATATCTTAGATAAAGGGGATACCCTCAGAGAAATTTTTAATTACTGCATGAAAAAAAATGTAAAGTCTGTTAAAACGGCAGTTTTAGTCGAAAAATTTAATGGTGAAAAAATAGGTCATCGATTTCGAGTCGACTACTGCGAGCTAAAGGTTCCCGATAAATTTATCTTTGGATGCGGAATGGACTATAATCATTATTGGCGAAATTTTGAAGAGATATATTTTGTTAACAACGAAGTAATAAATAAGCTCTAACTATGAAAGGTAAATCAGATAATAAAATCGAAAACGTTGTGATAATAATCGCCATGCGAGATGAGGCGCATCCAGTTATTGACACCTTAGCATTGACTGAAATCACCAATATTCTTCACCCGAAGTTGCCGATGCGCTGCTATGGTGGAAAATTAAATTCTATCAATGTTTACCTTATAGTGTCTGGTGTAGACGCTCGCTATGACGTTGAAAATATTGGCAGTGAGGCCGCGACTCTTATGGCTTTCGAGTCTGTGACCAAGCTCGACCCTGATTTATTGATATCAGCTGGAACAGCTGGAGGTTTTAAAAGCCAGGGCGCGCGTATTGGTACAGTTTATATCAGTAGTGAATATTTTATTTTCCATGATCGTCACGTCCCCCTAGCAGGCTTTGAACAATCAGCGATTGGCAGATATCCGGCTGCCAAAGTCGATCGTTTGTCCATGCACTTAGGGCTAAAACAAGGAATTATCTCAACAGGCTCATCGCTTAAAAAAAATAACGACGACTTAAAGATAATGACTGCTCACAACGCGGTAGCGAAAGAAATGGAATCAGCTGCAATAGCGTGGATTGCTAATCTTTATAAGGTCCCTGTAATTGCTCTAAAGTCTATTACAAACTTGCTGGATGAGGAAAATGCTTCCGAAAGTGAGTTTGTTAAGAATTTGAGTTATGCTTCATCCTGTTTACAGAAAAAACTCATAAGCCTTCTTGAATTTATTAATGGAAAGACAATAAGTGAACTTGGTTAATGGAGTGCCAAACCCCATCTTCGAAATACAAATGAAGGGAATATTGCACTGTCTGGTACAGCATATGAAATATGAGTAAAAAATCTGATGCCAATCGGGCTTCATGGATATACGACAAAAGAGGTTGAATCAAATAGCTATCAAAGTGTAGACTCCCGTGTTTACATGGCTGGGGAGACTCCCGGCCCTTAAAGTGTTAACACGATCGCAACGATGCCCGTTGGAGAACTATGAACAGCAACCCGTCGAACAGAAAAATGTCGTTTAGCCGTGATGAACTCATCCAGTGCGCCAAAGGTGAGCTTTTTGGCCCCGGAAATGCCCAATTACCGCTACCTCCAATGCTGATGTTTGACCGCATCACCAAGATCACCGACAACACAGGCGAACACGGCAAGGGCGAAGTTATAGCTGAGTTGGGTATAACCCCAGACCTTTGGTTCTTTGAATGCCACTTCTACGAAGATCCCGTCATGCCTGGCTGCTTGGGGCAAGATGCACTGTGGCAGCTGCTAGGCTTCTATTTGGGATGGATCGGACTGAAAGGTCGTGGTCGCGCCCGCGGTGGCAGCATCAAATTCAATGGCTCAGTCTTCCCCACCTCCAAATTAGTCACTTACAAGCTGAACATCAAGCGCATACTGAATCAAAAGCTATCGATGGGGATCGCTGACGGCGAAGTCCTTGTAGACGGAAAAAAAATCTACGAAGCCACCGACCTTAAAACCGTCATGACAAAAGGCAAATAATACGCTTCTAATCAAGAATTTGCATGCGGCCGATTTTATCGGGCCGGTCGACCAGCACCTGGCGGTCGAAGCGGCCGGCGCGCAGCAGCGCCGGGTCGAGAATTTCCGGCCGGTTGGTGGCCGCCAGCAGCACAATGCCGGAGCTGGGGTCGAAACCGTCCAACTCCACCAACAACTGATTGAGGGTCTGCTCTTGTTCGTCGTGGCCACCATAGCCGCCAATGCCGCGGGCCTTGCCCATGGCGTCCAGCTCATCGATAAAAATAATGCACGGCGCGCTGCGGGCCGCCTGCTCGAACAGATCCCGCACCCGCGCGGCGCCAACGCCGACAAACATCTCGACAAACCCCGAGCCGCTGATCGAAAAGAACACCACACCGGCCTCGCCGGCCACCGCCCGCGCCAGCAGGGTTTTGCCGGTGCCCGGCGGCCCCACCAGGAGAATGCCCTTGCGCGCGCCAAGGCGGCCGCAGGGTGCGGATGAGCATCGCATACCGCGCCGCTCAGTCGACCGCCGAGGCTTATTGGCGATACAAGATACCATCATTCCCGCCGCCGGCGCCAGAATCCTCGGGAAGGGCGGTGTGATGCTGTCGCAAGGGAACAATGACGCCGCCGCAGGAAGCGGAGCGCCTCCAAGCGGAGCGCCTCAAAAAAACTCTGGCAATTGTCGTTGAATACCGGCGACAGGCATATGCGATACGTCCTTGTCGATCTCCAACACCACCGCGGTGTTTAGACTCGGCGCAAAGTTATTGCGCAGCTCACCGAGGAATTTCGGCGCGGCGATCACCACCAGGCGTTGGAAACAATTCTGTTGGTGATCTCTCTTCAGCTGTTCGGCGACTTCTCTGGCAAACACCCGGGTTTGCACCGCTTTCGGCGCCGTTGCCTGCACCATCGCGTGCCTGCCGTGCCCCGCGCGCTCAAACGTGACGCTCGGCTCGGCGCTGCCAAGTTCCGCGTCCTTAAGCCGTGAGGCGGGGTGGGTGAGGGTGGCGAACTCATGCAGTTGATTACCGGGTTTCGTGCAATTGAACAGGCGCGCGCGGCTGGCGTCGGCGGCAAGTACCCAGGTGATGGCCATAACTTACCTCCTTACGAAATTGGTATTATCGAATGTGCAAAGGCCAATGCTAATCGTTTTTGCAAACGCCTAGTTGACCTATGGCAAACAATGAAAAGAAATGATATATCGTGCCAACACCCCAACAATGTTGCGGATTATCACTGTGGGAGGGTTTTGGTCATTGGTCGTTGTGAACGAATAGCGCTTACGCCGTCAGCTTTGACTGCTTCTCGCTTTTGTATAGGCGCTTAGAGAGGGTATTGCGGCGGCCACGATTGCAGCAGCGACGATACTAGCAACAAAATATAGGGTGCTTTCGGAAAGTATATTATTGCTGATATGCAAGCCAAGATGTGATGCCAAAAAATCTTGCGCGGTGACCAAACAGGTAACCAACAAGCCTGCGCCTAATACAATGCTCAAGATCGTGATAAACAAGGCCTCCAGTTCTATTAACAGAAACAAAAAGCTGGGAGGTGCACCGACCACTCTGAGCAGTTGGATTTCACGGCCGCGATCGCGGATGGAAGACAGTAAGGTCGCACTTAGCCCCAATAATGCCGCAACAAACACCAATATAGCAACAAGAAACAGCGTGCTCTCTAAAATCCCCATCATTTGCCAGAGTTCTGACAATGCAACCCCCGGGAGAATCGCGAGCATCGGTTCATTCATGTAATGATTAATATCTCTTTGCACACGAAATGTCGCCATTCGTGACTTTAAACCCAGCATAAACGCGGTAACACTTTTCGGTTTGAGTTCCAGCTTTTCAAGCTGATCGGTGGTAATTGTGCTTCCGGGTAGCTTTACACCTTGTTGCCAATCGATGTGAATTGCTTCAATTCCCTCCAGGCTTACGTGTAATGTTTGGTCAACAGGTGTTCCCGTGGGATCCAAAATACCAACGACTGTAAATGGACGATCATCGTGCAGACTGAAGCTGGTCTCGGCCATACCATGCGACAAAATCAGCTCCTCCCCCAATGAGTAACCGAGCTTCCTGGCAACATCAGATCCAATCACAACGTCAAAAATATGGTTGAAGGCATTGCCTTTAGCGAAACTCAGCCTGTGTTGGTTGCCGTAGCTAAAGAACTCGAAATAATCCAGAGTCGTGCCCAGCACGCGATAGCCTTTGTGTGAATCTCCAAGGGTAAGGGGGATAGCCCATTTCACTTGCGGGTTTGAGGCGATATCTTCAAACGATTCCCAAGCAATGTTATTGGTGGGAGAGCCTATACGAAAAACCGAATAGAGCAATAAATTAAGGCTACCGGTCCTGGCGCCGACAATAAGATCAACGCCGGAAACGGTATTGCCAAAACTTTCCTTGGCTTGATGCCGAATATGTTCCACGGCCAATAAAACGAAAACACTGACGGTCATTGCCATCATTGTAAGCAGCACCGAGCCCTTACGGTTAAGCAAACTTTTCAATGCTAGTCTGGAAAACATCAGGTTTCACCCACTATGCGGCTGATATCAGACAAAGCATCAATGCGTTTAAAATATCGAGACAAAGACATATCGTGGCTAACGAAGAGCAATGTGATCTCATAAGCGGTGACCAACGACATCAGCACCGACATAAAATTATCGCGGTTGTGTTGGTCAAGTGATGACGTGGGTTCATCCGCAATCAGTAGCTCGGGCTTATTGATAAGTGCCCGTGCAATCGCCACGCGCTGCTGTTGCCCAATGCTGAGTTTAGCGGTCGGTTTATGCCAGTCGGCGGGTGATATGTTCAATGCGGTCAAAAGCCCCTCAATTTCATCTCGCAAGGCGCTTGCTCTGCTCAACTTGGAAAAATAGCTGGCTAACTGAATATTCTCCACGGCATTCAGGTAGGGAATCAGGTTGAACTGCTGAAATACATAGCCAATGTGGTTGGCTCGGAACTGGTCGCGTTGGCGATGACTCATTCTATCTATTCGCCTACCCAGTACCGAGATCTCCCCTTGATCAGGTGAGAGTATGCCGCTGAGCAGATTAAGCAGTGTTGATTTTCCGCAGCCAGAAGGGCCGTGAACAAACACATGCTCCGGTGGCGCGACCAACCAACTTGGGATATTGAGCACCCACTTATCCGGCGCATCAGGATAGGCAAATTGGACGTTGCTAAGACTAATGGTCATAATTTAGGCAATTGAAAACTCTGCGGGATAGATTGCCAAAGGTAAGCGTTACAGTGTATCATTTTATGGTTTAGCTTGAAATTCTTATTATTGCGAAGCATTGAGAATGCATAATGTGCGTCGATTGATCTTTGGGCTGCTGGCGACACTTTCGCTGATCGCTTGCGATAAAAACGCACCAAATAAGCAAGTCGTTAATGAAGTTGAAGTTAAGTCAGAAGCAGAAGCGGTGGCAAGGCCGCGGGGATCTTTACATTGGAGTGAGAAAGAAAAGGGGCTTTCTCACCCTGAGCCTGAGAAAAAGCTACCGAAGTCCGCGTTCAAAACCATTGAGTGGACTGACCTGATGCCTAAAGACGATCTGGATGCACTATTAAACCCACCTAGCTACATCACCGATGTAGAAGACGGTTCTGCCGAAGATCAGATCAGCAGTCAAATTCAAAATGCCATTGCGGCCGCCAGTGATGACCGCTACCAGCAGGCCCTGGTATCGACACGTGTGGTTCCCGAAATGGACGGTCAGGCTATTCGAGTTCCCGGTTTTATCGTACCTTTAGAATTTGATGATAAGCAAACTATCACGCAGTTTTTCTTAGTTCCATTTTTCGGCGCCTGTATCCATGTGCCGCCACCGCCACCCAATCAAATAGTGTTTGTTGAATATCCCGAAGGCTTAAAACTTGAAGCGCTATACGATCCCTTTTGGATTTCAGGCATTGTAAAGACCTCATTAACCGAAAATGATTTGGCCACCGCAGCTTATACATTGAAAATGCAATATGTTGAAGACTATACAGAATAGCTGGCGCCCCTAAAGATCGGTGAGAATGCACTTCATTAACTGTTCTTCCCATTCCTCATTGACTTGGGTGGAGATGATTTCAACGCGGCTTTCTAAACAATCATCCAGTTCGACTTCAGTCAAAGCATCAGGTGTCAAGTTATAGCCAAATACACCGCTTTCAGTAATAAATACGGCTTTCATTCTCTCCGCGCGTATCCCATTTAAAAACGAGAATAACTTATCACGGCTAAATACCCGGTTTGATGAAAATCGCCAGCCGACACTATGAAAGCCTTCGCCTTTGTTTATAGCCTTAATATAACCGCAATCTGGAATAGGTATTTCAGACAGTAGGGGTTTTTCCTCAGCCGAATGATGGTGATGATATTCTTGAGCGATAGCGGCAGTTTCGCCAGATAAATACTTGGCGGGCAATTCACCGCATTGCGTAAATATCACTTCTGCTGTGGGCGAACCGTGTTCTATTGCGTATGCTACAAGCTTGGATTTGTCTTCGTCCTGATACAAATCCAGCTTGTTGCCGACGATAATGTCCGCAATAGCAATTTGTTGATTGAAGGTTTGGTGCTCCGTATAGCGCCGATCGGATAACCGGCGGGCGTCCACCAAGGTTAGAATCTTTTGTAAAGACAGTAATTCTCGGTAGTGGTTCGCCGAAAGCACCTGCAATACCTCCTTGGGATGCCCAAGCCCCGTTGGCTCAATGAGTAAGCGATCCGGCTTGGCGCGCGTGAGCAGTTGGTTTAATGCAACTTGCATAGGCAACCCTGCCGCACAACACATACAGCCTCCGGGCACCTCACGGATAAAAACACCCTGTTCTTGACCGTGCCGCCCTTCGAACAAACTACCATCCACCCCGATCTCACCAAACTCATTGACCAATACCGCCCAACGTTCATTCGCGGGTTTCGTCTTTAGCAAGTGCAAAATAGCCGAGGTTTTTCCCACGCCCAAAAAGCCGGTGATAATATTTGTTGGAACATCCGAAATATGCGATTTCATATTGATTTTAAAATTAGATTACTTTTATTCGATCTTTTCCATGGTAAACATGTCTTCACAAGAAAAGTGGTCAAGGCAACAAAAAAGCCCACGAACAGATACGCGGTACTATTAAGAAAGTCCAAATGCTTCTAATGTAATTGGCCACAGGTTTGCAGTAATAGAATGTTGAACATCGCCTCGAGGGTTATGTTACAACATATCATTTTGTGTGCAAAGACTAGTACTCCTTCAACATAATATTGACGGGTTCAGCGCTTGCCTGGTGCTTCTCA